>Ga0073920_1000020_pt1 | contig 35548 bp, 39 predicted proteins | sample GWRWT4_2Sept14_2_FD_70953 | JGI IMG/M metagenome (GOLD analysis project Ga0073920, IMG submission 70953) | Sand microcosm microbial communities from a hyporheic zone in Columbia River, Washington, USA - GW-RW T4_23-Sept-14 | ecosystem: Engineered > Artificial ecosystem > Sand microcosm >...
TCAACGAGATCAAGGAAGTCCTGAGCTCGATGGGCCTGCGCCTCGGCATGGACATCCCTGGCTGGCCGCCGGAAAACATCGAAGAAATGGCCAAGAAGCTCGAACAAGAGCTGCTCGGCTAACCAGACACGGGGCACCTTCGGGTGCCCCGACGGTAATCGGCGGCGACCGCGACTGCTGCCAGCTACGGGCTACCTGATACGGGCCCCTAACGAACGAAGGAATGACCCATGCGTCACAAAGTTGGCGGGCGTAAGCTCAACCGCACTTCCAGCCACCGCAAGGCGCTGCTGCGCAACATGTCGGCGGCGCTGATCAAGCACGAACAGATCACCACCACGCTGCCCAAGGCGCGCGAACTGCGCCCCTACCTGGAAAAGCTGATCACGCTGGCGAAGCACGGCGGCCTGTCGAACCGCCGTCTGGCCCATGCTCGTCTGCTTGACGAAGCCCAGGAAAAGAAGCTGTTTGAAGTCCTGGCCGCGCGTTACGCCGATCGCCAGGGTGGCTACACCCGCGTGATCAAGGCCGGCATCCGCGCTTCGGACGCTGCCCCGCTCGCGGTGATCGAACTGGTTGACCGCGATACCTCGGCCAAGGGCCAGGACTCGGGCCCGGTCATGATGGCCGACGACGCCGAGTAAGCGCTTCGCTGCGACCTTTGGTCCAGTTGCAAAGGCGGGGGTGACTGCTACGGTCACCTCCGCCTTTTCGCATTTCGGAGTACTGCATGTCGCGCCGCATTCCGGCCACGCTGGCCGCCATCCTTGCCTTGTCGCTCGTATCTCCCGTCACCGCCGAAAAGATGACCTTGTCCTACCCTGAGACCAGCAAGCTCGACCTGGTCGAGACCCAGTTTGGCGAAGCGGTCCCCGATCCCTATCGCTGGCTCGAAAACGATGTCCGCACCGACAAAGCGGTGGCCGATTGGGTGGCGCAGCAGAATGCCCTAACCCAGGGCTATCTCGCCCAGCTGCCCCAGCGCCAGTGGTTTGCTCAGCGGATCAAGGCGTTGATGGACTACGAACGCTTCGGCCTGCCGCGCAAGGCCGGCGGCAATTACTTCTACATGCGCAATTCCGGGCTGCAGAACCAGTCGCAGCTGTTCGTCCGCAAGGGGCTGAACGGCAAGCCGCAGTTGCTGATCGATCCCAACACCTGGGCCAAGGACGGGGCCACCGCGCTTGATGCCTGGGTGCCGTCGAAGAACGGCAAGCTGCTGGCCTATTCGATCCAGGATGGCGGTTCTGACTGGCGCACGATCAAGGTGCTGGATGCCACCACCGGCAAGGCGCTGGGCGATGGGGTCAAGTGGGCCAAGTTCACCAATATCGCCTGGGTCGGCAACGAGGGCTTCCTCTACTCGCGATTCCCCGAACCGCAGCCGGGGGCAGAGTTCCAGTCGCTCAACAAGAATCAGGCGGTCTACTTCCACCGCATCGGCACGCCGCAGTCGCAGGACCAGCTGGTCTATTCCACTCCCAATGATCCTGAGCTCGGCCACGGTGCGCAGGTTACGCACGATGGCCGCTGGGTCGTGATCACCACCTCCAAGGGCACCGACAGCCGCTATGCGGTTCACATCCTGCCCCTGCGCAAGGACCGCAAGTGGCAGCCGCGAACGTTGATCGGCGGGCTCGATCATGCCTGGAACTTGATCGATGGCATGGGCGATGCACTGTATTTTGTGACCAACAAGGATGCGCCACGGATGAAGGTGGTGCGGGTCGATCTCAAGAAGCAGGCATTGTTCCGCATTCCCTGCGCTGGCTCGACAAAGGCCGATGACGTTTGCCTCGAGCCCCGGCCCGAGATCACCGATATCATCCCCGAACGCGCCGAGACGCTGGAGCGGGCCGAGATTGTCGGTGACCGGCTGATCCTAGCTTACCTGAGGGATGCCAAATCAGTCGCGGAAGTCCGCTCGCTCGATGGCAAGCCGGTGCAACAGATTGCGCTCAACGCGATCGGTACGGCTTCAGGCTTCAGCGGCGAGCCAGGCGATCCCGAGACGTTCTATTCATTCTCCAGTTTCAACCAGCCGAGCGGGATCTTCCGTTTCGACACCCGCACCGGCAAGAGCGAACCCTTTGCGCTGCCGAAGGTGACCTTCAACCCCGATGACTATGCGATCGAGCAGCGCTTCTACAATTCGAAGGACGGCACCCGCGTGCCGATGTTCGTCGTGCGCAAGAAGGACGTGGCCCAGGCCGGCAAGGCTGTGCCGACGTTGCTCTATGGCTATGGCGGGTTCGATATCTCGCTGACGCCGGGCTTCTCCGCCGCGCGGATGGCCTGGCTCGAGGCTGGCGGGGCCTTTGCGCTCGCCAACCTGCGCGGCGGGGGCGAGTACGGCAAGGCGTGGCACGATGCCGGTCGGCTGGGCAACAAGCAGAACGTCTTCGACGATTTCATCGCAGCCGGCGAATATCTCATCGCCGAAGGGATCACGCCCAAGAGCGGCCTGACCATCCAGGGCGGCTCGAACGGCGGCCTGCTCGTCGGTGCTGTGGTCAATCAACGGCCTGACCTGTTCGCGGCGGCCAATGCGGCCGTGGGCGTGATGGACATGCTGCGCTTCGATCGGTTCACCGCTGGCCGCTATTGGGTCGATGACTATGGCTATCCCAATAAGGAAGCCGACTGGCGCGTGCTGCGGGCCTATTCGCCCTATCACAACATCAAGGTGGGGGTGAATTACCCGGCCATGCTGGTGACCACGGCCGACACCGATGACCGTGTGGTCCCAGGCCACAGCTTCAAGTACACCGCCGCGCTGCAGGCTGCGAACGCCGGGAACAAGCCGCATCTGATCCGGATCGAAAGCCGCGCCGGTCACGGCTCGGGCAAGCCGACCGACAAGGCCGTGGCTGAAGGAGCCGACGTGCTGGCCTTCCTCGCCCAGTGGAGTGGCCTGGAGGTTCCTCGTTCAGAAAAGTAAGCTTGAACCTTAACGTCGCATAACGAGCGAGTTCAGCTTGGTGCCACGGTCGATTCGCTAATCCTTCATTCAACGACGGGCCATCCCGCCCGCCGCGAGTGAAGGATGACTACCATGAAGACCATGTCCAAAGCACTGGCCAAGGGCACCATCGCCACCGTTGCGGCTGGCGCGATGGCACTCGCTTCGGCCACACCGGCTTTCGCTGATCGCCGCGATCGCGACGGCGTCAGCGGGGGCGACGTGATTGCCGGCGCACTGATCATCGGCGGGATTGCTGCCGTGGCCTCGGCCGCCAGCAACAACAACGACCGCTACGATCGCGACTACCGCTATGACCGGGCCGGTTACGGCAATGACTACGGCTACAACCAGGGCTCCGGCTATCGCGGTGATTACGCCTCGCGCGGGAACGCGCGCCGCGCTGTGGAGCAGTGTGTCTTTGCCGCCGAGCGCAATGCCGCTCGCTACAGCTACGGCCGCGCCGATGTGACCGATGTCCGCGACATCCGCGAAACCCGCTATGGCTTTGAAGTGCGCGGCCGGATCGCGGTCAACAGCAACGGGCGCGACTGGCGCCGCGGCGACGGCAACTATGGCCGGGGCTGGGGCGGAGACTACCGCGGCTGGAATGACAACCTGCGCGGCTATGACTCTGGCTCGTTCAAGTGCCGGATCGAGCGGGGCCGGATTGTCGACCTCGACTACAACGGGATCCGCGGCCTTTAACGGCTGAGCATCCGGACGACGGGCGGTTCAGGCAAGCGAAAGCCTGAATCGCCCAAGTCCTTGTTAGCATTGGCGCGAGTCGCGCGGTGGAAGGGGTCAAGCAGATGACGGGTAAGTTCAAGCGGAGCGCCGCCGCCCTGGCGCTGGCAGCATCGTTTTCGATGGCCGCAACGCCAGCCATGGCACGCGGCTGGGGTGGCGGCTGGGGCGGGCATTACCGCAACCACGACCGGGTTGATGGCGGCGATATCCTGGCCGGCATTCTGATCATCGGCGGGATCGCCGCGATCGCCAGTGCGGCCAGCAAGGCCAACAAGCAGCGCCAGCAGCAGGACGATTATCGCCAGCCGCTCCCCCGCGATCGTGAGGAAGCGCCGCGCTATGGAAACGATGATGATCGCCCCGAATGGCGCGAAGGCACCGGCATCGACAGCGCAATCAACCGCTGCATCGATGAAGTGAACCGCGGCAAGACCCGCGTCGGCGAGGTCGAGAGCGTCAATCGCGCCGATGGCGGCTGGCGCGTTGCCGGAACCACTACCGGCAATGGCAACTTCAGCTGCGTGATCGACCGCGACGGCCGCATCCGCAACGTCAACGTGGACGGCCAGGCGATCTGATCGGACGGAAATGAATGAAGGGGCCGTGCGGGGAAGCTCGCGCGGCCCTTTTGCTTATCTGGCGACCTGCAGCCAATGCGCCATGGCGCCCATCAGATCGCGGCCATAGGCCTTGGCCAGGCGGCTTTCCGCTACCGCGTTGAAAGCGTGGATCGCACCGGGATAGGAATGGAGCTCAACCGGCACCCCGGCCGCGACGAGGCGGCGGGCAAAGTCGAGGTCTTCGTCATAAAACAGGTCAAGGCTGCCCGTGCCGATCCAGGTCGGCGGCAGGCCGGACAAGTCCTCGGCCAGGCTGGGCGAGAACCAGCCGCGCCGTTCGTCGGTCGGCTGGTAGGTCCCCTGCAAGGCGCCCCAGCCAAAGCGGTTCGAGGAGCGGGTCCAGACAAACTCCCCGGTCGTCACGTTGTCATAGGGGCAATTGGCGCTGCCAGTGCGGTGGTCCAGCATCGGATAGGTCAGGAATTGCGCGGCCAGCTTCGGTCCGCCCAGATCGCGTGCCATCAGTGCGACAGCAGCCGCGAGGCCGCCGCCGGCGCTCTCTCCGGTGATCCCGACGCGATCGGGGTCAACGTCGGGCCGTCCGGCCAGCCATTTCAGTGCGGCAAGGCAGTCTTCCTGCGGGGCGGGGAAGGGATGCTCCGGCGCGAGGCGGTACTCGACCGAAGCGACTGGAATGCCGAGCGCCTGCGCCATCGCTGCCGGGCCGGCCTGTATCACCCGCGCCGAACCCATGATCATCCCGCCGCCGTGGATATGGAGCAACGCGGCGCGGCCCGGCGTGCCGGGGGCGGGGTCGTAGAGATAGATGTCCAGCGGCCCGCCCGGACCTTCGATGGTGTGGACCACCGGCGCAATCGGCGGGGCGCCCAGGAAGGCGTAGCGCGCGTTGCTTGTCTCGCGCAGTTGATTGAGGTCCATCGCCGCCAAATCGGTCGGCGGCAGCAGCTCGAGCAGTGGCAGCAGCTCGGGATCGACCAGGTGCTGGGTAGACATGGACTCTATTGTAGGCTGGTTTTCGGGAACATCCAGCGCTGCGAAAGGCGCGGTTCGAACGGCTTCCATTCACCCTCGGGCAGCTGCAGCCGGTCGACGATGGCGATCACCGCGCTGGGGTTGAAGCCCAGGCCGCAGTGGCTCGCCAGCACCTCGATGTTTTCGGTATGCGGGTGGGCGCAGCGCTTCTGCACCGAACCGCGCCAGTGGACCACGCCATCGGTCTTGGTCAGGATCGAGGTGGTCGGCACTGGTGGCGCGCGGTGGAGGTCGACGAAGCGGCCCTGGCGGATCGGTTCGGGATCGCGGCCATTGAGATATTCGAACAGGCGAGCCGCGTTGGAATGGCGCCGGTCGTCCGAGATCGGACTGCCCAGCGAGATCACCAAGCGCACTGCTTCCGGATGGGCCTTGGCCAGCTCGCGGGCGAAAACACCGCCCAGGCTCCAGCCGACGATCGAGACCTTTCGGCCGGTCTCGCGATAGATCCGCAGCAGCATCGATTCCATTTCGTGCACGCGCGGCGCGTCGATCCGCACGTTGCGGCCCATGCCCCAACCGCGAGCGTCATAGCCTAGCTGCTTGAGCAGCTTGCGCAGTGGCGCAGTCGAACTGTCCGAGGCGAGGAAGCCTGGGAGCACCAGCACCGGGTGGCCGTCGCCCTGCGGCAGGTTCGAAAGGTAAGGTCGGACGGCGTAGAACGCGGCCAGTTCCAGCAAAGCGCGCGGCTCGGCAAAGGCGAACAGGCGCGAGGGCGGCCGAGCATGGCTCGGCGGCGGGAATGCGGCACTGGCTGCTGTCATTTTTTGGCGACCTTCCTGCTTTTGGTGGCCGGCTTCTTGGTGGCTGGCTTCTTTGTCGTTGTGGTTTTTGGTTTGTCGGCGGGCTTGGCCGATTTGGCTGGGGCCTTTGCTGGCCTGGCGGGTTTTGCTGAGGGAACGCGCGGTTCCGGCATCTGGGCTGCCGCGTCGCGCAGCTCGTGGAAGCTGTCTTCGATGCACTGGGCGTAGAACTCCGGATCAGGCAGAAGGTTGCGACAGGCAGTGAAGGCGATCGTCGCTTCCTTGACATAACTCTGCACGACGTGGCCCAAGCCCAAACCATCGGTCAGGCACAGCAGGCCCATCATACTTTCCAGCCGCGCCCCGGCCGAATAGATCGGCACCGGCGGACCCGGGACATTGGTCACGACAGTAGTGAAGGGCAGGGCAACCCGGTTGGCGAGGCCGAGGCGGGTATAGGCCTGGGCCGCCAGCGCCATGAACAGCGCCGGGCTGACCTTGCTCATCTCGGTCATGTTGCGGGCGCCGATTGCGTCGGTCATGGCCTTGGAATTGGCGGTCTGCGAGAAGACATATTCGAGCCGGTCAATCGGATCGGCGAGGTGCGTGCCGAGCGGGGCGATCATCGCCGCGACCTGGTTGCCCATATCGCCTTTTTCGTCCTTCCCGCGCACCGAAATCGGCGCCATCGCGGTCAGGGTCTTGTCGGGCAGGTCGTCCTTGGCCTCAAGGTACTTGCGCATGGCCCCGCCGATGATGGTCAGGAACACGTCGTTGACCTTGGCCCCTTCCACCGCTGTGCGGATCGCCTTGATATCGGACAGCGGCACCGAGCGGCCTTCGACCACGCGACTGGTCGAGATCACCTGGTTGAAGCGGGTGCGCGGCGCGATCATTTCGCCGTGCAGGGCGAAATCCTTGGTCGCCAGACCCTTCACCGCGCGGGCCAGCCCCGGCATGGCCTTGGCCGCAACTTCAAGCTGTCGGACCGGATTGGCGACGGCGTTAAGCCAGGACTTGGCGATCAGTGAGGTCGGGCTGGGGACCGTTTCAGGCTGCCAGTTGTCCGGCGCGGAGGGCGGCGGCGTATCGGGCAGCAGCGTGTGGAGCGCCTCCATCAGGTCGATCCCGCTCATCCCGTCAATCGCCGCGTGGTGCACCTTGGTGACCATGGCGTAGCTGCCCTTGGGCACGCCGGGGATATTGTCGAGCCCTTCGATCACCGTGAACTCCCACGGCGGGCGGGTTAGATCGAGCGGCCGGGCGAAGACCCGCGCAGCCTGGATGCAGAGCTGGCGCCAGTCACCCGGCTTGGGCAGAGCGACGTGGCGGACATGGTATTCCAGATCGAAATCCGGATCCTCGATCCAGTACGGATAGTCGAGATCGAACGGCACCCGCACCAGCCGCTGCCGCATGGTGCGCGACAGCTGCATCCGGCTTTCCATGAAGGCCAGGATATCCTTGAACCGGACAAAGCCGCCCGGGGCTGTCTCGGGGTTGTAGATCAGGATCGAGCCGATGTGCATCGGCGAATTGCGCGTCTCCAGCGCCACGAACGACGCATCCATCCCCTGAAGCTGGCGCAAACCTCGTCCTCTCCTGCGTTCTATTCTTGCGTGGGAGCCTATCAGACCAACGCTTTGCGTCAACAAGGGCCTTTTGCCTTGCCCACATCGTCCCTAATGGGGACCCATGGCCCGCGCCGGACGCCCCGATCAACCAAACGCCGCCGAACGCTTCAACGAGGAGCGGGCGACCTATACCGTCAAGGGCAGCCAGCCCGATCTGGAGGCCGGCGTCGCCGCGATCCGTGAAGTTCAGGCGACGCTGAAGCCCAAGCCGGGGGTTTACCGCATGCTCGATGCGCGCGGCGACGTGCTCTATGTCGGCAAGGCGCGGGCGCTGAAGAACCGGGTGGCGAACTATACCCAGGTCGAGCGGCTGCCGCTGCGGCTGAAGCGGATGGTCAGCCAGACCCGGGCGATGACCATCGTCACCACCAATTCCGAGGCCGAAGCGCTGCTGCTCGAAGCGCAGCTGATCAAGCGCTATCGCCCGCCTTACAATGTGCTGCTGCGTGACGACAAAAGCTTCCCTTTCATCCTGTTGCGCGCTGATCACGACTTCCCCCGGATCACCAAGCATCGCGGCGCGCGCAAGGCCAAGGGCAATTACTATGGCCCCTTCGCCAGCGCGGGGTCGGTCAACACCACGATCAACGCGCTGCAGAAGCTGTTCCTGCTAAGATCCTGCACCGACAGCTTTTTCAGCCGCCGCGATCGGCCCTGCCTGCTCTACCAGATCAAGCGCTGCTCGGCCCCCTGCGTCGGGCGGATCGACGCCGCGGGCTATGATGAGCTAGTCAGCGAGGCGAAGGACTTCCTGGGCGGTCGCAGCTCGGCGGTGCAGGCGAAGCTCAATGCCCAGATGGAGGAAGCCGCTGCAGCGCTTGATTTCGAACGCGCCGCCATGCTGCGCGACCGGCTGCGCGCCGCGACCTTCATCCAGGGCAGCCAGGCGGTGAATGCCGAAGGCGTCGGCAATGCCGATGTCTTCGCGATTGCCGAGAAGAGCGGCCAGTTCGGGATCCAGGCCTTCTTCATTCGCGGCGGGCAGAACTGGGGCCACCGCGCCTTCTTTCCCGGCCACACCGATGGCCTGAGCGCGGAGGAGGTGCTGACCGCCTTCCTCGCCCAGTTCTACGAAGAGGTACCACCGCCGCGGCTGATCCTGGTCGACCGCGAGCTGCCCGAGGCCGACCTGCTGGCCGAGGCCTTTACCGGACCGGCTGGCGGCAAGGTCGAGCTGTCAGTCCCGCAGCGCGGTGACCGGCGGCGGCTGATGGAGCAGGCCCAGCGCAACGCGGTCGAGGCGCTCGATCGCCGGGCTGCCGAAAGCGGCACCAAGGCCCGGCTCAACCGTGAACTGGCCGAATTCCTGGAGTTGCCGGAGCCGCCGAACCGGATCGAAGTCTATGATAACAGCCACATTCAGGGCGCGCAGGCGCTTGGGGCGATGATCGTGGCAGGGCCGGATGGCTTCATCAAGGGCCAGTACCGCAAGTGGAATATCAAGTCCGCCCAGACCAATGATGACTTCGCGATGATGCGCGAGGTGTTCCAGCGCCGCTTCGCCCGGGTGCAGGATGAAGACCCGGATCGCGACGGCGGGATGTGGCCCGATCTGGTGCTGATTGATGGCGGCAAGGGCCAGATGTCCGCCGCGCGCGATACGCTGGAGGACCTGGGGATCGAGGATGTGCCGCTGATCGCTATCGCCAAGGGGCCGCACCACGGGCGGGAAGGGCGCGAGGTGTTCCATTTTCCTGATGGGCGCGAGAAGATGCTCCCCGTCAATTCGCCACTGCTGTTCCACCTTCAGCGGCTGCGCGATGAAGTCCACCGCTTCGCCATCGGCGCGCACCGCGAAAAGCGCAGCCGCGCGATCACGGCGTCACCGCTCGATGAAATCCCCGGCATCGGCCCGGCCCGCAAGCGCGCTTTGCTGCTGCACTTCGGCACGGCCAGCAAAGTGCGCGCGGCGAGCCTTGAAGATCTCCAACGCGCGCCGGGAGTGAGCGGGACGGTTGCCCAGACAGTCTACGACTTCTACCATCCAAGCGGCTGAACCACAGCAGGAGTCTGAAATGGCGAAAGTTCTTGGCCTCGGCGGCCTGTTCTTCAAGTCGGCTGATCCGGCGGCAACGCGTGACTGGTACAACCGCGTGCTGGGGATCGCGGGCGATGAATGGGGCGCCTTCTTCACGCCCGATGTTGCTGCTGCCCATCCGGGCGCGGGCACGGTGTTCTCACCCTTTTCGGTCGAAACCGATTACTTCGCGCCGTCCGACAAGGAATTCATGTTCAACCTGATGGTCGACGATCTGGACGGCATGCTGGCACAGGCTGCAGCGGCGGGGGTTGAACCGGTCAAGCTGTTCCCCGACGAAGGCAATGGTCGCTTCGCGCACCTGATGGATCCCGAAGGGCGCAAGATCGAGCTCTGGGAGCCCAAGCCCTACCAGCCCTGACGCTATGGGCCTCAGCCCTTGGGCGTGGCCCGGCGGATCATGCCTTCCTGCGCGACGCTGGCGACCAGGCGGCCGTCCTGGGTGAAGATCCGGCCGCGATTGAAGCCGCGGCCGCGATCCGACCAGGGGCTGTCGGTGGCGTAGAGCAGCCATTCGTCGGCGCGGAAATCGTCGTGGAACCAGACTGCGTGGTCCAAGCTGGCGCTGACCACTTCGCCGCGCGCCCAGGACAGGCCGTGGGGCAGGGCACAGGTTCCTAGCAGCGTCATGTCGCTGGCATAGGCCAGGATCGCGCGGTGGATTGCCGGATCGTCGGGAAGCGGCGCGACAGTTTTGAACCAGGAATGCGACCGCGGCGGCGCCTTCTGCGGGTTCATCCAGTGGCGGTTTTCCACCCCGCGCAGTTCGACCGGGCGCGGTGCGAGAAAGTGGTGGCGCGCTTCGGGTCGCGCCTTGTCGGCAAAGCGGCGGCGCACATCGACTTCCGGCTCAAGCTCGTCCGGCGGCGGGACGTCGGGCATTTCGGCGTCGCGGTGCGACAGGCCTTCCTCGTGCTTCTGGAACGAAGCGGTGAGGTTGAGGATCGGGCGGCCCTGCTGGCTGGCCACAACCCGGCGGTTGGAGAACGAGCCGCCATCGAAATCGCGCGCCACTTGCAGGTCGCAGGGGTGCTCCTCGCTGCCGCCGCGCAGGAAATAGGCGTGGAGCGAATGGGCGCCGCGGCCTTCCTCGACGGTCGCCTGGGCGGCGTTGAGCGCCTGCGCAATCACCTCGCCGCCGAAGACCCGGCCGATTCCGCCCTTCTTGCGGCGACCCACGAAGCGGTCCTCGCCATCGGGCTCGACGGTCAGCAGGCGCACCAGGCCGGAAACCAGGCGTTCGGGGGAAATCTCGGGCATATCCATGCCACGCCCTTTGCGGGCGGCGCCCGCGTGCGTCAATCCGGTTTTAGCCGGTCGGTTAAGCCCGCAGCGACAAGCGCCGCACCACCCGCCAGCCCAGCGCCTTGGCAACGTTGCGATGCGGCCAGCGGCCCGGTTGACGCGGCCTGAGGCCGATCCGGCGCAGGACCGAATTGAAGGCCCGCGCATCGGCCTCGGCAAAGGACCATTCCGAGCGCCAGGTGATCGAGAGCGAGACCGACGGCTCCGGCCCGTTGCGGACGAAGTGCGGGGCCATCACCGGCACGAACAGCGCCTCGCCAGCCTTGAGCGGAAATTCGGTGCCACCCGCCAGCAACTCGTCGCGCCACTTCAGCTCGCGCCCGCCGCCGGTGTGATAGGCCTCGTGGACCTCGTCCGGGGCATAGGCGGCATCGCCCGCCGGGAACTGGGTCATCACCTTGAAGCCGCGGATCTGCAGCAGGATATTGTGCTCCGGATCGAAGTGATAGGGCGTTACGCCATTCGGGCTGGTGATGAAGATGAAGGCCTGCGTCTTCATCATCCGCCCGGTCTTCGCCTCGATCTGCGGCTGGATTTCGGCCAGCAGGTCGGTCAGCAAGGCGGCATATTCGGGCACCTGCTCGACATTCTTCAGCGCGGCCCAGGAACCGGTCTGTTCGATCTTGCGGATCGTCTCGCCGATCGGGATGCCAGTCGGGTCGGGCTTGCCGTCGATGCCGATCGGCAGGTCGGCCTGGTTATACTCGATCGATTCCGCCGGCAGCGCTTCGGCCAGGCGGGCGAGGGCATCGAGATCAAGCAGCGGGTGGCGACCCAGAGCATGAGCCAGCTTGTGCGGCACTTCCGGATAGTGGACGGCGAAGCGTTCGCGTTCGACGGGGGAAAAGACGGTCATCGGTCCAGTCCTGCAGGATGGTGGCCCAGCTCCAGCCGGAGCAGGGCAGAAAAGGTCAGGCGGCGGGCAGCGCCGCCAATGCCGAGCGAGACCCGCCCGATCGCGCGGCGCTCGCCCCAGATGTGGTCGATCATCGGATGATCGGCCGCGGCGCAAGAGTCGGTCCAGGCAATCGCCGGATCGTCCAGCATGGCCAGGTTGGCGCGTTGCAGCAGCACGCCGGGAGAAAAGCGAGCGAAGCGCTCATCAAAGGCGGTCTTGTAGGAGAAGGCCCCCGGTGCGGTCAGGAAAGTAACCAGCATGGCCAGCGGCTCGCCATCAAGCGCCAGGGTCAGGCGCTCTAGTCGTCCGCGCGCGGCGGCACCGGGCAGAGCCTCACGAAACAGCTGCGCGGTGGTGTGGTGGGAGGCGAGGGCCGATCCGGCGCTGCCTTTCCAGCCGGAGTGCTCGAGCGCGAGGAAGTCCTCGGTCCATTGCTCAAGGCCCACATCGTCGCGGCTGTGGCAGATATCCAGTTCGCCCAGTTCGGACAGACGTGTGAATTGCCGGCGCAGTTCCTTGCGCTTTTTGCCGGTCAGCGCAGACTCGAGATAGGCTTCGGGGGTGAGATCGGAGGCGAGCATGGCCCGCTCCTCGCGGTGGACCAGTCCGGCGGGCCGGCGCTGCTCGCTGCAAAGCGCGGATAGCGCGCGATGGTTGGGGCCATCCAGCGGCAGGTGCGGCAGATGCAGGAACAGGCCCGCACCTGCGTGGCTGTCAGTCCAGGCTAGCAATTCGCGCCAGAAGGCCGCTTCATTCCCATTGGCGACCAGCGGCGTGCCAAGGAAGCAATTGCCGTGCATCCAGACCGACCAGTGCGGGATCGGCTTGCCATAATAGCGCGGCAAGCGGGCTAGCGGGATCAGCCCGACCAGCTCGCCATCCTGGTGGAGGCAGAACAGCTGCACTTCGCCAGCCGGATCGTGGGCGCGCAAGGCGGGCAGCAGGTACCAGCTTTCGAAGAACGGATTGGGCTCGGCTGCGTGCAGGGCCAGGGCATCCCAGGCGACGCGTAAATCCGGCCGATCGATCCCGCGCCAGTCTCTGACGCTTACGTCAAGGACAGGCACGGCAAGGGGTGCGGCGCTGGGCCGCGTCGTGTCAGGCAGGACCAGCGATGCGCTGCTTGCCAAGAAAAACCCCCGGTTACCGCGGCCAGAAGGCGCCGCAACCGGGGGTTTTAGCCTTGAAATCCGAAGGATTGGCTAACGCGGATTACTTCCCCGCGCTAGGCGTACCGCCGCCGCCGCCGAACAGTCGGGCTGCCATTTTCATTACCTCGGGATCGGGTTCGGGCTTCTTGGCATAGTCCCCATCGGTCGGCACGTAAGCCGGGTTGAACTTGTTGAGCCAGGCGGCGGTGCCGCCCAGCCATTCAATCCGCTCGTCCTTGGTGAAGAAGATGCCATAATGGCCGTTCTTGGGCTGCTCGATATAGGCGAAATCAACCCCTTCGACCTTGCCCGCGGAGCGCAGCCGCGAGACCAAGGTGCGGCCCTGGGCGATTGGCACGCGCGGATCGCGCACACCGTGAACCACCAGGATCGGCGACCAGCTGGTCTTGGTCTGCAGCGCCGGCGAAACGTCCTGCAGCGATGTTGCGCCCTTGGCGAGGTAGTTGGCGCCGAACGAGCCAAGGTAGCCCTGGTCAAAGGAGCGCATCATCGGCAGGTCATAGACCCCGGCCCCGGCGATGGTGCAGCGCCAGCGCTGCGGATCGCGCTGGGCGGCGCGGGCCGAGGCATAGCCGCCATAGGACCAGCCCATCATGCAAGCGCGGGCCGGATCAACCTCGCCCTTGGCGGCGAGATGATCGACTACGTCATTGAGGTCATCCTGCATGCGCGTGCCAAAGCCGTCCTTGCGACCTTCCTTGAGGAACTGGCGACCATAGCCACCCGAGCCGCGATAGTTCGGCTGGACCACGACATAGCCTTGTTCGGCGATCGACTGAGCCCACTGATCGTAAACCGCGTCATCGCGTACGCCATAGGGGCCGCCATGGGTCAGGACCACGATCGGCAGCTTGCCCTGGCCGGCGCGTAGCCGGGGGCGGGTGATGATCGCTTCGATTTCCAGCCCATCGCTGGCCTTGTAGCGGATCGCCTCGACCGGGTTCATCAGCCCGTCCTTGATCGTCAAGCTGGCATAGCCGATCAGCTGCATCTGCCCGGTGATCGTATCGTAGGTGTAATAGGCCGGCTGTTGGCGCGGCTGCGACAGGGCGACGATCAGCTTCTGGTTCTTTTCACCGCGCGAGACGATCAGGGCGTTATCCTTGCCGAAGCTTTCATCAAGGAAAGCCTTGATCTGCTTGAGCTGGGGATCGACGAAATACTGTCGCGAACGATCGGTGGTGAACGAATAGCCCAGCAGTTTGCTGCCGTTATCGCCGGTGATCACACCATCGACATCGTAGCCGGCCGGGGCCGAGAACATCTTCGACACGATCTGCATCGTGCGCATGTTGGCCTTGTAGACGGCGTTGAAGCCTTCGTGGTTGCTGGTCACCACCGCCATGTCGGGTTCCTGCAGGAACATCGACGGGCGCAGGCCGCCCCCGGCGAAATCCTTGTCGATCACCTTCTGCACGGTCTGGATCGGCTCACCAGCTTTGGTGCGGTAGAGGTAGCGTTCTTCCCCGGTATCGCGGTCACCGCCGAAACCGAGGCGCACCACGCCGTTGCTGTCCGCCGCCCAACCGCCGACGATCGGGTTCGGTTGCTGGACGATCTCGATCGGCTTGCCCGATACGATGTCGACCCATTCGACGCGATCGCGGAACATCATTTCGGTGTTGCCGGTATCGACGCCGCGCGCGAGCAGGATGCGCAGGTTCTTTTCATCGACGTAAAGAACATTTGCCGCGCCGCCGGTAGAATCGCGCCAGGCGACCGGGGTGCTCGTTCCGGTTTCGGTATCGTAGGAGACCAGCCGCGACAGATCGACGCGTCGTCCACCGATCGCTTCGCGCGAGTTGAGCGTGATCAGGATGTATCGGTTACCGACCCAGCGATACCCGGCAATGGCCTTCTGACCCGCTTCCTTGTAGGTTTCGGCCGAGGCGATAACCTTGGGTTTGCCGCCATTGATCAGGTCGAGCAGGGCATAGACGAAGTCATTGCCGCCGCCCAGGGTCACCATTGCTCTGGTCCCATCGGGCGAAATCCGCACTTGCGACATGGCTGGCAGTTCAGCCAGCGTTGACAGCGAAACCTTGGTGGAAACGGGGGCTCCCGGTGTGGTTTGCGCAGCAACGGGGGCAGCGAGCGACAGGCTGAGCAGGGCAGCCAGTGCGCCGCCGAGCAGGATGTTCTTTCCAAGCACTTCCAAAACCTCCGATAGGGCGCGACCAGTGCAACCCGAATGGAGCGGAACCTACCGAAACGCGGGCCGCTTGCAATGGGCCAAAGGACCTAATCCCAACAGAAAAACCCCGCCCGGATCGCTCCGGACGGGGTCTTCTTCACCCGGCGGTGAGTGAGGGGCTAGCCCTCGCTCAGTGACCCGCCGCCAGCGCCGCGAGCAGCAGCAGCGCGACGATGTTGGTGATCTTGATCATCGGGTTGACGGCCGGACCGGCAGTATCCTTGTAAGGATCGCCGACCGTGTCACCGGTCACCGCAGCCTTGTGGGCTTCAGAGCCCTTGCCGCCGTGGTGGCCGTCTTCGATGTACTTCTTGGCATTGTCCCAGGCGCCGCCGCCCGAGGTCATCGAGATCGCGACGAACAGGCCGCCAACGATCACGCCCAGCAGGAGCGCGCCGAGTGCGGCAAAGCCATTGGCCTGCCCGGCCACGGCCGTGATCACGTAGTAGACCACGATCGGAGCCGCCACCGGCAGCAGCGAAGGAATGATCATTTCCTTGATCGCCGCCTTGGTGACGAGATCGACCGTGCGGGCATAGTTGGGCTTGCTCGCATAGGTCATGATGCCGGGATCGTTCGCGAACTGATCGCGGACGTCCTTCACCACTTCGCCCGCCGCACGGCCGACCGCAGTCATGCCCATCGCCCCGAACAGGTACGGGAGCAATGCGCCGAGCAGCAGCCCGACGATCACGTAGGGGTTTTCAAGGCTGAAATCGACCGTCACGGTGCTGAAGAACTCACGCAAGTCCGCGGTGTAGGTAGCGAACAGCACAAGCGCGGCGAGGCCAGCCGAACCGATGGCATAGCCCTTGGTGACGGCCTTGGTGGTGTTGCCCACGGCATCGAGCGCATCGGTCTTTTCGCGTACGCTGTCGTCCAGCCCGGCCATTTCGGCGATACCGCCGGCATTGTCCGTAACTGGACCATAGGCGTCGAGCGCCACGACCATGCCAGCCAGTGCGAGCATCGAGGTGGCGGCATAGGCGATGCCCATCAGACCTGCCAGCTTGAAGGCCACGATGATGCCGGTGCAGATGACCAGCGTCGGGAGCGCAGTCGCTTCCATGCTGATCGCCAGGCCCTGGATCACGTTGGTGCCGTGGCCCGTTTCCGAAGCCTTGGCGATCGAGCGGACCGGGCGGTAATTGGTGCCCGTGTAATACTCGGTGATCCAGATAATCAAGCCCGTGATGACCAGACCGAGCAGGCCGCAATAGAACAGCGTCCGGCCGGTATAGTCTGCCCCGGCAATCGGCGCTTCCATGCTGCCCAGTGCATAGTTGATCGCCCACCAGATGGCGGGAACCGAGAGCACGGCGGTCACCAGGAAGCCCTTGTACATGGCTCCCATGATGTTCTTCCCGCCGCCGAGGCGCACGAAGTAGGTGCCAATGATCGAGGTAACGATGCAGACGCCGCCGATCAGGAGCGGCAGGGCCATCAGCGTGGCAAGGTTTTCCGCGCCGCGCAGCAGCAGTGCGGTCAGCACCATGGTCGCGCCGACGGTGACCACGTAAGTCTCGAACAGGTCGGCAGCCATGCCTGCGCAGTCGCCCACGTTGTCGCCCACGTTGTCGGCGATCACGGCGGGGTTGCGGGGGTCATCCTCGGGGATACCGGCTTCCACCTTGCCGACGAGGTCAGCGCCCACGTCAGCCGCCTTGGTGAAGATGCCGCCGCCAAGGCGTGCGAAGATCGACACCAGCGAAGCGCCCAGCGCCAGCGCGGTGAGGCCGGTAACCACCGGACGGCTGTCAGCTGCCAGCGCGGCGGGGCCGGTCAGGTACCAGAAAAATCCGGCAATCGCGAGGAGCGCAAGGCCTGCAACCAGCATGCCGGTGATGGCGCCGGCGCGGAATGCCAGCGTCAGGCCTTCCTGCAGGCCGGTCTGCGCAGCCGCAGCTGTGCGCACATTGGCGCGCACCGACACGTTCATGCCGATGAACCCGGCTACGCCGGACAGTACTGCACCAATCGCAAAGCCGACCGCGGGGATCGCGCCCAGCGTAACGGCGACAATGACCGCGACGATCACGCCGACCACCGCAATAGCGGTGTACTGCCGCTTCAGATAGGCTTGTGCGCCTTCCTGAATGGCAGCGGCGATTTCCTGCATTTTTTCGTTGCCGGCCGAGGCGCCGAGCACCTGCCGGCTGGTGAATGCGCCGTACACGACGGCCACCAGACCTAGAACAATTGCGAGCGTGACGAGATCCACGGGTTCGCTCCCCCTTATTATTAACTACGAACCCCGCGAACGCGGGGCTGGGCGGGGACGCTAAAGCACGATTTCCAGCCATGCAATCATTTCACGCAGCCTTTTCCCCGCCACTTCAGCTAGGGGCGTATCCGGATGGGACAGGACGTTGATTCCGAGGAATCTTGCGTGTTTCGATGGTTTGTGGGAAGTTAACGCCATGGCCACGGTTCTCAAACAAGTGCTCGCCTGGATGCCGTTCTTCTTCGGCATCGGCTTTATCGCGCCGCTCATCGCGCAACTGATGGCGGTCTGGGATGTGCCTGCACCCTTCGGTACCAGCAACATTGCATTTGGCCTGATCGTTGGCGGCACCTGGGGCCTCGTGGCGAACATCAGGGGGCGCTGGCTATGAGCGAACAGGATCTGCTGCTCCGTCCAGATACCCCGGCGCAGGATCGCGCTGCCCTCCCGCTCGGCCCGGACGGGATGGACCGCTACACCCGCCGCGACCTGCGTAAGGAAGAGATCGCGATTGCCCGCCAGTACCACGGCGGGCGGATGTGGCCCTATTCCGTGGCGGCCTTTGCCGGTTTCACGGTCTGGCTGTCGTTCTTCCCGCTGGCGATCATGGGCCTGCTGAACCTGCCGCTGGCCTTCGTCCTTTCGTGCTTCTTCTGCGTTGGCGGTTATGTCACCAGCCATGAGGCGATGCATTCGAACATCGGCCGCCCGGGCACGAAGTACCGCTGGCTGAACGAGGCGGTTGGCGCGGTTTCGACCCTGCCGATCGTCTTTCCCTTTTCGATGGCGCGGCTGATGCACCTTGAGCATCACTACCACACCAACCATCCCGAGAAGGATCCGGATTACACCGATGAGGCCCCCAACATGTGGCTGGCCTGGTACAAGACCTGGTACAACCGCCAGCCCGGCGTCGATGGCTCGATCCACCACTACAAGCGGATCCTGACCGAAATGGGCACGCCCGAGGCGCGCCGCGCACTGGTTGAAACGATGCTGCTCCAGCTCGTTTTCATGGGCACGCTCTTCACCATGGCCTGGAACGGCTATGCGATCGAAGCCGCGCTGATCTGGTGGCTGCCGCGCCATATCGGCCTGAGCTATATCCGCTTCTTCCTGTCCTGGGCCCCGCACCACCCGCGTGAGGGCAAGGTCGGCCGCTATGAGAACACCAACCTGTTCAAGAGCCGGGTCGGCCATGTCCTGTCGATGGGCATGCAGTACCACATTGTCCACCACCTCTATCCGGGCATCCCGAACCACCGGACCAAGGAAGCCTACTACGCGCTCAAGCCAATCCTGAAGGCGCGCGGGGTGGACGTTTCCCCGCTTTAGCGGTGCTCGTAGCCGAGGCCGGATTCTTCGCTGAGCGGCTGTCCGTCGAGCAGAACGGCTGCTTGCGCTGACGGCACCGCTTTGCCGATCCGGTATGCCTTGACTGGCGGCTGCACCTCCACCGGCAGAGTGAACAGCAACTGGTAGTCCTCCCCCCAGCGCAGCGCTTCGGCGCGGCGGGCTTCGGGCGTGGCGATCGGTACGGCCTGGCTGTCGATCGCGAAGCTGACGCCGGAGGCGCGGGCCATACGGCTGGCATCGAGCAACAGCCCGTCCGAGACGTCCATCATCGCGGTGACTAGCGGGGCGAGCGCCCAGCCTTCAGCCAGCAAGGCCAGCGGACGGCGGAAGGCGGTGCTGTCAGCTCCGATATCATCGCGCAGCGCCTCGAACCCCAGCATTGCCGTGCCGACCGGGCCGGTGATCCAGAGGCCGTCGCCCGCGCTGGCACCGCTGCGCGCTGGCACCGGGCGATGGATCGCGCGGCCGAGCGCGGTCAGGCCTAGCACCTGCAGCCCGGTGGCACTGATCGTGTCGCCGCCCAGCAATGGCACGCCGTAATGAGCCAGGACGTCCTCCAGCCCAGCCAGAAACCGTGCGTCGTCGACGCCAAACTGGTAGCCCAGCAGCACGCCCAGCGGCTCGGCCCCCTTGGCAGCAAGGTCGGACAGGTTGGATGCGACCAGCTTCCAGGCGACATCGGCGGGATCCTGTCCTGCCAGGAAATGCACGCCTTCCGCCATGGCGTCATGGGTCACGACCAGCGCTTCGCCGCCCAGCTCCAGCACGGCGCAATCATCTGCCAACCCGCGCGCGCCGGATGCGTGGCGAGGCCGCGCAGCGCAGCAATGAAGGCAGCCTCGCGGCTCAGTCGCGCACGTCCTTGGCCACGGCGTCGAGCAGGCCGTTGACGAACTTGGCCTCGCGCGCCTCGAAAAAGGCGTGGGCGACATCGACATACTCGCTGATCGCGGTGCCGGTCGGCACGTCAGGGCGAGCGAGCAGTTCCCAGGTCCCGGCGCGCAGTATCTGCAGCATGGTGCGGTCGAGCCGTTCCAGCTTCCAACCCTCAGCAAGCCGGGCGGAGAGCAACTCGTCGATCTCTTCGTAGCGGGCGATCACGCCTTGGACGATGGCATCGAAAAAGGCGACCTCGGCCGCGGCGTACTGGTCGCCCTCGATCTCTGCACCAAGCCGGTGGCGGTGGAATTCGTCGAGCAAGGATGCCTGCGGCGTGCCTTCCATGGCGTGCTGATAGAGTGCCTGCACGGCCGCGAGGCGGGCGGCGGGGCGGGCTTTCGAATTGCTCATATTCCCAGTCTCACTTCGATCGAGCGCGCATGGGCGGTCAGGCCCTCGGCATTGGCCAGCTCGATCGCGGCGGGGCCGATGGCCTTCAGCGCCTTGGGATCAAGCTGGATAAAGCTGGTGCGCTTCATGAAATCCAGCACGGACAGGCCGGACGAGAACCGCGCGCGCCGCCCGGTGGGGAGCACGTGGTTGGGTCCGGCGACGTAATCGCCAACCGCTTCGGGCGTCATCCGGCCGAGGAAGACCGAACCGGCGTGACGAATCTGGTCGAACATCGCCTGCGGGTCGTCAGTCGCGATCTGGACGTGCTCGGCGGCGAGGGCATTGGCCAGCGCTGGCGCCTCGGCCATCAGGTCGGCCACTTCGATGATGGTGCCGTGGGTGTTCCAGCTTTCGCTCGCGACCCGCGCGGTCGGCAGCATGGCCAGTTCCACCCCGATCCGGTCTGCGACAGTATCGGCGAACAGCGGATCGTCAGTGATCAGGATCGACTGCGCCGAAGGATCATGCTCGGCCTGACTGAGCAGGTCGGCCGCGGTCCATTCCGGCGAATTCTGCCCATCGGCGATCAGCAGGATCTCGCTTGGACCCGCGACCATGTCGATTCCGACCACGCCGTAAAGCTGGCGCTTGGCTTCTGCCACCCAGGCATTCCCGGGGCCGACGATCACGTCGACCGGCTTGATCCGCTCTGTGCCATAGGCCAGCGCGCCGACCGCTTGGGCCCCGCCGATCCGCCAGACTTCATCGACATCGGCCAGATGTGCAGCGGCGAGGACCAGCGGGTTGACCTGGCCCTTGGGGCAGGGCGTGACGACCACCAGGCGCTCGACGCCGGCAACCTTGGCCGGAATGGCGTTCATCAGCAGCGAGGACGGGTAAGCCGCGCGGCCGCCCGGAACATAGAGCCCGGCGGCATCGACCGCTCCCCAGCGCGCGCCCATGCGCACGCCGTGCTTGTCGGTCTCGTCGCGGTTCGCCGGCTTCTGGCCTTCGTGGAAGGCGCGGATGCGCTTGGCTGCCAGTTCGAGCGCTGCGCGAAGGTCGGGCGTCAGGTTGTCGAAGGCTTCGCGGCAAGTCGCGGCGTCGATCTGCCAGTCGCCCTCGCTGACGAGCTCGTGCTGGTCGAACTTGCGGGTCAGCTCGACCAGCGCCGCGTCACCGCGGGCGCGGACATCGGCGAGGATGATCTGCACATCGCGGCTGACATTCTCGTCGCTTTCGCGCCGGTCAGCCACCAGCTTGCGGAAGGCGGCCTCGAAGCCGGGATCACGCGAATTGAGGCGCAGCATCAGGCGGCCTCCGCCGGAGCGGCGAGCGCGCGGAACGCCTCGACCAGCGCGCCGACCCGGGCATCGGTCTTGAGCGCCGCGCGGTTGACGATCAGTCGGGCCGAAATCTCCAGGATTGTGCTGGTCTCAACCAGCCCATTGTCCTTGAGCGTCCGCCCGGTTGAAACCAGATCGACAATCCGGCTTGCGAGGCCCAGGCCCGGGGCCAGTTCCATCGCGCCATTGAGCTTCACGACTTCGGCCTGAACCCCCATCCGCTCGAAGTGCTTGCGGGTCAGGTTGGGATACTTGCTGGCAACGCGCAGGTGGCTGCTGAGCGGCGCACCGACCTGGCCGACAGGCTCAGCGACCGAGAGCCGGCAGTGGCCGATCGCGAGGTCCACCGGGGCGTAGAGATCGGGATAAGCGAACTCTTCCACCACGTCCGAACCGACGATTCCGACCTGCGCCGCACCGTGGGCCACGAAGGTCGCGACATCGAAGGCGCGCACGCGGATAACCCGCATGTCGGAGCCTTCACAGGCGAAGGAGAGGGCGCGGTTGCCCTTGTCGTGGAACCCTGCCTCTGGCACCACTCCGGCGCGGGCCATCAGCGGCAGCGCCTCGTCCAGAATGCGGCCCTTGGGCACGGCGAAGGTCAGCGGGTTCGACATAGCGCCGCGCGTTTAGGCGGGGCAGCGCGAAAGGGCAAGGAGCGGCTATGGTCCAGGGTTACCAGTTCATCGATATCGGCGCGAAGGGTGAGGGGATCGTGGTGGCGGCCTTCGATAACCAGGTGGCCTATTGCACACAGGCGGGCGCGACGGTGACGGCGCGCGTGGTGGCGGCGCTGCGTGATCTGCTGGAGCGGGGCGAGCCGGGTAAATTGTTCGATGCGATCCGCGCCTGGCCGGGTGCACCGCTGGCCGACGCCCTGCCGCTGCGCGTGGCCGGCGGAATCCATTCGCTGCATCTCAAGGGCGCTGAGCCTGCGCTGGCGGCGATTTACGAGGACCGCGCCAGATTGGATGACGCGGCCATCGTCGCGGCGGCGATCCGGGCGCATGAGGCGGAACTGTTACCCTGGCTGGATGGGCCGCCGCAGACCAATGAGGCTGGCCGTTCCAGCAATTTCATCGCCGCCATGCTGTGGCTGGCGGACCAAGGTCTGCCGCCGCGCTTCCAGTGCCTGGAGATCGGCTCCAGCGCCGGGATCAACCTGATGCTGGATCGCTATCACTATGATCTGGCCGGGGTGCAGGTCGGGCCAAAGCCGGGGGCGATGCAGTTCAAGCCGGAGTGGCAGGGCAATCCGCCGTCGGACCGGGCAATCGAGATCGCATCGACCAAGGGCTGCGATGTCGCACCGGTCGACCTGACCGACCCGGCGCAGGCGCTGCGGCTCAAGGCCTATATCTGGCCGGAGCATACCGTCCGGTTCGAACGGATGGCAGCGGCGATTGCTGAGGCGGGGAAGTCGCCGCCCAATCTGGTCCGGATGAACGCGGCGGATTTCATTGAGGTGGAGTTGGCCAAGCCCCAGGACGCCGGGTCCACCCGCGTGCTGATGCATTCGATCGTCTGGCAATATGTGCCTGAGGATCAGCAGGCCCGGGTCACGGCGGCGATGGAAGCGGCCGGAGCCAAGGCGACGCCGGAGCGGCCGCTGGCGTGGATTTCGCTGGAGGCCAACCGGGTGCTGCACCTGCATGAACTGGTCGTGCGCCACTGGCCGGGCGGGGGCGAGCCGGTCATGCTCGGCCGCGCCCACCCGCACGGCGCTAGTATTGACTGGCGAGTTTGAACCAGGCGATCGTATCGTCGATCCGCTCCTTCCACCCGCCGTGGTAGGACACCCATTCCCAGCCTGAGACCACGGCCAGCGCGCCGGCTCCAAGGCCGCCGACTTGCAGGGTGGTCAGCATGCCGCGCCACGCGGCGAGGCCCAGGCCAATGAAAAGCAACGTTCCGACCAGGTGCGAGAGCGGGAAATTGCCGAGCGGGTTCGAACTGCGCTTGAACAGACCCAGGCCAACCAGGAACAGCGCGCCGCCGCCGCACAGCACCAGCGCCAGTTTCCCGTCAGCGGGCTGGTCCCACATTACCAGCAGCTTGGCATCGGCCACGGCCAGGATCACGATCCCCAGCACGATCGGCATGTGCAGATAGGTATAGGCATTGCGGGCGACCCGTCCGACATCCTCGTTTTCGCTGATGTGATCGGACCCGCGCTTTTGCCCGAGATCGAAATAGAGCCACCACATCAGCACTGACGAGAGGAAGGCGAGCGCAAAAGCTAGTACGCGGCCCGCTTCCATCGTCGCATCGGCAAAGGTTGCGCCGGTGATAATGATCCCTTCGCCCAGCGCGATGATGATGAACAGCCCGCAGCGCTCCGCCATGTGGCTGCCGGATATGTCCCAGTCCGATGATTTGGAGCGACCCAGGCCCGGCACCGGGAACAGCGCAATTGGGCCCAGATACTCGATCGCGACGGCCAGCAGCCACCAGGCCAGCCGCTCCTCCTCCGGACGCAGCACGCCGATCAGCCAGAACGGCGCGGCAAAGCCGAACCACACGGCGATCCGCACCATGTTGCGCGCATTGGCGCGGTTCTCGCGCGTCAGGATCACGGCCATGAACACCGTCCGGCCAATCTGCAGCGCGACATAACTGGCTGCAAACAGCCAGGCGAACTTACTGAAGCCATAGGGCAAGGCGACCGCCATCAGCAGGCTGAGCGCCATCAGCGCCAACAGCATGATCCGCACTTCGAACCGGTCCGGATCGGCCCAGTTGGTTGCCCAGGTGGTGTACATCCAGGCCCACCACACCGCCAAAAACAGCACCAGCGCCTGGGCAAAGCCCAGCAAGGTCAGGTGGTCTTTCAGGAAGTGCGATAGCTGGGTGATCGCGAAGACGAAGACGAGGTCGAAGAACAGCTCCAGGAAGCTGACCGGCGCATGGCCGCCCCCGTGATTGCGCAACAGCGAGCGGCGGCTCTTGGCCTCGGCAGCGGCAATGGCCGCGCCAATCCCGCCGCGCCGCGGCTCAGCCATGATCGGTCCGGATCAGGAACGCATCGAGCGCGGCGTTGACTGCGTCAGGCGCTTCCCACTGCACGAAGTGGCCGCAGGCGGGCACCTTGACCAGCGTTAGGTCGGCGATCACCTCGTCCAGCCCGTCGAGGTTGGCGGCGGGCAGCGCAATATCGTCCATTGCCCAGACCACCAGCGTCGGGATGGTTAGCCTGGGCAGGGCCGGCGGCGTCCATCCGGCCGGGATCTCGTAAGGCGCATCCATGTCGAGCACCTCCATCGGGCTCGCCCGGTACCAGTTGAGCATGGCAATCGAGGCTTCGCGGTTCGAATAGTCCTCCATCAGCGCGGCGCGCTCGGCCGGGTCCATCTTGGGGTTTTCGGGCATTTCGCCAAAGGCCTTGAGCAGCACGCCGCCCAGGCCGAACTGCTCAACCAGCGCGTCACTGGCGGGATCGCGGAACACCCGGAAATACTGGCTCGCTGCGCGCTGCTGGCGGTTGGTGTAGAGCAGCTTGGGGAAGATCGTGGGATGCGGCGCGTTCATGATCACCGCCCGCGTCACCCGGCCCGTGCCCTGACCCATGATCGCCACGCCCCAGGCGATCGCGCCGCCCCAGTCATGGCCGACAATGGTGAACTTGCCGACCCCGAGTTCGGCCGCCAGCAGGAATATGTCGCCGATCAGCTTGTCCGGCGTATAGTTTTCCACTCCCACGGGCTTGGACGAACCGCGATAGCCGCGCTGGTCGGGCGCTATGCAGCGATAGCGATCCGAGAGATGGGCGATCTGGTGCCGCCAGGTGCGATGACTGTCGGGAAAGCCGTGAAGGAAGATCAGGACCGGTGCGTCGCGCGGACCGACATCAACCACATCGAGCTCGATCCCGTTGGCGAGTTTGACCCGAACTTGCTCCATCACTGCGCCCCGTCGTTCATCCGCTCGACATAGCCGGCAGTCATGAAGCCGCCAATCTGGTCCAACAGGGCGTCGGGGGTGCGACGGAGCTCGCCCATCGCCTTTTCTGCGCCTTCCGCCACGATGATCTCACGCGCGCCGGCCAGCATCTCGTCGATCATCTGGGCGACGGCCACGGTCGGTTCGATCCCGTTGTCGATCACCTTGTCGGAGACCCCGCGCTTCGACCCGTCAGAGGTCAGGGCATTGCGCGACACGTCTGTGCGGACCGAGCCAGGATAGATGTTGTGCACCTGCAGGCCCAGGTGCGCCACTTCGGCGCGCAGGGCGTCGGCATAGCCCGCGATCCCGAACTTGGCCGCGCAATAGGCCGTGCGCATTGGCACCCCGACCTTGCCGGCAATCGAGGAGATATAGGCCAGCCGGCCCGAACCGCGTTCAACCATGCGCGGCAGGATTTCCTGGGTCAGCGCAATCGGCGCGAGCAGATCGACATCGATGATCCGCTGATAGACCGGATAGCCGGTCTCGACCGCCAGGCTGCGCTGCGAGATACCGGCATTGTTGACCAGCAGGTCGATCCCGCCCGACCACGACCACGCCTGTTCGACCGCTGGAGCCAGCGCGGCAATGTCGGTCGTCTCGAACGGCAGGATCAGGCAGTCGCCGCCGCAATCCGCTGCAACGGCTTCGAGCGCATCCAGCTTGCGACCCGACAGTACCAACCGCGCGCCCTGGTCGGCCAGCGCCTTGGCCAGCGCCGCGCCGATGCCGGATGAAGCGCCGGTGATCCAGGCGGTCTGTCCCTTGAAGCTCATTGTTCTCTCCCTGAAAGCTCTGTTCTAATCGCTGTTGGTCAGCGGCACCTGCGGGATCGGGATGAATTCATCCTCGTCGCCCGGCACCTTCGGAAAGCGGCCTTGCCGCCAATCGTCCTTGGCCTGATTGATCCGCTCGCGGCTGGAGGAGACGAAGTTCCACCAGACGTGACGCGGGCTGCCAATCGCCGCGCCGCCCAGCAGCATCACCCGCCCGCCGCGCTCGCTGCCGAGGCGCATGACCTGATCGGGCGCGAGCACGGCCAACTCGTAAAGCACGAGCGGCACGCCATCGACGCTGGCCTCGCCGCCGACCAGCATGACCGCGCGCTCCTCCGCCTCGCTGTCGAGCGGGATCGCGCCGCCGGGGGCGAGCATGATCTCGGCATAGATTGTTGGCGAATGCTGGGTGGTGCGGGCGGTGTGGCCCCACAGGCTGCCCATGATGACGCGGGCGGAAACGCAGCTGTCCTCGACCAGCGGCAGGTCGGTCTGAGCTTCGAAGGCCGGCGCGATCTCCTCCAGCCCGTCTGGCAAGGCCAGCCAGGTCTGTATCCCGTACATCGGCTTGGCCAGATTACGCTCGGCGGGCAGCCCGCGCTCGGAATGAACGATGCCGCGCCCGGCGGTCATCAGGTTGACCTGACCGGGACGGATCGTGGCAAAGGTGCCCAGGCTGTCGCGGTGATTGATCGCGCCTTCGAACAGCCAGGTGACCGTGGCGATGCCGATATGCGGATGCGACCGCACGTCCATCGCCGCGCCAGCCGGCACGATCGCCGGGCCGAACTGATCGACGAAGACAAACGGACCAACCATCACCCGCCGGGGCGAGGGCAGCACACGGCGGACCTGGAAGGCGCCGAGATCGTGCGTCACCGGCTGGATCGTGGTCAGGATGCTCATTCCCCCGGAGCCCGTGCCTTGATCGCCAGCGCGTGGACCCGCTGGCCGGGAATGTCGCCCAGCGCGGCATTGACCAGGCGCTGGCGCTGAAGCCGCGAGACGCCAGCGAACACCGCGCTTTCGATCTCCACCGTGAAGTGCGATTCGCCCGAGCCATCATCACCCATGTGGCCGCTGTGCTTGGCCGAATCGTTGATCACGGAAAGGTGGCTGGGCGCAAAGGCCGCGGTCAGCAGGGCCTGGATTTCGTTCGCGAGGGGCGTGGTCATGTCTTCCCTTCTACCCGAACAATCGCCATGTGGAAGCCGTGAAGCACGATCGTTTTCATGGCCGGGTGCAGGGTGCCCAGCGCCAATGCATGGCCCCCGGATGCCGCGAGGCCGGGGAATTCCGCGCGCCGGGTGAACGCCGCCCGGGCTTTGACGGGCCGGGCGATTACCGCTGGTTCTGCCTCGATCACGTCCGGCAGTTCAACGCTGGCTATGACTGGTTTGCCGGGATGAGCCCGGAAGAGATCATGCTCGCGCAACACCCGATTCACGGCTGGGACCGCCAGACCCATGCGTTTTCACCGACCGCTGGGATTGATTCGGCTCCGCGCTGGGCCGATTTCACTGACCCGCTGGAAGCGATCAGCGGCCGGACGCGGGCGCGCAAACCGGCCCAGCGCCAGGATGGCCGCGCGGTAACCCTCGATGAACGCCGCGCGCTCGAGGTGCTCGGCCTGCCGCTCGATGCCACCCGCACTGATCTGCGCGGGCGCTATTCGCAGCTGGTGCGCAAGTATCACCCCGATCGCAACGGCGGCGACCGCAGCTATGAAACGCGGCTGCAGGAAGTGGTCGAAGCCTATCAGCTGCTGCGCCGCGCGGCGGCTTTTGCCTGATCAGGCCTCGCACAGCGCTTTCAGCTGATCGGCGCAGGCGCCCCAGCCTTCATCGAAACCCATGTCGCGGTGCTGGATCATGGCTTCCTCGGTCCAGTGGCGCGCGATGGCGGTATAGCGGGTGCCGTCACCTTCCGGTTCGATACCCCAGATGCCGATCATGAAGGGGCCGTTCGGCTGGTAATCGCTGACGATGGCATCGGTGCTGATAATCCGCCGCCCTTCATCCCAGGCCAGGGTAAAGCCAGGATGCTCATGCACTTCGCCGTCAGGGCCATACATGACCGTGTGGGTCGCGCTGCCGGCACGGCGCTCGCCCCAATCGACCTCGGCGCGCCACGGCACCGGGCACCACCATTCATCAGTGCGGTTGGCCAGCACATCCCAGACCTCTTCTGGAGGCGCGGCGATCAGGCGGGTCACGGAGAGCTCGTTTGATTCAGCCATGTCGCGTGCTCCTCAGCCAGCCAAAGCGGCTTCGACCGCGGCGTGGTTGATGTTGTGGGTAATCATTTCCGGCTCTCCTCGATCAACTGGTGATCGATCGCCTTGGCGGCCTTGTAGGCCGGGCGGGCCTGGAGCCGTTCGGCATAGGCGACAAAGGCTTCGGTCGGTGCGATCGAGCCGAAGGTCAGCCCCCAGTCAACCTGACTGCCGACATAGACGTCGGCCATGGTGAAACGATGGCCGCAGACATAATTGTTGCCCTCGAAATGACCCTCGAGCGCGGCAATGGTCCGCTCATAGCTGCCCCAGCCGACCATCATCTCGCGCTCCTTGGGCACCTCCCAGCCCATTGAGCGGGTAATGATCGCCTGCTCGACTGGCCCCGCAGCGAAGAACAGCCAGCGGTAATAGTCTGCCGCTTCGTCGGCCGAGGGGCCTAGCCCGGCTTCCGGATGGGCCTCACCCAGGTAGGCGCAGATCGCGGCGCATTCGGTGATTACCTTGTCACCCGTCTCGCTGTGATGGATCAGCGTCGGCACCTTGCCCATCGGATTGGCGGCGAGCAGGGCGGGGGGTTTATTGTCCCACGGCACCAGCACCTGCTCATAGTCCACCCCCGCCTCGTGCAGCGCCCAACGGGCGATCTGGCCGCGGCTCATCGGGTTGGTGAAGAAGGTATAGGCGGCCATGGGTCGATCCTCATGCATGAGAACAAAAAGAGAACGGTTATGCGCTGATGGCTGGAGTCAAGCTGCGTTACGTGCCTCCCACCAGGCTAAACATCGCACCCTGCGGATCGATACCCTGGACGATCCAGTCACCACCTGGCACCTCCATTGGCCCATTGATCACCTGCCCGCCGCCCGCTGCAATCGCGGACTGGGCGGCGGCGATGCTTGGCACCCAGAAGTAGTGATTCCAGCACGGCCGGGGGCTCTGCGGCATCACCGGCATAATCGCTCCGACCTGAATGCCATCGTGAGCGATGAATTGGTATTTGCCCATGGCGCCCATATCCATGGCCTCGGGCAGCGACCAGCCGAACTGGCCGGTGTAGAACGCCAGCGTCTGATCAAAGTTTCCGGCGAGGAGCTCGTTCCAGCCGCAGCGGCCCGGGTTGGGCAGGGCCGAAAAACAAGTGTTCTCGCCGCCGCCCGGGGGCGGGGTGGGGGTCATGATGTAGAACGGCGCCGCGTCCGGATCGGCCACCATCGCCACCCGTCCGGTCATCGGGATGTCCCAGGCAGGCATCAGGCATTTGCCGCCGGCGGTCGTGATGGCTGCGACGCTGGCATCGACGTCATCGACCCCCAGGTAGCCCAGCCAGCAGGGCCGCGCACCGTGTTCAGCCATTTCCGGACTCAGCGTCAGGACACCGCCGGTCATGCCGCCATCGGCATTGGCGATGAAACCATAGCCACCGGTTTCGGGCGAGCCGGGCTGCATGGTCCAGCCCACCACGGCGTCATAGAAGGCCTTGGCCCCCACTGGATCCGGGGTCATCAGCTCGTACCAGATCCAGCTGCCTTGCAACGTGCCCATCCTGCTGCTCCTTACTTGTTCAGTTCGACCACCGGCACGAACCCGCCGAAGATCATCCGCTTGCCATCGAACGGCATCGGGTTCTTCGCCGGGTCCATGCGCGGATCGGCTTTGCTGGGGTCTTCCATCCACTCGGTCATCGTCGCGAAGGCGGCGTCGCGGGTGGCCTTGTCGGGCCACTCGACCCAGCTGAACAGCACCTCCTCGTCATCCTCGGCCTTCACGGCCAAGCGGAAGTCGGTGGTGTGGCCGGTCTGGACGTCATCGCCCCAGCATTCGACCACGCGCAGCGCGCCCATTTCGATGAACACCGCATCGCCCAGGCGGGCATGGGCGATGAATTTGTCGCGATTGGCCCGCGGGCAGGCGATCACGAAGCCGTCGACATAGGTCATTGCGCGTCCTCCTTCGCTTCGCCCTCGGCAAAGGCGGCGTCCATCCAGAACGGCTCCCAGACGTGGCCATCGGGGTCGAGGATCGAGCGCTGGTACATGAAGCCGTGGTCCTCAGGCGGATTGACGTCGGCGGTTCCGCCATAGGCTGCTGCGGTCTCGACCAGCTGGTCAACTTCGGCCCGGTCGTCGAGCACCAGTGCGAGCGAAACCTCGCTCGATCCCGGCGGACAAATCGGGCGGGTGGTAAAGCCCTGCCACTTGGCATGGGTCAGCAACATCACATGGATCGCATCCGACCAGACCATGCAGGCAGCGGTCTCGTCGCTGAACTGCGGATTGTTGGCAAAACCCAAGGCGGTGTAAAACCGCATGGCCCGGGGCAGGTCTGCGACCGGCAGGTTGACGAAGATCATTCGGCTCATGCCAGGCTCTCCTTCTTGTCCGCCCCCGGTTTGAACAGCATCGCGACATAGCGGCGCAGGTGCAGCACGCTTTCGCGCGCGATCTCAGGATCGCCGGCTGCCTTGGCCAGGACGAAGGCCCCCTGCAGCACCGACTGGACATGGCGAGCGAGGCCAAGCGCGGTAATGCCGGGCGGGGTCCCGTACAGATCGAGCACCTGCTGCACGTCGACCGCCAGCGCCTCGCAATAGGTGTTGAAGCTGGCATCGCAGGCAGAGCGGATCGCGTCGCTGGTGGCGAAGGCTTCCTGCACCATGGTGCCGGCAAAGCAGGTGAAGCCTTCAGCCGGGCCGCCGATCATTTCGAGCCGCATGTCGATATGGCCCAGCAACCGGTCAAGCGGGTCCTTGAGCTTGGTATAAGCCGGCAGCTCGAACAGCGGCGCGGCGCGGGCAGTCCATTGCTCGGCAGCAGCGACGCCGAGCGCTTCCTTCGAGGCGAAGTGGTGGAAGAAGGCGCCCTTGGTCACGCCGGCAGCGCTGCAGATCTCGTCCACCGATGTGGCGGCATAGCCCTTGCGGCGCACCAGGTGATGCGCGGCATCAATCAGCCGTGTCCGGGCGGTCTGGCGTTCCGGAAGAGAGGAGCGACTCGCGTTCATTCGGATGACATACCGACTGGTTGGTATGTTCGCAAGTAAGCGTGGTTGGACGGTGCGATGAGCACGGTCAGTCGATTGTTAGGGGATGCTAGGCTTCGGTCTTGGTGCTGCGATAAAGCTCGCGATCCGCTGCCAGCGTCGCCTGATAAGCCGGGCGGGCGTGGCAGCGTTCGGCATAGGCCAGGAAGGCGTCATGCCGGGGCAGCAGCTTGAGGTTCAGGCCCCAGTCGAACTGGCTGGTGAGGTAGACATCGGCCATGGTGAAGCGTGTCCCGCAGGCATAGCTGTGCTGCGAAAGATGCGCATCGAGCGCCGCAACCGTGCGGTCAAAACTGCCAAAGCCAGCGGTGCCTTCGCGTTGGGCCGGCAACTCCCAGCCCAGCATTCGTGCCATCAGCGCCTGCTCCAGCGGCCCGGCGGCGAAGAACAGCCAGCGGTGGTAGTGCCCGCTTTCAGGCGGGGTCGGCAGTAGTCCGGCCTCCGGGTGCTGTTCAGCCAGGTAGCTGCAGATCGCCGCCGCCTCGGTCACCACCCGGTTGCCTTCGGCTGCATGGTGAACCAGGGTCGGGACCTTGCCGAGCGGATTGGCGGCGAGGAGGGCCGCGGGCTTGTCCCCCCAGCCGACCGGGACCACGGCAAAGTCCGCACGAACTTCATGCAGCGCCCAGCTGGCAATCAGTCCGCGCGAGCGGGGGTTGGTGAAGAAGGTATAGGCAGTCATGGGTTCAACTCAGTTCGGTTCAATCGGAATTTGCTCGCAAATCTCGCGCAGTCACAGGCTCTCAGCGCTTGAATTTCATCGCAAGCCATTGCCGGGCGAGGCGGCCAAGGGCGGAGAGCGGAAACTTTGCAAAGCGCGGGGCATCGTCAGGCCAGGGCAAGTCGCTTGCGCGGTTTGAGATATAGAACCGCATTTCGATCTTCGGCTTTGCTCCGGCAATCCGGCTGACCATGGCCGACTTCCAAAACCGCCCATCGGCAAAATCGAGGTACATCGCCGAATTGCAGCACGAGGCCACCATCCGGCTGGTTGGCGAGGCGGGATTGCGGCGATGCGGCTGAAGCAAGCCGGCACCGCGTTCGATCCTGAAATGGCCATCCCGGATCAGGCAAAGCGCCGTGCCACCATCGGGGTCGGTCACTGGCGGGCCACCACCTGCTTCGATCTGCTGCGCCGCTTCCTGGCAATGATCGCAATAGCAGACCGCGCTAAGAAATGGCGCGGCTAGTCCGCTGCATTCCACCTCGCCGCATTGGCAGCGCAAGATCGTTGGTGCGGTCATTTGGTTTCGGCCTATTGCCCCAGCGCGCGGCTCACGATCTTGTCCTCCAGCGCGGCGACCGGCGCCCAGCTCGGCCGGGCCTTGACCCGGTCATACCAGGCCGCCGTGCGCGGGTGGGTTGCCGCATCCGGTTCCAGTCCGACATAGCCGAGCGAGCGTAGCGTTGCCGCCACCGCGATATCGCCGATCGAGAAGTCCCCGCCGGTCAGCCAGCCATCGCCGCACTGGCTTTCAAGGTAGTCCAGGATCGGCCCCAGTTCCTTCAGGCCCTGTTCGGCCATGGCTTCGTCGCCGGGCTTGCCCATCAGCTTGGGGCTGACGAAGCGATTGAACATCACCTTGCCGCCCGCCGTGATCAGGATCGTGTCGGCAAATTCCTCAAACCAGATCGCCTTGGCCTTGGCCCTGGCATCGCCCGGCGTGAGCGAGGGTTCGGGCTGGAGTGCTTCGAAATAGGTCACGATCGCAGTCGAATCGCACAGGCTGAAATCGCCATCGATCAACGCCGGAATCTTGCGGAACGGGCTGGCCGCGAGGAACTCTGCCGCTGGGTCCGCCGGGTTGCTCAGCGCCAACTCGACCGGAATGCCTTTTTCAGCGGCGGCGAGGTGCACTTTGCGAACAAACGGCGAGATGGGGAAACCATAGACTTTCATCGAACAAACGCTCCCGGGCATTGAGTCGCTGATTGCAACGCATTCCTTATTGCAGCGCTGCGCGCGCCCGTATAGGCGATGGCTCGTCATGACCGATATTCCCAACATCCAGCTCGACACCAGCGGCAACACGATCCTCCCGGCGCCCGACCTTGAGGTCGATGTGCGCGAGGTTTTCGGGATCGATATCGACATGAAGGTTCCGGCCTTCAGCCAGGCCGATGAACGCGTCCCCGATGTCGATCCGACCTATGTGTTTGATCCGGACACCACCCTGGCGATCCTGGCTGGCTTTGCCTTCAACCGCCGCGTGATGGTCCAGGGCTATCACGGCACGGGCAAGTCGACCCATATCGAACAGGTTGCCGCCCGTCTGAAGTGGCCGTGCATCCGCATCAACCTTGATGCGCACATCAGCCGGATCGACCTGATCGGGCGCGATGCGATCGTGCTGCGCGATGGCCTGCAGGTGACCGAATTCCGCGAAGGGCTGCTGCCCTGGGCGCTGCAGCACCCGGTCGCGCTGGTCTTCGACGAATACGATGCCGGTCGCCCGGACGTGATGTTCGTGATCCAGCGCGTGCTGGAAACCGAAGGCAAGCTGACCCTGCTGGACCAGAACCGGGTGATCCGCCCGAACAAGAACTTCCGCCTGTTCGCCACGGCCAATACCGTCGGCCTGGGCGATACCTCGGGCCTCTATCACGGCACTCAGGCGATCAACCAGGGCCAGATGGACCGCTGGAACATCGTCGTCGGCCTCAACTATCTCCCCGCTGCGGTGGAGAGCGAGATCGTGCTGAAGAAGGTCGCCGGCGTGCCGGACGATACCGTCGACAAGATGGTCAAGGTGGCGGACCTGACCCGGCAGGGCTTCATCGGCGGCGATATCTCCACCGTGATGAGCCCGCGCACCGTGATCACCTGGGCGCAGAATACCGCGATCTTCAAGGATCCGGGCTTCGCCTTCCGCCTCTCGTTCCTTAACAAGTGCGACGAGACCGAGCGGATGCTGGTGGCGGAATACTACCAGCGCGTCTTCGGCACCGACCTGCCGGAAAGCGTGGTCGGCAAGGCGTGAGCCTGCTGGGCGATGCCTTTGGGCCGTTTCGGCGCTATCCTTGGCTTTGATGCCAAGCATGAGCCTAGCCGCCGAAACGCCGCCCCACTTTACGGTCAGCCGTTTCCCGCTGGTCATCCTGAGCAAGGATTTGGTTGCTGGGTCGCAAGTATTGCCTAGCGACGGGGTCATCGTCGAAATCCCGCTGCGATTGGACTGGTCGGCCCGCGTTGCGCAGGTTGAGGCTTTGGACATTGGCGGAGTGCGACGCGTTGTGGGGCCAGACAGGCCGATCCCAGGTTTCCGAATTCTGGAGGACCGCGCGGTGCAGCGGTTAGCCTGCACCCAGTTTGCCAAACCGACGGACTTGGGCAACCCGAAGGATTCGCGCGGTAAACGCTACGAGGACGAGCAATCTCTCTGTCTTCTGGATGGCGATCGTGACGGCAAATTCGAAGCTGCGGTGGTAGTTGGCGCGCGCTGGAATGAGGATCAGGGGATCAGGCCGATTCGACCACTCAGTTATGCATTTGAGCGAGATGTTCCCACTGAATTGGCGATCAGAATCAAGTATGTCGGCGATCGACGGGGTGGCGGGGAGATCAAGTCCTTTTACCGCATTGCCGGGGTTGATCTGCCGCTTGTCAGCCTTAGTTCCGGCACGATGGAAAGCTTGGCGCAACAAAAGTTTCCGCTGAAGGTCGCGAGGAAGTCAACGCCACAGACTTTCGATTTGCTAGGCGCTACGCTGCATGTGACACCCGCTGCGATGAAGAACGGTGAGCTTCGGTTCGAATTCAAGTCTGACTTTCCAAGGCAGTCCGTAGAGTTCTGGGTCCAGGGTGTCCGAAATCTGGTGACCGGGACCATTTTTCGACCCTGACCCAAATTCGACAGGTTTTTTTATGCCAATGATCGCCGCCTGCTTCGCTCCGTTACTGCTGGCCCAGGCCGTGCAAGCGGCCCCAGCGGCAGAGGAGTGCAAGGCTAACCTGCCCGAAAAGCCCGCGGCCGCCGCGCCGGTTGTTCCGGCCTTCTATGACCAGAAAGCCGGTGCCAGCGCCGCGATGGATGCGGCGCTGGCC
>Ga0073920_1000021_pt1 | contig 34846 bp, 37 predicted proteins | sample GWRWT4_2Sept14_2_FD_70953 | JGI IMG/M metagenome (GOLD analysis project Ga0073920, IMG submission 70953) | Sand microcosm microbial communities from a hyporheic zone in Columbia River, Washington, USA - GW-RW T4_23-Sept-14 | ecosystem: Engineered > Artificial ecosystem > Sand microcosm >...
CCAACATGCTCCCCAAGGAGCGCCAGAGCCTGTTCTTCAGCGCGACCATGCCCAAGGCGATTGCCGAACTGGGCAAGCAGTTCATTTCCAACCCGGTGCGGGTCGAAGTGACGCCGCAGGCCACCACGGCTGAGCGGGTCGATCAGTTCATCACCTTCGTCAACCAGTCGGAAAAGCAGGCGCTGCTTTCGCTGCGGCTGCGCGCTGGCCTGGCGGATGGTTCGATCGAACGCGCGCTGGTCTTTACCCGCACCAAGCACGGTGCTGACCGCGTTGTCCGCCACCTGACCACCGCCGGCGTCAATGCTGCGGCGATCCACGGCAACAAGAGCCAGGCCCAGCGCACCGCCGCGCTGCTGGCCTTCCGCAAGGGCACCACCCCGGTGCTGGTGGCGACTGACATCGCCGCCCGCGGAATTGACGTGACCGGCGTGAGCCACGTGTTCAACTTCGAGCTGCCCAACGTGCCCGAACAGTATGTCCACCGGATCGGCCGCACCGCGCGCGCCGGCGCCGACGGCGTGGCGCAGAGCTTCTGCGCGCCGGACGAGAAGGCCTACCTCAAGGACATCGAGCGTCTGACCGACGTCAAGCTGATGCCGATGCCGCTGCCGGAAGACTTCCAGAAGGAAGCCGCCCGCCTGCCGCTGCCGAGCCGCAAGCCGGCCGAGGCCGAGCAGGATGCCCGCCGCGATGAACGGGATGCGCGTGGGCGTGGCGGCCCGGGTGGCCGAGGCGGCCAGCGCAGTGGTGGCCGCAACAACAATCGCAGCCCCGGCGGCCAGAGCCGCGATGGACAGAGCCGCGACCAGCACCACCGCAACGAGCACGTCCGCAAGGAATGGGCTCCGCGCGAACAGCGTGGTCCGGTGTTCAACCCGCTCGCCGCGGAAGAGCGTGAAGCCCGCCAGTTCGGCGTGATGCCCAAGGCGGGCGCCAACACCGCGGAGCGCCGTCCGGCCCCGGCTGGTGACCGTCGCCCGGCTCCGCAGGGTGAGCGTCGTCCGGCCCCGACCGGTGATCGCCGGCCGGTCAGCCACGGCGAACGCCGTGATGGCCCGCAGGGTGAGCGCCGCGGCCCTCCGCAGGGCGATCGCCGCCCCGGCGGTGACCGCCGCGACGGTGGTCGCGGCCAGTTCCGCGGCAAGACCAACAACGCCCGCTAACAGGGCTGGCGCTGCGATTCGCCGCGCGGCATAAGGTGCGGCGATGCAGGGTCTCGCGAGTACAGGATGGCAAGCGGCCGCATGGTCGGCCGGCGCAATGACGCTGATCGTTGCGCTGCGCTATCTCTTGACCAGCGGGGCCTTCGCCTGGGCCACCCGGATCGTCCGCCCCGGCCTCTATCAGGGGCTGGAGCGGCAGATCCGGCAGGAAATCGGCTGGTCGCTGGCCTCGGCCGCCATCTACGGCATTCCCGCCGGGGTGGTCGCTTGGGGCTGGCAGCAGCTGGGCTGGACGCAGATCTACACGGATTTTGTCGCCTACCCGCTGTGGTACCTGCCGCTTTCGGTGCTGCTTTACCTGTTTGCCCACGATACCTGGTTCTACTGGACCCACCGCTGGATGCACCGCCCCTGGCTGTTCCGCCGCGCCCATGCGGTCCATCACGCCAGCCGCCCGCCTACCGCCTGGACGGCGATGAGCTTCCACCCGTGGGAGGCCGTAACCGGCGCATTGGTGATCCCGGCGCTGGTCTTCCTGATCCCGATCCACGCCGCCATGCTGGGCCTGGTCCTGGCCACTATGACGCTGATGGGGATTACCAATCACATGGGCTGGGAACTGTTCCCGGCCCGGCTTGTTCATTCACGCTTAGGGGGCTGGCTGATAACCGCGAGCCATCACCAGCGGCATCACGAGAACTATCAATGCAATTACGGCCTCTATTTTCGCGTCTGGGACCGGCTTTGCGGCACGGATCGCGGCCTCTCCTCGCTCTAACCCTGGCGCTGCCGCTGTTTGGTGCCGGCACCCCGGCGCTGACGCCCCCAACACTTTCCGAGGTGAGCGTGGTGGTAACCGGCCTGCGCAATGCCAAGGGCCAGGTCCTGGCCTGCCTGACTGCCCAGCCCAAGGGCTTTCCCGATTGCCGCAAGGATCCGGCCGCCAAGAACGCGGTCGTTCCGGCCGATACCACGGTGCGGATCAACTTCGGTGCGGTGCCGGCTGGGCGCTATGCGATCTCGATGATCCATGACGAGAATGCCAACCGCAAGATGGATATGGCGCTGATGATGCCCAAGGAAGGCTATGGGTTTTCCCGTGATGCCCCGGTAAGGATGGGCCCGCCCAAATTCGACAAGGCTGCCTTTGACGTAACCGGGCCCGCGGTCGAGCAGAAAGCCCGGATGCGCTACCTTTTCTGAGCAGGGTTAATGGCCTGGCGCGGCGCTGACGTCACTCGGGCAATGACACCAAGGACATTGGCGCAACTTAACGGTTAATTTACCATGTTGCGCCAGAACCCCACTGACAGGCACACAGTGGGGAAGCCACATGGATACGTATCGGGGCAATTTTTCGGACCACGCTGACACCGGCGATGACTGGCCCGACCTCGACAATCATGAGGAGGAAGTGGTGAGCGAACCGCCGCCGAACCCCGTCGGGCAGGACGAGCGCCGCATGCAGGTGCGCGCCTATAATCATTGGGCCAGCCTGCTGGGCGACCGCGCTTTCCCCTCGATCGAGGACCTTGAGCCCGACAATCTCCCGGATTTCGGACCTTACAGCGTCCTGCTGGACTTCACCGGCGGGATCGAGAACCCGGCGATCCGTTACCTCGGCGATTCCCTCGCCAAGGAATGCGGCACCGACGACGAAATCTATTCGCTGGACGACGTGCCGAGCCGCTCGCTGCTCAGCCGCATCACCGATCACTACATGCAGATCCTGGCCAACCAGGCGCCGATCGGATTCGAGGCAGAATTCGTCAACCAGCGCGAATCGACGATTCTCTACCGCGGCATCCTGCTGCCGTTCTCGAGCGACGATGACACCATCGATTTCATCTATGGCGTGATCAACTGGAAGGAACTGGCCGATCAGCGCACCACCGACGCGCTGCTGCTGGAAATCGACCAGGCGCTTGAAGAAGCGCCGCACGAAGTCCGCCACGATGAGCTAACCGACTGGGCCGATGGCCCGACCGACACCGTGCCGAGCTTCGCCGAACTGGGCAATGACGACAACGTGCTCGACCTCGGGGCTTTCGCCGCCGAAGCCGAAGCCGATGATCTGGCCTTCCCGGCGCCCCAGTTCGGCGCGTTGGGGGGGGAAGCCGATGGCAGCGAACTGCCTGCGCTCTATCACGCCGAACCGGCCGAGGTGGACGCAGCCGATATGGGTCTGGCCGATTGGCTAGCCTCGGCCCGCGAACTGGCCGAAGCGGCCAGCGGCAGCGAAGACCGAACCCGTCAGGCGCTCTATGCCGCGATTGGCCGGGCTTACGACTTCTCGCTCGCAGCAAACGATGCGCCGGAAGAATTCAATGAGCTGGTCGCCGATTACGGCCTGACCGTCCAGGACCGCGCCCCGATGACCCCGGTCGTCAAGCTGGTCTTCGGCGCGGACTACGACAAGACCCGCCTGACCGAATATGCCACCGCGCTGAGCCATGCGCACCGCGTCGGCATCGCCCGCGGCTCGCTGGGGCAATACCTGGCCAGCGCGCCGGGTGGCCTCAAGGGCATCGTGGGTGAAGAACGCCGCGCCAAGCGCGCCGAAGCGGGTGTGGACGAAGTCGTCCGCGATACCCCGCGCGAGGCGCTGGCCCGCAAACTGCGCAAGCTCGAAAGCTTCCCGCTTGATGCCGTTTCGGCTGAAGGCAGCGAGTTCACCCTGCTGGTGGCCCGCCGCCTGCCGACCGGCGAAGTGGTCCTGCTGGGCGAAGTCGGCGACGACGTACCCCTGCTGGAACGCGCCGCGCGCAAGCTGCTCGGCTAAGCCAAGCCAATTCCTGACAGCGAGTGGGGCGCCATGCCGGAAGGCATGGCGCCCTTCGCTTTTGCCCGCTAGATCACCGCCATGGCGATCGTCAGGAGCAAGCAACGCATGGGCTGGATCGGCTGGACTGTGACCGCACTCGTCCTGCTGATTGCCGCTGGTTTTGCCGTGTGGCGCTATGCCCATGCCACTGGTGCGGTCGGCCTGCTTGACCTTGCGGATCGGACCATCGGCGGCACCGCCGGGACCCAGGTGGTGTCGAGCGGGGTGCGCTATGGCCAACTGCCGGCCCAGCGGCTCGACGTGATCGCCCCCAATGCGCCGGGTCCGCACCCGGTGCTGGTCTTCATCCATGGCGGCGGCTGGCATTCGGGCCGGCCTGAGGACTATCACTTCATCGGCCGGACCTTCGCCCGCGCGGGCTATGTCGTGGTCCTGCCCGGCTACCGACTGGGGCCCGACGGGATCTATCCGCACATGCTGGAAGACGGCGCAGCAGCGGTGGCCTGGACCGCGCGGAACGTCGCCCGGTTTGGTGGCGATCCGGATCAGGTCGTGCTGATGGGTCATTCGGCCGGGGCGCACACTGCGGCCATGCTGGGGCTGGAGCGGCAGTGGCTGGGCCGCCAGGGCCTGCCCGATGGCTTCGTGAAGGGCGTGGTCGGCCTGTCCGGGCCCTATGACTTCCACCCCTTCACCTCCGATTCGGCGCGCAATGCCTTTAGCCATGTCGAGGATCCCAGGATTACCCAGCCGATCACCTTCGCCCGCGGCGATGCCCCGCCAATGCTGCTGCTGACCGGGGATGCCGATACCACCGTAAAGCCCCGCAACAGCCGGGTCCTGGCCAAGGCGCTGGCTGAGAAGGGTGGCAAGGCAGAACTGGTGATCCTGCCCGGTGTCGACCATGCCGGCCCGGTGCTCAAGCTGGCCCGGCCCTTTTCCCGCGATGCCAGCGTCAGCGCCCCGGTGCTGGACTTCCTGGCCCGCCTGCGCCAGCCTTCAGCGCCCATTCAGGCACCGGCGGAGTAAAGACGGCCCCATGCGCATCCTTTCCCGCCTGCTTGCCCTGTTCGCCGCGTTCGCGCTGACGATCCAGCCGGCGGCGGCGCAATCGATCCTGCGCGATGCCGAAACCGAGGCCCTGCTGCACGACATGGCCGCGCCCCTGATCGCGGCGGCCGGGCTCAATCCGAACAATGTCGACGTGGTGGTGATCAACGATTCCTCGCTCAACGCCTTCGTCGCGGGTGGGCAAGTGGTCTATCTCCATTCCGGCCTGCTCAATGCGGCCACAACCGCCAATGAGGTCCAGGGCGTGATCGCGCACGAGCTGGGCCATATCACCGGCGGCCACGTGATCAGCGACGGCGGCAGCAAGGCGGCGGGCAATATCTCGATCCTCTCGCTGCTGCTCGGCGTGGCGGCCGCCGCCGCTGGTGCGGGCGATGCCGCGATGGGCGTGATCATGGCCGGCCAGCAGGCCGCACTGGGCAAGTACCTGTCGTTCAGCCGTGCCCAGGAATCGACTGCCGACGCAGCCGGCGCGCAGTTCCTGTCCAAGGCCGGGATCACCGGGCGCGGCTCGGTCGAGTTCTTCAAGAAGCTCCAGAACATGGAGTTCCGCTATGGCTACACCCGCACGCCCGATAACGAATTCTACCGCACCCATCCGATGACCGGGGACCGCATCGCCACCCTGCAGGACACCTATGAGCGCGATCCGGCCTATAACGCCCCGCTCGACCTCAAGCTCGAAGCCCGGTTCCAGCGCGCCAAGGCCAAGCTGTTCGGTTACCTGGGCGAACCCGCGCAGGTGATGCGGACCTATCCCGAAACCATGACCGACATTCCGGCACGCTATGCCCGGGCCTATGCCTGGCACCGGCAGGCCTTCCCGGAAAAGGCCCTGGCCGAAGCTGACGCGCTGCTCGCCAAGGCGCCGGGCGATCCCTATTTCCTCGAGCTCAAGGGCCAGATCCTGCTCGAAACCGGCAAACCGGCCGAGGCGCTCGATGCGCTGCGCCGCGCGACCGACCTGTCCGGCAATCAGCCACTGATTGCCACGATCTTCGGCCATGCCCTGATCGCGACCGAGAACCCGCAGAACTTTGCCGAGGCTCAGCAGGTGCTCAAGAACGCCGTCGCGCGCGACCGCGAGAACCCCTTTGCCTGGTACCAGCTCGGCGTGGTCTATGCCGCCAATGGCGATCTGGCCCGCGCGCACCTGGCCTCTGCCGAACAGCAAGTGATGAACTGGCAGATGCCGCAGGCATTGCGCAGCGCCAAGGCGGCCGAAGCGCAGCTCCCCCAGGGCTCGGCCGATTGGCTGCGCGCCCAGGATATCGCAATGCAGGCGCGCGAAGCAATTGAACGGGCCAACAAACGCCGTTAGGCGGGGCGCATGGCCGAACCCGCACCAAACCCCCGCTCTCCTTGGGTAATCCTTGCCCTGATCATCGTCGCGCTGATCGGCGGACTGGGCGGCTGGCTGCTCGGCTCGCGCCAGACCCCAAGCGACAAGGTCGCGATCGAGGAGATCGTGCGCAATTACATCCTCGAGCACCCCGAGATCCTGCCGCAAGCGATGGAGCGGCTCCAGGCGCGCGAGAACGGCAAGCAGGTGGCCGGCGCGGGGGATACCCTGACAGCGCCCTTCCCCGGCGCCGTGCTCGGCAATCCGAACGGCACGGTCACCCTGGTCGAGTTCACCGACTATGCCTGCGGCTATTGCCGCGCCTCGGTGCCCGAGGTGGAGGCGCTGATTGCCGCCAATCCCGATCTCAAGGTGGTGATCCGCGAACTGCCGATCCTCTCCCCGGCCAGCGCCGAGGCCGCGCGCTGGTCACTCGCCGCGGCCGAACAGGGTAAGTTCGAGGCGTTCCACAAAGCCATGTTCGCCGCCGGACGCCCGGCCGCCGATACGATCGAGGCCGCCGCCACCCGCGCCGGGCTCGACCTGGACCGCGCCCGCAAGGTCATCGCCGAGCCGCGCGTCGCGGCCGAGATCGACCAGAACCTCAATTTCGCGCGCCAGCTGCGGATCGATGGCACCCCCAGCTGGGTGGTCGGCGAACAGCTGATGGCCGGCGCGGTCGGCCAGAAGGTGCTGCAGGACGCGATCGACGCAGCGAAAGCCAGTTCTGGGCCTGGGTCGAAGGGCTAGCCGCTACTTGGCTTCGGCCAGCTTGGCGTACATCGAGTTGATCGGGCGGGCCATGACCTGGCGCAGCATCGGCTCGAAGAATTCGAGCGGTTCGCTGTCGTAATCCGGGTCGAAGGCGGCCTGATCGTACTTCTCGCAGAATTCCGCGCAGGCCTCGAAATAGGGATTATCCCGATACCGTTCGCGGATATCGCGGTCCATGCCGACGTAGTGGAAGTAGTAATGCCCCTGGAAGGCGCCATGGTTCTGGCAGATCCAGTGCACCTCTTCCGAAACGAACGGCTTGATGATCGATGCGGCCACTTCCGGGTGGTTGTAGGTCCCCAGGGTATCGCCGATGTCGTGGAGCAGGGCCATCACCACATAGGCCTCATCCCGCCCATCGCGGTGCGCGCGAGTCGCGGTCTGAAGCGAGTGCTGCAGCCGGTCGACCGGGAAACCGCCGAAATCGCCATCGAGCAGCTTGAGGTGGGCGAGCACCCGGTCCGGCAAGTCACGCGCAAAGGCCATGTATTCGCTGGAAATCAGCGACCAGTCTTCCTGAGTGCCTTCGGTCATCGCGCGGAACTTGGCCCGCTCGTGGCTGCCATGGATGGGGCTGTCGATATCGGCCATTGGTGCTCTCCCGTTTGACCGGAAAGCTAATCCAAACGCAGGCCTCACGCAAAACATTCGCGAGGGGCATGCGTTTTCTGCTAAGCTCTCCCGCATGGCCGTGCTGCCCTTCCGTCCGACCCCATTTTTCGCCAACAAGAACCGGGCCTTCTGGCGCCTGCAGGCGGCCGGCTGGGGCGGGGCCATGCTGCTGCGCGCCATGTCGGGCATCGCCAACGGACTGCCGCTGAGCTTCCTGGTGCTGGTGCTGATTTCCACCATCACCGGCTTTTCGATCACGCTGATCCTATCGGTGATCTATCGCCAGCTGATCAACCGGCGGCCGCTGATCACCTGGGGGGTGACCGCGCTGGTCTTGCCGATCGCGGTGGGCTTCTATGCCTTCATCGATGCCTGGGTGAACGCGCTATACTACGCCGACGGTGCTGCCGGGGTGGCGCAGCGCTTCATCGGCCTGTTCTACATCGGCCTGACTCTGCTGGGGGCCTGGTCGGCGCTCTATTACGCGATCAACTTCTTCCTGCAGATCGAAGAGCAGAACGACCAGCTGATCCGGCTGGAAAACCAGGCGACCCAGGCCCAGCTGGCCATGCTGCGCTACCAGCTCAACCCGCACTTCCTGTTCAACACGCTGAACTCGATCTCCACGCTGGTGCTGCTCAAGCAGACCGAGCCGGCCAATGCCATGCTCAGCCGGCTGTCCTCGTTCCTGCGCTATACCCTGGTCAACGAGCCAACCGGGCGGGTCACCGTGGCCCAGGAAGTGGAGACGCTGAAACTCTACCTTGAGATCGAACGGATGCGGTTCGAGGAGCGGCTGCGGACCAGTTTCAAGATCGATCCGGCGGCCGAGGCGGCACTGCTACCCTCGCTGTTGCTCCAGCCGCTGGTCGAAAACGCGATCAAATATGCCGTCAGCCCGCAAGAGGCCGGGGCCGAGATCACCATTACGGCGCAACTCGTCGGACCCAACCTTCGCATCGTCGTCTCGGACACCGGGCCGGGATTGCAAAATGCTGGTAGCGACAACAGGTTTGCAGGCGTGACGTTCGACGGCGGGGAACAGGTATCTACCGGCGTGGGCCTGGCCAACATCCGTGACCGGCTGGCCCAGGCCTATGGTGAGATGCATCGTTTCGAAACCATGGAGCCGCCCGAAGGTGGCTTTGCCGTCCTGATCGAACTGCCTTTTGAGCGGCGTGAGCCCGTCGCTATTCCCGCTGTGCTGCGCAGTCCCGCGCTGGCCGGCTGACCCATTCAAGGACTGCCCCATGACCATCCGCACGATCCTGGTCGATGACGAGAAACTGGCCATCCAAGGCCTGATGCTGCGCCTGCAAGCCTTCCCCGATGTCGAGATCATCGACACCTGCTCCAACGGGCGCGAGGCGATCCGCAAGATCAAGACCGAGAAGCCCGACCTGGTCTTCCTCGATATCCAGATGCCCGGGTTTGACGGGTTCAGCGTGGTCAAGGGCGTGATGGAGATCGAGCCGCCGCTGATCGTCTTCGTCACCGCCTATCAGGAACACGCCGTTCGCGCGTTCGAGGCAAATGCGGTCAATTACCTGATGAAGCCGGTCGACGAGGACAAGCTGGCCGACACGCTGGAACGTGTCCGGGTCCGCCTCGCTGAAAAGCGCTCGGCCGAAGAGGCGGAAAAGCTCAAGTCCGTGCTGGCCGAAGTGGCGCCCGATGCGATGGACGCCATGCCCGACGAGGGTGAGCCGGCCGCGGCGCGCTATGAAAAGCTCATCAACATCAAGGACAAGGGCCAGATTTTCCGCGTCGACGTCGATTCGATCGAACGGATCGAGGCGGCGGGCGATTACATGGTGATCTACACCGCCGACAACAGCCTGATCCTGCGCGAAACGATGAAAGACCTGGAGCGCCGGCTTGACCCGCGCGTTTTCCAGCGGGTGCACCGCTCGTGGATCGTCAACCTCAACAATGTCCGCCAGGTCAAGCCGCACACTAACGGCGAATGCTTCCTGGTGCTGGAAAGCGGCGCCGACGTGAAGGTCAGCCGCTCCTACCGCGACGTGGTCGCGCGCTTCGTGCACTGAGGAGACCGCAGTTGGGGGGCTGGCAACTCACGGAGTTCGACCTCACCGCTTTCGTCCGCGCCACGCTGGATGAGGATCTGGGCCGCGGCCTGCCTGGCGGCGGGCATGACGTTACCAGCGAGAGCGTGATTCCGGCCGATGCCCGCTTTTCGGGCGTGATGGACAGCCGCGACGCGATCACGGTGGCGGGCTTGCCGATTGCGGAGGCCTTCTTCCGCGCGCTCGATCCCGAGATGACAATCGAAGTGCTGGTCGAGGAAGGCGCGCAGGTGCCCGGCGGGACCGACCTGATGCGCCTTACCGGCAATGCCCGGGCCATGCTGACGGCCGAGCGCTCGGCGCTCAACACGGTCCAGCATCTCTCGGGCATCGCCACGATTACGCGGACCTATGTCGATGCGATGCAGGGGCCAGATGGTTCAGCCTTGGCCACCCTGCTCGATACCCGCAAGACCATCCCCGGCCTCCGTCACCTCGAAAAGTACGCCACCCGGATGGGCGGGGCCAAGAACCACCGCATGGGCCTGTGGGACGCGGCGATGATCAAGGACAACCACGTCCTGGTCGCCGGCGGCGTCGCCGAAGCAGTGCGCCGGGCCCGCGCTGCCGGGGTCAAGGATGTGATCTGCGAGGTCGACCGCCTCGACCAGATCGAACCAGCCCTGGCCGCCGGGGCGAGCCACCTGCTGCTCGACAATATGGACGTGCCGACCCTGCGTGAGGCGGTCGACCTGATCGCCGGGCGGGTGCCGAGCGAGGCCTCTGGCGGGGTGCGGCTCGACACGATCGGCGCGATTGCCGCGACCGGGGTGACCTATGTTTCGGTCGGCCGGCTGACCCAAAGCGCGCCCGCCGCCGACATCGGGCTCGATTTCACGCCGCTATGATCCGCGCCGCGCTGGCAGCCTTGGCCCTGTTGCTGCCCTTACCGGCGCTGGCTCAGGCCTATCAGTGCCGCATGCCGGCGCGCGTAACGATGCCGCCCCCGCCTGAGCCGGGGCAGACGGTGCGCATGCCGATTGCGCGTTATACCCTGGCCGCCAGCTGGTCGCCCGACCACTGCAAGATGCGCGGCAATAACGATCCCCTGCAGTGCAGCGGCAAGGCCGGGCGATTCGGCTTTGTGCTCCACGGCCTCTGGCCGGAAGGCGCCGCCGGGCGCTGGCCGCAATGGTGCGCGGTGACCCCGCGCCCGACCCCGGCACAACTGTCCGAAAACCTCTGCATGACGCCCAGCCCGCGCCTGCTCGAGCATGCCTGGGCCAAGCATGGTTCGTGCATGGCGAAGCGGCCCGAGGACTATTTCAAGATCGCTGCGATCCTCTGGCGCTCGATTCGGTGGCCCGATGCCGATTACCTGTCACGCCAGGATGATCTCACCGTCGGTGACCTGCGCGCCGCCTTCGTCACGCGCAATCCCGACTGGCCACGCGAAGCCGTGGGCGTGGTCGCCAGTCGCACCGGCTGGCTGCGCGAGCTGCGGCTTTGCTATGGGCGCGATTACCTGCCGCAGGCCTGCCCGCGCGGCAGCTTCGGACCGCCCGATTCGGCCAGCCTGAAGATCTGGCGCGGGCTTTAGCGCTTCGCCTGGAAGAAGGTGCGCAGCAATCCGGCCGCTTCGGCTTCGCCGATCCCTGAATAGACTTCGGGCCGGTGCAGGCACTGATCCTGCTCGAACACCCGCGCGCCGTGCTCCACCGCCCCGCCCTTGGGGTCGCTGGCAGCATAATAGAGCTTGCCGATTCGGGCGTGACTGATCGCCCCGGCACACATCGGGCAGGGCTCCAGCGTGACCCACAGCTCGCAGCCATCGAGCCGTTCGTTGCCTAGCACCTGCGCAGCAGCGCGAATCGCCAGCATTTCGGCATGAGCAGTAGGGTCTGACAGGCTGCGCGGCTGGTTATGGGCGGCGGCAATGACCTTACCGTCCTTGACGACCACTGCGCCGATCGGCACTTCCCCGGCAGATTCGCCACGGCGCGCCTCGTCGAGCGCCAGTTGCATCGGTTCAGGGAGTGGCCAACGGCTCATTTCCGCCGAATTGGCCGCAATAACTTGACCACACAAGGGTGAATCGGTAAGGGCGCGCCTTCCCCCACACGGGTATCCATTTTTCTAAGCGAGTTTTGACATGTCCCGCATCTGCGAACTGACCGGCAAGGGTCGCCAGGTTGGCAACAACGTGAGCCACGCCAACAACAAGACCAAGCGCGTGTTTCTGCCCAACCTGCAGAACGTCACGCTGATGTCGGAAAAGCTGGACCGCAGCTTCAAGTTCCGCGTTTCGACCCACGGGCTGCGCTCGGTTGAGCACGTCGGCGGACTGGACAACTGGCTGCTGAAGACGGTCGACACCAAGCTTTCGGCCAATGCGCTGAAGGTGAAGCGCGAACTGGTCAAGGCTCAGGCCGCCTGATTCGCGGGCGGGCCTGCGGGCTCGCACCGAACCATCGCAAGGGCGTCCGGTCAGCCGGGCGCCTTTTGCTTTGTCTGGAGCCCGCGCGGCGGCAGGTCAGACAGGCGGAACTGCAAGCGCAGCAGCAAGGTGCGCTGAGTCGCAGCGCTGTTATCATCGCTGATCAGCCAGGCATTGAGCGTGCCGTCCGGACCCGGTTCAATCGCCAAGCCTTCATAGTTCTCCGCAAGACCGGTCCCGTCGAGGCTGGTCAGCACGGTCCCGCTCCAGTCGCCCCCGCGCCGAATCGTCGCCGGATCGGCCAACACCAGTTTCGTGCCAAAGCGCGGCGGCATCGGCCAGCGTAGCTCCCGCAGCAGGATCAGCACGCGCCCGTCAGGCAATTGCGCCACATCGGTCGGGCGGTAGCCATCCGGGGCAATGAAGCGGAAATGCTGCGAGCGATCGGTCCCGTCAGGGGCCCGGGGCAGTAGCCGTCCCTGATGCGCCGGCCCGCCCCCTTCGGCGAGGACCAGAAAGCGTCCGTCGCTGAGCCGGGTCATGGCTTCGGCCCCGCTGTTCTCTGACCAGCCCGCCAGTTCGGGCCCGGCAATGACGTCTGGCCTGGCCTGCCCGGGCGCAGTGCGCATGAAGACATTGCGCCGCTCCAGCGTCAGCCACATTGCCACTCCGTCCTGATCAAGCGCGGCGGCTTCGACATCGCGCGACGCTTTGACGCCGGCAAAGCGCGGCAGCAGGCGCGCAATCCGCACGGCCCCCGGCTGTCCGGGCATCGGCAGATCCAGCCGTACCCCGCTGTCGCTGAAGGCCGTCAGGCGCCCGGGCTCGGGCCGGACCAGGGCGGAATAGCCGCCAAAATCGCTGTTCGGGCTGGTGAGCTGCCAGGCGCCGGTCAGCCGGAACGGGCCAAGTCCAGCGTTGGCACCCGGCAGCGGCAGCGGTGCTACCTCCACCGCCTGAGCCTCACTCTTCACCACCTTCGGCCCATGCAACCAGACCGCCGGGGCCAGGCCCAGCATCAGCAGAACGATCAGCAGGCGGCGGCGCGGCATGGCGCGGGCATGGCCCGCATGGTCCCACTAATCAAGCGCATCGGCGCAATTGACCTGTGGCAGGGGCAGGGGCATGGTCCAGCCATCCGCGAGCGAGGAGACCGCGCCGATGTTCCGTTCGACACCAATCCTGACTGGCCCGATCCTGACTGGCCTGTGCCTGGCTGCTGCCGCCATGCCCGCGCAGGCTAAGGACAAGCCGCTCGACGGTCCGCCCCCGGCGGTGTTCCAGGCGGTGCTCGATTGCAAGGCGCTGAGCGATCCGGCCGCGCGGCTGGCCTGCTATGACAAGGCGGTCGGCGCAATGGACGCCGCGCGGGCGGCCAAGGAACTGGTTGTGACCGACCGGGCGACGGTGCGCGAAGCCAAGCGAGGGCTGTTCGGCCTCTCGCTGCCCAGCATCAAGCTGTTCGGCGGCGGCGATGGCGACAACGACGAAGACGAGGTGAAGGAGATCGAGAGCAAGATCGCCGGCATTCGCATGGCCAGCGACGGGTTCCCGATCTTCACGCTGGAAGACGGCGCGCGCTGGAAGCAGACCGACGGGCGCAATACCTTCCCCAAGGGGGGCCAGAAGATCAAGATCCGCAAGGCATCGCTCGGCAGCTACATGGCGAGCATTAACGACCAGCCGGGTGTGCGGGTGATCCGGCAGGCGAACTGACTGATCCGGATTGGGTGGCGCTCCGCCTAGCCCTTGCTGCCGGTCCATCCTTTTTGCAACGATTCAACCGCTTCGCGCGCTATGTTATTGCCCTGAGTCTCGAGTCGGCTCCATTCCTGATTGGTCCGGCAAACCTTTTTAGCCTTTACCAGCGAACCGGTCTCTCCCTCACGGGAGCAACGGATATAGTTGGGGTGATCGGACGAGAGCCGGGCGTTGTAAGTGCGGATTTCCGACTGCTTCATCTTGATAGGCCCGATGATCAGTTCAGGCGCCGCAGGGGCAGAGGCTGTGGTTAGAATTAAGATGGTCGCTACGATCGACATAACGCTACTCCTTCAATGCGATCAGTGAGCCGTGATGGCCCGCACCAGGTCAAGGTCGGTTAGTTACTGTTGACCGCTTTGCTGGCCATTGCATCGGCCACCCGGCGTACTTCCTCATTCCCCGCCCGATCGGCGTCGTTCCACTGTGCGACAGTACGGCAGCTGAGGTTGCGCGCGACCAGCGATCCGATTTCCGCAGATCGAACGCAGCGGATGTAATTTGGATGCGTCCGCTCAAGCTTGGCGTTGTGCGCGCGGATTTCGGATTGGCTCATTTTCTTTGGATCGATGGCGGCATCAACATCTGCGGTGGTCACAACGGGTCCGGCGGTGCTCAGCAAGAGTGTTGCTGCAAGTGTCACTGTCATGGGCATACTCCCTCGATTATGAGCAGCTTATATCAATTTCCGCTTGAGTGCGAATTGGTGGTCATGTCACTGGCCAACTGATCGGCCCCAGCGCGCGTAACCTTCTCCAGCACCGCCCAGCGTTCATTGGTCCGGCAGACCGGCTTGCGCCCGACCAGCGAGCCGGTATCAGCCTCGCGCACGCACTTGATGTAGTACGGGTCCTTGCGATCGAGCAGCTTGTTGTGGGCCCGGATCTCTGAAGCCGACATCTCGCTCGGCTTCGGCTCGGGCATCCCTGCGGCGCTGGCAGGCGCTGCCGTCAGCAGCAATATGGCAAGAATCGACATCCGGGACTGGTCCTGTGCTGGGTCGCCGCCCTGCGGCTTGATTGCACGAGCTTATGGAACGCGCCCGCGCTGCTCAACCCGCGCCGAACTGGCCGGACAAGGCGTTGGTCGAATAATTGCCGATAGTTAGCGCGGCCCGCCGCCAACCAGCGCGCTGTCCGCCGCAGCGAAATAGCGCAGGACCGCATCCTGTTCGCGCGAACTGAGATGCGGGTTCCAGCTATCGATGATCAGCACCGCGCGGCGCTGGTCGCTGTTGTTCCAGGCCTCGTGCTCGATCGAATCGTCAAAGGCAAAGGCCTGGCCTTCGACCCATTCACGGGTCTCGTTGCCAACCCGGAAACCGCAGCCGGGCGGAACCTCGAGCGCCAGATGAATGATGGCCCGGGTGTTGGTCACCCCGGTATGCGGCGGGATCTTGCTCTGCGGGCGCAGGACCGAGAAGAAGGCATTGGGCGCCCGGCCCGGAATCCGCGCCAGCGGCAGCTGCTCAAGCACGGCGGCAGTCTGCGGGCAGCGCTCCACCACCGCACGGTGCGGTTCGCCATATTCCCACAGGAAGCAAGCCGACCAGTCGAGCGAGCCATCGAGCGGGCTCCAGTCGTTGTCGGGCGTGCCTTCCTCGAACCGGACATAAGGCCGGATCAGATCGCCCGGCGCATCGAGCAGGCCCCGCAGTTCAGCCTGAATGGCGGGCGTTGCCGCTTCCAGCTCATCCAGCCAGGGAAAGTGGCGGCGGTCGAAATACTCGTCCTCAGGCAGGAAGGGATAGAACACCCCGGCGCACTGGTTGTGATAGACTCGGCGGCGACCGAGCGCCTGATCGACAAAGGCCCGAACGCGGCGTTCCTCGGTCTCATCGCGGCGCTGGTCGGCCCCAAGCGCCGATTCGGCGGCTGTTGCAAGCCGGGCACGCAGCCCGTCGCAATAGCTGCGGCCCTGATCGAGTTCGGCTGCCACTTCCGGCGAGAGCTGGGGAAGCTGCGCCGCCAGCAGCTCAACCCCGTTCCAGGCCACCAGCGCCTGGGTTTCCTCACCCAGCCGCTGGTGCAACTGCGCTATCCGCAACTGGGCAGCAAAATCGAGCCGGTCGAGCGACAGCGCCCGGTTCAACCCCGCCCGTTCGCCTTCGGCGTCGCCGGCCAGGCGGTGGGCGTGAGCCAGGTTGCGCCACAGCGGCCCGGCATCGGGATCGGCGGCGGTGGCGCGCATGAAGGCGGCGATGGCAACGGCGGCATCGCCGGCGCGCAGAGCGGCCATCCCCTCGGCATTGGCAAGCTGGGCGGGAGTAGAAGCCATTGGCACAAGGCTTAGAAGCGGCAGGGCTGACCGGCAAGCGGCAGTTGCGATGCGCCCGCGCCCGCCCTAGACCCATGGCATGAGCGCGACCCCCGCCTTCGACCTGAGCAATGCCGAATGGCTGGCGCATCGCTATGTCGAAAGCGATGATGCCGTGCGCTTCATCCACCTGCCGCGCGCCGAGCATGACGATCAGGCCTTCCTGATCGATACATTGCTCGGGGCCCGGCCGACTTCGCCGGATCTGCCGGCCCAGGGTCTGCTGGCGCAGCCGCGTGGCCAGCTGCACTTCCTGTTCCACTCGGCCTTTTGCGGATCGACCCTGCTCGCCCGGGCGCTGGCCGTGCCCGGTGTGGCGATGGGGCTGAGCGAGCCGGCCATTCTCAACGATGTCGTCGGCTTCCGCCGGCGCGGCGCACCGCCGGCAGCGGTCGCCCGCACGGCCGACCTGGCGCTGCGCCTGCTCGGTCGGCCGTTCGCGCCGGGCGAGGCGGTAATCGTCAAGCCATCAAACATTCTCAATCCGCTGGCCGAGCTGCTGCTGGCGCTGCAGGACCAGGGCCAGGCGCTGTTCCTCTATGCCCCGCTTGAGACCTTCCTGATTTCGGTCGCGCGCAAGGGGCTGCACTGCCGGGCCTGGGTCCGCGAGCTGCTTGAAGGCTATGTCCACGAGCGCTTCGTCGATCTGGGCTTCGCGCCGGAGGACTATTTCCGGCTGACCGACCTGCAGGTCGCCGCCGTCGGCTGGCTGGCCCAGCATCAGCATTTCACGGCCCTGTCCGGCAAGCTGGGCAGCCGCGTCGCCAGCTTGGATGCCGACCTGCTGACCGCTCGTCCGGAAGCAGCGATTGCCGCTGTTGCGGCGCATTATGGCTTGGCGGTCGATGCCGCGACGGTGGCAGCTGGTCCGGCGTTCAGCCGCAATTCCAAGTCTGGTGCGGCCTATTCGCCTGAGGCCCGCAGCGCTGACTATCAGGCCGCTCGGGCCGCCCATGGCGAGGAGATCGGCATGGTCGTGACCTGGGCCGAGGCTGTCGCGGCCAATGTCGGCCTGTCGCTGCCCGGTCCCAATCCGCTGCCGGTTCAGGCGTAGCCGAACTTCTCAATCCACGGCTGGAGGATCGGCAGGACCGGTTCGAAATGCCGAGCAAACGGCTCCCATTGCCCGCGCCCATCGTAGAGCCCGCGGCGGACCTGGCTGGCGCTGGCCGTGGCGACGCCGCGGCTGCGCGCGGTGCGATCGAACCGCCGCAGCGATTCGTCCCAAGGCAGATCGAGGAAGCGGCAGAGCGCCTGGGTGGTGCCATCGAAATTGCGCACCAGGCCATGATAGTCGACCTCGTGCACGGCCAGCGGCAGACGCTGGCGGGCCAGCTCGATCAGCCGCATCATCGCATCATAGTGCCGGGCGGTGCGTTCGAGCGTGGTGAATTCCAGCGCCGCACTGGTCAGAGCAAAGCTGGTACGGAAGCAGCTTAGCACCACGTCGCGCGGGTCGCGCCGCATCACCAGAATCTTGGCGTGCGGGAATAGCCGCGCGATCAGCGGTAGTCGGGTGGCCTTGAGCGGATCCATATCGACAAAGGTCTGCCCGGTGGGGTCGATCCCGGCAGCGCGGACATGGTCCCAATAGGCCTGGGCCGGCGCTGCTAGCCCTGCCGGATCAAGCTGCGCCAGCGCGACGATACCGCCGGGTGCGGCCAGAAAGGCGCGATCGGCTTCGGCCAGGGTCGGGCGCTCCTCCAGCGCGACAACCCGCGGTAGCGACGCCAGCACATTCTCGACCAGCGTAGTGCCCGATCGTGGGTAGCCGAGCAGGAAGACGTGACGGTCGGCGGCCGCCGTCGGAGAGGGTGGAGCCGCCTGGGCCCAAACGGCTGGAGGCGTGGCTGCGAGTTCGGCGGTGATTCGCTCGATCAGGGCGCGATGGGTTTCGCGGCTGCCGGCCGGAGGTTCGTGTAGCAGGGTGAACCCGGATTGGGCCTGGGCATAGGCCGTAAAGGCGGCGTCCGGATCGCCGCTGCGCGCAATTGCATCGCCATAGGTGGAAAGCAGCTGGATCCGTTCCGGCGAGGGTGGGGCGGCCTGGACGGCTAGCGGCTGGAGGATGGCGCGCGCGGTGGCCGCGTTGCCAGCTTCCAGTTCGACCGAGGCCAGCGCGGCGGCGGCTATGGCATTGTCGGGTTCGGCGGCCATGGCGGCCTCGGCATGGTGGCGCGCGCGGTCGGCGTGACCATCGCGGGCAGCGAGTGCGGCAAGGCCAGCGTGAGCCGCAGCGTTGGCGGGGTCGAGGCTGAGGACCTGGCGATAGGAATCGCTGGCCGCGACCATCGAGCCGCCAGCGTTCAGCACGAAGGCGCGTTCAAGCCAGGCCTCGGCGCAGCGCGGGTCGCTGCGCAAGGCGGCATCGCAATGGAGCACAGCGTCGCGCAAGCGGCCCTGCTGGCGCAGCAGGCTGGCCATGCCGACCAGCGCGAGTGGATCAACCACGGGATCACGAAGCAAGTCGGTGAACAGGGCTTCGGCTCGCGCGCTGTCGCCCGCCGCGAGGGCATGCCAGGCCTGACTGAGCCGATCGTTGGTCATGATCCAAGCTTCAAGGGCGGCGAGGGTGTGAAGTCAAGCCGGGCCATGACGGCAAAAAGAAAGGGGGCGGGCATCGCTGCCCACCCCCGATCTTTTGGTTTCAGGTTCTGAGTGATCAGAACTTGATGCGAGCCGAGACCGCGAAACGGCGACCCAGCGCGTCGTAGGTCGACGGGTAGGTGTTGCCGCTGTTGTACGAGGTCGAACCGATCGAACTACCGACGACCGGCGGATCCTTGTCGAACAGGTTCTGGACAGCTGCGGTGAACGTCAGGTTGTCATTGACGTTGAAGCGCAGGGTCAGGTCGAACCAGTCGTAGGCACCGATCTTGCCGAAATCGACGGTTTCACCTTCGCGGTAGCCGAAGCCAACCGGCAGCGGGCCCGAGAACGCCGGAGCAACCTGGATGACGTCATCCGGTTCCTGCTGCATGCCCGAAATGTGACGCCACAGGATCGACGCATCGAACTTGCCGAAGGTGAAGGTATTGCGCCACGACCACTGCCACTTCGGCTGCATCGAGCCGGTGAAGCCGCAGTTCGCGCTGTAGTAGCCGACGCATTCGCGGTCGGTGTTCAGCGGGCTGGCGACATTGGCGTTGAAGGTCTGCGAGATCGCATAGTTCAGCACGAAGCCCGAGCTCCACTTGGCGAAGCCAAGGTCGTTCGCATAGTTCGCGATGAAGTCGATACCGCGGGTCTTCAGACGGCCGCTGTTGCTCAGGGTCTGCGGGAGGCCCAGCGTGGTCGCCGGGTCACCGTCCAGACCACCGGTCACCGGGTTACGGCGAATGGTGGTGCAGAGCGGGTCGGTGGCCGAACCGGCAGTCACGCCCGACGGGGCCGGGCTGCCGAAGCAGGCCGCGATCACGTCGCCCGAAGTCGGCGCGCCGATCTGTTCGGTGACCTTGATGTTGTAGTAGTCAACCGAGAGCGAGAAGCCGGGCAGGAAGCTCGGCTGCAGCACCGCACCGATGGTCCAGGTCGTGGCCTTTTCCGGCGACAGGGCAAGGTTGCCGCCGCCGGTCGAGTTGGCCTGAGCCGCAGTCGGGTTGAGGATCGAGCCGATCGTGCCCAGCGGAGCGCCCTGAGCAATACAGACCGCACGGAGGTTGGCGTTGGTCGTCGGGGCAGCGCCGGCGCAGGGGTCTGCGGCCAGGCTGGTGAGACCCGTGCTGACCGGCGAGAACAGTTCGCCGATGTTCGGTGCACGGACGGCGCGGGCATAGTTGCCGCGCAGCTTGATGTCTTCAACCGGCTCCCAGCTCAGACCGACCTTGTAGGTCCAGTCGTTGTTGGTGCCGCCACCGTCGATCTTCTGGCTCGAGAAACGAGCGCCGGCTTCAAGCGTCAGGCTCTTGAAGAAGGGCTTGTCTTCGAGCAGCGGAGCGACGACTTCGCCGTAACCTTCGTAGACCTTGTAGGCACCGAAGATGTCCGGAGCCGCGCCGCCGGCGCCGCCCAGTTCACCCGGGGTCTTGGACAGGATGTCCGAAGCCTGCTGGGCCTTGTAGTTGCGGTATTCGGCACCGAGCGCGAAGCCGATCGGCTCGCTGGCACCCGGCGACGCAATGCCGAGGTCACCCGAGACAACCGCGCGGACCTGAGCCAGCGAGGTCTTCACCTGCGTGGTGCTGTCATCCGAGAGGAAGTCAGCCGCAGCAGCCGAGATCGAACCGGCCGGACCAAACGGGTTCACCGGGACGCAGCCACCGGTGTTGGTGATGCAGGTCGTGGTGTTGTTGGCCAGCAGGGCCTGCCGCCAGCGCGACTGCAGGGTGTAGTTCTTGATCGCCTGGATCTTGTCCGATTCGCCGTACGAAGCCGAGAGGTCCCAGTCGATCGACGAGGTGATCGCACCGCGGGCGCCGACGCGATAGTCGAACACGGTCGAGGTGTAGTTGCTGATACGCGGACCGACTTCGGTGGCGCGACGCGACAGGTTGAAGGTGACCGTGCGATAGTTCGGATCGGTCGGGCCGGTTGCGGTAGCAGCGGCGGCGCAGACGGCCGGGCTGAACAGCGGGCTGTAGGCACCACCGGTCGCCGTGTTGAATGCGCAGAACTGGCTGCGCAGGGTCGCCGGCATATAGGGGTTGTTGAGGTTCATCGTCACCGCACCGCCGAACGAGCCCGAAGGCGCGATGATGGTGTCGATGGTGTTCTTCGAGAACAGCCCGCGGGTGTAGACTTCCACCGCGTCGCTGACTTCATAGTTCGCCTGGGCGAAGATGTTGTAGCGCTTAAACGGCGTCTGGAAGATGTTGTACGGGTTGAAGTTGAAGAACGCATAGGTCGAACGGGCAAGGCCGGTGGCCGGATCGACCTGGCGCGTGCCGCCGTTGGCAACGGTGCCATCGGTGTTCGGGGTGGTGGTGCCGGCGATCAGCGGACGGGTGCCGGTGATGCGCGAGGGAACCGTGGTGCCCGAACCGCCGAGCGTGCCCGAATACGAATCGATCCCGAAGACCGAGAAGTCACGACCGCCCTGATAGACCGGGTCCGATTCCTGGTAGCCAACGCTCAGCACCGCGTTACCGCGGCCGTCATCGAAGTTGGCACCGATGGTCAGGTCGGCACGCATGTAGTTGCCGTCGCCCTGCTGGGTGATCTGCTCACCGAGCGACAGGTCGATGCCGGCGAAGTCCTTCTTGGTGACGAAGTTGACGACGCCGGTGATGGCGTCCGCACCATAGGTGGTCACGGCCGCACCGGTCAGCGCGTCAACGCGGCTGACGAGGGCGAGCGGGATGTTGTTAAGGTCGACGCGGCCCTGAAGGTCAGCCGGGACGATGCGGTTGCCGTCGAGCAGCACGATGTTGCGGTTCGAGCCGAGACCACGAAGGTCGACATACGAAGAGCCGCCGTTGCCGTTGTTCACGGCCGTACCGATGTTCGGGACGATGCCGGGCACTTCACGCAGAACTTCTTCCGCGGTGTTCGACTGCTTGAGTTCGATCGCGTCCGAAGTGGTGACGTTGACCGGGTTGGCCTGTTCGAGGTTGGGGTTACGGATCAGCGAGCCGGTAACAACGATCGTCTGATCGGCGGCATCATCTTCCGCGTCCTGCGCGAAGACGGCGGTCGACGAGAGCATGGCGACGGCAGAGCCGGCCAGAGCCAGCGACTGCAGGCAGGTCGCGCCCGAGAGCGATTTCTTGGTGGTTTTCACAGGTCAGTCCCTCTGTAGATCCCGTGGAATTACCCACGAGGATTCCTGATCATCCGGTCCCACGGCAGGGCACAGCCCCCGCCACGATTGCGGATAGATGAACGGCTCATGGCGAAAAGGGGCGGGTGGAGCAAAGCTTTTCAGCCGCAAATCCGCATTCGCTACAGTTATGTTGCACTGCGGCCACAGGGTGAGGCAAGCCGCGACACAAAATTACAACTGGAGCGAATCTGACGTAATTCTGCTGCCCTTCTGGCTGTCAGGGCTTAAGGGCAGCGGGCATCGGCGGGACGAACAGCTCCGCATCGAGCCGGGATTCACGCCATTTCAGGCTCCAGTGAAGGTGCGGCCCGGTCGCCCGCCCGGTCGCGCCGATCCGGCCAATGAACTGACCCTGCCGCACCACATCGCCCACCGCAACCGCATGGGCCGCACAATGCAGGAAGGCGCTGTTGAGCCCCATCCCGTGATCGATCATCAGCAGCCGCCCTTCGAGTGTGAACGGGCTGCCGGCCGCCAGCGTGACCACACCGTCCGCCGGCGCGACGAAGGGCGTGCCGCTGGCCCCGGTCGCGATATCGGTGCCTGAATGATAGGAGCCGGGGGTGCCATTGTAGATCCGCTGCGAGCCGAACCGGCCCGACAAGCGCCCGATCGTCGGCCAGATCATCTTCTGCCGCCAGCCCTCGCTCACCCGCTCAACCGCGCGGGCGGCATTGATCTGCGCCAGCTCGGCGGCGCGGCGGCGGGCGAACTCCTCGCTCGGCGCGGTGCCGGGGCGGGGGCCGATCGGGATATGCTCGATCTTCCAGGCGCGGCGGGCGATCGGAATGGCGTAGTCACCCAGGGTGCCATCGGCGCTTTCGGCCACCAGCCGCGAGACCGGCCCGGCATCGCGATCAAAGGCGATCAGGAAGCGGCCATCCGGCGCAATCCGCACCGGCCGGCCATTAAGCGCGAGGTGCGCCGTGCCGCGCGGGACCACGCCGCGGGCCCAGCCGCCCTGGATCAGCTGCCCGGACAGGGCAAAGGGCTCGGCCCGCTCATCGGCGAAAGCGCGCCAATCGGCAGCGAAGCCCAGGCCAGCAAGGCCGGCTCCACCCAGGATCAGCGTGCGGCGGTCCACGCCGGGGCCGGCTCAGCCCTGGCCCAGCAAGTGCCGGGTCGCAACTTCGGGAGAGGCATAGGGCTCCTGACGCTCAACGCTCCAGTAACGCAGCGCTTCGAGCGCAATCGCCTCACCCGTCGCGGCGCAGACCACGTGCTTGCCGGGCGTGAGCACGCGGAAGCCATTGGCCTGGTAGAACAAAGTGGCGGGTCGGTCGGATGATGACATCAGCATGGGCGCGATCTTAACCGCTTGGCGCGGTTAGAGCAATTTTCCCTGTTCGGGCGGCGGAGCCTTGGGCGCAGGCCGCGAACGGCTGGGCGCGGACGGGGCCTCGCCGGGTGCGACCTTGAGCGCGCCGTCGCGGAAATGGAGCAGCAGGCTCGCCTCTTCGGCCGCGGCCGCGCGGCTGGTCAGCGTCGCCCCGTCGGCCCCGGTGACCCGGACATAGCCGCGCTGCAGGACGGCGTCCGGATCGAGCGAAGCGTGCAGCCGGACCAGACCCGCCAGCCGCTCCTGCGCACGATCAAGCCGGGCCGAAAGCAGGGGCAGCGACAGGCGGTTGCCGATGCGCTCGAAGCTGCTGCGCGCCTGATGGGTGCGATCGACCAGCCCGCGCCGCAGCCGCTCGGCCGCCTGGTCGAGCCGTTGGGTGTGCGGGCTGAACAGCGCCTGCGGTTTGGGCAGGCGCTCAGCCCGAGCCTGGAGCCGCTCGCGCCCGAGCTGCAAGGGGCGGCCGACCGCGCGGCGCTGGCGCAGGGCCAGTTCGGCCAGCTGCTGGATCAGTTCCTCGCGCACCGGCACGGCGATCTCGGCAGCGGCCGTTGGGGTCGGCGCGCGCAGGTCAGCGGCGAAATCGACCAGCGTGGTATCGGTTTCATGCCCGACGGCGGAAATCACCGGGATCGGACAATCCGCCACAGCGCGGACGACGACTTCCTCGTTGAAGCACCACAGGTCTTCGATCGAGCCGCCGCCGCGCGCGACGATCACCAGGTCGGGCCGCGGAATGGCCCCGCCGGCCTCCAGCGCACCGAACCCTCGCACGGCCGCCGCAACCTGCTCGGCCGCACCCTGACCCTGGACCAGCACCGGCCAGACCAGCACATGGACCGGGAAGCGATCGGCGAGGCGGTGAAGGATGTCACGGATCACGGCCCCGGTTGGCGAAGTCACCACGCCGATCACGCGCGGCAGGAACGGCAGGCGGCGCTTGCGCGCGGGATCAAACAGTCCTTCGGCCTCGAGCCGGGCCTTGGTCTTGGCCAGCAGCGCCAGCAGCGCGCCTTCGCCAGCGATCTCCATCCGGTCGATCACGACCTGGTAGTTCGAGCGGCCGGGATAGGTCGTCAGCTTGCCGGTGACGATCACTTCGATCCCGTCTTCTGGATTGAACCCCAGCCGCCCGGCATTCCCGCGCCACATGATCCCGTCGATCCGCGCGTTCTCGTCCTTGAGCGACAGGTAAAGGTGGCCCGAGGCAGCGCGCTTGACGCCGGACAGCTCGCCCCTGATCCGCACAAAACCGAAGCGGTCCTCGACCACGCGCTTCAAGGCGGCAGATATTTCGCTGACCGAGAGGGCAGCGGCGTTGTCCCCAGCCGCGTCCTTCGCTACCAGCCCGGCGTCTTCATCGTCATCGTAGTAAGGACCGGGCATGAACATCCTGCTGTTGGGATCGGGCGGGCGCGAACATGCGCTGGCATGGAAGCTGGCACAATCCCCGCAGCTGACAAAGCTGTTCGCCGCGCCCGGCAACCCGGGGATTGCGAGCCACGCCGAGCTGGTCGCCCTCGACGCGACCGATCACGCTGCGGTGCTGGCTTTTTGTAACGCCCAGTCAATCGGGCTGGTCGTGGTCGGCCCGGAAGCGCCGCTGGTCGATGGCCTGACCGACAGCCTGCGGACCGAAGGTATTCCGGTCTTCGGCCCGAGCCAGGCCGCCGCGCAATTGGAAGGCTCCAAGGCCTTCACCAAGGAGCTCTGCGCGCGCCACAATATCCCGACCGCGGGCTTCGAGCGTGTCCGCAGCGAGGGCGAAGGGCTCGCCGCGCTGGCCAAGTTCGGCGCGCCCGTGGTGGTCAAGGCCGATGGCCTGGCCGCCGGCAAGGGTGTGACCGTTGCTATGACCATGGCCGAGGCCGAGGAAGCGGTGCGCGAGATCTTCTCCGGCAAGTTTGGCGCGGCCGGGGCCGAAGCCGTGATCGAAGAATTCCTGGAGGGCGAGGAAGCCAGCTTCTTTGCCCTGACCGACGGGCAGACCGTGGTGCCGCTAGGTTCGGCCCAGGATCACAAGCGCGTTGGCGATGGCGATGTCGGGCCGAACACCGGCGGGATGGGCGCCTACAGCCCCGCCCCGGTGCTGACCCCGCTGCTGACCGGCGAGGCGCTGGAGCGGATCGTGGTGCCGACGGTGCGGGCCATGGCGGAAGAGGGCACGCCCTATTCCGGCGTGCTCTATGCCGGGCTGATGCTGACGAAGAATGGTGTCCAGCTTATCGAGTACAACGCCCGCTTCGGCGATCCCGAATGCCAGGTGCTGATGCTGCGGCTGGAGGATGACCTGGTCGAGCTGCTGCTGGCTTGCGCGCAAGGTAGCCTGGCCACGATTGCCCCGCCCCGGCTCTCCCCCGAAACCGCGCTGACGGTGGTGATGGCGGCGGAAGGCTATCCCGGCACGCCGAAGAAGGGCGGCACGATTGCCGACGTGGCCGCGGCCGAGGCCAGCGGCGCCAAGGTTTTCCACGCTGGGACGGCGCTGGCCGACGGCACCCTCGTTGCCGCTGGCGGGCGCGTGCTCAACGTCACCGCGCGCGGCGCGAACGTCACCGAAGCCCAGAGCCGCGCCTATGCCGCGGTTGACCTGATTTCAGCTCCGGACCTGTTCTGCCGCCGCGATATCGGCTGGCGCGAAGTAGCCCGCGAAGCTGAGGGTTAACCCAAGCGCGCCTCCACCAGCGCCGTCAGGTCCGCCTCGGGCCGGGCGCCGAAGTGCGAGATGATTTCGCCGGCGCAGATCGCGCCGAGGGTCAGGCATTCGCTCAACGGGCGGTCGTTGACGTGGCCATAGAGGAAGCCGGCGGCGAAGAGGTCGCCCGCGCCGGTGGTGTCGACCACCCGCACGACCGGTTCGGCCGGAACTTCAGCGCGCTGGCCGCCCGAGACCGCGACCGCGCCCTGTTCGCTGCGGGTCACAACCAGCACCGGAACCTTGTCCTGCAGCGCGGCGAGACCGGCGTCGAAATCGTCCTCGCCGGTCAGCGCGGCCAGTTCGACGTGGTTGGCGAAGAGGATGTCGATCTGCCCTTCGGCAATCAGCGCGCGGAAATCGTCGCCGTGGCGATCGATCACGAAGGCGTCGGACAGCGTGAAGGCAACCTGGCGGCCGGCCGAGCGGGCGGCCGAAATGGCCCGGCGCATCGCCGCGCGCGGCTCTTCCGGATCCCACAGGTAGCCTTCAAGGTAGAGCACCTTGGCAGAAGCAATCGCCGCTTCATCGAGCGCGGCAGGCGGCAGGAACTGCGAAGCGCCCAGGAAAGTGTTCATCGTCCGCTGGCCATCGGGCGTGACGAAGATCAGGCAGCGCGCCGTCGGCGGATCGCCCGCGCGGACCGGGGTGGCATAGTCGATCCCACCAGCGCGGATATCGTGGGCAAAAACCTCGCCCAGCTGATCATCGGCAACCTGGCCGATGAAAGCACACTGCGCGCCAAGCGCGGCCAGACCGGCCAGCGTATTGGCAGCCGAACCGCCCGAAATCTCGCGCGCCGGCCCCATGGCCTCGTAAAGCGCCTTGGCCCGATCGGTGTCGACTAGGGTCATGCCGCCGCGGGTCAGGCCCAGCTGATCGATCAGTTCGTCAGCGCAGGGTGCCATCACATCGACGATGGCATTGCCGATGGCGATTACATCAGTGGTTGGCACATCGGTGGTGGGTGCAGTCACAGGGAATCCTTTGCGCCGGGGCAATTACGTGCCGGTTACAATCGGCGCGCCTAGCCATCATCCTGCCGCAGGGCAAGGTGGCGCGCGTTGACAGAGCCGCGATCAGCGGCAATGCCGCCCGCGATGTTGAGCGCCTTTACCCTTGCCATCAAACAGCTTGGCGATCCCGCTGTGCTGCGCGTGCTGGCCAAGAGCCTGGTCCTGACCCTGCTGATCGTGGCGTTACTGGGCACCGGCCTGTGGTGGCTGGCCGAACGCGGTTTGGCCTGGGCCGGCCTGACCGAGGGGCGCGGGCTGATTGCGCTGCTGGGCGTGGTCATCGCCGGCTGGCTGCTGTGGCGAATCGTCGCCTTGGCCGTGCTGCAGTTCTTTGCCGACGAAGTGGTCGAGGCGGTCGAGGCGCGGCATTACCCCGACGCACTGTGCGCGGCCCGCAAGCTTGGCTGGCGCGAGGAGCTGACGGTGGGCCTGCGCGGCGCGGTCCGCGCGCTGGGCTGGAACCTGGCCGCGCTGCCCGTTGCGCTGGTCCTGCTGGTAACCGGGGTGGGTGCACCATTGGTGTTCTTGCTGGTCAATGCCGTGCTGCTGGGGCGGGAGTTGCAGGACATGGTTTGGTTGCGGCATCGCCACGATCCGGCCGCCCCTGCGCCGCTCGGCGGCTTTTCCCGCGCGCTGCTGGGCGGGGCGGTGGCCGGACTGTTGACCGTGCCGTTTGTCAATCTGCTCGCGCCGCTGCTAGGGGCGGCGGCCGCCACCCATCTGGTCCACCGCGCGAGAGCTTCCCATGCAGTCTAAGTCCCTGCTCTTGCTGGCCCTGATTCCGGCGCTGGCTGCCTGCGGCAGCACCGCCACGCCGCGCCCCAAGGCTCTGCCGAACAAGCCGACGACCACTCGCCCCGCTGCGCGTCCGGCGATGACCCCGGTGCGCCCGCCGGTGCGCACGCCCCCGCCGACAGCGCGGATCCAGAGCCTGCCGGGCCTGGAAGGGGTGATCGGCTCAAGCGCGCCCGAGCTGGTCCGCCAGTTCGGCCAGCCGCGGCTCGATGTGTCCGAAGGCGATGCCCGCAAGCTGCAGTATGTCGGCACGGCCTGCGTCCTCGATATCTTCCTCTACCCCGCCCAGCCGGGCCGCGAGCCGCAGGCCACCTATGTCGAGGCGCGCCGCGTCAGTGATGGCCAGGAGGTCGACCGGGCGGCCTGCGTCGCCGCACTGCGCAGCCGCTGACGCCCCAAGCCAAACAGGGGTAACGGCGCTTTAACCCTGATCTGCGATGGTCCCCGCGAATACATTTCGGGGGCCACCGACTAATGACGATGCAGTTCAGCGATATTGCAAGCCAGGCCGTGGCCGACGGCAGGATCGCGCCCGAAGAAATCCAGGTGCTGCGCGAGCTGGGCTGGGCCGATGGCCAGATGGACCCGGACGAGGCCGAAACGCTGTTCGTTGCCAATGATGCGTTGGTCGAACCGAACCGCGAATGGTGCGATTTCTTCGTTGAGGCGCTCTCCAACTTCATCGTCCACACGGTCGAGCCGCACGGCTATGTCGACCAGGAAATGGGCGACGAGCTGGCCTACCGGATCGACCGCGATGGCCGCGTCGACAGCCTCGCCGAGCTTGAGCTGCTGGTCCGCGTGCTCGAAATCTCCACCAGCGTGCCGGTATCCTTGCGCTCCTACACGCTGCAGCAGATCGAAGCGGCGATCGAGCATGGCGAAGGCCCGACCCGCCACGGGGAACTGGCTGGCAGCGGCATCAACGCCGCCGAGGTGGCGCTGCTGCGGCGGATGATCTTTGCCCCCGGCAGCGAAGGCGCAGCTACGGTCTGCCAGACCGAAGCCGAACTGCTGTTCCGCCTCAAGGACGCCGCGCTTTACGAACCGAACGCCCCCGAATGGCAGGAGCTGTTCGTTCAGGGCGTCGGCAATTTCCTGCTCGGCTTTGCCGGGCCGGAGGCGCTCAGCGCCGAACGCGCGGCCGAACTGGAAGCCTTCATGAATGCGGAAGGCGCCGGGATCGGCGGGTTTCTGTCGCGGATGGTGACCAGCGATGTCGAGGATAGCTTCGGCAGCCTGCTCGGTGACGCAGACCCCGATTCGTTTGACTGGCAAGCCGAAGCCCAGGCCGGTGCCGAGCTGGAACCAGCCGAAGCCGACTGGCTGCGCGACCAACTCGACGCCGATGAGGAACTCGATGACTACGAGAAGGCGTTGATCGTGTTCATCGACGCGGAAACCGGCGAAAGCTTTGTTCCGAGGCCGTAAGCCTCAAACCGTGAAGCTCTCACCGCAGCCACACGAGCCCTTGGCGTTGGGGTTGTTGAACACGAAGCCGGCGGTGAAGTCGTCTTCAACCCAGTCCATCGTGCTGCCGACCAGGTAGAGCACCGAGCCGCCATCGATGAAGAAGGTGCCGCCCGGGGTCTCGATCCGCTCGTCGAAGGCAATCGCCTCGTTCACGTAATCGACCGAATAGGCCAGGCCCGAGCAGCCGCGGCGGGGCGTCGAAAGCTTCACCCCGATCGAACCTGCGGGGGCCTTGGCCATCAGCGCGGCGATCCGCGCTTCGGCAGCGGGCGTCAGCAGCACGGCGGCGGGGCGTTGGCGGATGGTCGTGGTCATAGCATTCCAAGCTCCAGCCGGGCCTCGTCGCTCATCTTGGCCGGATCCCAGGCCGGATCCCAGACCAGATTGACCTCGGCATCGCGCACGCCCGGCACCGCGCCGACCCGCAGTTCGACTTCGCCCGGCATCGATTCAGCCACCGGGCAGTGCGGCGTGGTCAGCGTCATGGTCACGACCACCCCGCCCTCGGGATCAACATCGACCCCGTAAATCAGCCCGAGGTCATAGATGTTCACCGGGATTTCCGGATCGAAGATATCCTTCAGCGCGGCGATCACGCCATCATAGATCAAGCCGCCGGGCTGGTCCGGTGCAACGTCCTGCGGCTTTTGCTGCAGGAAGCCATCGAGGTAGTCGCGCTTGCGCTCCAGCTTGGCGCCGGGGCTTTCCAAGTCCTCAACCCGCGCGCGCGGCGGCGCGCTGACCGCCTCGACTTCTTCCACCACGATCTTGCGTTCTTCGTTCATCCGAAGATCCTCCGTGTCCGCTCGATCCCGCGCAGCAGCGCGGCAATATCGGCTTGATCCGAATACAATCCAAAGCTGGCCCGCGCCGTCGCCGGCACGCCCAGATGTTCCATCAAGGGCTGGGCGCAGTGGTGTCCGGCCCTGATGGCGACACCTTCCTCGTCCAATATGGTGCCGAGGTCATGCGGATGCACCCCATCGAGCGCAAAAGAAACGATCCCGGCGCATTCCTCCGGGCCGAACAGCGTCACATCGTTGCGGGCGCGCAAGGCGGCGCGCAGTTCGGCCACCAAGGCGGCCTCGTGAGCATGGATCGCATCCAGCCCAATCCCGCGAACGTAGTCCGCCGCCGCGCCGAACCCGATCGCCTCGATGATTGCCGGGGTCCCGGCCTCGAACCGCTGCGGCGGCGGGGCATAAGTGGTTCCGGCAAAGGTCACGCGATCGATCATCGCGCCGCCGCCCTGCCAGGGGGGCATGGCCTCGAGCAGTTCGGCCCGGCCCCACAGTGCGCCGATCCCGGTCGGGCCGTAGAGCTTGTGGGCCGAGAAGGCATAAAAATCGCAGCCGAGCGCCGCGACGTCAAGGGCCAGACGCGGCACGGCCTGGCAGCCATCGAGCAGCAGCTTCGCGCCGACAGCATGGGCGAGATCAGCAGCGCGGCGCGCGTCCAGCACCGAGCCGAGCACGTTCGAGACGTGGGCAAAGGCCACCATCGTATGCTCGCGCGTCAGCATGGCCTCGGCCGCGTCGAGATCGATCTGGCCATCGATGGTCAGCGGGCAGACATCGACCTGCCAGCCGGCCAGCTGCCAGGGCACGATGTTGGAATGATGCTCAAGCGTGGAGAGCAGTACCCGGCCCTTGTTCGGATAGCTGTGGGCGACCAGGTTGATCGCCTCGGTCGCGCCGCGGGTGAACACCAGCTCCTGCGCCGGGGCGCCGATCAGGCCAGCAACCTTCTCGCGCGCCGCCTCGAATGCCAGGGTCATGTCGGCCGAGCGGGCATAGACTCCGCGGTGGACGGTCGCGTAGTCCGCGCCCATCGCCCGCACCGTCGCGTCGATTACCGCTTGCGGCTTCTGCGCCGTGGCGGCGGTATCGAGATAGTGCCACCCGCCTGCGAGGCCGGGGAACTGGGCCTTCAGGTCGGCTGGGGCCAGGGTGGCTATCGCGTTCATACCAGCCGGCCCAAAGCCGTCAGCGCGGCCTCAAGCAAGCGCTCTTCATCCGCCGCGCCGGCAAAGGCTTCGGCGACGAAGGCCTGAAGCATCAGCTTCTTGGCTTCGGCTGGCGGCAGTCCGCGCTGGGCCATGTAGAACAGGCCATTGGCATCAAGCTCGCCCACCGCGCAGCCATGCGCGCACTTCACATCATCGGCGAAGATTTCGAGTTCGGGCTTGGCATTGGCCGTCGCCGTCCGATCGAGCAGCATCGCCCGGATCGATTGCGACCCGTCGGTCCCGTCGGCACCCTTGGCCACCCGCACCTTGCCCAGATAGTTGGCCGTGGCATGACCCCCGGCAACCGAGCGGACCACTTGCCGGCTGACCGCATCGGGATGGGCGTGGAGCACATCGGTGACGATTTCGACAGTCTGTTCGCCGCCCGCCAGCTGCGCCGCGCCGAGCGTGAAGCTGGCACCCTTGCCCAGCTCGACCCGCACCGCGACGCGGCCATAGGCCGAGGGTGCGTTCAGGATCCGCAGGTCAAACGCTGCGCCCTCGCCCAGCACGATCGCCAGCTCGCGCGCCACCGGCTGGTCGCCGTCCAGCACCAACGCCAACTGGCCGCTCTCGCCCGCTGCCACGGCAATCGTCTCAACCGCAACTGGCCACAGCGGCGCCAATGCCGTGAGGTCCGCATAGCGGAAGTCCTCGTCCTTTCGGGTGGGAAGGGCGAGTGCCTGGCTCACGCCGCCACTGCCTCATAGCCGCGCTCTTCGAGTGCGAGTGCGAGTTCCGGGCCGCCGGTCTTCACGATCCGGCCGCCGGCCAGAACGTGGACGAAGTCCGGCTTCACGTAATCGAGCAGGCGCTGATAGTGCGTGATCAGCAACACGGCCTTGTCCGGCGCGCGCATCACCGAATTGATCCCGTCACCCACGATCCGCAGCGCATCGATATCGAGGCCGGAATCGGTCTCATCGAGGATTGCGAGCTTCGGCGCGAGGATGCCCAGCTGGACCATCTCGGCGCGCTTCTTCTCGCCGCCCGAGAAGCCGACATTGACCGGCCGCTTGAGCATTTCCATGTCCATCTTGAGCAGCGCCGCCTGCTCGCGCGCCAGCTTGAGGAATTCGCCGCCCGACAGCGGCGCCTCATCGCGGCTCGCGCGCTGGGCATTGAGGCTTTCGCGCAGGAACTGGACGAAGGACACGCCCGGGATCTCGACCGGATACTGGAAGCCCAGGAACAGGCCGGCCGCCGCGCGCTCGTGCGGTTGCAGTTCGAGCAGGTCTTGCCCCAGGAACTCGACCGAGCCGCCGGTCACTTCGTAACCGGGCCGCCCGCCCAGCGTATAGCCCAGCGTCGACTTGCCCGCGCCGTTGGGGCCCATGATCGCATGGACCTCGCCCGCGTTGATGGTGAGCGACAGGCCCTTGAGGATCGGCTTGTCAGCCACGGTGGCGTGAAGATCGGTAATGGTCAGCATGATCAGTCCTGCGGGCGCCGACGGGGGGCGCGATTTTGAGCGGGGCGGCTAGCGCGGGCGGCGCGGCGTTCGTGCCAGCGCTCACGCATCACGGCGGAGACTTGCGCGGCGGCAGCGGCCGGATCGGCCAACACGGCCTCGGCAGACAGGCGTTCGACGCGGTAGCCGATCTCGGTCAGGCTGAGGGTGCGGTCGGCGGCGAAGGCAGCGTCCTCGTCACCATCGAGCTCGACCACCAGCATCAGCGGCTTGCAGGCAAAATCGACAATCGCCGAGCCGATCACGTCCTGGCGCTTGAACGAATAGCCGCCAGTCTCGACCTCGGCGAGGGCAGCCGCGAGGGCCTCCTGCGCGGGCGTAGGATTGCGCCGCATTTCGCGCGCGCGCTCATGCAGGGCGTCGAGCCGCTTCTCCGAAATCTCCCAGCCGCGACCTTTCTTCTTGATCGCGGGGGCTTCGTCAGCGCCGGGTTCGCGCAGGGTCAGTGTCTTTTTCATCCCACGCTCCTCACATCCGATCGACCGCGCCGCCGATCACGTCGCTCCACGACGGCTCCACGGCAGAGCAGCGGATGAACGCCATCGGCACGCCGCCGACAGTGGCAAGCATCGCAAAGCTATCGACCATTTCCAGTGCGATTTCGGTACGATGCCGGGTGCCATCGCCCATCAGGTAGGCGTCGGCAATGATCCCGCGCGCGCCGTTGCTGCGCACACCGGCAACTTCAAAGCGCGATTGGCGGTGAACGAACCGGGTCTTACCGATTCGAGCATGTTTGGCGGCATCCCGCTTCTTGCAGCTGGTGCCATCTTCCGTCCAAACGCCGCGAAACGGCTTGGGCACTTCCAAGCTCAGCTGGATCGTATCGGCAGCTGCCGCTGGCGCGGACAAAACCCCCGCCGCAAGTGGGAGCGCCAACAAATAACTGATGAGAGCTGGCTTGCTCATCACCCCACGCTCCCTTCCAAGCTGATCCCCAGCAGCTTCTGCGCCTCGACCGCGAACTCCATCGGCAGCTGCTGCAGCACTTCCTTGGCGAAGCCGTTGACGATCAGGGCGACGGCGGCCTCCTGATCCAGCCCGCGCTGCATCGCGTAAAAAAGCTGGTCGTCGGAGATCTTGCTGGTGGTCGCCTCGTGCTCGATCTGGGCGCTGGGATTGCGCACCTCGATATAGGGCACGGTATGGGCACCGCAGTCCTTGCCGAGCAGCAGGCTGTCGCACTGGGTGAAATTGCGGACGCCTTCGGCCTGCGGCGCGACGCGGACCAGGCCGCGATAGGTGTTCTGGCTCTTGCCAGCCGAGATGCCCTTGGAAACGATGGTCGAGCGCGTGCCCTTGCCGTTGTGGATCATCTTGGTGCCGGTATCGGCCTGCTGGTAATTGTTGGTGACGGCGACCGAGTAGAATTCGCCGACCGAATCCTCGCCATTGAGCACGCAGCTGGGATACTTCCAGGTCACCGCCGAGCCGGTTTCGACCTGGGTCCAGGAGACCTTGCTGCGCTTGCCCTGGCACAGCGCCCGCTTGGTGACGAAGTTGTAGATCCCGCCCAGCCCTTCGGCATTGCCGGGGTACCAGTTCTGCACGGTCGAATACTTGATCTCCGCATCGTCGAGCGCGACCAGTTCGACCACGGCGGCATGGAGCTGGTTTTCATCGCGCATCGGCGCGGTGCAGCCTTCGAGGTAGGAGACGTAGCTGCCCTTGTCGGCGACGATCAGGGTGCGCTCGAACTGCCCGGTGTTTTCCGCGTTGATCCGGAAATAGGTGCTGAGCTCCATCGGGCAGCGCACGCCTTCGGGAATGTAGACGAAGGTGCCGTCCGAAAAGACCGCGCAGTTCAATGCGGCAAAGAAGTTGTCGCGCACCGGCACGACCTTGCCGAGCCACTGCTTCACGAGGTCAGGGTACTCCCGGATCGCCTCGGAGATCGAGAGGAAGATCACCCCTGCCTTCTTGAGCTCCTCGCGGAAGGTGGTCGCGACGCTGACGCTGTCAAACACCGCATCGACCGCAACCTTGCGCGCGCCCTC
>Ga0073920_1000022_pt1 | contig 34600 bp, 31 predicted proteins | sample GWRWT4_2Sept14_2_FD_70953 | JGI IMG/M metagenome (GOLD analysis project Ga0073920, IMG submission 70953) | Sand microcosm microbial communities from a hyporheic zone in Columbia River, Washington, USA - GW-RW T4_23-Sept-14 | ecosystem: Engineered > Artificial ecosystem > Sand microcosm >...
ATAGTGGATGCAGCCGGGCTGGCTCAGCGCCCCGTCGATCCACGGCTGGGCAGTGCGCAGCGCCTCGTCGCGCTTGGCGGGGTCGAGGTCGATCTGGGCGGAAATGACGATCTTGGTCATCAGTGGCTTGCTCCTTCGGGATTGTATTCGGCAACGATGCGGAACTTACGGCTGGTGAAGACCCAGGCGCCGCCCCGACGGGCCAGCTCGTCTTCGTAAAGGCCCCCGATCACGCGGGTCTTGCCTTCCTTGGTCAGCATGATTTCCTGGGTCTGGACGCGGCTCGTCGCCCTGTCGCCATCGACCGCGATCATGCAGGGTACGCAGTGAAAGCTGACTGCCTCCAGCCCGCCCATCGCGCCTTTCCACATGCCGACGATGGCTTCCTTGCCGTTCACTTCCATGCCCATCAGGTTCCAATAGGCATCGTCCGCCCAGACCGTGGCCCAGGTTTCGGCATCGGCCCGCACCACGCCATCGGCATAGGTTCCATTAAGCTCCTGGATCGCGACACGATCCTCCAGTGGTCCGCTGAACATTCTGGCCTCTCCTTTGCTCACGCTATCGGCGGGGATGGGCAGGCGCGACAATGCCCATTTTTGGGAAGGGCGCGGAATGCGGTTCGGGGATAGAACCGACCCATCACAAGAATAGGGAGCGATGCGATGGGCCGGTTGGCAGGCAAGAAGGCGGTGGTTCTGGGCGCCGCATCCAAGGATAACATGGGCCAGACAATCGCCCGCCTGTTCGCGCGCGAAGGGGCCGAGGTGATGGTGGCGGGCCGCAAGGAAGGACCGCTAAAGGAACTCGCCGCCGAAATCGGTGGGCACTATGCCCTGTGCGACATTACCAAGCGCGCCGAGGTCCGGGCCATGGCCGATGCCGCCGTGGCCAAGATGGGCCGGGTTGATGCCGCTATCAACGCCTCGGGTTGGGGCCTGCTTGCCAGCCTGGTCGACACGACCGAGGAACAGCTCGACCAGATCGTCGACCTGCAGTTCAAGGGCGTGCACCACTTCCTGCAGGCCTTTGTCGAGAAGATGGCCGCGCAGTCCCCCAGCGGCGGATCGCTGATCTCGATTTCCTCGGCAACGACCCAGGCGGTGATCAACAACCATGCCGCCTATATCGGCACCAAGAGCGGGTCCGAAGCGCTGATCCGCTGCGTTGCCAACGATTACGGGCACCTGGGCATCAAGGCCAACACGGTCTCCCCGGCCTTCACCGAATCGCCGATGACCGAGCAGTCCTTCGCCGTGCCGGGGCTGGTCGATGCGTTTCTGCCGAAGTATCCGCTGGGCCGGCTCAACACGTCCGAGGACGTGGCGAACGCCTGCCTTTGGCTCTGCACCGATGAGGCTTTCCTCACCGGCCAGAACATCCAGCCCAACGGCGGCCTGACCCTGCGCGGCAACCCGCAGGCGGGCGACATCGAGCGCTCGGTCGGCGCGGCGATGGCCAAGCTGCAGGGCGGCAGCTGAGCGAAGCGATCAGTACTGGGCGGTTCCGCCGTCCACGCTGAACATGGCGCCGGTGATCCCGGCACCCGCTTCGGACGCGAGCAGTACGGCCACGGCGGCGATTTCCTCGACCTTGTTGGGGCGCTTGATCGCTGCTTCCTGCGAAAAGTGGGCGATCATCTCGTCCAGCGTCATGCCCATGGTCGCGGCAACAGCCGGGCCGTTGTCCTTGATGATATCGGTGATGACCAGCCCCGGGCAGATGCAGTTGGCCGTAATCCCCTCGGTGCCAACCTCGCGCGCCAGCGACTTGGTCATGCCGTTGATAGCGTGCTTGGCGGCGGTGTAGGCGGTGAAGATTGGCTTGCCGTGCTTCCCCTCCATCGAGGAGATGTTGATGATCCGCCCGTGTTTTTGCGCCAGCATCGGCTTCAGCGCGCGGCGGGTCGCCCAGAAAGTGGAATAGACGTTCCACTTCATCGCCTGGTCGAAGGCTTCGTCGGACAGGTTGACCATCGGCTGCAGATCGCCCGCGCCACCGGCATTGTTGACCAGGATGTCGATCCGGCCAAAGTTCGCCACGGTTGCATCGACAAAGCCCTCGATATCGGCCTGGTTCATCGCATCCCCGGCCACAAAGATCGCGCGGTCGCCCACGCCCAGCTCTTCCAGAACCTTGGCGCCCTTGTCGGCACCTCGCGCCATCAGCGCGACGCTGGCACCCTCGGCCAGAAAAGCTTCGGCCATGCCGCGCCCCAGGCCTGCCGTGCCGCCGGTGATTGCCGCAATCTTGCCCTGCAGTTTCATCGCACTCTCCTTTGCGGGCCTGATTAAGGCGGCGGCCGAACTCGCGCACCTCACCAAAATGAAGGGTGTTCCGGCGGCCCGCGATGGGTCCAGATCGCCACATGAGCGATTGCGATGTCCTGGTACTGGGAAGCGGCGCTGCGGGGATGACCGCGGCCCTGGCGGCACACGAAGCGGGGGCTTCGGTCCGCCTGCTGGAACGCGGCGAGAAGATCGGCGGAACCTCGGCCGTATCGGGCGGGGTGATCTGGGTGGCGAACAACCCCCGGATGCAGGCGGCCGGCATGGCTGACAGCCGGGATGATGCCCTCGCCTATTTTCGCTCGCTCGATCACGGCGATCTGGTTGACGAGACGCTGGAGGCCTTCGTCGACAAGGGACCGGAAGCGCTGACTTTTCTGGAAGGCATCGATGCGCTGAAAGTGGCGCTGCTTGATGGCTATCCGGACTATTACCTTGATCGGCCCGGGGCCAAGCCGGGCGGCGGCCGCGCGCTTGATCACGATCTTTTTGCCCTGACCGAACTGGGCGACTGGGCCGCGAAGATCCTGGCGATTGATGAGCCCAAGCCGATGATGCTGCGCGAAACGCCGCTCGGTGGCGGCAGCGGCGTGGTTGCGCCGGAGGAGATCGGCCGGCGCATGGCGGCGCACGAACGCGGCTTTGGTCAGGCGATGGTCGGGCGGATGCTGGGGGCCTGCCTCGCGCGCGGGATCGAACCGGAGCTGGGCTGCGAGGTGGTCCGCCTGACTCGCGATGGCGGGCGGATCACCGGGGTCGAGCTGGCCGACGGCACAACCATCGCGGCGCGGCACGGGGTGATCGTCGCCACCGGCGGGTTCGAATGGGACGCCGAACTGCGCCAGACCTTTCTGCGGGGGCCGGTAACCGCGCCGGCCTCACCGCCAACTGCGGCGGGTGCCGGCCTGAAGCTGGCGATGGCCGCCGGGGCCAAGCTTGGCAACATGACCCAGGCCTGGTGGGCGCCGACGCTGGCGCCGCCGGGACGGCAATGGCCGGGCGGGGAGCAGCGGGCCGAGCCGGTGCTGATCGAGCGGACCGTGCCGCACGGGCTGCTGGTCAACCGCGCGGGGCAGCGCTTCTGCAACGAAGCCGCGAACTATTCGGCGCTGGCCGGGGCCTTCCACGCCTTCGATCCGCAGAGCTACGATTATCTCAACATCCCGGCCTGGCTGGTGTTCGATGCGCAATATGCCGCGCGCTATCCGCTTGGCACCCGCCTGCCGCCCGCGCCGATCCCTGATTGGGTCCCGCGCGCCGATAGCCTGGGTGAACTGGCCGCGCTGATCGACGTCGATTCCGCAACGCTCGAAGCTACGGTCGAGCGCTTCAACACCCACGCCCGCGCCGGGCACGATCCCGATTTCCAGCGCGGCACCAGCGCCTATGACCACTTTTACGGCGATCGCAGCCGCAGCGGCACGGCGGTCACGCTTGGCCCGGTCGAGCAGGGCCCGTTCTATGCCGCGCGGATCGAGATGGGGCTGCTCGGCACCAATGGCGGCGCACGCACCGATGGCGCGGGGCGGATCCTGGGGCACGATCATGCGCCGATCCCGGGCCTCTACGGCGCGGGCAATGCCATCGCTTGTCCAACCGGCGGGATCTATGCCGGGGCCGGGGGCACGCTGGGCCCGGCGCTGACCTTTGGCTATATCGCGGGACAGGCAGCCGCCCGGCTCAGCAACGTCTAACCCGCCAGCCAGCGATCAATCGTATCGTGGAAGAACCGCACCCGGTTCTCTTGGCCCGCCAGCACCCCGCCCGGATAGCCGCGCGAGCGCAGGCCCTTCTGCTGGTTTGACCAGATCGAGACGTCCTGATCGATCCCGGGGCCGCAGCTCAGCTCACCCACCTTGCCGCGCTTGTGTTCGACCGGCTTGGACAGGTCGACCAGCTCGCCCATCGAATAGGAGTAATACTGGTCCTTACCTTCGGGGAACCAGGTGAAGTACCACATGTCGAACACGCACTGTTCGGGGTCGGTCGGATGAGGATCGGCGCGCAGCCAGATGCAGCCATCGGGCTTCAGGCTGAAGCTGATGTTGGGGAAGACGGTGTAGTGGTAATGATCGGTCAGCTGGTCATCGTGGAACCGGCTGTAGTCAAAGCCCTTGGCCGCCCCGCCAGCGCGCTTGGCCTCTTGAAGCGCAGCGCGGATCGCCAGCGGATCGCTGCGGAACTGTTCGGGATCCAAATCCCAGTAGCGCAGCTCGCGCTCCATCATCGCCAGCACCGTGTCGGTATGCCCGGCCAGCGCGCGCGAGGGGCGTGAACCCGGCATCAGCATCCGGGCATGGCCCTCTGGCGCATACATGTCGAACTGACAGTCCTTGTAGCTCTGCTCCATGATGTAGCGGGTCTGCGGATGGACGAAGGGCAGGTGGTAGCTCTCGTTGAAATTGTCCTGGACGATCTTCCAGTTGAAATCGCCCTCCAGCGTCACCCAGTGGGTGCGGCGCATCTGCTCCATCTGGTAGCAGGCGATCTGCGGCATGACCGGACCCAGATGCTCGGCCAGGGTCGGGGCCTGGGGATCGAGATTGACCCAGACGAACCCGGCAAAGACCTCGCAGCGGACCTCGCTCAGCTTCACGCGGCCACAAGGGCTGCCACCGGCGAAATCCTCGGGGCAGGGGACGAACTTCAGGTCCCCTTCCGGGGCGAAGCGCCAGCCGTGATAGGCGCAGGCGATTGCCTTGGCATGGCCTTGCTCGCTCTCGACCAGCCGGTTCCCGCGGTGCGGGCAGACGTTGTAGAAGGCACGGACCTGGCCATCCTCGCCGCGCGTGACCAGGATGGATTCGCGGCCGATTTCGTAAGTGAAGTAATCGCCCGGCTGCGGGATCTGTTCGACCAGCCCGCCGATCAGCCAGGCCCTGGTCCAGATCCTGTCCCATTCGCGCGCCATGAACTCGGGTGACCAATAGCGCTCGCCGCTAATCGGCCCGGTGCTGAGCGGCGGCAGCGGCTGGGCAGTCTTGTCGATCCGTTCTTCGGCGGCTGGGCGGGCAAGGGTGGCCATGTCAGCGCTTCTTCGGTTCGAATTCGATGTGCAATTCGGCCAGGCTGCGCAGCAGGAAGTGCGGACGGATCGCAAAGTCGTTCTTGCCCTCGGCGAACCACATGTCCTCGAACCGGTCGACGGCTGCGGTGAAGCCCCAGGTCAGCTCGCGCCGGGCCAGCGGCGCACCCAGGCAGTGGTGCGTGCCCGAGCCAAAGCCCATGTGCGCGCCGGCCTTGGGCCGCTCGAGGTCGATCTTGTCGGGATTGTCGAAGGCTCGCTCATCGCGATTGGCGGCGGCGAAGCGGACATTGACCATGGCACCGTCCGGAATGGTGATCCCGCTCAGCTCGGTGTCGCGCGCACAGAACCGCATCAGGCTCTGCACCGGGCTCTCGAGCCGCACGACCTCTTCGACAAAGGTCTTCATGTAGCGGTCGGGATCTGACTTCAGCTGGTGCCAGACGTCCTTGTTCTCGATCAGCAGCTTCATGCCGGCCGCGAGCGCATTGGTGGTGGTTTCGCTGCCGCCGACGAAGGTGTCGGCCATCATCTCTGCATGAAGCTCATTGTCGTTGAGCGGGCGGCCCCATTCGGGGATCACGGTGTTGACCAGCACGGAGATCAGCGATTCATCCGGATTCTTGCGCAGTCTCTCGAAGATCGGCTGGAAGTAGTGCTGCGCCTCGATCTCGCGGTCGACCATTTCGAGGTGCTGGTCCTCGGGCAGCATGAACGAAATGCGCTGGAAGAAGGCATCGGTCCAGCGCTTGATCTGCCACATGTCCTCACGCGGCGCTCCCATTTGCTCGCCGATGATGAACAGCGGCAACGGCACCGCGAACTGGCTGACCCAATCGCAATGGCCGTCGGCCAGGAAGGCATCGATCAAGTCATAGGCCAGCGATTCGACCTTTGAATCGATCTCCTTGATCCGGCTCGGCTTGAACGCCTCGTTGAACATCGCCCGCATCTGCTTGTGATTTGGATCGTCGCGCCCGTTGAGCGTCGGCGCGGGCACCCAGCCGTTTTCCTCGAAGCGACTCGCCACCTTGGCAGCGCGTTCAAGCGTGCCATCGCCGGCGCGGAAGGCGGTGTTCTTGGACGTGCTGGGAAAGGCATCGGCATCGGTCAGCACCCGCCGGACGTCGTCGTAGCGGGTGACCACCCACATTTCGGTTCCCGGAATATTGTAAGCCGGCGCCTCATCGCGCAGCGTCTTGTAGGCGGGATAGGGGCATTGCTGGACCGCCGGGTCGAACAGGTTGACGGCAACTTCTGTCTTGCTGGCCATTAGCGGACCTCGATGCTGGCTTGGCCCCAGGGGGCGATGGTGTCGGCCTGCTGGAAGGCCTCGGGCAGTTCCTCGACCATGTGCCAGGTTGCGGCGAGCCGGCCGAAGCCGACGAAGAAGGCGCAGGTCATGCCGAGTTCGACGATCTCGCTCTCGCTGAAATGGCGGCGCAGTTCGGCATAATGGGCATCGCCGATCGCCAGGTGATCGGTCGCCATCAGCTCGCCAAAGCGGATCGCGGCCTTTTCGGCGTCGGAGAGGTTCTCGGCCTCCTGCGGGCGTTCGAGCGAGCAGACCAGGGCTTCGTCCAGCCCGTCATCCAGCGCATCGCGATAGCGGATCGCCATGCACGACCGGCACTGGTTAAAGAAGGCGATCCGCAGCCGGACCAATTCGACCAGCCGCTCGGGCAAGGCCCGCCCGACCTTCAGCGCTCCGGCGAATTTCATCAGCCCCAGCGCCTGTTCCGGGCAATGGGCGAAGAACCGCGTCAGCCCCTGTTCCAGCGGGCTGCGGCTATCGGGATCGATCGCGGCCTGCAGGCGCGGATCCCATTCGCTGGTCGCCAACTTGCTGATCCGGCTCAAGGCCCCTCTCCAATCTGCCAATGGCTATCGCAGCCACGATAGATTTCATTCAGGCAGGCCTGAACTGGCGAATTGATGCAGGCCGGGAGCATCGGATTGGCCAAGCACTGCAACCATCAACTGAGCGCCATGGCCTGTCCGGCAGGGCTGGCCGACGTCGACCTGTTTGGCCCCGGCGCGGCAGAGCACTGGTATGAGGCCTATGACGTCCTCCACGCCGCGGCCCCGGTTCTGCGGCTGCCGGGCGAAGGGCTGACGCCAGAGCGCGATGCCTTCATCCTGACCAAGTACGCCGACATCGAACGGGTGGTGAAGGATTGGGCGCGGTTCCCGCCGACGCTTTCGCTGCTGCTTGAGCAGATCCGGCTGACCGGCCAGCTGCCGCAGCAGATGCCCGATATCGATGCCATGGTGCAGTCGATCTACACCCTGCGCCCCACGCCCGAGCTGTGGCGCGCTCACCGGCAAGAACTGACCGACCCTTGGGTTGGCCCCGGCGCCTCGCGACACCAGGCGATGATCACGGGCCATGTCGATGCACTGATCGATGGCTGGATTGATGGCGGCACGGTCGATTTCGTCAGCCAGTTCGCCCGGCCCTTGCCTCAGCGGACCATGGCTTCGGTGCTGGGCTTTCCGCTCGAGGACATCGCGCAGCTGGAGATCTGGGGCAATGCCCAGGTCATGTCCTATGTCCACGGCTGCGGGCACAACAACAAGCTGACGCCCGATCAGGTGGCCGAGAAGTTCTGCCTGCTCGCCGGGTTTTCGGGCTATGTGCAGGACAAGGTCCGCGAGAAGCGCGCCCGCCCGGCGGATGACATGATCTCGTTCCTGACCCAGGTTCACTACCAGGCGCTTGATCGCAAGCTGACCGATGCCGAGATCAACGGCGTGGTCTACGCCATGGTGATCGGCGGGCTGGAGACGACCCAGTATGCGATCTGCGAGCAGGCCCAGCTGGTCTGCGAAACGCCGGGGCTGTTCGAGCGACTGCGCGCCGATCGCAGCCTGGTGCGGACCTTCATCGAGGAAGGGATGCGGCTGCGTTCCCCCACCCAGGGCCTCTCAACCCGGGTAACCTCGCAGGACGAGGTGTTCCAGGGCGTTGCAGTCCCCGCCGGATCGACCCTGCACCTGCGCTGGGGCGCCGCCAATATCGATCCGGACGAGTTTGAGGATGCCAAGACGCTCAAGCTCGATCGCAAGGCGGTAACCCGCCACCTCGCCTTCTCGGCTGGCCCGCGGGTCTGCCCTGGCGCCGGCCTGTCGCGGCTGGAGCAGACCATCGCCTGGAACCGCCTGCTCGATCGGCTGGAGGGCATGGCCTACGGCGCCGACAACGATTTCCTGCACCAGCCCGGCATCATGCTCGGCACCAACCGTCTCAACCTCACCTTTTCCGCTGCCCAGGAGGCATAGATGACCACGCTCCTCGCTCACATCCAGATCAAGCCCGGCAAGGAAGAGAAATGGGAGGCGATCATGCGCGACATGGTGGCCCGGACCTTCGCCAGCGAGCCCGGCGTGCGCCGCTATGAATACTGGAAGGGGCAGGAGGAGAATTTCTGGTACTGCCTGCTGTCCTTCACTGACAAGTGGGCCTTCTACGAACACCAGATGTCGGACTATCACGAAGGCCATGATTTCGGTGACGTGCTGGCCGGGATCAGGCTGGAATATATCGACCCGGTCGAAGGGGCCGGGGGCGGGCTGAGCCATACCGAAGACCCGCCGCTGCCTGCCGATGCCAGCGAGGCCCAGCGCACCGCGCAGGAGCGCTATCCGCTTGGCCTGGCGGCCTGGTGGCATGGGAGGGCTTGAGATGGATCCGGCACTGCAGGAACTGCTCGACAAGCAGGCGATCACCGAAGTCCTCGCCCGCTATGCCCGCACGCTCGACTGGCTCGACGATGAAGGGCAGGCTAGCTGTTACTGGCCCGATGCCGAAATCGACTATGGTTTCTTCAAGGGCACGGCGGCCGATTTCCTGCCGGTGGTGATGGATATCGAGCGGCAATCGGCCCGGCGCTGGCACATGCTGGGCGGGCAGATCATCCGCTTCCACAGCCCCACGAGCGCCTCGTGCGAATGCTACGGCGTGTTCGGCGGCTCGCGCCATCAGGAGGACGGCACCCTGGCGGGCAACCTCTATGGCGGGCGCTACCTTGATGAGTTCGAGAAGCGAGACGGCGAATGGCGGATCTCCAAGCGGCTCTACGTGCTCGACTGGAGCCACCCGCTGCCCGACCAGCCCGGCTTCACCCCCAACCCGGCCTTCCCGCTGCCCACGCTGGAGATCGCGGAGAGCGGGCATCCGCTCTATCGGGTGTTGTGACTAAGTTGGTATCGTATGGATCTGCGGGTAGAGCAGGACCAATTCGATGACCTTAAAGCGGGGGAACCTGACATTAATCATCGAATGGTTAAGTGCACCTCATGGGCTGGCAAGATCCTTCAGATGAGAGATACCAAGTTCATTGGCAGCATCACTTTGCTCTAAACGCCCGTGCCCTTGGAATGGTGCGAGCGGTTGAGGCACAAAGATACATCTCTCAATTACGCGCCATGCGACGAAGACTGAACCGCGCACCCGCACCGACCTGGACTGATTGGGGAAAAATCTTCCACCAACCTGGTTTCAGAAGTCGTGAACATTGGATTCTAGATCGCTGTAAGAAGCGGATCGATAACGCGTTTCGACGCGGAGATGCGACAGCTTCTATGGAGCGGCGCAACCTTTTCGATGCTTGGAGAGGTCACTCGTGGTCTCGTGGGATCGCCAAGTTTCGACAGCGGACACAGAGACGCCAGTCGCTTTCCTAAAGGGCGCAAAGTCGTCGTGACCGCAACGGCAGGATCAGCGCTAGAACGCGGACAATGCTGACGCCCGCCGCTCGTTCCGCTTAGCCTACCCACCTAGCGGTGGGTCCATGTAATCGCGGTAATAGGTCAGCTTGCCGTTCGCGACCTTGTAGAGCCCGCAGCCGCCCTTGGAGCCGGCGGGGGAGTGCATGGTCCAGCGGGACCAGACGGCGTGATCGTCGCCACAGATTTCGTCGATGGTGAAGTGGATCTTCCGCTCGCCCATTTCCTCGACCATCTTGGACATGAACTGGTGGATCGCCGCCTTGCCGTTGTAGGTGCCGTAGACCGGGTCCTCCAGCAGGGCGTCCTCGGCGAACAGGTCGACCAGTTTCGTATAGTCGCCGCTGTCCTGAATGCGCCAGAATTCCTCGATCACGCGTTGGGCTTCGCCGGGCATGGGGTCTCTCCTCAGGTTGCGATAGTGCGGATGGGGTCGCTGCCGTCCCAGTGTTCGGCGGCGGCGGCGACCATGGCGTAGAAGCCGGTCAGGCCCGGGCTGGGCTCATAGAGTTCCAGCATATGGCCCAGGCTGCGGGTGGTGTCGACGAAGGCAAAGGCCGTGCCGGTGGTCGTCACGGCATATTGCGCGGTCTGGTTGCCGGCGGCGGCCTGTTCGGCCAGCGCGGCGCCCAGATCGTCGACGAACAGGGCGATGTGATGCAGGCCGGTGCCGCCCGCCGGGTACATGTCGTGATAGGCGCTCGGGTCCGGGTTATGCTGCTGGACGAATTCCACCATCACGCCGCCCCACTGGCCATAGGCGCTGGAGTGATCGAGCGGGCGCGGCGTGCCGCGATGTTCCGAGCGGCTGAGCGCGACATGGTCGATCACGAAGAACGGGCCGGAGCCGAACTGGCGGTGATGCGCCAGCGCGGCTGCGCGGATATCGGGCACGAAATAGGCGATCTGTCGCGGCGGCAGATCGGCCAGTTTCACGTCAGTTGACCGCGCGGTCCATGCCTTCCCAATAGGGTGCGCGCAGTTCGCGGCGCAGCACCTTGCCCGAGGCATTGCGGGGCAAGGCCGGGATGAAATCGACCGATTTGGGGCACTTGTAGCCGGCCACGTGCTGGCGGGTGTGGGCGATCACCTCGGCCTCGGTCAGGGTCTCGCCCGGCTTGACCACGACGCAGGCTTTCACCGCCTCGCCCCACTTCGGGTCAGGCACGCCGACCACGGCGACATCGGCGACCTTGGGGTGCGAGTAGATCGCGTTCTCGACCTCGGCCGGGTAGACGTTCTCCCCGCCCGAGATGATCATGTCCTTCACCCGGTCGTGGATGTAGAGATAGCCTTCCTCGTCGAGGTAACCGGCGTCACCCGTGCGCAGCCAGCCTTCGGCATCAATCGTGCTGGTGGTGGCATCGGGCTTGTTCCAGTAGCCCTTCATGTTCTTGGTGCTGCGAGTGGCGATTTCGCCCACCACGCGCGGGGGGACGACATTGCCCTCGGTGTCGATGATCTTGATCTCCACCCCCGGCAGCGGCGTGCCGACCGAGCGCATCTTCGGGCTGCCTTCGGGCACGTGATCCTCAGGGTCCAGCGTCACGATCGTGCCGCTGGTCTCGGTCATGCCGTACATCTGCACGAAGCCGCAGCCGAACCGGTCCATCGCCGCACGCATCAGATCGAGCGGGATCGGCGAGGCGCCATAAGTGATGAACTTCAGCCGGCTGAAATCGACCTCGGCCACGCGCGGGTGGTTCAGCATGATCTGGATCGCGGCGGGGACCATGAAGATCTTGGAGATCGGATAGTTCTCGATCATCTCCAGCGCCTTGGTCGGATCGTATTCGGGCAGGACAATCGCCCCGGTGCCGGCGAACATCGTGCCCAGCCCCGTGCCGGTGCCGCTGATGTGGAAGCAGGGCATGGCCAGCAGCGTCACTTCGCCCGGGATCGGCACCTGCCAGGGCCGCATGTCCTCGACCGCGACCGCCGAAGGCCGCGAGGACAGCAGCGAACGGTTGGTCAGGATCGCGCCCTTGGGATGGCCCGTGGTGCCCGAGGTGTAGAGCTGGATCGCATCGTCCTCGGTCCCGCCTTCGCGGTGCGGATCATCGGCCGGGAAGGTGTCGCGCCAGGTGCGGTAATCGGTCCAGTCGTCCGCGCCATCGGCAGCATCGATGCCGATGATGGTTTGCAGGCGCGGCAGCTCGCTGCGGGCCTGCTGGACCAGCGCGGCAAAGCCTTCGCCCGCAAACAGCACGCTCGCCTGGCAATCGTTCAGCACATAGACCACTTCGGGCACGGCCAGCCGCCAGTTCACCGGGGTCATCACCGCGCCGATCTTCAGCGCGCCCAGCAGCGCCTCGAAGTAGAGATGGATGTTCTTGCCGAGGTAAGCGACCCGGTCGCCAGACTTCACGCCCAGCGCGGCCAGGCCACCCGCGGCGCGGTTCGATCCGGCGTCGAGTTCGGCATAAGACATCACCTCATCGCCAAAGGTGAAGACCATGGCCTGCGGATTGTCCGCCGCATGGGCGCGCACGGCGGCCACCACGGTTTCAAACTGCACGGCAGGCGCGGCTTCGGTCGATGTCTGTCCCATGGCCTTGTCCTTAGGAACTTGGCCCCCGCGAACCATTGGCACATTTCATAGTCCCGCCGCGCGCGTGCATGGTGGACGATGCGGGGGAGGAGAGCGCAACCATGAATCCCAAAACTTCAGGCGTCCCCGCCGGCTTCGTCCCGGCCAATTTCTCGCCCGGGTTCCTGACCCTGTCCGGCCCTTATTTCATTTACCGGGCAGAGGGGGAGACGCGGCTCGGCCTGCTGGTGGGAGAGGCCCACTCCAATTACGTCGGCGTCGCCCACGGCGGGGTGCTGGCGACTTTTGCCGACGTTGCCCTGTCCTTCGCCGTCCATGACAGCGAGCGGCCGGCGCTGGCGGTCGTCTCCAATACGCTGACGGTCAATTTCCTGTCCGGCACCAAAAGCGGCGACTGGCTCGAAGCCACCTGCCGCCTCGACCGCAAGGGCAAGCGCATCGCCTATTGCAGCGGGGAGATCCGGCGGGGGGACGAGGTGCTGATGACGATGACGGGGGTCTATACGATCTTGCGTAAGGAGTAGGGTGGGCGGAACTGCAATGCGCCCTGGAACCGACTTCCGAAATCTGAACATTCCGCACGGTAGGGGAACGTCAGGACACGACAAGTTTTCGGACAATCACAATTGGGAAAGATCAAAGTGGATGCGGTGGCCTGCTTGCTCCTTTCCTACTTGCCACCATCTTTGTAGGACGGCCCATGGCAGAGGTCGCGATACGCATAATCAAGGAAAGAAGATGATTACCGGAAAGATTGAGGTGGTGAATCCATCAGACATCGCATGGTCTGAAATGCTGATGGAACAGATCGGGCGACCATTTTATGTCAAGCCTCTACTTGATGAACCGGAAACTGGAATGGGCGTAACGCTGCTGCGGTATCCCGCCGGCCTGACCAATCCTCACCACACGCATCCGTGCGGTCATGGAATGTACGTCCTTGAGGGCAAGCTCGTAACTCACAGTGGTGAGTTCGGACCAGGAACGTTTGTGTGGTTTCCCGAGGGCGAGCCAATGCAACACGGCGCATCGTCGGATGGAGACATGGTCGCGCTGTTCATTACGAACAAGCCCTTCAACATCGATTACGTGTTGGGCAACTCTGAAAAATAACCTGCAATCCATTAGATTGAGAGACGTCCGCTTCCCCGAAATTTCTGCCGCTTCGTGCTTTGAGCAGTTTAGTTCGAAGTGGCCGTCATATTCTTGCTACCCCGCCCAAGTCCCCGCCACCGGCCAGGCCGGATCGCCCGCATCGTGCTGCCCGCGCGCTTCCTGCGGCACGGCGGAGAGGTTCGCTTCGCCGATCTCGCGGAATTCGCGCCAGTCGTAGATGCCGGTGCGCTGCATGATCCGCCATTCGCCGCGGTAGAGGACGAGACGGTCGACATAGCGGCCGGCGATCACGGCCGAATAGTCCTCGCCGCGGTCAGGGAAGACGGTGGGGAGGGGATAGCCCGGCGGCACGATGTGCATCGCGGTCATGTAGGTTTCGGCAATTGCGGCATCGGGGCCATCGGCGGCGATCAGCATCTGGCCGAGCTGGTGATGCGTCGCCACGCAATTGTTGATCACGGCCTGGGCCTGGCCGACGAAGTCCTGCCAGCTGCCCGCGATGGGGCCAAAGGCAAAGGTCGCCTCCGGGTGGAACAGTTGCGGCATCAGCTCCCAGCGCCGCCGGTCGATGGCGTGGGCATAGGCCGTCAGCACGTCGCGGATGGCGTCCTTGTCAGCGTAAGTTAGTGAATGGGGCGTCAGACTCATTGCGATAGCTCCACCAGCACCTTGCCGACATTGCCCCCGGTGAACAGCCGGGCATAGGCGACAAGGGTGTTTTCCAGGCCCGTGGTCATGTCATAGGGCAGAGAGAGCTCGCCCGCATCGACCCATTGGCGCAGGCGGGCGGTCAGCACCTCGCCCTGGTCCATGAAATCGGGCGAGAAGAAGCCTTCGATCCGCAGCCGCTTCATCAGCACCTGATCGAAATTGGCCGGCCCGCGACGCTCCCCGGCGGTATATTCCGCCACCAGCCCGCAGACCGCGACCCGGCCATAAAGCGCCATGTTGGCCAGCACGTCCTCCAGGATCGGCCCGCCGACATTGTCGAAATAGACGTCGATCCCGCCGGGGATTGCGGCCAGTTTCTCGCGCAGGCCGCCAGCGCGGTAATCGTAAGCGGCGGCCAGGCCATAGTCGCGCACCAGCAGCGCGCATTTCTCTGCCCCGCCAGCGATGCCATAGGCCTCGGCGCCGAGCAGCCGGGCGATCTGGCAGGCGAGCAGCCCGGTCGATCCAGCGGCGGCGGAAACGACCACCGCCTCGCCAGCTTTCGTGGCCCCGGTCCGCTCGATTCCCCACAGCGCGGTCCAGCCGTTCATGCCAAGCGGGCCGAGGTGATCGCGCAGGTCGGCCACGCTGGCATCGACCTTGAAGGCCCCGGCCATGATCGGATCGACCACCGAATAGTCGCTCCAGCTACCGAAAGCGCGAACCCAGTCGCCCGCCGCGAAACCATCCGCGTTCGAGGCGACCACTTCGCCCAGCACCAGGCCGGACATCGGCGTGCCGAGCGGCAGCGGCGGCTGGTAGCCATCGGTGCGGTCGGTCATCCACATTCGCGTGCCGGCGTCCATCGACAGGTAGCGGTTGCGGATCACGATCTGCCCGGCCTCCAGCTCGGCCAGCGGCACGGTCTGGAGCGAGAGCGCCTCGGCAAAGGCATTGCCGACGGGCCGCGCATCCAGTCGCCAGAAACGGTTGTCCATGAACGGCCTCTCAAAAATCGCGTTGCCCGCACCATAGGCGCAAAGCGCTGCGCCGCACGGCTATCAATTTCGCCGAGCGCGGGGGCGGCCGCATTGCCGTAACGTCAGGTCAAAGAACAACTGGAGGGATATCGAAATGGCCTTGATCACAGTCATCGGCGCGAGCGGGCGCCAGGGGATGGCGCAGGTGCGGCAGGCACTGGCCGCCGGTTACAATGTCCGTGCGATCACCCGCAGCGCCGATCCCTTCGCCGGCGAGGACTTTCCGGGGATCGATACGGTCGAGCTGCGGCCGATGGACCTCTACGATACCGATAGCTATGCCGCCGCGCTCGAGGGCAGCGATTACATCTTCTACACCCATCCGCTCCAGGCCCGCGCCGATCGCGCCGTGCTGGTCGGCCAGGTTGGCGCGGCGGCGGCAGCGCTCGACGTCAAGCGGGTGGTCTGGAACACCTCGAGCTGGATTCCGGACAAGCCGGGCGATGCCCATACCTACGCTGGCAACACCAAGGGCATCAACGCGCTGTGGCGCTCGGGCGCGCCGGGGACGGTTTTCGGCTCGGTCCTGTTCATGGACAACCTGCTGACCAACTGGGCGCGCCCGTTCATCGTGGGCGAGGGGCGCTATGTCTATCCGCACAACCCGGAGCTGGAGGCCAACTGGATCAGCCTGGATGACGTGGCGAAGTTCATGCTGGCCTCGCTCGAGCGGCCGGACATGGAAGGCGCCTGGCTCAACATCGGCGGGCCTGAGCGGATGCGCGGGCCGCAGGTCGCCAAGGTGCTGAGCGATGCCCTGGGCAAGCCGGTCAAGTACGATCCCTGCACCCCGGCCGAATTTGGCCGCTATCTGGTCGAAGCTGCCGGCGATGGCATGCCGGCCGAGCTGCGCGAGGACTTCGCCAAGGGGATCGAGGCGTTCTACGATTACAACAACACTGCCCCGACCAAGCCATTCGCGGTCGACATGGACCATGTCTACGAGCGCTTCCCCGAGCTGGAGGGCAAGCTGGAAAGCATGGCGGAATGGGCGCCCAAGCAGGACTGGGGCGACAAGAACCACCGTCCGGCGTTTGGCTGAGCTGTAGGCGAGATTGCGGCGGCGGGGCCTTGCTCCGCCGCCGTTTTCTATTCGGCTGCCAGACTGGGCTGCTCGGCGGCGAAGATCTCGATCAGGTCGGCGTCGCTGGCATTGGTCAGCTTGTCGACCCATTGGTGGAACACCTGGCCGCCGCGCTCGTTGCGGCCGAACAGCACGTCCTTCATCAGCCCGCTTTGCAACGCCTGGTGCTGGCGCTTTCCGGTCTTGTAGTCCTCGTCGCGGACGACGATTTCCAGGAAATCGAACTGGTCGTGCGCGGCCTTGATCGCCACCTCGTCGGTCGGCTTGTGCTCCATGATGTAGAACTGAGTGGTATAGCTTTCGCCCACCGTGGCGCCCGGGAAAAGCTGGCTGATCATCGCCCCGCGCAGGCCGCCGCCATAGAAGCTGGCGATCGAAATGTGCGGGAAGATCGTCCAGACGCCCTGGACCAGCACTTCCTGCGGGATCTCGTCATCGTTCATCGCGGCGAGGTCCATCTTCTGATCGTCCGCGGCCGAAACCTTGATCGCATAGCGCGACGGGGTCGACAGGCGCTGGTGCGGGCCGAAGGCGAAGTAGTTGGCGCGGTTGTAGAAATCGGCGCCGAAAGTGTTCGCGTGGAGCACTGGCAGGTGGTAGAAATCGAGGTAGCCGTCGTAGGCCGTCTTCCAGTTCGGGCCAGACAGCGTGCGCTGGCTGAACAGGTGCCAGCCATCGAATTCAAAGGCCTTCAGCAGCTCATCATAGCCGCACAGGTAATCGGCGATATCGAGCTTGGACGTGGGATCGAGCGTCGCCCAGATCAGCCCGGCACTTTCATAAACCGGGAAACGGGTCAGGCAGTGCGCCGCCTTGTCGATCGCGCCGAAATCCTGCGGGCTGGCCACGCCGATCAGCGCGCCGTCATTCTTGAAGGTCCAGCCGTGATAGCCGCAGGTAAAGCGGCTGGCATTGCCGCTGCCCGATGCGACCGGGTTGCCGCGGTGGGCGCACATGTTGAGCAGGGCGGCAACGGTGCCGTCCTTCTGGCGGGTCAGCAATAGCGGCACGCCGCAGATGTCCATCGCCTTGTAATCGCCGGGTTCGGGGATCTCGCAGGAGGGCGCGACCATCAGCGGCAGGCGGCGGAAGATCTGGCGCTTCTCGCGGTCGAACAGGGCTTCGTCGGTATAGGCCGAAGCGGGGATGCGGACCACCTCGTCGGCCAGTTCCATCGTCCCGGCGTCGCCGTGGGCGATCAGCGAGCGGGTCATTTCGATCAGCGTATTGCGAGCCATTGCAGTTCCCTCAGTCCCAACCCCGGTCTTGCCTACTCTCGCGCGCGCGGCTGCGAATTGACAATTGTCATTTTTGGTTGCGGAGCGCGAATTCGCTCAGGGTTTGACCACCAGATTGCCGCTGTGCTGGCCGGTGAACAGCATCATCAGTGCCTCCGGGAAGCGGTCGATCGGTTCAACCACATGCTCGGGCAAATGTGCCTTGCCAGTTCGGATCAGCTGCGAAATCTCGCTGATCGCCTCGCCGAAACGGGCCGCATGGTGGCTGACCACGAAGCCGCGCATCGAGGCGTTGCGTTCGGCCAGCCGCAGGTAGAGCTTGGGTCCGCGCACGTCATCCAGGTTCTGGTACTGCGAGATCGCGCCGCAGATCACCACCCGCGCGCCGCCGCTGGGCCGCAGATTGTCGAGCGCGGCATCGAGAATCTCGCCGCCGACATTGTCGAAGAACAGGTCGATGCCCTCTGGCGCGAGCTTCGCCAGTTGCGCCCCGACATCACCAGCCTTGTAGTCGATCGCTGCATCGGCCCCGAGCAAGCCCGTCACGAAACCACACTTGGCCGGGCCGCCGGCAATGCCGATCACCCGCGCCCCGCGCGCCTTGGCGAACTGGACCACGCAGGAGCCCACCGCTCCTGCTGCGCCGGAGACCAGCACGACATCGCCCGGCTGCACCTCGCCCACTGCGATCAGCCCGACCCAGGCGGTAAGACCCGTGGTGATGCCCAGCAGACCGATGAAATCCGACGGCGAAACGCCTTGTTCGGGCACCACTTTGGTCAAGGCAGCAGCATCCATCAAGGCCGTCGTCTGAGCAGAGAGTAGCCCATAGGCCCAGTCACCCACGGCAAAGCCGGGATCGTTGCTGGCCACCACCTGGCCTATCCCGAAGGCGCGGATGGTGGAGCCCAGATCGCCCTTTTCGTGCATCCCGGCATCGTCCAGCGTGGTGCGGATCCAGGCATCCATCGACAGCGTATCGACCTTTACCAGCACCTGTCCGGCCGGGACCTGGTCGATCGTCTCATCCTCGAAGCCGAAATCGGACAGCGAGGGCATGCCTGATGGGCGCTTGGCGATGTAAACGCGGCGGTTCTGGTAAGCGATGACACGTCTCCTGAATTTTCTGCGCTCTGCCTAGACGCCCAAATGTGGCGGACCAACTGGCAAAACCGCGTGGCAGAATGGCCACGCCGGACCTTCCGCATAATATGCGTATACGTATGCCATCTTCCTGCCGAGGCCGCTTGGCCCGTATCTGCAGGCTTCCACGGGAGGAGGAGCCGTATACCCGGCCTGATTCCGCATGGGGCTATGCGCCGGGGGGACTGGACCTGCCGGCGCGGTTTAGGGAGAGTACATCGTGGCACTTCGCACCCGTCTTGCCGGTGGCCTTGGGGTATCGGCCATCGCACTTGCAATTTCCGCTGTGGCCATGCCCAGCGCCGCTTTCGCGCAGGATACCGCTGCTGAAGACGAAGCCGCTGTCGAAGACGGCGCGATAATCGTCACCGGCTTCCGCGCTTCGCTGGAATCCGCCGTCAACAAGAAGAAGACCTCGGAAGTGATCGTCGAATCGATCTCGGCCGAAGACATCGGCAAGCTGCCCGATGCTTCGATCGCGGAATCGATCGCCCGCCTGCCCGGTCTGACTTCGCAGCGCCTTTCGGGCCGCTCGAACTCGATCTCGATCCGCGGCTTTGCTCCGGACTTCTCGACCACGCTGCTCAACGGCCGCGAACAGACCTCGACCGGTGACAACCGCGCCGTCGAATACGATCAGTACCCCTCGGAAGTCGTCAGCCAGGTTAACGTCTACAAGACGCCGATGGCCTCGCTGGTCGGCCAGGGCCTGTCGGGCACGGTCGACATGCGCACGATCCGTCCGCTCGATGCCGGCAAGCAGATCCTGACGATCGGTGCGCGCGGCTCCTATGCCGATCTCGGCAAGCTGAACGCCGGTTCGAAGGACTTCGGCTACCGCGTCAATGCGCTGTATGTGGATCAGTTCGCGAATGACACCATCGGCATCGCGCTGGGCGCTTCGTACGTCGACGAACCCTATCAGATCCAGGAATTCAACGCCTGGGGTTACCCGACCGATGCCGGCGATGCCGTGATCGGCGGTTCGAAGTCCTACGTGACCAGCACCCAGCTGACCCGCTTTGGCCTCAACGGCACGCTGCAGTGGAAGCCGAGCGCCAGCTTCACCACGACGCTTGATGCCTTCTACACCGATTTCAAGGATGACCAGGCCAAGCGCGGCATCGAACTGCCGCTCTACTGGTCGGCTGCGACGCTCTCGAACCCGACTCGCAGCAACAAGTTCATCACCGCCGGTCAGTACAACGGCGTGAAGGGTGTAGTCCGCAACGACGTGTTCCAGCGCAATGCCAAGCTTTACAGCTTTGGCTGGAACAACAAGTACGAAGGCGACGATGGCTGGAGTGCGCTGCTCGATCTGTCGTACTCGAAGACCGATCGCAACGAGCTCAACGTTGAAAGCTATTCGGGCACCGGCCGCAATGCGGCGGGCGCAACCGACACGATCCGGTTTGCCAGCGGCACCAACGGCACGGTCTTCACCCCGACGCTCAACTATGGCGATTACAACCTGATCCTGCTGACCAGCCCGCAAGGCTGGGGTGGCAACCAGACTGCCCCCAACGGCACGACGATCATCAACGGCCAGGACGGCTACTACAACGACCGGATCGTCAAGGATAAGGTCTTCCAGGCCCGCGCCGAAGTGAAGAAGGACATGGACGGGTTCATTTCCAGCGTTCAGCTGGGCACGAACTATACCGACCGTTCGAAGAGCCTGGTTCCGGATGAGTACTTCCTGGGTCTCACCGCCAACACCAACGGCACCACCAGCGTGGCTGTGCCGAGCCAGTTCCGTCTGGGAACGACCAATCTGTCGTTCCTCGGTCTTGGCCCGATGATCAGCTACAACCCGCTCGCGCTGCTCGATGCCGGGATCTACAAGCTGGTCCCGAACGCCTATGGCGATGTTCAGGTGAAGAGCTATTCGATCAACGAAAAGATCCTCACCCCGTACCTCCAGGCCAACTTGAAGGGCACGCTGGGTTCGGCTGACCTCACCGGTAACATCGGCGTCCAGGCCAACTTCACCGAACAGAAGTCGGTCGGTGCTTCGGCCACCTTCCTGGGCGTGCTGCCCAATGGTGCCCCGAACATCGGTGTCCGCACCCAGTCTGACTCGGTCCGCTACACCGACATCCTGCCCAGCATGAACCTCTCGCTGCGTTTCCCCAGCGATCTCGTGATCCGCTTCGCTGCGGCCCGCGAAATCATCCGGCCGCGCATGGACGACATGAAGAACTCGCTGAGCTTCGGTTACACCTTCGCCACCGTGGCGGGCGTGCCGACGGCGTTCATCACCGGCGGTTCGGGCAACCCGGATCTGCGTCCGTGGCGTGCCAATGCGGTCGACCTGACCTTCGAAAAGTACTTCGGCACCAAGGGCTACCTGGCGCTGCAGCTGTTCTACAAGGACCTGAAGAGCTACGTCTACAACCAGGACGTCGTGATCCCGAGCTCGGAACTGGTGCTTGCACCGCCGCCGGCTGGTATCGCGATTGCCCCGACGGCCACGATCAACATCCCGACAAATGGCAAGGGCGGCGAGCTTTATGGCGTTGAACTGGCCGGTACCCTGCCGTTCGACACTTTCAGCGAAGCGCTTTCGGGCTTCGGGATCACGGGCGGTGTTTCTTACACCGAAACCAAGATCCTGCCGAACCCGGGTGGCAAGGCGGAAGATCTGCCGGGCTATTCGAAGTGGGTCGCCAATGGCACCCTGTTCTTCGAAAAGGGCGGCTTCAACGTTCGTGGCTCGATCCGCTACCGTTCGACCTTCGTCGGTGAAGTCTCGGGCTTCGCGGCCAACCGGGTCCGCCGCCGTGCGGCTCCGGAAACCATCATCGACGCCCAGATCGGCTATGACTTCCAGCCCGGCACGGCGCTCGAAGGGCTCTCGCTCTACATCCAGGGCCAGAACCTGACGAACGAACCGTTCATCACCACCAACCCGGGCGATGTGCGCCAGGTGATCGACTACCAGAGCTATGGTCGCCGGTTCCTGGCAGGCTTCAACTACAAGTTCTGAAGTCCATGAGGGGGGAGATGGGGTTTCCGGCACGGGTCGCACCGCCGGAGCCCCATCGATCTCCACTTGATTATCAAGCCGATTACCAGACTAACGCGCGGGTAAGTTGCGCGCGGAGATGACCCATGGGTGATGGCAGGCCATTTCGGATAGTCATCCTCGGCGGCGGGACCGCCGGCTGGATGAGCGCAGCCGCCCTGGCGCGGTTCGCTCCGCCCACCCATTCGATCACCCTGATCGAAAGCGAGGCGATCGGCACTGTCGGCGTGGGCGAGGCGACGATCCCCGCGATCATGTTGTTCAACCAGGCGCTCGAACTGGACGAGGCCGAGTTCCTGCGCGAGACGATGGGCTCGTTCAAGCTCGGCATCGAATTTGCCGGCTGGCTGAAGCCCGGCCACTCTTACATGCACGCCTTTGGCGAGGTTGGCCGCCAGCTTGGTCTGTTGCCGTTTCGCCATTACTGGGCGCGCGGGCGCAAGCTTGGTCTGGCCAAGCCGCTGGCGCATTATTCGCCGAACGAACTGGCCGCCCGCACCGGCCGGGCCGGTCCCGGCGCGCCGGGCGTATCGCTGCCTTATGCCTATCACTTCGATGCCGGGCTTTATGCCCAGTTTTTGCGGCGCTATGCCGAGGCCCGCGGGGTTGCCCGCCACGAAGGCAAGGTCGCCTCGGTCACGCGAGCTGAAAGTGGCGACATCGCCTCGGTCACCACGGACGATGGCCGCTCCTTTGCAGGCGATTTCTTCATCGATTGCTCGGGCTTCCGCGGTCTACTGATCGAGCAGGAGCTGGGCGCGGGTTACGAGGACTGGCGCCACTGGCTGCCCTGCGACCGCGCCGTGGCGGTGCCCTGCGCGGCCTCGGGCGATTTTACGCCTTACACGCGCTCAACCGCGCGCTCGGCCGGGTGGCAGTGGCGCATTCCGCTGCAACACCGGATCGGCAATGGCCACGTCTATTGCAGCGAATTCCTGTCCGACGATGAGGCAACCTCGGTCCTGCTCGCCAATCTCGATGGTCCGCCCGCCGCCGATCCGCGGCCGCTGCAATTCGTCACCGGCCGACGCCGCAAGTTCTGGGATCGCAACGTCCTGGCCGTCGGCCTGTCGAGCGGCTTCATGGAGCCCTTGGAGTCGACCTCGATCCACCTGATCCAGTCGACCATCACCCGCTTCCTCACGGTCCTGCCGGGCGGGCCGGTCGATGCTGCGGTGCGCGACGGGTTCAACCGCCGCGCCGCGCTGGAGTTCGAGCGAATCCGCGATTTCCTGATCCTGCATTACTGGGCCAACCAGCGCCACGGCGAACCGTTCTGGGACCACTGCCGCAACATGGACTTGCCGGACAGTCTCACGGCCCGGATCGAGGAATTCCAGGCCGCCTGCGTGATCCAGCCGAGCGCCGATGAACTGTTCACCGAAGTGGGCTGGCTCCAGGTCATGACCGGGCAGGGTTTGGAACCGGCCAACTGGAACCCGATTGCCGATGGCCTGTCCGAAACCGACCTTGGTCGGTTCCTCGAAGGCGTCGAGCGCGCCGCGATCGACGCGGTCCGGCCGATGCCGCAACACATCGATTATCTCGCCTCGCTGGTTACCGCCGAAACCGCCCGTGGAGCTGCCCAATGATCCGTACCCTTGGCCTCACGCTCGCCGTCGTGGCGCTAGCAACTCCGCTCACCGCGCAGCCCAGCGCCGCCAAGACCGAGCTGCGCGCCCGCACGCCCAACCAGGAAGTGGTCTATTTCGTCCTGCCCGACCGGTTCGAGAATGGCGATCCGAAGAACGACACCGGCGGGATCAAGGGTGACCGGCTGAAGCATGGCTTCGATCCGGCCGCCAAGGGCTTTTACCACGGCGGCGACCTGAAAGGGCTGACCAGCCGGCTCGACTATATCCAGGTCATGGGTGCAACCGCGATCTGGTTTGCGCCGATCTTCAAGAACAAGCCGGTCCAGGGCCCGAAGGGCGACGAGAGCGCGGGGTACCACGGCTACTGGGTGACGGACTTCACGCAGGTCGATCCGCACTTCGGCACGAACGAGGACTTCAAGGCCTTCGTCGATGCAGCCCATGCGCGCGGCATGAAGGTCTACATGGACATTATCGCCAACCACACCGCCGATGTGATCCAGTACCGCGAAGGCGGCGACTATGCCTATCTCGGCAAGGCCGACTATCCCTATTCGCGCCGCGGCGGGGTGACGGGCGCAGCGATCAATCCCGGCTTCAACGGCGATAGCGATGCCCGCCCGGACAACTGGGCCAAGCTGACCGATCCGACCTGGGCCTATACCCCCTTCGTGCCGAAGGGCGAGGCCAAGGTGAAGGTGCCAGCCTGGCTCAACGATCCGATCTATTACCACAACCGCGGCAACACCAACTGGGTGGGCGAGAGCGCGGTGTTCGGCGATTTTGTCGGCCTTGATGATATCGCGACCGAGCACCCGCGCGTCATTTCCGGGATGATCGAGATTTACGGCAGCTGGATCGAACGTTTCGGAATCGACGGCTTCCGGATCGATACGGCCAAGCACGTCAATCCCGAGTTCTGGCGCGCCTTCGTCCCGGCGATGGAGCGGGTTGCCCGGGACAAGGGCATTCCCAACTTCCACATCTTTGGCGAGGTGGCGACGCAGGATGTCGATCCAGCGCTGCTGGCGCGCTGGACGCGCATGGGCGGGCTTACTTCAAACCTCGACATGGCCTTTGCCGCCGCGGTGCAGCGTGCGGTCTCGGGCAAGGCCGGGACCGATGTGCTGGCCCGCCTGTTCGAGGACGATTTGCTGTACCAGGGCGGCGAGGGCGGCGCGCTCAATCTGCCGACCTTCCTGGGCAATCACGATTTCGGCCGCTTCTCTATGTTCGTGAAGCAGGCCAATCCTGGCATCAGCCAGGACGAGCTGCTGGCCCGCGTGATGCTGGGCAATGCCATGCTGCTGACGCTGCGCGGGGTCCCGGTGATCTACTACGGCGACGAGCAGGGCTTCGTTTCGGACGGCAACGACCAGCTGGCGCGCGAGGACATGTTCCCGTCCAAGGTCGCGGTCTATAACGACAACGATCTGATCGGCACGGATGCAACCACCGCGCAGGCGAACTTCGACAAGGGCCATCCACTCTACCGCCAGATCGCGACCCTGGCCGAGGTGCGCAAGGCAACGCCCGCGCTCTATGCCGGGGCGACGATCAGCCGCGCCTCCTCCGACAAGCCGGGGTTCTATGCCGTGTCGCGGATCGATCCGGAAACGGCGCAGGAAGTGGTGCTGGCCTTCAATACGTCCAACCAGCCCGTAACCCAGCGGATCGCGATCGAGCCGCGCAGCCTGACCTTCAAGCCGCTGGCCGGCCAGTGCGCGCTTGCCGCCGATGCCCCCGGCAGCCTGACCATCACCCTGCCGCCGCTCGGTTATGCCGTTTGCGTCGCACAAGAATCCAACGTGAGTGCCAAATGAATCGCCTGAGCAAGATTGAAGCAGCTGGCCACGATCAGGCCGGCCATGAATGGTGGCGCGGCGCGGCGATCTACCAGATCTATCCGCGCAGCTTCCGCGATTCCAATGGCGACGGGATCGGCGATCTGCCGGGCATTACCGAGCGGCTGGACTATGTCGCCAAGCTGGGCGTCGATGCGATCTGGATTTCGCCCTTCTTCACCTCGCCGATGGCCGATTTCGGCTATGACGTGGCCGACTATTGCGGGGTCGATCCGATCTTCGGGACGCTTGCCGATTTTGATGCCTTGGTCGCCCGCGCGCACGAGCTGGGGCTGCGGGTCACGATCGACCAGGTCTATTCGCACACCTCGGATCAGCACGCCTGGTTCATCGAAAGCCGCGCCAGCCGCGACAATCCCAAGGCCGACTGGTTCGTCTGGGCCGATGCCAAGGCAGACGGCTCGCCGCCCAGCAACTGGCAGTCGGTCTTCGGCGGTCCGGCCTGGACCTGGGATGCGCGGCGCGGGCAGTATTACCTGCACAACTTCCTTTCCAGCCAGCCGCAATTGAATTGTCACAACCCCGCCGTGCAGGATGCCCTGCTGGGCGTGGCGCGGTTCTGGCTGGACCGGGGGGTCGACGGCTTCCGGATCGATGCGCTGAACTTTGCGATGCACGATCCGCTGCTGCGCGATAACCCGCCGGCCGCGCCCGACGGCAAGCCGCGCACACGGCCCTTCGATTTCCAGCAGCAGCTGTTCAACCAGTCCCACGCCGATATCCCGCGCTTCATCGAGCGGATCCGCGCGCTGACTGACAGCTATGACGGCATCTTCACCGTTGCCGAAGTGGGCGGCAAGGATGCCGAGCGCGAGATGAAGCTGTTCACCAGCGGTGAAGCGCGGCTCAACAGCGCCTATGGCTTTGACTTCCTCTATGCCCAGCAGCTGACCCCAGCCGTGGTCGCCCGCGCGCTGGAGCAATGGCCCGCCGGTCCCGACATCGGCTGGCCAAGCTGGGCCTTCGAAAACCACGACGCGCCGCGCGCCCTGTCGCGCTGGTGCACGCCCGATCAGCGCGAGGTCTTTGGCCGGCTCAAGGTGACGCTGCTGGCTGCGCTGCGCGGCAATATCATCATCTACCAGGGCGAGGAGCTGGGGCTGACTCAGGTCGAGATCCCCTTCGAACAACTGCAGGATCCCGAAGCGATCGCCAACTGGCCGCTGACCCTGGCGCGCGACGGGGCGCGGACCCCGCTGCCGTGGCAGGCGCAGAGCGAGCAGGGCGGCTTTACCGCCAGCTCCGCGCCGTGGTTGCCGCTGGGCGAGGCGAACATGGCCAAGGCGGTCGACCGGCAGGACAATGATCCCGCCTCTCTGCTCAACCTGACGCGGGCCTTGCTGGCACTTCGGCACCAAAGCCCGGCGCTGCGTAACGGCATCTGCGATGTCGTGCTGGCTGACGAAGCGCGGCTGGTGCTGCGCCGTGTTTCGGGCAGCGAGACCGTGCTGGCCGTGTTCAACATTTCCGCCGAGGATGTCGCCTGGCCGCAGGGCCTGAGCACCGGCGGGACGACAATTTTCGCGGTGAACGGGGCAGAACCCGGCCGCCTGCCCGCCTTTGGCGCGGCCCTCATCCGGGAGAGCAACTGACATGAAGCCGATCCGTTTCGCGCTGGGTCTGGGCCTGGCGCTCGCCGCCGCTCCCGCGCTGGCGCAACAGACGCCGGTCACCGCCTCTTCGCCCGATGGCACCGTCAGCGTTGCGGTAACGATCGACGGCGATGGCCGCGCGGCCTATGCCGTCACCCGCAAGGGTAAGCCGATCATCGCGCCCTCGCGGCTCGGCTTCCTGTTTACCGATGAAGCCAAGATCGAGCGCCGCCTGACCATTACCGGGCAGGAAGTGCGCGATGTCGACGAGACCTGGACCCAGCCCTGGGGTGAGTGGGCCAACATCCGCAACCGCTACCGCGAGTTCAAGGTCCACCTCAAGGAAACCACCGCGCTCGCCCGGGTCTTCACGGTGACCTTCCGGCTCTACGAGGACGGCGTCGGCTTCCGCTATGAGTTCCCTAGCCAACCGAACATGGCGAAGACCAACATCGCCGACGAGCTGACCGAGTTCGCCTTTGCCCAGGATGGCACCGCCTGGTGGAAGCCGGCCTATCTGTGGAACCGCGAGGAATACCTCTACAGCAAAACCGGTCTGTCGTCGGTTTCGACCGCCGCGACGCCGATCACGATCAAGCTGGTCGACGGCACCCATGTTGCGCTGCACGAAGCGGCGCTGGTCGACTATTCGGGCATGAATGTGACGCGCACCGAGGGCACCACCCTGCGTGCCAACCTCACCCCCGGTGCGGGCGGGCCCAAGGTCCAGAAGAGCGGGGCCTGGACCACGCCATGGCGCACGCTGATCATCGCCGACAATGCCCCCGGTATCTATCACAGTCACCTGATGCTGAACCTCAACGAGCCCAACAAGCTGGGCGACATGAGCTGGTTCAAGCCCGGCAAGTTTGCCGGCGTGTGGTGGAACATGATCAAGGGCGAATGGTCCTGGGCGCGCGGACCAAAGCACGGCGCGACCAACGCCAAGGTCAAGGCCTACATCGATTTCGCCGCTGCCAATGGCATCCCCAACCTGCTGGTCGAAGGCTGGAACGTGGGCTGGGACGGCGATTGGTTCGGCAACGGTTGGGATATGGATTTCACCAAGCCGACAGAAGACTTCGATATCGCCATGCTTTCTGCTTACGGCAAGAAGAAGGGCGTCCGGCTGGTTGGCCACCACGAGACCGGCGGCGCGGTAACCCATTACGATAACCAGCTGGACCGCAGCTTCGCCTTTGCTGCCAAGTACGGGATGATGGTGGTCAAGACCGGCTATGTCACTGACGCCGCGCAGCTGGAGCGCGTCGATCCCGACGGGACCAAGCACCGCGAATGGCTCGAAGGCCAGTGGATGACCAATCACTTCGTTCGCGTGGCTGAAACGGCGGCCAAGTATAAGATAGCCTTCGACAGCCACGAGCCGGTCAAGGGCACCGGTCTGCACCGCACCTATCCCAACTGGGTGGCGCGCGAAGGCATGCGCGGCATGGAATACAACGCCTGGATCGGCGGCAAGAACCCGCCCGAGCATGAGGCCAACCTGGTCTTCACCCGCATGCTGGAAGGGCCGATGGATTTCACCCCGGGCGTGCTGAGCCTCAAGGGTTCGGAGAGCAGCGACATACTTTCGACCATTGCCAAGCAGCTGGCGCTTTACGTGGTGATCTATTCGCCGGTGCAGATGGTGGCCGACACGCCCGAGAACTATGCGAAGTTCCCGAAGGAAATGAAGTTCATCCGCGACGTGCCGACCGACTGGCAGGACACCCGCGTGCTCAATGGCGAGATCGGCGACTATGTCACCATCGCCCGCAAGGAGCGCGGCGGCGAGGGCTGGTATGTCGGCGCGGTGGGTGACGAAAACGCCCAGACCGTATCCTTCCAGCTCGACTTCCTGACGGCAGGCAAGCGCTATAAGGCCGAGATCTACCGCGACGGCGATGATGCCGATTATCGCACCGACAAACGCCATTCGATTGCGATCGAAAGCAAGGTGCTGACCAGCGCCGACAGCCTCACCCTGCGGATCGCGCCGGGCGGCGGCTTCGCGATCCGGCTGGTCCCGGCCAAGTGAGGCTGCTGGGCGGCCTGCTGGCGCTGATCGGCGCCTTGCTGGCCGGCCCGGCGCTCGCGCGGGAGCAGACCGGGCGGTTGCTGGAATACGAACGCGTTGCCGCCGCTGGCCTGCCCGAACAGCGCCTGACGATCTGGCTGCCGCCGGGCTATGACAAGGGCAGCAAGCGCTACCCGGTGCTCTACATGCACGACGGGCATAACCTGTTCGATCCGGCCAAGAGCAATTTCAACAAGGTCTGGGCGGCCGACAAGGCGATGCTGGCGGCGATCAAGACTGGCAAGGTTGCGCCGCACATCATCGTCGGCGTCTGGGCTCCCGGCAGAGACCGCTACCGCCAGTACCTGCCGCAGACGATCTACCAGGCCGCCAGCGGCACCCCGCGCGCGGCGATGGATGCGATGATCGAGGGGCCGGTGGTGAGCGATGCTTACCTGACCTGGCTTTCCGGACCGCTCAAGCAATGGGTCGACGCCAGCTTCCGCACCCGTCCGGGGCGCGACGATACCGCGATGATGGGTTCGAGCATGGGCGGGCTGATGAGCTGCTATGCCTTCCTCGAACGGCCCGAAACCTATGGCCGCGCCGGCTGCGTCTCGTCGCACTGGCCGGCCGCCGATCCACGCCAGGTCGGTGAGGCCAATCCGGAGCTGATCGCGCTGTGGGATGGCTGGTTCGCCGCGCGACTTGGTGAGCCGGGTGGCCGCCGGGTCTGGCTGGACCACGGCACGGCCACGCTCGATGCCTTCTATGCACCCTATCAGCAGAAGATCGACGCGCGCTTTGCCGCCAGCGGCTGGCAGCGTGGCCGCGACTGGGAGAGCAAGGTCTACGAAGGCGCCGAACACGAAGAGAATGCCTGGGCCAAACGGTTGCCCGAAGTGTTCAGCTGGCTGCTGCGGAAGTAGCCCCAGCTTGCAGTCTTTACCGTCATCCCGGGCTTGACCCGGGATCCCGCTTCCTTCTCGCTAGCCAAGGCAGCGGGACCCCGGGTCAAGCCCGGGGTGACGAACTTGGGGGCGACAATTGCTATGTGGGCCGGGGCAGGGCGGTCGTCGCCTTCATCCGCTCCATCGAGAAGCTGGAACTGACATCGGCAAGATCGGGGATCGCGGCGATCAGCTTGCGATAGATCCGGTCGTAATGGGCAATATCGCGCACCACCAGCTTGAGCAGATAATCGACATCGCCGGCCATGCGGTGGCACTCGACGATCTCGTCGATGGCCGCGACCCCGCGTGAGAAAGCCTCCAGCCAGGCCGGATCGTGCCGGTTGGTGCGGATCGAGACAAAGACCGTGGTCGCCAGCCCCAGCTTGGCCGGATCGACCAGCGCCACTCGGCGGGCGATGATCCCGCTGTCCTCCAGCCGCTTGATCCGCCGCCAGCAGGCATTGCTGGACAGCCCGACCCGGTCGCCGACGTCCTGCACGGCCAGCGAGGCATCCGCCTGCAAAACCCCGAGGATTGCCCAGTCTATCGAATCAAATTGCGATAATATGTCTGACATTGGGATAAAATATCACCAATGAGTAAAAAATGCCACAAAAATGGTGATGATTTTGCATCAGGATCGTCATATCCTTGTGTCATCAACCGGGAGAGCCATCCAATGTCACTCAAGACCCTGTTCACCGAGCACCCTGCCAGTGTCGATGAAACCTATGGCGAGCACCTGGCCATGGCCTCGGGCTTTGGCATCCGTATGATCCTGGGCGGCTGTGCCTGCCTGCTGCACGGGATTTTCCCGTTCCTGTTCGTGAAGACCGGCTCGGCGCAGATCCGCAGCTTGCATGAACGGATGGTCGAGAACCGCCGCACCAAGCAGATGCCGGCGATCCTCGATTTCGTGATCTGAACAAAAAACCGGCCCGGCGCTGGTCCGGACCGGTTCCTTGCTTCAGCCCTGCGGCGTTGGTTCAGTCAGCGCCGAGCTTCTTGTCCTCATTAGCGCGCTGGACCACATAGAGGCGGATCGCCTCGATCTGTTCCGGCGTGAACTGGCCCTTCCAGGCGACCATCCCGTTCTGCTTAAGCAGGCCGTCGTGGACGATCTCCTGCCACAGCTTCGGATTGCCGAGCGACACCGAGTGGCGCAGGTCAGGATTGAGCACGCCGGACACAACGGTCGAGCCATGGCAGACGCTGCACGAATTGGTGTAGGCCTTCATGCCGATCGCGATCTGTTGCGGCGTGCCGCTGGCAGGCGGGGGATCGAGCACGCGCTTCACCTCTTCCGGCGCAGTGGGCAGGGTGCCCTTGGCGCCCAGCTTGAACACCAGCAGGCGGCTGATGTTGGGTGTGATCCGCTTGGTCACCAGCTTGCCGCCGGAAACGTCCCAGACGCCGCCCCAGCCAACCATCACCGCGACATACTGCTCACCATCGAGCATATAGGTCATCGGCGCGGCCAGGATCCCGCTCTGTGCCGGGAACGACCACAGCTGCTTGCCGGTATCGGCTGAGTAGGCGCGGAACTCGCCCAGCGCGGTACCTTGGAACACCAGGTTGCCGGCCGTGGCGAGCGTGCCGCCATTGGTGGGCGTTTCCTGCGGGACCTTCCATTTGATCGTGCCGGTGACCGGATCAAAGGCCACCAGCGCCCCGGTCATTGCCGCGGCGGTTGCCGTGCGGACTGCCTTGTCAGGCGGCAGGTTGCCGGCCGAGGCATCGATCCCCAGCTGGAAGCCGGTGGTGCCTGGTTTCCAGTCCGGATCGTGGGCATAGACCTGCGGGGTGTTGTTGGTCGGGATATAGACCAGGCCAGTCTTGGGGCTGTAGCTCATCGGCGTCCACGAGTGGGCTCCGACTGCGCCGGGGAAGCCCAGGAAGGGCTTGTTCGTCAGCTCATACTTGGCTTCGGGATTGACATCGGGCTTGCCTGTCTTGGGATCGAGGCCCTTGGCCCAGTTGATCCCTTCAACGAACGGCTTGCCCGAAATGAACTCGCCAGTCGCCGCATCGAGCACGTAGAAGAACCCGTTCTTGGGCGCGTGCATGATGACGTGGCGCGGCTTGCCGCCGATGGTCAGGTCGGCAACGGTGATCTGCTGGTTGCTGTCAAAGTCCCAGCGATCTTCCGGGGTTTCCTGGAAGTGCCAGACATATTCGCCGGTATCCGGCTTCACCGCCACGATCGAGGCGGTGTAGAGGCTGTCACCCGCGCCATCGGTGTTGCGATAGGCCGGGTTCCACGGTTCGGCATTGGCCGTGCCGAAATAGACGAGGTCGGTCTTGGGATCGTAAGTGATCGAATCCCACACCGTGCCGCCGCCGCCGCGCTTCCAGAAATCACCGCTCCAGGTCTTGACTGCAGCGTCGAGGTGCTTGCCGTCCTGCGGCTTCGATGGATCGCCCGGGACGGTATAGAACCGCCACAGCTCGTCGCCAGTCTCGGCATCGAAGGCAGCAAGATAGCCGCGGGTGAAGTACTCCGCGCCGGCCGAACCGATCAGCACCCGGCCCTTGACGATGCGCGGCGCGCCGGTGATCGCCATGTGCGAACCTTCAGGAATGGTCAGCTTCTTCCAGGCGACCTTGCCGGTCTTGGCATCGAGTGCCACCAGATGTCCGTCGAGCGTGCCGACATAGACCTTGTCCCCATAGAGCGCGACACCGCGGTTGACTGCATCGCAGCACACCTCGACCAGCTTTACGCGCGGAACCTGGGGATCATAGGACCATTTGAGGGCGCCGGTGCGAGCGTCATAGGCCTTGACCATCGACCAGGCAGTGGTGGTGTAGAGCACCCCATTGTGCATCAGCGGCGTGGCTTCCTGCCCGCGCGCCGTATCGAGATCGGCCGACCAGGCCAGGCCCAGCTGGCTCACATTGCTGTCATTGATCGCAGTCAGGGTGGAGAAACGTTGCTCGCCATAGTCGCGGCCATAGGACAGCCATTCGCCTTCTGCCGCAGCCAGGATCTTGGCGTCGGTCACGCCCTCGGTCGCTGGCGGCGATACCGATTTTCCGCACCCGGCCAGCGCCAGCAGCGCGGCCACAGCAAACAGCCTCAAACGCATTGCATCCATCCCCTTCCTCGCAGCGTGCCTGGCCTTCCCGGACCAGACCGCCTTCTTGGCCGCCAGTCTGCCGTTAATCGCCCGGTTAAGCTAGCCCTCTTGTGCAGTCATGGTTATGTATGCGCGCGAGGGGCGCAAGGAGCTTGGCGATGTGTGATGACCTGACCGCAATCGAGGAAGAACAGGCGCTGGATGCGCGCGGGATCGACCGGCGCAGCTTTGCCGGCCTTGGGGCCGCGGGCCTGGCCGTTCTGGCCGCGCCGCTCGCTGCCAAGGCTCCGGCTGGCCTGGCTGAGCAGATGGTCACGGTGACGACGCCCGATGGCAAGCTTGACGCGTTTTTCGTCCATCCGGCCAAGGGCAAGCATCCCGCCGTGATCCTCTGGCCCGACATTGCCGGCCTGCGCGAAGCCTACAAGGTGATGGCGCGACGGCTGGCGGCCGATGGCCATGCCGTGCTGGTGCTGAACCAGTACTACCGCTCTGCTCAGGCCCCGCATTTCAATGCCATTACCGAATGGCGCACGCCCGAAGGCCAGGCCAAGCTGCGGCCGATGATCCCGCTGCTCACCGCCGCTGCGATCGAGAGCGATGCCAAGGCCGCAGTCGCCTGGCTCGACGGGCAGAAGTCGGTCGACCGGAAGCGCGGGATCGGCTCATCGGGCTATTGCATGGGCGGGCCGTTCACGGTCCGCACCGCCCATGCCGCACCTAGCCGGGTCCGCGCGGCTGCCTCGTTCCACGGCGGTTCACTGGTCACCGACAAGCCCGACAGTCCGCACCAGCTGCTCAAAGCGACCAAGGCCGGGTATCTGTTCGCGATCGCCCGCAACGACGATGCCCGCGCGCCGGGTGACAAGGATGCCTTGCGTGAAGCCGCCAAGGCAGCGGGTCGTCCGGCGGAAGTGGAAGTCTATCCGGCCGATCACGGCTGGTGCACGGTCGATTCGCCGGTGTTTGACAAGGGTCAGGCCGACCGCGCGTGGGAGCGGATGCTGGTCCTGTTCAAGACGCTTTAGTCTCCAACCTTATTCGGCCGTTGGGACCTGCTTCTTCAGCTTCACCAGCGTGACCATCTCGTCATAGAGCTCGATCATGTGGCTGGCGTGCCACTGGTCGAGCACGCAGCGGACCCGGCCGAAGAAGGCCGGCACGTCTTCGAGCAGGAAGGCGCGGCGGCCGTTCTCGGTGCGGCTCTCCGGCTCGGTGATCTCGATCCCCTGGCCGCGCAGGTAGGACACGGTCTCATCGATGTGCTGGGCCAGCGCGATCTTGCGCAGCTCGTTGCTGCCGCTGCGGGCGTGGCCCAATTCTTCCTTGGCCTTGGCCATCAGATCATCGACGTATTGCGACACGCGGTCCATATTCTCGCGCTTCAATGCGATCATCTTGTCGACATAGTCCTGCTGGACGCGCAAGCGGGCGGTGTCCGGATGCTCCGAACCCCAGAAGGCCTGCCCGAAATCCATCGGCTTGTGCTGGATCATGTCCCTGCTCGTCACTTGCAACCAACTGGACCTTAGGGGTTTGTGGTTACGAGTGGGTTAAGCATTCGAAGCGCTATTCCGGTTTCGCTTGCCCCACCCCGGCCCTGCGC
>Ga0073920_1000023_pt1 | contig 34538 bp, 32 predicted proteins | sample GWRWT4_2Sept14_2_FD_70953 | JGI IMG/M metagenome (GOLD analysis project Ga0073920, IMG submission 70953) | Sand microcosm microbial communities from a hyporheic zone in Columbia River, Washington, USA - GW-RW T4_23-Sept-14 | ecosystem: Engineered > Artificial ecosystem > Sand microcosm >...
GTCGATCCGGTCGAGTTCCGCGCCGAATGCCGCGCCTATGCGCAAGCCTGGGTCGATACCCAGCGCGAACAGCTTAAGCGCCTCGGCATCAACGGCGATTGGGACAAGCCCTACCTGACGATGGACCCCGAGGCCGAAGGCACCATCGTTGCCGAACTGCTCAAGTTCGCCGAAAGCGGCCAGCTCTATCGCGGGGCCAAGCCGGTGATGTGGTCCCCGGTCGAGAAGACCGCGCTGGCCGAAGCCGAGGTCGAGTATGAAGACATCGTCTCGACCCAGATCGACGTGGCTTTCGAGATCACGGAATCGCCGATCGCCGAACTGGTCGGCGCCCATGCTGTGATCTGGACGACGACGCCCTGGACCATCCCGACCAACCAGGCGATCGCCTATGGGCCAACGGTCGCTTACACACTGATCAATACGAACGACGGCCAAAAGTACCTCGTGGCGGTCGATCTCAGAGATGCCTTCTTGTCGCGCACTGGCCTTAGTGAAGTTGACGAAGATGGTATGCCCGACGATGCAGATGGACTGCTCCGTTGGGCGCTTGCGCGTTCATATGTCGGATCCAAGCTCGCCGGCACCGTCGCCCGCCACCCGATGCACCACCTTGGCGGGTTCTTCGCCAAGCCGCGTCCGTTCCTGCCCGGCGATTTCGTCACCACCGAAACCGGCACCGGCCTGGTCCACATGGCCCCGGACCACGGCGAGGACGACTTCCTGCTGTGCAAAACCGCCGGAATCGAACCGGTCTTCGCGGTCGAAGGCGATGGCAAGTATCGCGCCGACTGGGGCTGGCTGGGCGGCCAGGGCAGCGTTATCAACCCCAAGTTCAACGCCCCCGACGGGCCGATCTGTGCGGACCTGCGCGAGAGCGGCGGCCTGCTGGCGGCTTCGGCCGACTACAAGCACTCCTACCCGCACTCGTGGCGCTCCAAGGCCAAGGTGATCTTCCGCTGCACCCCGCAGTGGTTCGTGCCGATGGATCAGGCCTTGAAGCCCTCTCCCCTTCAGGGGAGAGGGAGGAGCCTCGAAGAGGCGGAGGGTGTGGGGAATGTAGCCGCGCTGGTTCAGCCCGACAGCCCCCACACCCCGACCCTCTCCCCTGAAGGGGAGAGGGAGAACACTCTGCGCGAAAAGGCGATGGCCGCGATCGAGGCGACGCGTTTCGTCCCGGAAAAGGGCCGCAACCGGATCGGCTCCATGGTCGAATGCCGCCCGGATTGGGTGCTGAGCCGCCAGCGCGCCTGGGGCGTTCCGATCACGCTGTTCGTCCATCGCCAGTCGGGCCAGTATCTGGTCGATGCCGCCGTCAACGCCCGGATCATCGCGGCGGTAAAGGCCGAAGGCGTCGATGCCTGGTCCGCCGCCCGCGCGCAGGAATACCTGGGGCCTGATTACAAGGCCGAAGACTACGAGCAGGTCACCGACATTCTCGACGTCTGGTTCGATTCGGGCTGCACCCATGCCTTCGTGCTAGAATCGGGCCGCTGGCCGGAACTGAAGTGGCCGGCTGATCTCTATCTGGAAGGCAGCGACCAGCATCGCGGCTGGTTCCAGTCGAGCCTGCTGCAGTCTTGCGCCACCCGCGGCCGCGCGCCTTATGATGCGGTGCTGACCCACGGCTTCACGATGGACCAGAAGGGCCTGAAGATGTCGAAGTCGGTCGGCAACACGGTCGACCCGCTGAAGGTGATGGAAACCTATGGCGCGGATATCATCCGGCTGTGGGCGCTGTCGGTCGATTTCACCGAGGATCACCGCATCGGCGACGAGATCCTGAAGGGCGTGGCCGACCAGTACCGCAAGCTGCGCAACACCTTCCGCTATCTGCTGGGCGCGCTGGATGGCTATGACCATGCGGCCGAGGCAGTCGACGTGGCGCAGATGCCCGAGCTGGAGCGCTATATCCTTGCGCTGCTGGCCAAGCTGGACGCGACGCTCCAGCAGGCGGTGAACGACTTCGATTTCAACACCTATGTCCGGGCGCTGACCGAGTTTTGTAACGAGGACCTTTCGGCTTTCTTCTTCGATATCCGCAAGGACTGCCTCTACTGCGACGCGCCGACCGATCCCAAGCGGATGGCCTACCGCACCGTGCTCGACACCCTGTTCCACGCCCTGGTCCGCTGGGCCGCGCCGGTGCTGGTGTTCACGGCGGAAGAGGTTTGGGGCACGCGCTATCCGGAAGGTGGCTCGGTGCACTTGCTGGAGCGGCCAGTTTTGTCGAAACTCCCGGATGCAGACCAATTTCCCAAGACCAGCCACTACTCGGGACTTGTCGGAAAGTGGGAGCGAGTGCGGCTGGTAAGGAATGCTGTCACCCGCATCATCGAGCCTTTGCGTCGTGACAAGTTGGTCGGGTCAAGCCTTGAGGCGCACGTTCAAATCAATTTGAGCCAGAGCGAAGATCTTGCGCTGCTTCAAGGAGTCGATCTGGCAGAGGTTTGCATCTGCGCGTCTGTGACTGTTGACAGCGAGGCAACCCTCTCCGGCGAACCACTTGCAGATAGCGAGATTGTGCATCGGTACGTCACGCTAGTCTCGACAGACCACAAATGCGGCCGCTGCTGGCGCCACCTCCCGGAGGTGACCGAGGACGGAGCGCTCTGTTCACGCTGCGATAAGGTTGTCGGCGGCAACGGAGCAGTTGGATGAGCCAGCTTTTCACCCGCAACCGTCTGATCGGTCTGGCCCTGGCGCTGGCGATCTACGTGGTCGACCAGTGGATCAAGTATCACGTCACCTGGACGCTCAAGCTGCCCGAGAAGGGCACGATCGACCTGTTGCCGTTCTTCGACCTGACCTGGGTGGAGAATTACGGCGTGTCGCTCGGCATGCTGACCGCGCAGTCGATGGAAATGCGCTGGGGTCTGGTTGTGCTGACCAGCCTGATTGCCCTGGCGGTCTTCATCTGGATCCTGCGCGAGAAGGCCTTTGGCGATATCCTGGGCCTGTCGCTGGTGCTGGGCGGCGCGGCCGGCAATATCGACGACCGGATGAACTTCGGCTTCGTGGTCGACTATGCCGATTTCCACATCGGCGATTTCCGGCCCTTCCTGGTCTTCAACCTGGCCGATGCGGCGATCACCATCGGCGTCCTGATAATCCTTGCCCGTTCGTTCCTGATCCGCGAAAAGGCGGAACAGAAAAACGATGCGGGTGCTCCCGTGACGGAGAATTAAGACAATGCGCAAGTACCTGGCCTTCGCCATGATCGGCTCCGCCACGCTCCTTTCGGGCTGCGGCAGCACCGGCCTGTTCAACCGTGACCGGCCTGACGAGTTCGCCGTGCAGCGCCAGGCGCCGCTGGTGATCCCGCCCGATTTCGCGCTGACGCCGCCCGCCCCCGGTGCGCCGCGCCCGTCGGACCGCAGTGCCACCCAGCAGGCGCAGGACGCGCTGTTCGGCCCGGCCGCGCCGCGCAGCAGCGTTGAAACCGCCGCCGGCAACCGCGCCGGCACAGCGGCCGCCTCGATCCGCTCGACCGTCGGCGATCCCAAGACCAACACCGTTGCCAAGGGTGACGTGACCCGCGACATCATCGCCGCCCCGCAGGGCGACGGGCGCGAGGCTCAGGCCGTTATCGGCGGCTGAACTTTCGCTTATTGGATAAGACAGAAGGGCTCGTCCGCAGGGACGGGCCCTTTTTCTCTCTACCGTCATCCCCGCGAAAGCGGGGACCCATCACTAAACGCCGGAGATGGGCCCCCGCTTTCGCGGGGGTGACGAGTTGATGGAATTCAGGGCTGTTTCGTGACCTGGCTGACCAGGAACTTGTCGATCTTGCGGCCGTCCATATCGACCACTTCAAAGCGCCAGCCCTGCTCGGTGAAATGCTCACCTTCGTGCGGCAGCTTTTTCATGACCCACAGGGCAAAGCCGGCGGCGGTGGCGAAATCGCGGTCATCGGGCAGGTCGATGCCCAGCCGGTCAGCCAGGGCATCAGCCGGTAGCGCACCCGCCACCAGCAGCGAACCGTCCTCGCGCACGGTCACCATCGGCTCGTCGCCATCATCGACATGGCTGGCGAAGTTACCGACGATCGCGGTCAAAAGGTCAGCCGGGGTCACCACCCCTTCCAGGTGGCCGTACTCGTCATGGACCAGCGCCATCGAAACGCCCGACTGCTGGAGGATGCGCAAGGCGTCCATCGCGTCGAGCTGATCAGGGATGATCTCGGCCTTTCGCATCACCCGGGCGATCTGGACCCGCTTGCCAGCCAGCAGCAGCGCCTGGACATCGCGGACCTTGACCACGCCGACGATATTGTCCGGCGCGCCATCGGCGACCGGCAGCAGCGAGTGCGGGCTGTCCTTGATCGCGGCGCGCACCTCGGCCTCGCTGGCACGGCGATCAATCGTGTCGAGCTCGGTCCGGGGGGTCATCAGTTCACGCACCGGGCGATCGGCCAGCTTCATGATCCCGGTCATGATCTGGCGCTCATCTTCCTCGATCGCGCCCGAACGGGTCGCCTCGGCGAAGATCATGTGCAGCTCTTCGGCGGTCACCCCGGCCTCGCCGCCATGGCGCACGCCCATCAGGCGCAGCAGCAGCGCAGAGGAGCGGTCAAGCAGCCAGACGAAGGGCGCGGTCACCCGCGCCACGATCGCCATCGGCAGGGCGGCCAGCATGGCAATCTGCTCGGCCGCGCGCAGGGCTACCTGCTTGGGGACCAGTTCGCCCACGACCAGGCTGAAATAGGTAGTCAAGACAATGACCAGGGCAAAGCCGGCCACGTCGGCATAGCGATCCGGCACGCCCAGCAGGGCCAGCCGCTCACCCGTCGGCCCGCCCAGGCTAGCGCCCGAATAGGCCCCGGCAATGATGCCGACCAGGGTAATGCCGATCTGCACGGTCGAAAGGAACTTGCCCGGATCGGAGGCCAGCAGCAGGGCCATCTTCGCCCCGGCGTGCCCGCGCTCGGCTTGAACCCTTAGCCGCGCCGGACGCGCGGAAACGATCGCCAGCTCCGACATCGAGAACAGGCCGTTGAGCAGGATAAGTCCTGCAATGATCGCAACATCTGACCAGGGAAAAGGTGTCACGCGATGACCGCTAGCAGGAATCGGACGAGCCGCGAAGGGGCCAGTGCCAAATCATTGACAGTGGAACCATCCACCCTCCATTCAGGTTATACTGCACAGGGTTGGCGCGATTACCCGTGTCCTAAAGGGGATAAGACCATGAAGAAGTCCCGCTTGCTGATTTCAGCTTTCGCCGCATTCTCGCTCGTCACCGTCTCAGGCTGCGTGACCGATCCCAACACCGGCGAAAAGAAGGTATCGCGTACTGCCATCGGCGGCGCGGGTGGGGCGCTGGCCGGCCTGCTGCTGGGCGGCCTGATCGGCGGCAAGACCGGCCGTATTGTCGGTGCCGGGATCGGCGGGATCGCCGGTGCGGCGGTCGGCTACACCATGGACAAGCAGATCAAGGAACTGAAGGAGCAGACCGCCGGTTCGGGCGTCGATGTGACCGAGACCGACAATGGCGCGGCGATCCTGGTGAACCTGCCCGATGGCGTGACCTTCGATGTGGCGAGCTACACGCTGAAGCCCACCTTCCGCACCACGCTGGACCAGGTGGCGGACAGCCTGATCAAGTATCCCAACAGCCTGATCGACGTCTATGGCCACACCGATTCGACCGGGTCGGACGCCTATAACCAGACCCTCTCGGAAAACCGTGCGCGCACTGTCGCCGGCTATCTTCAGTCGCGTGGCGTTCCGGCGGCGCGCATCCGCAGCCAAGGCTTTGGCGAGACCATGCCGATCGCCGACAACACCACCGAAGCGGGCCGGACCAAGAACCGCCGGGTCGAAATCAAGATCGTGCCGGTGACTCAAGAAGACGTCCAGGCCGCCCGCGCGGGCTAGTAACCGCTAACCGGCGAGCGCCCTGGCCCGATCGGCCAGGCGCTCGACCGCGGCGGCGTGGATGTCGGGGGCCGAGACCAGTACGCCAAAGTCGCGCGGGTCGCGCTTGTTGTAATTGAGCGGCTGGCCGAAAGCATCGGTCACCGCCGCGCCAGCCTCGCGCGCGATCAGCGCCGCCGCGCCAATGTCCCATTCAAAGCCCCAGCGCAGCGTCGCGACGAGGTCGGCCTCGTCCGCCGCGACCATCGCCATGCGCAGCGCAATCGAATTGGGCCGCGCCACCGGGACGAGATCGAGATCGCTCTTGGGCAAGGTATCTGCCGGCACCCGCGCGCCGGAAAACTCGGTCCGGCGGCTGGCCGCCAGTTTCACCCCGTTGCGCCAGCTGCCCTGCCCGGCCTCGGCCGACCAAAGCTCGTCCCGCGCCGGGGCGCAAAGCAGGCCCAGCAGCGGCCGGCCCGCGCTGACCAGCGCGACCGAGACTGCCCAGCCGGGCCGCCCGTGAATGAAATCGCGCGTGCCATCGATCGGATCGACCAGCCACAGTAGCCCGCCATCGAGCCGCTCGGGCGCGTCGATCGTCTCTTCGGACAGCCAGCCAGCCGATGGCAGCAGTGCCGCCAGTTCGCGCTTGAGGAACACATCGACCGCCAGGTCGGCCTCGCTGACCGGGCTGCCGGGATCCTTTTCCCAGCTTTCCAGCGCATGGCCATGCCCCGGCCAGCGCCCAAGCGCGATCCGCCCGGCTTCGCGGACAATGTCTTCAAGGCGGGCGCGGTCGATCATTGGGTCCGATTTGTGGCGACGGCGCGGCCTTGGCAAGCGGCGCCCTGTCAGAATCCGCAGTTAAGCGGGCGATTAGGGGCCTTTTCAAGCGCCCGACACTGTGCTTAGGCCCGTGGTACTTCCGGCCCAACTGCGGCCATCCCCAGCGCAGGAAATCCCAGATGAACATTCACGAATACCAGGCCAAGGAATTGCTCGCCAAGTTCGGCGTCGCCTTGCCGGCCGGCATTGCCGCCTTGTCGGTCGAAGAAGCCGTTGCAGCCGCCAAGCAGCTCCCCGGGCCGCTCTATGTCGTGAAGGCCCAGATCCACGCCGGCGGGCGCGGCAAGGGCAAGTTCAAGGAACTCGGCCCCGATGCCAAGGGCGGTGTGCGCCTGGCCAAGAGCCTTGAAGAAGTGGAAGCACACGCCAAGGACATGCTGGGCAACACCCTGGTCACCGTGCAGACCGGTGAAGCCGGCAAGCAGGTCAACCGGCTTTACATCACTGACGGGGTCGATATCGGCCAGGAATTCTACCTCGCGCTGCTGGTCGATCGCGCCACCAGCCGGATCGCCGTGGTCGCCTCGACCGAAGGCGGGATGAACATCGAAGATGTCGCCCACGATACCCCGGAAAAAATCCACACCGTCACGATCGATCCAGCCACTGGCCTGATGCCGCACCACGGCCGCGCCGTGGCCAAGGCGCTGGGCCTGTCGGGCGATCTGGCCAAGCAGGCGCAGACGATCCTGGCCGGGCTCTATGCCGCGTTCCTGGGCACCGACGCCGAGCAGATCGAGATCAACCCGCTGGCCGTCTGCCCGACCCCGGAAGGCGACAAGCTCTATGTGCTCGACGCCAAGGTCAGCTTCGATGGCAATGCCATGTTCCGCCACAAGGACCTGCTGGAACTGCGTGACACGACCGAAGAAGATCCGGCCGAGCTGGAAGCCAGCGAATATGACCTGGCCTATATCAAGCTCGACGGGAACATCGGCTGCATGGTCAACGGCGCGGGCCTGGCCATGGCGACGATGGACATCATCAAGCTGAACGGCGAATTCCCGGCCAACTTCCTCGACGTCGGCGGCGGCGCCTCGAAGGAAAAGGTCACCGCAGCCTTCAAGATCATCCTCAAGGATCCGGCGGTGAAGGGTATTCTCGTCAATATCTTCGGCGGGATCATGAAGTGCGACATCATTGCCGACGGTATCGTTGCTGCGGCGAAGGAAGTGAACCTTTCGGTGCCGCTGGTGGTCCGCCTGGAAGGCACCAACGTCCAGCAGGGCAAGGACATCCTGGCCAACTCCGGCCTGCCGATCGTCGCTGCCAATGATCTGGGCGATGCCGCGAAGAAGATTGTCGCCGAAGTCCGCAAGGTGGCCTGAGGCCGCTGATCGGAGTTGACGTTTACGTAAACGGCAGTAATGCCGCGTTGCAACATGGCAAAGCGAAAGGCTTGAACCGATGAAGGCCCTGGTCTGCGTGAAGCGCGTGATCGACTACAACGTGAAGCCGCGGGTAAAATCCGACGGTAGCGGCGTTGATCTCGCCAATGTGAAGATGAGCATGAACCCGTTCGACGAGATCGCGGTTGAGGAAGCCATTCGCCTGAAGGAAAAGGGCGTGGTGACCGAGATCGTAGCCGTGTCGGTCGGTCCGGCCAAGGCCCAGGAAACGCTGCGCACCGCGCTGGCAATGGGTGCGGACCGGGCGATCCTGGTCCAGGTCGATGACGGGGTTGAGGTTGAGCCGCTCGCGGTTGCCAAGATCATCAAGGGTGTGGCGGGGGAAGAAGCCCCCGGCCTGATCATCACCGGCAAGCAGGCGATCGACGACGATTCGAACCAGGTCGGCCAGATGGTCGCGGCGCTGATGGGCCGCCCGCAGGGCACCTTCGCCAACGAAGTCTCCGTCGAAGGCGATTCGATCGTCGTGAAGCGGGAAATCGATGGCGGTCTGGAAACCGTGAAGCTGGCGCTGCCGGCCGTGGTCACCACTGACCTGCGCCTCAACGAGCCGCGCTATGCCTCGCTGCCGAACATCATGAAGGCCAAGTCGAAGCCGCTCGCCACCAAGGCGCCGGCCGACTACGGCGTGGACATCGCGCCGCGCCTCAAGACCCTCAAGGTCAGCGAACCGCCGGTGCGCAGCGCCGGCATCAAGGTGGCAGACGTGGACGCCCTCGTCGCCAAGCTCAAGGAAATGGGAGTCGCCTGATGGCCAAGACGCTCGTTTGGGTCGAACACGACAACGCCTCGGTCAAGGATGCTACCCTGGCCGTGGTCACCGCCGCAGCGCAGCTGGGTGAAGTTCACCTGCTGGTTGCCGGTCATAACTGCGCCGCTGCCGGTGCCGCTGCCGCGCAGATCGCCGGTGTGGCCAAGGTCCACGTCGCTGACGATGCCGCCTATGCCAATGCCCTGGCCGAAAACGTCGCGCCGCTGATCGCGGACCTGATGGGGCATCACGACGCCTTCCTGGCGCCCGCCACCACCACCGGCAAGAACGTCGCTCCGCGCGTCGCCGCGCTGCTCGACGTGATGCAGATCTCGGACATCCTCTCGGTCGAAGGCCCCAAGACCTTCACCCGTCCGATCTACGCTGGCAATGCCATCGCCACGGTCGAATCGAGCGATGCCAAGCTGGTGATCACCGTGCGCGGCACGGCCTTCGCCAAGGCTGCGGCGACCGGCGGTTCGGCTCCGGTTGAAGCCATTGCGGCGACTGCCGCTGCCGGCACCAGCAGCTTCGTCGGCTCGGAAGTCGCCAAGAGCGAGCGTCCGGAGCTCACCTCGGCCAAGATCATCGTCTCGGGCGGCCGCGCCCTCAAGGATGCGGACACCTTCAAGGCCACGATCTTCCCGCTGGCTGACAAGCTGAACGCCGGCGTCGGCGCCAGCCGCGCGGCGGTCGATGCGGGCTATGTCCCCAACGACTACCAGGTTGGCCAGACCGGCAAGATCGTTGCTCCGGAAGTCTACATCGCGGTCGGCATCTCGGGCGCGATCCAGCACTTGGCCGGCATGAAGGACTCCAAGACCATCATCGCCATCAACAAGGACGAGGACGCCCCGATCTTCCAGGTCGCGGACATCGGCCTGGTCGGCGATCTGTTCACGATCGTGCCGGAACTGACCGGCAAGCTCTGACCGGCAGCACCACTTGCTAAATAAGGAAAGGCCCTGCGCAAGCGGGGCCTTTTCTTTTGGGTCTAAACCCGTTCCCACAGGCCCAGCGGCGCGCCCTCGTCGGGCTTTTGCTGGCCATAGCGCACGAAGCCCAGCTTCGCCGCAATCGCCTCGCTGGCTGCGTGGCCTTCCTCGATCATGCAGGCGACGCGCTGGCGGCCGTACGTGGCATCGAACCAGGCCAGGGCTGCCGTCATGACTTCGCTGGCGAGGCCCTGGCCCCAAGCGTCGCGATGGACGATCCAGCCGGCTTCGGGGACATTGTCGAGGCCCTGCTCTGCCCCGAAGCCGCGGTGGCTGCGGAAGACGCCGCAGTTGGCCACGATCCGGCCCTCGCCCCTTCGCCGGACCATGAAGGTCCCATAGCCCCACAGCGCCCAGGACCCGGCGTTGCGCGCCAGGCGGGCGAAGCTGTCGGCCTCAGTCGGGACGAAGTTGCCGAGGAAGCGCCGGGTTTCCGCGTCGCGGGTCAGTTCGAACAGATCGACCAGATCATCCACTTGCGGCCGCCATAGCTCGTAGCGGGCAGTGGTCAGGACCGGCGCGCTCAAAGCAGCTGGTCCACCGCATGGATGATCACGCCCACCAGCCCGCCGACCATGGTGCCGTTGATGCGGATGAACTGGAGGTCGCGGCCGACGGCGCCTTCGATCCGGTCGGTCACGGTCCGGGCATCCCAGCGCTTGACCGTTTCGGAGACCAGCCGGACGATCTGGTCGCCATAACGCACCGATGCGCCGACGAGGGTGCGGCGGGCGAAGCGGTTGATCTGGGCCTGGAGCGCCGGGTCGTCACGGAGGTGGCGGCCCAGCTCGGCCAGGGCTTCGGTCGCCTGGCTGCCGATCTGGCTTTCGGGCTGGCGCAGGCGGTCGAGCATTTTCAGCCGCAGCCGTTCCCACACGCCCTGCCACCAGACCGAGACGGCAGGGTTGGCGATCAGATCGCTCTTCATCTGCTCGATCTTGGCGCGCAGTTCCGGATCGCGCTGCAGATCGTCGACCAGTTTGGCGAGGCCCTCCTCGATCTTGCCGCGCAGTGGGTGGTCGGGATCGACTATCACTTCGGCCAGCAGCTTGTAGAGCCCGTCAAGCACCGAGTTGGCGACTCGCTCATCAAGGCCGGTCCAGCGCAGGATCGCATTGGCGCGGGTGTGGATCAGCTCGCGCACCAGCGCCTCGTTGTCTTCCAGCGTCAGGCCGGCCCAACGGACCAGCGATTCGATCACCGGCATGTGGCGCTTGTCGGCAATCGCCGTGCCGAGCATCTGGCCGAGCAGCGGCGAGACCTCGAGCTTGTCGATCTGCTTGAACAAACCGCCACGGACCTGGTTGCCGAGCCGGTCCGGATCGAGCGATTCGAGCACATGGGCCAGCATGTCCGCCGCCCCGGCGCGCAGGCGGCTGGAGCCGCCGGTCTGCGGATCGGCCAGCCAGTTACCGACTGAAGCGGCCAGGTTCATGCTGCGCATCCGCCGCGCGACCACCTGGGGCGTGAGGAAATTGGTCCGCAGGAAGGCCGCCATCGTATCGGCAATGCGGTCCTTGTTTTCAGGCACGATTGCGGTGTGCGGGATCGGCAGGCCGAGCGGGCGGCGGAACAGTGCGGTTACCGCAAACCAGTCAGCCAGGCCGCCGACCATCGCCGCTTCGGCGAAGGCGAGCAGGTAGCCCATCGCCGGATGGATGCCCTGGTACTGGCGGGCCACCAGATAGAGCCCGGCCATGACGACCAGCAGCCCGGTCGCCGCCCGCCGCATACGCCGCGCGCGGTCGACCGGATGGCCGCCGCGCGCAGGTGTCAGAAGAGGGGGCGGACCACTCACTCGGCCGGTAGGGCCCCGCCGTGGAGGCCATCCCTGCTGCCGAGTTCGTCACCCGGCTCGTAACTCAGCAGCCGCTTGCGCAGCCACGGTCCGGCCCGTTTCTCGAAGCCGTCTGCCAGGCTAAAGCCGGCCGGGACGATCACCAGCGTCAGCAGAGTCGAGAGGATCAGGCCGCCGATCACGACCGTGCCCATCGGCGCGCGCCAGGCTCCGTCGCCCGAGCCGATCATGCCCGAAATGGCGGTTGGCACCATGCCCGCGGTCATCGCCACGGTGGTCATGATGATCGGCTGGGCGCGCTTGTGCCCGGCTTCGATGATCGCGGTCGCCTTGTCGACCCCGCGCTGCATCTCCTCGATCGCGAAATCGACCAGCAGGATCGAGTTTTTGGCGACGATTCCGAACAGCATCAGGATCCCGATGAACACCGGCATCGACATCGGCTGGCCGACCAGCAGCAGCGCCAGCAATCCGCCCAGCGGCGCCAGGAACAGCGAGCTCATATTGACGAGCGGTGAGACGAAGCGGTGATAGAGCAGGACCAGCACGGCGAAGACCAGCAGGATGCCCGAAACCAGCGCGATGCCGAAGTTGCGGACCATTTCCGCCTGCCATTCATCCTCGCCAAACGGCGCGTTCGAAACGCCGAGCGGCAGGTTCTTCATGACCGGCAGGTTGTTGACCTTTTCCATCGCCGTGCCCTTGACCACGCCAGGGGCAAGGTCAGCACCGACGAACACGCGGCGGTTCTGGTTGTAGCGCTGGATCGAGACCGGACCCGAACCGAACCCGATTTCGGCCACGCGCGACAGCGGTACCGAGCCGCCCGTGGTGGTCGGCACCGGCAGGTTCTGGATCGTCGAGAGGTCCTGACGCGCCTCCACCGGCAGGCGGACGCGGATCGGCACCTGACGATCGGTCAGCGAGAACTTGGCTGCGTTCTGGTCGATATCGCCGATCGTGGCGATGCGGATAGTCTGGCTGAGCGCAGTGGTGGTCACGCCCATGCTGGCGGCCAGATCAAGCCGCGGCTTGATCACCACTTCGGGGCGGCGCATGTCGGCCGCGATGCGCGGAGCGACTAGTTCCTTCACGCCCTTCATCTCTTCCACCAGCTTGGACGCGGTCGCATCGAGCAGCTTCGAGTCGGAGCCCGAGAGCATGACCGAAACGGGCCGGCCCGTGCCACCACCCGGCCCCGGCCCGAAGCTCTGGATCGTAACCCGCGCGTCGGCGATCTGCTGCAGCACCGGCGTCAGCTCGCGCTCGATCACCATGCTCTTCTTGGCGCGATCTTCCTTGAGCGTGATGAAGATGCGGCCATTGCCTTCGCCAAAGCGGGCCAGCACGGTGTTGGTTTCGGGGCGGTCCTTGGCGATCTTGACCACCTGGTCGATCACTCCCTCGGTCTGCTTGAGGGTGGTGCCGGGGACCATTTCGACACGGACCTGGATGAAATCGCCGTCAGACGTCGGGAAGAATTGGGTCGGGATATTGGCAAAAAGAATGCCCGTCAGCCCCAGCGCGCCAAGCCCGATGCCCAGCATCCACACGCGGTGGTCACGCCGGCGTGCCGCCCAGCGCAGGTGCATGTAGCGGTACCAGTCGGAAAAGCTGCGCGGGGCGAAGTCGGCGACCAGCAGCAGCAGCCGGTAGACCGCCCAGGCAGCACCCAGCCCGATGCCGACGCCGACGAAGGCGGAGACCCAGCCCGGGACCACATCACGCAGCGCTTCGACCTGTTCGACAGCCTTGGACGGGATCATTGCGCCGCCGGCGAAAGCAGCCAGAACCACCAGCGTCGCCAGGATCCAGACGAGGTAATACCACCACCGCGACGACACCTTGGGCAGCGCGGCGCGCAGCGCCTTGGCCTCACGCTGATCGATCGACCAGCGCAGGATATTGATGTATTTGTCCATCCACGCGCCGCCGCCATGTTCTTCCTGGCCATGCGCCTTGAGGAAATAGGCCGCGACCATCGGCGTGATCATGCGCGCCACTGCCAGCGACATCAGCACCGAGACCACCACTGTAAGGCCGAAGTTCTTGAAGAACTGGCCCGAAACGCCCGGCATCAGGCCGACCGGCAGGAACACTGCGACGATCGAGAAGGTGGTGGCAACCACCGCCAGGCCGATTTCGTCAGCTGCGTCGATCGAAGCCTGGTACGCACTCTTGCCCATGCGCATGTGGCGCACGATGTTTTCGATCTCCACAATCGCATCGTCGACCAACACGCCTGCGACCAGGCCCAACGCCAGCAGCGAGAGCGTGTTCAGGGTGAAGCCCATCAGGTCCATGAACCAGAAGGTCGGGATCGCCGAAAGCGGGATTGCCAAGGCCGAAATGATCGTAGCGCGCCAATCGCGCAGAAAGAAGAACACCACGATCACAGCCAGGATCGCGCCCTCCACCATGGCAGCGATCGAGCTTTCGTACTGCGCCTTGGTGTAATCGACCGAAGTGAACTGGCGGATGAATTTGACCCCCGGGTTCTCCTTTTCGATCTTCTTGATCTCGGCAAAGGCAGCATCATAGACCGACACGTCGGAGGCGCCGCGGGCGCGGGCGATGCCGAAGGTCACCACGGGCTTGCCGTCGGCTTTGCCCATGCTGGTGATTTCGCCATAGCTGTCCTGAACGCGGGCAAAGTCGGTCAGCTTGACCGTCCGCCCATTGCCCAGCGGAATGTCTGTCTGTGACAATTCATAGGCCGTATCGGCATTGCCGAGCACGCGGACCGACTGACGCGACCCGGCGATTTCGGCGCGGCCGCCGGCAGCGTTGACGTTGAGCTGGCGCAGCTGGGCATTGACCTGGCTGGCGGTAATCCCAAGCGACTGCATCCGCGCCGGATCGAGCGTCACCAGGATTTCGCGGTTCACCCCGCCACCACGGTTGACCGTGGCCATGCCGGGGATGTTGAGCAGCCGCTTGGTCACCGTATCGTCGATGAACCATGACAGCTGCTCGATCGTCATGTCGTCGGCCTGGACTGCGAAGTAAGCGAACGGATCGGACGAGGTCTGGGCCTTGACCACCTGCGGTTCGAGGATCCCGTCCGGCAGTTCGCCGCGGGCCTGGTCGACCGCGTTCTTGACCTCGTTGACCGCCTCGTTGACGTCTTCGCCGATCTTGAACTCGATCATCGTCTGGCTGCGGCCTTCCGATGCGGTCGAACTGATCGACTGGACCCCGGCAATGGTCCGCACGGCGGATTCGACGCGCTGGGTGATCTGGGTCTCGATCTCGGTCGGCGCCGCGCCCGGCTGGGCGATCGACACGATCACCATCGGGAACTCGACGTCCGGGTCGTTCTGAACTTCCATTTGGGCGAAGCTCATGATCCCGGCCAGCATCAGGCCGATGAAGAGCACGATCGGCACCACCGGGTTGCGGATCGACCAGGCCGAGATGTTGCGGAAATTCATCGCCAGATCCTGTCTTCAGCCAGCGGCTGCGTTACTTCGTCACTACCTTGGGATTGATCGTTTCGCCCGGCGAAAGGAAGCCGCCAGCCCGCAGCACGACCTTTTCGCTACCGCTCAGCCCTTCGACCACGGCAATGCCGTCAGCCGTCACCAGCCCGGTCTTCACGCTGCGGCGTTCGGCCTTGTTGTCTTTGCCGACGATGTAGACATAGCTACCCTCGTTGTCAGACAGGATCGCGGATTCTGGCAGCATGGGTGCCACCAAGGTCCCGGCCTTGATCACCGCTGTAGCAAAGCCACCGGGGCGCAGTTCAGGCGCATAGGGCATGGCAATCCGGGCGATGCCCTGGCGGCTCTGCGGATCGATCACTGGCGCGGTCTGCCAGACCTGACCGGTGAAGGTCTTGGCCCCGCCGACCGGGGTTACTTCGGCGCGAACGCCGTTGCTAACTTGGGCCAGCTCGGTTTCGCCGACCAGCGCGCGCAGCTCCATCTCGCCGCCCTTGGCCAGGCGGAACAGGACGCCCGAACCGGCGCTGACAACCTGCCCGGGCTCGACCCGGCGCTCCAGCACCAGGCCGGCGGCCGGAGCCACGACGTTGAGCCGGCCGAGCTGGGCGTTGAGCACGCCGAGCTGGGCACCGGCGACGCGGACCTGGGCCGCGGCGGAATCGCGCTGGGCGGTCAGCCGGTCGATATCTGCAGTCGATACAAAGCCGCGCTCGACCAGCTTGAGGGCGCGATCAAGATTGGCCTGGGCCAGCTGGGCATTGGCGCGGGCGACATCGATCTGCGCCGCCTGGCTGGCGCGCTGCTGGACCTGGACCGAGCGGTCGATCACCGCGAGGACCTGTCCCGCCCCGACCCACTGGCCGGGTTCGACCAGAACCGAAACGACTTGGCCGCCTTCACCCGGCACGCCAACCGGCATTTCGCGGCGGGCAGCCAGAGTGCCGGTTACGTTGATCGCGCCTTCGATTGTGCCGCGCCCGGGGGCGATCACCGAGACCACGGCTGCTTGCGCCTTCTTATCGCCGGTCGCTGCGCCGTCGCCGCTGTGCGTCATGAACCAGATCGCGATCAGTCCGGCGAGCATGGCCAGGCCGATGATCCACAGCTTGCGCCGCGAGCGCCGATCTTCCTCGGCATCGCCCATCAGCACCGCGGCGGGATCGACGTCCGCCAGGTCTTCCGCTGCAATCCGCGTGTCGTAATTCATGGCCGGACATGCCCCATCTTGCATCACTGCCGGGCCGCTGCAGTCAGGGTGACTGCACCGGCCTCACGGCGCTGTATTACTATGCTATATCACTTCGGGCAAGTCCGCAGCGCGGCAGGCCTGACGAAGCGGCACTATTTACCGGGCCGAGCCATAGGCTTCGGCTTGCTGCAACGCAACGCAATGCTCGGCAAACGGCCTATGCCGTTCGGCGAAATGCGCGAGGTGGGACGGTTAACGCACCTTGCCGCGCTGGATCAGGTTGATCACACCCAGCAGGATTACCGCGCCCAGGATCGCAATCGCCAGACCCGGCAGCGAGAATTCGCGCACCGAACCGCGGATCCCGACCAGCGGTCCGATCACGAAATTGCCGACCACCGAACCGATACAGCCGACCACGATATTGGCGAGGACGCCCATCGAGGCATCGCGATTCATCAGCTTGCTGGCGAGCCACCCGGCCACACCGCCAACGATCAGAGCAACAATCCAGCCCATAACCAGCTCCTCTTGTGCAGTTGCTCATGAGGCGCGTCAGGCCGGTCTTGCCGGCCCCGCAAAGCAACCGCCCCGGAACCAGTCTGGCTGGCCCGGGGCGGCAAGTCTATCGCAGCGACAGCGGTCTGTCGCGGCTAAACTGTTGGTGGATCAATACTTGAGCTGGCGCTCGTAGAGATCGCGGTAATGCTGGATGCGGGTCACCCGCAGGCCCTGCATGCCCGACCGGTCGACCGCGCGCTGCCACGAGGCGAACTCCTCGAGCGTCAGGTTATAGCGCTCGCAGACCTCATCGATGGTCAGCAGACCGCCATTGACCGCAGCCACGACTTCGGCCTTCCGGCGCACGACCCACCGGGTGGTGGACGGCGGCGGGAGCGAATCGACGGTCAGCGGCTCGCCGAGCGGGCCAATCACCATTGCAGGTCGGATTTTCTGGTTCTCGATCATATTCATCCTCAGCCGTCGCCCAGCCTGTCGGTTCCGGCAGAGACAGCATTGCCCGCTGGGGCTTTGCCATCTGCTAAATTACTTGGGTTAATTTCGCGTGAGGCAAGATTGCCGCCCGCTGACACCAGGGCCGAGCGTGACCCGAACGATCCGCCCAGTGCGCGCAATTCGGCAATTTCCGAACGAATCAGTTCGACTCGCGCAGCATGCGACGCCTGCAACCGGGCGCTGAGCGCGTGCCAATCGCACCGCCCCGCAACCGCGGCTTCGCTGCCGGGTGCCACCCGCTCGCGCAGGCTTGCAATAAGGTCCTTGCCGAATTCCATGGGGCCGTTCTAGGCGCATAAGGTCAACAGCCCGTAAAGGGCCGATTTACAGTCTGGTCACCGACCTTACCGAAATGCCTCACTCCGCAGTCGTGGTTTTTGCCAGCCGCATGCGATCCGTGTAAGGGCCGCCGCCATGGACCTGGCCGCCCTTCCCACCATTGATCCTGCCGCGCTGTTCCAGCTGGATGGACCGGCTGCGGGCAAGCGGATTGTCGTGGCCATGTCGGGCGGGGTCGACAGCTCGGTCGTCGCCGCACTCGCGGCGCAAAGCGGGGCCGAAGTGATCGGCGTCACGCTCCAGCTTTACGACACTGGCGCGGTCGCCGCGCGCAAGGGCGCCTGCTGCGCGGGCGATGACATCCGCGATGCCCGCGCCGTGGCTGACCGGCTGGGGATCCAGCATTACGTCATCGACCACGAATCCGCCTTTCGCGAGGAAGTGGTCGAGCAGTTCGCCGACGAATACCTCGCCGGCCGCACCCCGATCCCCTGCATTCGCTGCAATATGGGACCCAAGTTCACCGACCTGTTCCGCATGGCGCGCGAGTTTGGCGCCGATTGCCTGGCGACCGGGCATTATGTGCGCCGGGTGATCGGCCCGGCGGGACCGGAGCTGCACCGCGCGCTCGATCCGGCGCGCGATCAGTCCTACTTTCTTTATGCGACCACCGAGGCGCAGCTCGATTACCTGCGCTTCCCGCTCGGCGGCCTGCCCAAGCCGCAGGTCCGCGCCCTGGCCGAAGCAGCCGGCCTGCGCACTGCCGCCAAGCCTGACAGTCAGGATATCTGCTTCGTGCCCGACGGGGACTATGCCCGGATCGTCAAGGCCGTCCGGCCCGAAGGCGTCCGGCCCGGGGCAATCGTCCATGTCGAGACCGGCGCGGTGCTCGGCCAGCACGAGGGCGTGATTCACTTCACCGTCGGCCAGCGCCGCGGGTTGGAAATCGGCGGCCAGCCGGAGCCGCTCTATGTCGTGGGGATCGATGCGACGACGGCCGAAGTCCGCGTTGGCCCGCGCCGGCTACTGGCGGTAAACAGCGCCCGGATCGTCGAGACCAACCGGATCGGCCCGCTGCCTGATGCCCCGCTGCTGGCCAAGGTCCGTTCACTGGCCAAGCCCGTGCCGGTCGCGCTCGATGGCCCACTGGGCGATGGTGCCAGCACCGCGATCCACTTCGCCAATCCGGAATATGGCGTCGCCCCAGGGCAGGCGGCGGTGCTTTATGCCGGGGACCGCGTTATCGGCGGCGGCTGGATTGCGGCAACCAACTAGCCCGGCTGGGCGATCAGGCTGAGCCCGCTCGCCGGGAAGGCGACCGCCTCCAGGCTGTCAGCCAGGGCGCATTGCCCCGGCGCAACCGGCACCCCGGCAACGGTTATCGTGCAATCGAGCGGCACGACCAATAGCGCCCCGGCATAGCGCCCAATCGTCGCCGCATCGGGCGCCCCGTCCAAACGATCGAGCCGGAAATAGGGTCCGTCCACCAGAGGGGCCGGGCCGCGGGCGGCCAGTTGCCGGTGATTATGGGCCGGATAGGGGCCGCGCAGCGCGACAGCCGCGCCTTCTTCGACATGCAGTTCGCGCGGGCGGCCATAGTCGTAGAGGCGGTAGGTAATGTCCGAATTCTGCTGGACTTCGACCAGCGTGATCCCGGCGCCAATGGAATGGACCGTGTTGGCCGGGATGTAGAAGAAGTCCCCGGCGCTGACTGGATGCCAGGTCAGCAGCTGCTCGATCGAACCATCCCGTATCGCCTCGCGCAACGTGGCGAGATCAATCTCATGCTTGAACCCGATCGCCAGCTCTGCACCCGGTTCGGCATCGAGCACAAGCCAGCACTCTTCCTTGCCCTGCCGGCCCAGCCCCATCGCCTCGGTCTGCGCATCGGAGGGATGGCATTGGACTGACAGCTTTTCGCTGGTGAAGATGTACTTGATCAGCAATTGGTCGAGCTGCGGCGGCGGTTCAAACCAGACCTCGCCAATGGCTTCGGCTGCCGTCCCGCCAAACGCCTGCGGTAGATCCGTCCGTCCCCAGGGCTTGGCCACGGCCCGCGTCGGCAGAACGGTCATTGGTTGGCCGCGCCATGCAGCTTGCCGACGCGCTGCGTGCCGGAATGGCTGGTGACCAGGATCTCGTCCCCATCGACCACGATCACCACGTCCTCAAGGCCGATCACCGAAACTCGCGCGCCGTCGCTGGTCACCAGGACATTGCGGCAATCGACCAGCTCGGCCCGGCCCTGCACGCTGTTGCCGGCGTCGTCGCGCTCAAGCGCCAGGTGCAGCGCATCCCAGCTGCCGATGTCCGACCAGCCCATATCGACCGGGACCATCGCGGCCTGACTGGTGTTTTCCATCACCGCATAGTCGACCGATTCCGGGGTGAAGCCATCGAACGCTGCCGCACCGGGATGGAACTGGCGGCCTTGCTGGGTACCGGCCTGGTCGGCCGCCTGGACTGCGGCCAGGATCGCGGAGCGATGGGCGGCGAGTTCGGCCAGGAAAGTGCCGACTCGGAACGCAAAGATCCCGCCATTCCAGGCATAGGTTCCGGCCGCGACAAAGGCTTCGGCGCGCGCGCGGTCGGGCTTTTCGATGAAGCGGACCACGCGGAAACCGCCATGCGCCAATGCTTCGCCCCGTTCGAGGTAACCAAAGCCGGTCTCGGGGCTCTTGGCCTCGATCCCGAAGGAAACCAGGTAACCTTCAGCGGCCAGGGCCGCGGCATTGCGAGCAGCGGCGCGGAAGGCGGCGCTATCGGCAATATGGTGGTCGCTTGGGCAGACCAGCATGATCGCATCCGGGTCCAGCCGCAGTGCCGCCAGGGCAATCGCCGCAGCCGTATTGCGCGCGGCTGGCTCCACCACGATCGTGGCGTCAATCCCGCCCAGCTGCGCCTCGACATGTTCAACGTGTGCAGCACCGGTCACCACCAGCGGCGGCGCAAAGCCGTGCTCCGGCCCGGTGCGAGCCAGCGCTGCCTCGAACAAGGTGACATCGCCGATCAGCGGCAGGAACGGCTTGGGCTTGGCCGCCCGGCTGCGCGGCCACAGCCGCGTACCGCTGCCGCCGCACAGGATGACCGGATGGATGGAAAGCGAAGACATGATTGGGCTCAGTAACATGAAAGCCTTAGCAAGGCATTGGCGGCAGGACTAGCGGTCCCAGGGTTCGAGACGACAACCCTGTCCTTCGTAAAAGGTTGCAGTCTGGCTGGCCAGCAAAGGGAAACGGGCCGTGACGCTCTTGGCCTCTTCATCGGCGCTGAGCATGACCAGTTCCATCCCGGGCTCGAAGTCCTTGCGGCAATCGTCCAGCCCGCGCCCGCCGAGATAGTGGCACGAGCAGGCCACCCGCGCCCCATAGGATGCCCCGGTCAGCGCAAAGCCGTTGAGCGGGGCCCAGAACCAGGCGAGCAGGCCCGCCAGGACGAGCAGCAGCACCCACGGCCAGCGCCGGCGCGGCGAAGGCATTGTCGGAGCAGGGTTTGCGGTTGCCATCGGCCAGCCTTTGCGCAAGGGATGCGCGCCATGCCGACGCGTCGCCTGCCCCTTATCCTGCCCTTGCTGGCCCTGCCAAGCCTGATCGCATGCGGCCCGCAGCAGTCGGCGCAGGAACCGCCCCCGCCTTTGGCCGCAGCGGCGCTCAATGCCGTGGTCAAGAGCCCCGGCGTCAAGCGCGAGGCGCTGGCCCGGGCGGTCGACAAGCTGTTCAGCGCGCCCGAAACGGCCGAGACCCGCGCCGTGATCGTGCTGCATAACGGGCGGATCGTCGCAGAGCGTTATGCCCCGGGCTATCACGAGAACACGCGCTTCGTCAGCTGGTCGATGGCGAAGACGGTTACCAGCGTGCTGATCGGGCTGCTGGTGGCCGATGGCCGGCTGCGGCTGGATGAAAGCGCGCCGGTCCCAGCCTGGCAGCGCCCCGGCGATCCGCGCGGTGAGATCACGCTGCGCCAGCTTCTGCAGATGCGCGCGGGCCTGCGCCATACCGAGGCCGGGGACCCAGTTTTCGAATCCGACGAAGTGCGGATGCTGTTCCTTGATGGCCGCGATTCCATGGCCGCCCATGCCGAGGCCCAGCCGCTCGAGGCCGAGCCTGGCCGTCAGTGGGAGTATTCGAGCAACACGACGGTCATCCTGGCCGATCTCGCAGCGCGCGCCCTCACCCCCAGCAGCGATCCGGCCGAGCGCCGCCGCGTAGTGGGCGATTACCTGCGCAGCCGCCTGTTCGAACCGCTGGGGATGAAATCGATCGTGCCCGAATACGATGCCGCCGGCACCCTGATCGGTGGCAGCCTGATGCACGCCAACGCGCGCGACTGGGCCAAGTTCGGCGAGTTCCTGCGCAATCAGGGCAGCGTCGATGGTGCCCAGCTGGTCCCGGCCGGCTGGATCGAATTCATGACAACCGCCAATCCGCGCAATCCGGGCTATGGCGCGCAGACCTGGCTCAACCGGCCGCAACCGGGCGAAAGCGAAGTGCCCTTCCCTGGCGCGTCGCGCAGCGCGTTTTCGATGAATGGCCACCTTGGCCAGTTCGTGCTCGTCTCGCCTTCCCAGGGGCTGACGGTTGTCCGCCTCGGCCGGACCCTTGACGGTCAGCACGAGCCAGTTCGTCAGGCGATCGGCAAGATCGCGACCCTCTTCCCCAGAAAGGCAGCACAGTGACCGGCAAGACCGCATTGATTACCGGGGTTACCGGGCAAGACGGGGCCTATCTGGCCCGGCTGCTGCTGTCCAAGGGTTACCGCGTTCATGGTATCAAGCGGCGCTCATCTTCGTTCAACACGGACCGAATCGACGAAATCTACGAGGACCCGCATGTCCCCGATCCGCACCTGACGCTGCACTATGGCGATCTGACCGATGCGACCAACCTGATCCGCATCGTCCAGGAAACCCAGCCGGACGAGATCTACAACCTCGCGGCGCAAAGCCACGTCCAGGTCAGTTTCGAGACGCCCGAATATACTGCCAATGCCGATGCGGTCGGCACCTTGCGCCTGCTTGAGGCAATCCGCATCCTGAAGCTGGAGCAGAAGACCCGGTTCTACCAAGCCTCTACCAGCGAGCTCTACGGCCTGGTCCAGGAAGTGCCGCAGCGCGAGACCACCCCGTTTTATCCGCGCAGCCCCTATGCCGTGGCCAAGCTCTATGCTTACTGGATCACGGTCAATTACCGCGAAGCCTATGGCATCCATGCCTCCAACGGCATCCTGTTCAACCACGAAAGCCCATTGCGCGGCGAGACCTTCGTAACGCGCAAGATCACCCGCGCAGCCGCCGCGATCGCACTAGGCCGGCAGGAAGTGCTCTTTCTCGGCAATCTCGATGCCCGGCGCGACTGGGGCCATGCCGCCGAATATGTTCGCGGCATGTGGATGATGGTCCAGCAGGACGAGGCCGACGACTATGTCCTGGCCACCGGCGAGACCACCAGCGTGCGCCAGTTTGCCGAATGGGCCTTTGCCGATGCCGGGATCGCGCTCGAATGGCGCGGTTCGGGGGTGGAGGAACAGGGCTTCTGCGCGCAGACCGGGGCGCTGCGCGTCGCGGTTGACCCGCGCTATTTCCGCCCGACCGAGGTTGACCTGCTGATCGGCGATCCCGGCAAGGCGCACCAGAAGCTGGGCTGGAAACATGAAACGCCGGTGCGCGAACTGGTGCGCGAAATGGTGACCGCCGACCTTGAGACCATGAAGCGCGCGCGGATCGGACGGGGCTGAGCGCGATGGCCTATGACCTCACTGGCAAGCGGGTCTGGGTCGCCGGCCACAAGGGCATGGTCGGCAGCGCGATCGTCCGACGACTGGCCGGCGAGGCCTGCGAAGTCCTGACGGTCGACCGCGCGGCGCTTGACCTGACCGACCAGCGCGCGGTGCATGACTGGATGCAGCGCGAGCGGCCCGATGCCGTATTCCTGGCGGCCGCGCGGGTCGGCGGGATCATGGCCAATTCGACTTACCCGGTCGATTTCCTGCGCGATAACCTGCTGATCGAAACGGCAATCATTGGCGGCGCCCAGGCTGCCGGGGTGAGCAAGCTGCTGTTCCTGGGCTCATCCTGCATCTATCCCAAGCATGCCCCCCAGCCGATCCGCGAGGAGGCGCTGCTGACCGGGCCGCTCGAAGCGACCAACCAGTGGTATGCGATTGCCAAGATCGCCGGGATCATGCTGGCTCAGGCCTATCGCCAGCAATACGGCTGCGATTTCATCAGCGCCATGCCGACCAACCTTTATGGTCCAGGTGACAATTTCGATCCGCAGGCCAGCCACGTTCTGCCGGCACTGATCTGCAAGGTGCACGAGGCCAAGGCCAGCGGCGCGCCCGTGACCTTGTGGGGCACAGGCAGTCCCTTGCGTGAATTCATGCATGTTGATGATTGCGCCGATGCCTGTGTCTTCCTGATGAAGACCTACTCGGGCGCAGAGCACGTCAACATCGGTGTCGGCAGCGAGATTTCGATCCGGGATGCCGCACGCCTGATCATGGCGGTGCTCGGCCATGACGGCGAACTCGTCACTGACCCTAGCAAGCCTGACGGCACCCCGCGCAAGCTGATGGACAATACGCGGCTTACCGCAATGGGCTGGCAGCCAAAGATCGGTTTGCGCGAAGGGATCGCCCAAGCCTATGCCGCTTTCCTGGCCGGCGAAGGCCGCGGGCTTTAGGGGTAAAGCAGGCCCGAGGTCCAGTTGCTGCCTGCGTCCCGCTCGAAGCGGCGGCGTTCGTGCAGGCGGAACGGGCGGTCCATCCAGAATTCGAACGCCTGCGGCACCAGCCGGTAGCCGGTCCAATGCGGCGGACGCGGCACCCGGCCGACCAGGTGCGTGGCCGTGACCTTGGCGATCCGGCCAAGGAATTCCGCGCGTGAACCCAGCGGCCGCGACTGATCCGAGGCCAGCGCGCCCAGCTGGGAATCGCGGCTGCGGCTGGCGAAGTAAGCATCAGCCGTGGCGGGATCGACTTCCTCGATCCGCCCTTCGATCCGGATCTGGCGGCGCAGGCTTTTCCAGTGGAACAGCATCGCCGCCTGGGGATTGGCCAGCAGCTCGCCGCCCTTGCGGCTCTGGGCATTGGTGTAGAACACGAAGCCTTCGGGCCCGAATTCCTTGAGCAGCACCATCCGCACCGAGGGCGCGGCATCAGGCGTGGCCGTGGCCAGGGCAACCGCATCGGGATCGTTGAGCTCGCTGTCCTTGGCCAGAGCAAACCACTCGGCAAAGAGCTTGAGCGGCGGGGCGACCGGGATGGCATCGGCGGATTGCTGTTCGTCCATGCCACGCGCCATAGCCCCAAGCGGGCCGCAGCGAAAGCCGCAGGCGCGGGAACGCCTTGCCGTATGGCCCTGCCGCTCCTAGCTAGGACCAATGGCCGATCCGTATTCGATCCTGGGGGTAGCGCGCGGCGCGAACGAGAAGGACATCAAGTCTGCCTATCGCAAGCTGGCCAAGGAGCTGCACCCCGACCGCAATCAGGACAACCCCAAGGCGGCGGAGCGCTTCTCCGAAGTCACGCGCGCCTATGACCTCTTGTCCGACAAGGACAAGCGCGCCCGGTTTGACCGGGGCGAGATCGATGTCGATGGTAATCCGACCGGTTACGGGTTCGGCGGCCCCGGCGGCGGCTTTGGCGGGGCCGGCGGCCAGCGCGGCTTCCGCGCTGATGGCGGCGAGGGCTTCGGCGGCGGACAGGATGCCGGGATCGATCTGGGCGATATCTTCGAAGGGCTGTTTGGCGGGCGTGGCGGCTTTGGCGGCAGCCCTGGCGGTGGCCGCGCCCGGCCCGCGCCCAAAGGCGCCAACGCTTCCTACCAGCTCGGCGTCTCGCTGCCCGATGCGGCCGCGCGGGCGACCCAGCGGATCACCCTGGCCGATGGCAAGACGATCGACCTCAAGCTGCCCGCCGGGGTCGAGGATGGCACCCAGATGCGTCTGGCCGGCAAGGGCGAACCGGGCCCGGGCGGTGCTGGGGACGCAATCGTCACGATCCGGATCCAGCCGCACGCCTTCTTCCGCCGCGATGGTGACAACCTGCGGCTCGACCTGCCGATCAGCCTCGACGAGGCGCTCAATGGCGGCAAAGTCAAGGTCCCGACAGCCGAAGGCGCGGTGATGCTGACGGTCGCCCCGGGTTCGAGCTCGGGCAAGACGCTGCGCATTCCCGGCAAGGGCTTCAGCCGCAAGGACGGCACCCGCGGCGACCAGCTGGTGACGCTGGAAATCCAGCTGCCCGAAGGCGATGCCGATCTGGCCAAGCGGCTTGAGGGCTGGACTGACCAGCGCAACCTGCGCGCGCGGCTGGGCGTCTGAGCAAGGCTGCGGCGTGGAGGAAATCCCGCTAGAACAGGCGCGGGCCGAGGCCCACCTGGCGCCAGACCTGTCGCCCGAAGCCCGCCGCAAGCGCGCGTTGCGCTGGCAGGCGGGCGTGGAGGAACAGGTCAGCCCGGCCGCCCGGCGCCACTACGCCCGCATCGGCCGGGTGCTGCAGCGGGTCTGGACCGGCGCCTGGAACGATGGCTTCATTCATGCCGGGAACCTGGCCTATATGGCGATCCTGGCAATCTTCCCCTTCTTCATCACTGTCGCGGCGGTTTTTGCCCTGGTCGGTGAGGAATCGCAGCGGGCTGCCTCAGTCAGTTCATTCATGCTGGCCGTACCGCCGATGGTCCGCCAGGTGCTAGAGCCGGTGGCACAGGACGTGGTTCAGGCGCGCTCCGGCTGGCTCTTGTGGGTGGGCGGGATCGTCGGCCTGTGGACCGTCGGCAGCTTGATCGAGACAATCCGCGACATCCTGCGCCGGGCCTATGGCACCGGACCGGCTGCGGCCTTCTGGCGGCACCGGCTGATCTCGACCGGGGTGATCTTCGCGGCGGTGATCGGCTTGCTCGCATCGCTGTTCGCGCAGGTGGCGATCGGCACGGCCGAGCAGGTAATCGACGCCTGGTTCCCGCGCCTGGCCGACTGGGCAAGCACGCTGGCAACCTCGCGGCTGATCCCGGCGGTGGTGCTGTTCCTCTCGCTCCACGCGCTGTTCTACACGCTCACCCCCACCGCTTACCGGTCACGCCGCTACCCCAAGTGGCCGGGCGCGCTGCTAGTAACGGTCTGGTGGGCAGCAGTAACGATCGCCTTGCCCGGGGTACTGGCGCGGTTCTTCACATACGATCTCACTTACGGCAGCCTCGCCGGCGTGATGATCGCGCTTTTCTTTTTCTGGCTGGTTGGCCTAGGGATGGTCGTCGGAGCCGAGCTCAATGCTGCGCTTGCCGTCACGCCGGAAGAAGGCGAAATGATCGGCGAGGCCGTAGCGGAAAGCGAACGGCGCATGGATGGTGGATCGTAACGCATGACGGGATTGATGAAGGGCAAGCGCGGGCTGATCATGGGGCTCGCGAACGACAAGTCGCTGGCCTGGGGGATCGCCCAGAAGCTGCATGAAGCCGGGGCCGAGCTGGCCTTTTCCTACCAGGGCGAAGCGCTGGAAAAGCGCGTCCGCCCGCTGGCCGCCTCGCTCGGCAGCGATTTCCTGATCGATTGCGACGTATCGAGCATGGCTGCGCTTGACGCCGCCTTCGAACAGCTCGCCGCGCGCTGGCCGACGATCGATTTCGTGGTCCACGCGATCGGCTTTTCCGACAAGAACGAGCTGCGCGGGCAATATGTCGATACCAGCCTCGACAACTTCCTGATGACCATGAACATCTCGGCCTACAGCCTGGTCGCAGTGACGCAACGCGCCGCCGCGATGATGCCGGAAGGCGGCGCGATCCTGACGCTGAGCTACTACGGCGCGGAAAAGGTGGTCCCTCACTACAACGTGATGGGCGTGGCCAAGGCGGCGCTAGAAACCAGCGTAAAGTACCTCGCCAACGATCTTGGCCCGGTCGGCATCCGCGTCAATGCGATCTCAGCCGGCCCGATCAAGACGCTCGCCGCCAGCGGCATCGGTGACTTCCGCTACATCCTCAAGTGGAACGAGCTGAACTCGCCGCTGCGCCGCAACGTGACGATCGAGGATGTCGGCGGGGCCGGCCTTTACCTGCTCTCGAACCTGTCGAGCGGCGTGACGGGCGAGACGCACCATGTTGATGCCGGTTACCACGTGGTCGGCATGAAGCAGGAAGACGCGCCGGATATCGCGCTGAGTTGAGCAAATTTTGCCCTCGGCTGAACGACTTGCAGTTGACCCGAGCGACAGTTCGCATAAGGCCGCCTCGCCCGGAGGCTGGCCCGCTAGATCGAGAACACTATCATGACGCTTAAAGTCCTTTGCCCGCGTCGTTTCGGGGATTCCCGCGGCTGGTTTAGCGAAACTTGGAACCGCGCCCGGCTTGAGGCGGCTGGCATTGCCATCGACTTCTGCCAGGACAACCATTCACTCTCGCAGCCGCAGGGCACGCTGCGCGGCCTCCATTTTCAGGCGCCGCCATTTGCCCAGACCAAACTGGTCCGGTGCCTGCGCGGACGGATCTTCGACGTTGCGGTGGACATTCGGCGCGGATCGCCGACGTGCGGCCAGTGGGTCGGCCTCGAACTGTCGGCGGAGAATGGCAAGCAGCTGCTGATCCCGGCCGGCTATGCGCACGGCTTCGTCACGCTCGAGCCGGACTGCGAAATCGCCTATAAGGTCGATGCCTATTACTCGGCTGAATGCGATGGCGGCGTGGCTTGGGACGATCCGGCGATCGGGATCGACTGGCCGCTGGATGGAACCGAACCGGTGCTTTCGGACAAGGACCGGGCCTTGCCAGGCCTTGAGGCGCTGGTAATCGACTTCCCCTACGATGGAAATCCGTTGGGGCCGCTCAAGGAAATCTCGGTCTGAATGCGCGTGCTGCCAGAGTAAGTCCGGCAAACTGAAGGAAGTTAAGGCAATGAAGATCCTGGTTACCGGCGGCGCTGGCTTTATTGGCTCGGCCCTGGTTCGGCACCTGATCGGCGAGAGCGGGCACACCGTGCTCAACCTCGACAAGCTGACCTATGCCGGGGTGCTGACTTCGCTGGCCGAAGTGGCCGAAGATCCGCGCTATAGCTTCGTCCAGGGCGACATCTGCGATGCCGAGCTGGTCGCCCGCCTGCTGGCCGAGTTCCAGCCCGACGTTGTCGCGCACCTGGCCGCCGAAAGCCATGTCGACCGCTCGATCGATGGCCCGGGTGAGTTCATCCAGACCAATGTCGTCGGGACCTTCACCATGCTCCAGCAGGCGTTGGGGTACTGGCAGGGCCTGTCCGCCGGCCGCCAGGCTGCGTTCCGCTTCCACCACATCTCGACCGACGAGGTCTATGGCTCGCTGGGCGAGGAAGGCCTGTTCACTGAAACCACGGCCTATGATCCGCGTTCGCCCTATTCGGCATCGAAGGCCGCCTCGGACCACCTTGTCCGGGCCTGGGGCCATACCTATGGCCTGCCGGTGCTGGTGACCAATTGCTCCAACAATTACGGGCCCTATCACTTCCCCGAGAAGCTGATCCCGCTGATCATCATCCGCGCGCTCGCGGGTGAGCCGCTGCCGGTTTATGGCGATGGTTCGAACGTGCGCGACTGGCTGTTTGTCGAGGATCACGCCCGCGCGCTGCGCCGGGTGTTCGAAGCCGGGGTGCCGGGCGAAACCTACAATATCGGCGGCAATTCGGAGCGCCGGAATATCGAGGTCGTCCGAGCGATCTGCGCCGCGCTCGATGCCCGCCGCCCACGCGAGGACGGCAAGTCCTATGACGAACAGATCACCTTTGTCGCCGACCGGCCCGGGCACGACCAGCGCTATGCCATCGATGCCGCCAAGATCGCCCGCGAGCTGGGCTGGGAGCCGCAGGTGCGGTTTGAGGACGGCATCGCCCAGACGGTCGACTGGTATCTGGCGCGGGGGGACTGGTGGGAGCCGATCCTGCAGCGCCGCTATGCCACCGAGCGGCTGGGGCTGAAGGGCTGACCGGTATGACGCGACACACCATCCTGGTGACCGGCGGGACCGGACAGGTCGGGCTGGAGCTGCTGCGCCAGCCCTGGCCAGCCGATGTTACCGTGCTGGCACCGGGCCGGGGCGAGCTCGACCTGGCCTCTGGCGAAAGCATCGCCGCCTGGTTTGCCGGCCGTCAGATCGACTGCATCATCAATTCGGCTGCCTATACCGCGGTCGACCTGGCCGAAGACAATGTCGGCGCGGCCTTTCTGGCCAATGCCCAGGGTCCGGCCTGGCTGGCCGACATGGCGCGCGCGCGCAACATCCCGCTGCTCCATGTCTCGACCGACTATGTCTTCGACGGCGCACTGGACCGGCCCTATCGCGAGGATGATCCCGTTGCGCCGCTCGGTGTCTATGGCGCCAGCAAACTCGCCGGTGAACTGGCCGTCCGCGCCGGGGCGCCGCGCCACGTGATCCTGCGCACCGCCTGGGTGATCAGTGCCCAGCGAAGCAACTTCCTCAAGACCATGCTGCGCCTGGCTGGCGAGCGACCGGAGCTGCGCGTAGTGGCCGATCAGCATGGCTGCCCGACCAGTGCGGGCGATATTGCCGCAGCACTGCGGGCGATCGCGCTGGCTCACCTGGCCGATCCCGCCGCGCCCTGCGGCACCTATCACTTCGTCAATGCCGGCAGCACGACCTGGCACGGCCTGACGGGGGCGATAATGGCGGCAAGCGCAGCTCATGGTGGCCCGAATGTCCCGGTCATCCCGATTGGCTCCGCCGACTATCCGCAGAAAGCCCGGCGACCGGCCAATTCAAGGCTCGACACGTCCCGGCTCGCGCAGGACTTTGGGATAGCGCCGCGTCCCTGGCAGACCATTGTGACCGAAATCGTCGCTGAATTGCATTCGACCCAGCAAGCAAGGACCTCAGCATGAAGGGTATCATTCTGGCCGGGGGTTCCGGCACGCGGCTCCATCCGATGACGCTGGTCACCTCGAAGCAGCTGATGCCGATCTATGACAAGCCGATGATCTACTATCCGCTCTCGACGCTGATGCTGGCCGGGATCCGTGAAGTGCTGGTGATCTCCACCCCGCGTGACACGCCCAGTTTCCAGGCGCTGCTGGGCGATGGCTCGCAGTGGGGCATGGTCATCGAATATGCCGTCCAGCCAGAGCCCGAAGGCCTGGCCCAGGCCTATATCATCGGCGCCGATTTCGTTGCCGGCGGCCCCTCAGCACTGATCCTGGGGGATAACATCTTCTACGGCCACGGGATCACCGATCTGTTCCAGAGTGCAATGTCGCGCCCGGTCGGGGCCAGCGTCTTCGCCTATCACGTGACCGATCCGGAACGGTACGGCGTGGTCGAGTTCGACAAGTCGATGCAGGCCATGTCGATCGAGGAGAAGCCCGCCAAGCCTCGTTCAAACTGGGCAGTGACCGGGCTCTACTTCTACGACGAGCAGGTGGTCGACATCGCCGCCAACCTGAAGCCAAGCGCGCGCGGCGAACTTGAGATCACCGACGTCAACCGGGCCTACCTGGAACGTGGGCAGCTGGCCGTGGAGATCATGGGGCGCGGTTATGCCTGGCTCGACACGGGCACGCCCGACAGCCTGATCGATGCGGCCGAATTTGTCCGGACGCTGGAAAAACGCCAGGGCTTCAAGATTGCCTGTCCCGAAGAAATTGCTCTGAATCAGGGATTTGTAGATCTAGGACAATTTGGTGATCTTGTCGCGCGCTACGGAAAATCCGAGTATGGGCGCTATCTGGCCCAGATCGGCGAACAGTTTGCCGGCAGCCGTCCGTGACATTACACTATCAAACACCGAGGATCAGCCAGTCATGACCGCCAACCCAATCCTGCATCCCGCCGAAGCCGCCAGCCGCGTGCTTGCGCGCGGGATTGAGGTGATCGAGCTTGAAGCGCAGGCGTTGGGCGAACTGGCGCGCACCCTTGACGCCTGCTTTGTCGAAGCCTGCGAAGCCATCGTCCGGGCCAAGGGCCGGGTCGTGGTGACGGGGATGGGCAAGTCTGGCCACATCGGGCGCAAGCTGGCCGCCACGCTCGCGGCCACTGGCACCCCGTCGAACTTCGTCCACCCGGCCGAAGCTGCGCATGGCGACCTCGGCATGCTGGTACCAGGCGACGTGCTGGTAGTAATTTCGAACTCGGGCAACACGGCCGAACTGCGAGCCTTCCTCAATCACGCCGAAGCACTGGGCGTAGTCGTGATCGGGATCGCGTCGCGACCCGATTCACTGGTCATCACCCAGGCCAGTATCGGCATCTGCGTGCCCAATGTTCGCGAGGCCTGCCCCGCCAATATTGCGCCGACCACTTCGACCACGGTCCAACTGGCGCTGTGCGATGCCCTGGCGATGGCGGTAATGGACATGCGCGGCTTCGGCCGCGACGGCATGCGCGCGCTCCATCCCGGCGGGGCAATCGGGCTGCGGCTTTCGCCGGTTTCGCAGATAATGCATGGCCGCGCCCGCATGCCGCTGGTTTCCGGCGATACTCCGATGCGCGATGTGGTGACGGTGATGACCAGCAAGGGGTTTGGGATCGCCGGTGTGATCGACGAAACCGGCCGACTGATCGGGGTAATCACGGATGGCGACTTGCGACGCCATTTCGAGACCCTGCAATCCTCCTCAGCCCGCGACGTCATGAGCGCGAGTCCGCGTACGATCGCTGAGGATGTTCTGGCCGAAGAAGCGCTGCTCTTCCTAAACGAGCAGAAGATCACTTGCGCCTTCGTGGTTCCCATTGATGGTCACGACGGCCCGAGCCAGCCGACCGGAATCATCCATGTCCACGATTTCCTGCGGCTTGGCCTTAGCTAAGCGCTGCCTTGGCAAAGTGAGTTGACCATGTCCCGCCCGAACTTTGCGATTATCATTCCCGCGCGCTATGCCTCGACGCGGTTTCCGGCCAAGCCGCTGGCCCCGCTCATTGGCGCAACCGGTATCGCAAAGCCGCTGATCCAGCGCTCATGGGAATGCGCCAGCCGCGTCCCGGGGAGTGCCGGGGTCTGGGTTGCGACCGATGACGAGCGCATTGCCGAAGTCGTGACTGACTTTGGCGGCCAGGTAGTGATGACCTCTGAAAGCTGCGAGAACGGGACGATCCGTTGTGCCGAGGCTGCCGCAAAGCTCGGCGACGTGGCCGAAGTCTTCGTCAACCTTCAAGGCGACGCGCCGCTCTCACCAGAGTTCATCGTTACCGATCTGGTTGATGCGCTTGTGGCTGATCCGGAGGCCCTTATGGCGACGCCAGCGGTGCGTTGTTCACGCGGGGTCTACGAACACCTTGTTGCCGACCAGGCGGCGGGACGGGTTGGGGGCACCACCGTGGTGATCGGCCGGTCTGGCCGCGCGATCTATTTCTCGAAGCGAGTTCTGCCTTATCTGCCGGCCAAGGCCGCCGAGGCGAATGAGCCGCCGGTCCACCTGCATCTCGGCCTCTATGCCTATCGCCGATCGGCGCTGGAGCTCTATGCGGCAGCGCAACCGTGCGAGCTGGAGGAACTTGAAGGGCTGGAGCAACTCCGCTTCCTCGACATGGGGCTGCCGGTACGAGTGGTTCCGATCAACCGGCTCGACTGGGATTCGATCGAACTCAACAACCCAAGCGACACTCCGGTGATCGAGGCGATCCTCAAGGAGCGGGGGATTGCCTGAAGCCGCTGGACGGCGCAGGATTAAAGGATGAGCCATGTGCCTGACCGACCACGCGGCCGTTCCTGGCTGATTGGTGCGGGACTGTTCCTCACGGTCCATGGCGAAGCCTTGCTCCGCCATCCTAGACCCTATCTTACCGGACTGTTCTGGCTGATGGTTGGCAAGCGGGTGCGCGGTCGCAACCAGCTTTCGGCGCTGATCGGTTCCAGCAGCCTTGCCTATGATCTGTGGGTGGCGCGGCGCGAGCCGTGGGCCTGGCCAGTGGCGGGCCGGGCCGCAGGCACATCATCGGTAGTGCTCGTAATCGACGCCCGCTTCGCGCCCGAACGGCTGGAGCGAACGCTGCCCTCGCTGGCCCATGCGGGTACCGCGGAAATGGTGGTGGTGGGTGGACCATCGGCCCAGCAGCTTTGCGGGTCCCCGCTGCCGGACCTGCCTTTGCGCTGGGTGGGCGAGCTCGTCGATCTCTACCAGGTCCTCCAACGCAGCCCCGGTACCTGGCTGATCATGCTCGAAGCCGGGGATTGCCTCGCGCCGGGTGCCCTGGGGCTGCTGACCGGAGCGGCAGGCGATAGCGACAGTGTCAGCTATTGCGATGACGATCTAATTGACCGGCGAGGTCGGCGCCACTCGCCCCTGTTCAAGCCCCATTGGAACAGCGAGCTTTACCGCTACCATGATTATCTGGCCGGTTCCGCCGCGCTCCGGCTCGATCATAAGCTGCTGGCGAACTTGCCGCCACTGGGCGATCCGAACTGGATCGCGACCCTGACGCGTACCGCAGTGGCGCTCGCCGACAATCCTCCCAGGCACGTTCCGCAGATCCTGTTTCATCGCGGCGTTCGCCCTCGTCCGAACCCGCCTGCGGCAATCAGGCCAGAGCCGGCGCATTGGCCGACTGTCTCCGTGATCATCCCCACGCGCAACCAAGTCGCCCTCCTGCAGACCTGTCTTGAGGGGCTGGAGCGGAGCAATTACCCAAACTTGGACTGCATCATCATCGATAACGGCTCGGACGATCCGGCGACGCTGGCCTGCCTGGCCAGGCTGAATCCCAAGAGATATCGCGTGCTGCGCCAGCCCGGGCCGTTCAATTATGCCGCGCTCAACAATGCCGCCGTGGCACAGGCGCAGGGTGAGTTCCTCTGTTTTCTAAACAACGACGTCTCCATGATCGAGCCGGACTGGCTTGGGTTGCTGGTCGATCACGCCAGGCGAGCAGATGTCGGCGCCGTCGGCGCGCGCCTGCTCTATCCGGACGGCACGATCCAGCACGCCGGGGTGGTTCTAGGTGTTGGCGGGGGCGCGGGGCATGCACATCGCGGACAGGATCCG
>Ga0073920_1000024_pt1 | contig 33250 bp, 32 predicted proteins | sample GWRWT4_2Sept14_2_FD_70953 | JGI IMG/M metagenome (GOLD analysis project Ga0073920, IMG submission 70953) | Sand microcosm microbial communities from a hyporheic zone in Columbia River, Washington, USA - GW-RW T4_23-Sept-14 | ecosystem: Engineered > Artificial ecosystem > Sand microcosm >...
CTACGAAGGCACGGCCCTGTCCGACAACGTCCGCTTTGTCGGCAATGTCACGATTGGCGAAGACGTGACCATTGCCGAATTGCAGGAGCTCTACGACGCCGTGGTGCTCGCCACAGGCGCGCCCAACGACAAGCCGGCGGGCATCCCGGGCGAAGGTCTCGATAACGTCTTCGGCAGCGCGGCCTTCGTCGGCTGGTACAATGGCCATCCGCAGTTCGCGAAGCTCAATCCTGACCTCTCTGGCAGCACCGCCGTAGTGATCGGCAATGGCAATGTCGCGCTCGACGTGGCGCGGATCATGGCCAAGACCGCGAGCGAGTTTACTGGTAGCGATATTGTCGCCCACGCGCTCCATGCGCTTGAAAAGTCGAAGGTTTCGCGGATCGTGATCCTGGGTCGGCGCGGGCCGCACCAGATCGCGATGACGCCCAAGGAGCTGGGCGAACTAGCCCACCTCAGCCGCGCCTGCCCGCGGGTCGATCCCGCCGACTTGCCCGCCGAGGACGAGGACCTGTTCCTTGAGCCCGGCCAACGCAAATCGGTCGGCCACCTGCGCAGCTTTGCCGCGATCCCCGAGGAATTTCGCGCCGACAAACCGGTGGAGATCGAGTTCGATTTCTTCGCCAGCCCGCGCAGCATTCTGGGGGACGGTCAGGTGAGCGGGATCGAGGTGGAACGCACCGTGCTCGATGCCAATGGCCGTGCCAGCAGCACCGGCGAGACCTATACCATTCCCTGCGGTCTGGTTGTCACCTGCATCGGCTATAAGACCAGCCCGATCCCAGGGGTCCCGTTCGAGGAAAGCGCCGGCCGCTTTGCCAATGACGAGGGGCGGATCCTGCCGGGGCTCTATTGCGTCGGCTGGGCGCGGCGCGGGCCATCGGGCACGATCGGCACAAACCGCCCAGACGGCTTTGCGATTGTCGAGCTGATCGCCGGGGATATCGGCAACGGCGCGGGCAAGGCCGGACGGCCGGGCTTTGATGCCCTAGCGGAGGCGCGGGGGCTCGACGTGGTCACTTTCCGCGACTGGAAGAAGATCGAAGCCGCCGAGGAACAGCGCGCCCGCGATGGCGCCCCGCGCGAAAAGTTCGTCGATGTTGGCGACATGATCCGGGCACTGGGGGAATAGCCCTTCTCTGCTTGCCCCCGCCCCCAAGCCGTGATTTAATCGCCCGGTTAAAGGCCCGGCCCCAGAGAGTCGCGGCCAGCGGAGAGAGCCCATGGCAACCTACGATCTGATCATTCGCAACGGCACCATCGTCGATGGCACCGGCGCGCCGCGGTTCACGGGCGATGTCGCCATCAAGGACGGGCTGATCGCCGCCGTTGGCCAGGTCCACGGCGATGCCACGGATGAGATTGATGCTGGCGGCAAGATCGTCGCCCCGGGCTGGGTCGATGTTCACACCCATTACGATGGCCAGGCCACCTGGGATCAGGAAATGGCGCCTTCCTCGTGGCACGGCGTGACCACCGCCGTGATGGGCAATTGCGGCGTCGGTTTTGCCCCGGCCGCGCCGGACCGGCACAATTGGCTGATCGCGCTGATGGAGGGTGTTGAAGACATTCCGGGCACAGCCCTGGCCGAAGGCATGAAATGGAATTGGGAAACCTTCCCCGAATACCTCGACGCGCTGGAAGAGCTGCCGCGCACCATCGATATCGGCACCCACGTGCCGCACGGCGCGGTGCGTGCCTATGTGCTGGGTGACCGCGAGCGGCCAGGTGCCGTGCCGACCGCCGAAGATATCAGCAAGATGGCCGACATCGTCGAGGAAGGCGTGCGCGCCGGGGCGCTGGGCTTCTCCACCAGCCGCACTGTGCTGCACCGCTCGATCGATGGCGAACTGGTCCCCGGCACGACCGCAACCGAAGAGGAACTGGTCGCAATCGGCCGCGCAATGGGCCGGGTCGGCTACGGCGTGTTCGAAATGGCCAGCGACCTGCGCCGCGAGTGGAACGAGTTTAGCTGGATGGGCCAGATCAGCCGCGAAACCGGCTTGCCGGTAACCTTCGCCGCGCTCCAGTCGATCGCCAAGGAGCAGCCGCTTTCCGAGCAGATCGCCAACATGCGCGCCGAAAATGACAACGGCGCCAATATCGTCGCCCAGATCGCGCTGCGCGGCAACGGCATCATCATGGCCTGGCAGGGCACAGTCCATCCGTTCCGCCTGCGGCCAAGCTGGCAGGCGATTGCCGAGCTGCCGTGGGACCAGCAGCGCAGCCGTCTGCTCGATCCGGCGTTCAAGGCGCAGCTCCTGTCCGAAGCCGCCGATTACAGCCAGGTGCCGGAAGACATCATCGGCATCTCGATGGTGGTCAGCGCCGGCTGGGGCATGCAGTTCGAGATGGACCCCGATTTCGATTACGAGCCGCAGGCCGATGCCTCGATCGCCGCGCGCGCTGCGACGGCCGGGGTTTCAGGCGACGAGTATGCCTATGACCTGCTGTGCCGCGACGGCGGCACGGGCTTTATCTATCTGCCGATCCTCAACTATGCCGATGGCAACCTCGATTTCCTTGAGCCGCTGCAGCACAGCGACGACACGGTGAACTCGCTGTCCGATGGCGGCGCGCACTGCGGCACGATCTGCGATGCCGCCAGCCCAACCTTCATGCTCCAGCACTGGGTCCGCGATCGCAAGCGCGGCAACAAGATCAGCCTGGAAAACGCCGTAAAGCGCCAATGCCGCGATACGGCGCGGCTTTATGGCCTTGATGATCGCGGGATCCTTGCGCCCGGCTATCTGGCCGACATCAACGTGATCGATCTTGATGCGATCAAGCTCGGCAAGCCGTGGCTGGCCTTTGACCTGCCCGCGGGCGGAAAGCGCCTGCTGCAGAAGGCCGAAGGCTATGTCTGCACGATCAAGACTGGCGTAGTCACCTTCCGCGACGGCAAGTGGACCGGCGCGACCCCCGGCGGCCTGATCCGCGGACCGCAGCGGGCAGATATGCTGGAAGCGGCGGAGTAGGCCCACACACTCAATTCTCGTCACCCCGGACTTGATCCGGGGTCCCGCTACTGTTGTGACCCTTCCAAGCGGGACCCCGGCTCTGGGGCCGGGGTGACGGTATTGGCTAAGGCCTAATCACGATCCCCACCGCCGGATCGGCCTTGCCCGCCAGCGTCGCGAGATAGGCCTGGCGCGCGGCCTCCAGCCCTTGCCGCTCGTCAATCGTCAGCGCCCCGCCGGCTTCAGCGATAAAGCGCAACCAGCTTGTCCCCACAGCCTCACCAAAGGCCTTGGGGCCCTGTTCCTTGATTGCCGCCACGGCATGATCGGGCGCGAAGAACAGGATCGGCGTCGGACCAGGCAGCGGACCATTGTCCTGCCCGAACCCAGCGCCAACATGGGTAGCGCCGACCGTGCAGGAATACTTGAGATGATCGCCCAGCGCGGTGTGGACGCCATGCATCAACCCCGCATTGCCGGCAAAGTCGACCAGCACCGAAGTGACCTGCGGCAGGCTGGCCAGATCGTCATAGGCCAGCACCACATCATAGAACCCGCCGTGCCGCACGAACTCGACATTCCCGGCCGAGGTCAGCCCGATCCGCTTGATCCCCGGCGAACGATGCTTGGCCACCGAAGCCAGCCCCATCGCGGTCTTGGACGAAGCCGAGGTCAGCACCACGGCCTCCGCCCCGAACCAGCCTTCGCGGCGCATGAAGCTTTCGATCAGGAAGCCGGTCTTGAACAGCGGGCCGAAGATCATCCGCTCCTCCTCGCGCGCCGGATCGTGTTCGGGGTCAGCGGCGAGGCGGCTGTACTGGTTGTAGATCGGGCTCATCGGCTGGCGGTGGGCGGCCGCATCGGTGAAGCCCCCGGCGCTCACCCCGGTCGGCAGCACGTCAAGGCTGTCGGCCATCGGCAGGTAGCCATAGACCCGCTCACCCACGGCAATCTCCGGGTGGCGGCTGTCGGTAACCACCGCATGGCCCCACATCGGTACCACGCCCCACTCGCCCTCGCCCGGGAAGAAATTCCAATAGCCAAAGGCATCGCCGGCCACGGCATAGGTCACGTTGTTGGCGGTGACCGAAAAGCTTTCGACCTTCAGCCGCGCCTCGCCATCGCCCAGCGGCGCATCGGCATATTCGGCAATCCGCGTTTCAGCCAGCGCGCCGCGCTTTACCTGGACAGTGGTGGTCATTGTTCTCTCCCTAACGCAAAATGGGCGCACCCATCGGCGCGCCCATTCAACCAAGCCTTTTCGGCGAGGTAAAGCGGATTACACGCGCATCGGCATCAGCACATAGAGCGCGGGGCTTTTGTCGTCCTGACGGATCAACGTCGGCGCGCCGGCGTCGGCAAGGTGCAGTTCGACCGTGTCGCCCTCGATCTGGCCCAGGATATCCTTGAGATAGGTGGCGTTGAAGCCGATCTCGAACCCGGCCGACTTGTAATCGGCCGGGACTTCTTCCGAAGCCGTGCCGTTGTCCGGCGAAGTGACCGACAGGGTCACCCGGTCATTGTCCAGCGCCATCTTGACCGCGCGGGTCTTTTCGGTGGCGATCGTGGCGACGCGGTCCACACCCTGCCAGAAGCTCTTGGGATCGAGCCGCAGCAGCTTGTCGTTGCCGGTCGGGATGACGCGGCTGTAATCGGGGAAGGTCCCGTCGATCAGCTTACTGGTCAGCACCACGCCATTTTCGCCGCCCAGGGTGAAGCGGATCTTGCTGGCCGAGAGGTCGATCAGGACATTGGCGTCTTGCGCCTCTTCAAGCAGCTTGCGCAGTTCGGCGACGCATTTGCGCGGCACGATCACGTCCGGCATGCCTTCCGAGCCATCGGGGCGCTTCAGGGTGAAGCGGGCCAGGCGGTGGCCATCGGTGGCGGCGGCCTTCAGCTCGTCATCCGTGACGTGCAGGAAGATGCCGTTGAGGTAATAGCGCGTTTCCTCGGTGCTGATCGCAAAGCGGGTGCGATCGATCAGCTGGGCCAGGGTCGCGGCCGGCAGCTCAAAGCTGGTCGGCAGGTCGCCCTCGACAATCACCGGGAAGTCATCGCGCGGCAGGGTCGGCAGCGAAAAGCGGCTGCGCCCAGCCTTGACCGCCATCCGGTTGTCGGCGGTTTCCAGGCTGACCTGGCTGCCATCGGGCAGCTTGCGGGCGATGTCGAACAGCAGGTGGGCCGAAACGGTGATCGCGCCAGGGCTTTCGACCGAAACCGCGCCCAGTGATTCCACTACCTGCAGATCGAGGTCAGTCGCCATGACCCGGACCGTGCCATCGGCCGCAGCCTCGATCAGCACGTTCGAGAGGATCGGGATCGTGTTGCGCCGTTCGACGACGGACTGGACGTGCGACAGGCACTTCAGGAGCGTCGCGCGTTCGATGGTGGCCTTCATGGTCGGTCTTTCGTCCCCAGGGAAGCGCACGGCCGGAATCGGCCGCAGCGCCGGAAATTCGGTCACTCGTTCTTAACGCCGCCCCTTAACGGGGCAAGCTTACGCACCGGATTTCCGGGCGAAACTGGGGATAAATCGATCCGTCCGGGCCCGATCAGAGCATCGCCATCCCGCCGTTGACGTGCAGCGTCTGCCCGGTGATGTAGCCGGCCTCCTTGCTGGCGAGATAGGCCACAGCCGCGCCGATATCCACGCCCTCGCCCATCCGGCCCATCGGGATCCGGGCGTTGAGCGCGTCCTTCTGGGCATCGGGCAACACCTCGGTCATCGCCGTGCGGATGAAGCCGGGGGCGACGCAATTGACCGTTACGCCGCGGCTGGCAATTTCCTGCCCCAGCGACTTCGACATACCGACCAGACCGGCCTTGGCCGCGGCATAGTTCATCTGCCCGGGATTGCCGGTCGCGCCGACCACGCTGGTGATGGTGATGATCCGGCCGAACCGGGCCTTCATCATCGGTTTGGTCGCGGCGCGCATCAGGCGGAAGGCGGCTTCAAGATTTATCTTGATGACCTGCTCCCACTCCTCGTCCTTCATCCGCATTGCCAGGTTATCGCGCGTAATCCCGGCGTTGTTCACCAGGATGTCGATCTTGCCCAGGGTATCGACCGTGGCCGGCACCAGGTGCTCGACCTGTTCGGTGTTCGAAAGATCGCAGGTGATCTCGACATGGTCGTGGCCATAGCTGTCGTTCAGCTCCTCACGGAACGAGCGCAGCTTGGACGGATTGGTACCTGACAGCGCCAGCCGCGCACCCTGCTTGGCCAGGGCATGACTGATCGCCGAGCCAATGCCGCCGGCAGCACCGGTGACAAGGGCAGTCATTCCGGAAAGATCGAACATGCGGTCCATGATCACAGCTCCTTCGCCAGCGCCTCAATGTCGGTCATGCCGACCACGCTGTTCACGGTTACATCGGTGACGCTGCGGCCGATCATCGGCCCCAGCACCTTGCCGCCCAGTTCGACGAACGTGTCTACCCCGGCGGCCTGCATGGCAATCACGCTTTCGCGCCAGCGGACGCGGCCGCAGACCTGTTCGACCAGCAGGCGCTGAACTTCGACCGGGTCGCTGACGAGTGCCGCGGTGACATTGGCGAACAGCGGCACGCGCAGCGCGCCTGGTGGGGTCTGCCCGAGGGCTTCGGCCATGGCATCGGCGGCCGGCTGCATCAGCGGGCAGTGGAACGGGGCCGAGACCGGCAGGGCGATCCCGCGCTTGATCTCGAAGTCCTTGACCAGGGCAATCGCCCGCTCGATCGCGCCCTTGTCGCCTGACAGGACGACCTGCGTGGGATCGTTGTCATTGGCGACGGTGCATACTTCACCCTCGGCAGCGGCATCAGCCAGCTTCTGGGCCTTGTCGATATCGGCGCCGAGCAGCGCGCACATCGCGCCCACACCAACCGGCACGGCGGCCTGCATGGCCTGCCCGCGCAGCTTCAGCAGGCGGGCCGTATCGGCCAGGCTGAAGGCTCCTGCGGCGCAAAGCGCGGTATATTCGCCCAGGCTGTGCCCAGCGACGAAGTCGGCCTTGTCGGCGAGCGCAATCCCGCCTTCCTGTTCCAGCACCCGCAGCACGGCAATGGCATTGGCCATGATTGCCGGCTGGGCATTTTCGGTCAGGGTCAGGGTCTCTTCCGGCCCGTCGCGCATGATCGCGGAGAGCTTCTGGCCGAGGGCATCGTCAACTTCCTCGAACACCGCGCGCGCGGCGGCGCTGGCGGCGGCGAGATCGGCGCCCATGCCGACCTTCTGGCTGCCCTGACCCGGAAAAACGAAAGCTCGCATGGTCCTCTTCTCCCTTGGCTTCGGGGCCCGCGCCTATTGGTTGGCGCCTCAGCGGGCAAGCCCGAAGGGTACAATCTTGTTGTCGATATCGTGGCCGATGTCGGCCGAGCCTAGAAACGGAATGGCGTGGCGTTGGCACCAGTGGCGGGCAATCTGCTCTGCGTCTGCGCCGAAGGGGCGGTCATTCTCCGGCACCTCGCTGACCCGGCCCAACCTGAGGCCGGCGATCCCGCCAAGGTGCGCGGTCAGGTGGAAGAACAGCCGGTCAACCGCATAGAGGTGCTCGCAAACCTCCTCGACCAGCACGACATGGCCGGCCAGCCCCGGCATCAGCGGCGTGCCGCAGAGCATGGCGAGCGTCATCAGGTTGAAGGCAACGCGGGGATGCCCGTCTTGTGACGGCTCCTCGCCGCCCTTGTCACCCGCCAGCCAGGCCAGCGTGCGCCGCACCGCGGCCTCGCCGCCCGCCCGGCGGATATCGGCGGGCATCGGCGCATGGACCGGCTGGCCGATCCGCTGGCGGTAGAGCCCGCCCAGCAGCGTGCCCGCATCGGAGTACCCCAGGAACAGCTTGTCCTGCGCCCGATGATCGAAGCGGGCCAGCGCATCCTCCGAAATCCGCGCCGCGCCATAGCCGCCGCGCGCGAACCAGACGGCATCGAAGGCCGGATCGTTGGCACATTCGACCAGTGCCTCAAGCCGCGCCGCATCGGCTCCGGCAAAGTGCCCTTCGCTGAGGAAGCATTGCGGATGGACATGGAGCTTCACGTCCGGAAACTCTGCCTCGGCCAGGGCAATGACCCGCTCTGCATCCGCTTTTGCGAAGACAGCAGACGGGGCGCAGATCGCTACATTGGGCATGATGCTTCCTAACCCGGTTGTCAGGCGTGGCAAGGGCGCATACCGGAGGGCCAATGAGCGACCTCACTACCAACCCCTGGTTCTTCTGCGGCATTGGCGGCTCTGGCATGCTGCCGCTGGCGCTGATCCTCAGAGGCCATGGCGCCACCATCGCCGGGTCGGATCGCAGCCGCGACCAGGGCCGTACGCCGGAAAAGTTCGCCTGGCTGGAGCGCGAGGGCTTCACCCTGTTCCCGCAGGACGGCAGCGGGATCACCTCCGCCGATCAAGTGCTGGTCGCCTCCGCCGCGGTTGAGGATACGGTGCCGGAAATGGTCCGCGCCCGCGAACTGGGCTGTGCGCGGATGAGCCGGGCGGAACTGCTCGCCCGCCTGTTCAACGCAGCTCCGCGCGGGGTGGCGATCGGCGGGACCAGCGGCAAGAGCACGGTCACCGGCATGACCGGCTGGATCCTGACCGCCACGGGCCGCGACCCGACGATCATGAACGGCGCGGTGATGAAGAACTTCGCCGCGCCGGATGCGCCCTTCGCCTCTGCGCGCGTGGGCCAAGGCGATGTCTTCGTCAGCGAAGTGGACGAAAGCGACGGCTCGATCGCGCTTTATCGCCCGGCGGTATCGGTCCTGCTCAACGTCAGCCTCGATCACAAATCGATGGATGAGCTGCGGGTGCTGTTCGGGGATTTCCTCGCCGCTGCCGCAGTCGCCGCGCTCAATGCCGATGATCCGGAGTGCCTCGCCCTCGCCCCGCGCGCCGGGGCCGTCATCCGCTTCGGGATCGACAGCATGGAGGCCGAGATCGGGGTTGAGCCAGGTTCGATCACGGAAGGGCCGACTGCCCTGACCGCAACCGTCCTCGATCGCCGCGAAGGATCAAGTCATGTGCTGACCTTGCAGGTCCCCGGCCGCCACAATCTGGCCAATGCGCTGGCCGCGATTGCCGCCGCCAATGCTGCTGGCGTTGCAGTGGCCGATGCGGTTGCAGCGCTGGGTTCCTACGCCGGCCTGGCCCGCCGGTTCGAGATCGTCGGCACGAGTCCATCAGGCGTGACCGTAATCGACGATTTCGGCCACAACCCAGAAAAATGCGCCGCCACGCTGCGGACGCTGAAAGCCCATCCTGGCCGGGTGATCGCCTTCTTCCAGCCGCATGGCTATGGCCCGCTGCGCCAGATGGGCCACGCGCTGGCCGAGGTCTTCGCCCGCCTGCTCGGGCCGGGGGACGTCACCCTGTTGTGCGATCCGGTCTATTTCGGCGGCACCGTCGATCGCAGCGAAGGCAGCGAGCGGATCGTGGGCCTGATTCGCGAGTATGGCGGCCGGGCAGAGTACATCCCGGCGCGCGAGAACTGCGGCCGCTTCATGGCCGAGATCGCCCGGCCCGGTGACCGGATCGTGATCATGGGCGCGCGCGACGACACCTTGAGCCTGTTCGCGAAAGATTTGCTGGCGCGTCTCGATTAATTCGGATTTGATGCTTTCCGGCTTCGCTTTTCAGGAGAGTGCAGATGGCGACCGACATGTCCGAAGAGGAATTCGAGCGCGAATTGAACGCCGTAGCCGGCCAGGCCGGCACCGAAATCAGTTACAATGATCCGAACGACGCCGACAACTATGTAACTGCAACGGCCTATATCAATGATGCGGGCCGTGCTTGGCGGCACATCGAAAGCTCAGGGTTCAACAGCCCGCATATGGGCGCGGGCAATTTTGGAGAGTGGCTCGCCGATGGCGAAGACCCCGCCGATTTCGGGCAGGAGTTCGTGGAGCCGGAAGAATAGTGCCAGCTTGATCGGCCGACCTGATCAGGGTCGCCTCAAGCGTCGGCGCCGGCACTCACTTTGAAAACCTTGTGCAGCAGCACGGCGACAATCGTGCCGAGGATCAGCCCGACAATCCCTGACAGCGTCGAATTGGTCAGCCAGCCCAGCACCCCGCCCAGCGCGCCGGCCGCCTGGTGCACGGCATGCTCCGCCGCGTGGATCGCCTCGTAGGGCGGTTTGAAGCCCAGCTTCTTGGCCCCATCGACCATGATGTATCCGCCGACCCACAGCATGGCGAGCGTACCCACGACTGACAGTGTGGTGAGCAGCTTGGGCATGGCAAGGAGCAGGCCCCGCCCAAACGCCTTGGCGGCCGCGCTGGTGCGCTTCTGGACCATGTGCAGACCGATATCGTCCATCTTCACGATCAGCGCGACCACGCCATAGACCGCCGCGGTGATCACGATCCCGACCAGCGCCAGAATGATTCCGCGGTTGAGCAGTGTTTCATCGGCCACTTCGGCCAGCGCAATCGCCATGATTTCGGCCGAAAGGATGAAGTCGGTCCGCACCGCACCTGAAATGCGCTCCTTCTCGAAGGTTGCCATGTCCTCGATCGGATCTTCCAGCGTCTCGCCGTGCTTGGCCCCGCCCAGCTTCTCCAGCACCTTTTCCGCGCCTTCATAGCACAGGAACAGCCCGCCCATCATCAGCAGCGGGGTGATCGCAGCGGGCAGGAATTCGCTCAGTGCCAGGGCGGCGGGCAGCAGGATCAGCAGCTTGTTCTTCAGGCTGCCCTTGGCGATCTGCCAGATGATCGGCAATTCCCGCTCCGGCGTGAATTCGGTGACATAGCTGGGGGTCACCGCCGCATCGTCGATAACCACGCCCGCCGCCTTGCTGCCAGCCTTGGCGGCCGCCACGCCGACATCGTCGATCGAGGCTGCTGCCGCCTTGGCGATCACGGAAATATCGTCCAGCAGGGCGACGAGACCGGTTGGCATGGCAGTGTAACTCCTCGAAAAGGCAGGCAGGTTGCTGCTTGCCAAGCCTTGGCCCTCCCCGCAAGGCTTGCATTCCCGGCATAAGCCGCTAATGGCCGCCGCTTCCGGAAGCGATTCCGGGGAAAAGAAAGCCGGAGGGGCCCCGCAATCCTGCGGATCAGCCAGCGATCGGTTAGATAGATGAAAGGCACAAGCATGCCGCTTTACGAGCATGTTTTCCTGGCGCGCCAGGATCTGAGCCAGGCGCAGGTTGATGCGCTGGCCGCCACCGCCACGGAAATCGTTGAAGCCCACCAGGGCAAGGTCACCAAGACCGAAACCTGGGGCCTCAAGAACCTGGCCTACAAGATCAAGCGCAACCGCAAGGCGCACTTCGTGCTGCTGAACATCGAGGCCCCGGCCGGCACCGTTGCCGAGCTGGAGCGTCAGACCGCGATCAACGAAGACGTGATCCGCTGGCTGACTGTGCGCGTCGACGCCCTTGAAGAAGGTCCGTCGGTGCAGATGCGCAAGCAGGACCGTGAGCGCACCAAGCGCCGCGAACGCGAGGAGTTCTAAGAGATGGCCCGCGCATTTTTCCGCCGCCGCAAGTCGTGCCCGTTCTCGGGCAAGAATGCCCCCGCGATCGATTACAAGGACACGCGCCTGCTCCAGACCTACATGTCTGAGCGTGGCAAGATCGTTCCGAGCCGCATTACCGCCGTTTCTGGCAAGAAGCAGCGCGAACTGGGCCAGGCGATCAAGCGTGCCCGTCAACTGGGCTTGCTGCCCTACCTCGTGAAGTAAGGGGAGCGAGACCATGGAAATCATCCTCCTCGAACGCATCGAGAAGCTGGGCACCATCGGCGATGTCGTGACCGTCAAGGACGGTTACGCGCGCAACTTCCTGCTGCCCAACAAGAAGGCGCTGCGCGCCAACGAAGCCAACCGCAAGGTCTTCGAAGCTAACCGCGGTAAGATCGAAGCCGACAACGCCGCCCGCCGGACGGACGCTGAAGGCCATGCCGGCAATGTCGAAGGCAAGTCGGTCGTCCTGATCCGCGCTTCGTCGAACTCGGGCCAGCTCTATGGTTCGGTTTCGGTGCGTGACATCGTCGATGCGCTCAACGCCGATGGCGCTGGCATCAACAAGGCGATGGTCGTGCTGGAACGCCCGATCAAGACCATCGGCGTGTTCGACGTCAAGGTGGCGCTGCACCCCGAAGTGACCGTGATGGTCAAGGTCAACGTCGCGCGTTCGCCTGACGAAGCCGATCAGCAGGCCAAGGGCGTCGACGTAATCGCCGCCATGTTCGAAGACGACGCCGCCGAGGCTGCTGCCGCTGCGGGTGACTTCGAAGCCGGCAACGGCGAAGAGCAGGAAGGCGAGGCTCCGGCCCCGACTGCTGCTCCGGAAGCTGCCGACGAGGGCGAAGAAGCCTAAGGCTTCAACGCTTTCGCGAACCGATCAAGGGGGTGCTCCGGCGCCCCCTTTTTCGTTGGCAAACCGGTTTCAGCAGCAACGTAATTGAAATGTCACCGCGATCTGTCTAAAGGCTCGCGATGCTAAACACAGAAAAGACCATCGCGGAATTGGTCCGCGTTTACGACGAAGCCGTCGCCACCCTCCGCTCCGACATCGCGAAATTCGCTGCCGACGGAACCCTTCCCCCCGCCGAACGCCGCGCCAGCAAAGCCTGGTGCTATCCGGAACTGCGGATCACATATACCGGCGTTGAGACCCGTCCGGACCTCGCCCGCGCCTTCGGCCGGCTGGCGCAGCCGGGCACTTTCATGACAACGGTTACCCGCCCAGCCCTGTTCGCCGATTACCTGGGCGAGCAGCTTGAGCTCTTGGCGGACGACTATGATATCGAGGTCACGGTCGGTCGCTCCGCGCAGGAAATCCCCTTCCCTTACGTGATTGATGCCAGTTCTGGCCTGGGCGGATTGAGCCCGCAGGACATGGCCCGCCACTTCCCGGCAACCGAACTCGCCATGATCGGTGACGAACTGGCTGATGGGATCGAGATGACCGACCCGGACGGCACCCTGCCGCTGGCCCTGTTCGATGGTTTGCGCACCGACTTCAGTTTGGCCCGTCTGGCGCATTACACCGGCACGCCGATCGAGGATTTCCAGCGCTTCATCCTGTTCACCAACTATCACCGCTATGTCGATGAATTCGTTGACTGGGCAGGCACCCAGCTGGGCAAGGACGAAAATGTCCGCCTGTCCGGCGCGGGCGGCTTGCTGGTCGAGGCAGCAACCGCGAATGCGCGCGAACTGCTGTCCGACACCGCCTGGCGGCGGCACCAGATGCCGGCCTATCACCTGGTCCGCGAGGACAAGATGGGCATCACCCTGGTCAACATCGGGGTCGGCCCGTCCAACGCCAAGACGATCTGCGATCACCTCGCGGTGCTGCGCCCCGAAGCCTGGCTGATGATCGGACACTGCGGCGGGCTGCGTGATACCCAGCGGATTGGCGACTATGTGCTGGCCCACGCCTATCTGCGCGACGATCACGTGCTCGACTGCGTGTTGCCGCCGGAAATCCCGATCCCTGCCATTGCCGAAGTGCAGATCGCCCTGGCCCAGGCGGCCGAACAGGTCAGCGGCGATACCGGCGCGAACCTCAAGAAGCGGATGCGGACCGGCACTGTTGCCACCACTGACGATCGCAACTGGGAGCTGCGCTATACCCAGTCGGCCCGCCGTCTCAGCCAGAGCCGCGCAATCGGGATCGACATGGAAAGCGCCACCATTGCCGCCCAAGGCTATCGCTTCCGCGTGCCTTACGGGACGCTACTGTGCGTTTCGGACAAGCCGCTGCACGGCGAGATCAAGCTGCCGGGCCAGGCCAACCGCTTCTACGAGGAAGCGATTGCCGCGCACCTGCTGATCGGCACCACGGCTTGCGACCTGCTCCGCGCAGAGGGCGCCCGGCTCCATTCACGCAAGCTGCGCGCCTTCAAGGAACCGCCGTTCCGTTGAGGCAAGACGCCCGCGTCCGCCTCGCCCGGTCAGCCGACTTGCCGCTGCTGCCTGCGATCGAGCGGTCGGCAGCGGCGTTGTTCGCCAGTCAGCCCGGGCTCGCGCACCTGGCCGCGGGTGAGGTAATTTCCGTCGCAGAACATGCGCATTATCTGGCGAAAGACGGCCTGTGGGTGGCGGAAATTACCGACACGATTGGAGGGTTTCTCGCAGCGACCGAAGTGGCCGGCAACTTCCACATCCGCGAAGTGTCGGTCGATCGAAGCGCCCAAGGCCAAGGCCTGGGGCGCGCGCTGATCGAGACTGCGCTCTGTGCTGCGACCGAACGCGGCTTCGCAGCGGCAACACTCACGACCTTTCGGGACGTACCGTGGAACGAGCCGTTCTATGCACGGGTTGGTTTCCGCGTGCTTGAACAGGCGAAACTTACGCCAGCGCTAGCGGCGATCCTGACGGAAGAACTGGCGCACGGCATGCCCGAAGGCAGCCGGTGCGCCATGCTCTGCTCGCTGGGATAAGGCTTACCAGCCCGCCTTCATTCCCTTGTTCTGCTGATCAAGCCACTTCTTGAGCGGCGCGAAGTAGGCCATCATCGCCTTGCCGCTCATTTCGCGGCTGCCGGTGAACGCCTGCAGCGCATCGGGCCAGGGCTTCGACGCGCCCATTTCCAGCATGGCGTTCAGCTTCGTGCCGACATCCTTGTTGCCGTAGAACGAGCAGCGGTGCAGCGGCCCCTTCCAGCCGGCCGCCTTGCAGGCCGCTTCGTAGAACTGGAACTGCAGGATCCGCGCCAGGAAGTAGCGGGTATAGGGCACCACGGCCGGCACGTGATACTTGGCCCCGGCGTCAAAGGCGTCTGCCCCGCGAGCGGAAGGCGGCACGATCCCCTGGTATTTCAGACGCAGGTCAGTCCAGGCCTGCTGGTAGCCCTCGGGCTTCACCTGGCCGGAGAAGATCTGCCAGCGGTAGCGATCAACCAGCAGGCCGAACGGCAGGAAGGCCACCTTGTCCATTGCCTGGCGCAGCAGCAGGCCGGTGTCCTTGTCGGCTGAAGGCACCTTGGCGCGATCAAGCAGGCCGATCTGCACCAGATATTCCGGCGTCATCGACAGCGCGATGGCATCGCCGATCGCCTCGTGGAAGCCATCGTTGGCCCCGTCGAGGTAGAGCGGCGACTGCTTGTTGTAGGCGCGCTGGTAATAGTTGTGGCCCAGCTCGTGATGGATCGTGGTGAAATCGTCGCCGTTGACCTTGATGCACATCTTGATGCGCAGGTCCTCGACATTGTCGACGTCCCAGGCCGAGGCGTGGCAGACCACTTCGCGGTCCTGCGGCTTCACGAACTGCGAGCGCTCCCAAAAGGTCTTGGGCAGCGGGGCAAAGCCCAGCGAGGAGAAGAAGCCCTCGCCCGCCTTGACCATCTTGATCGGGTCATAGCCCTTGGCGTTGAGCAGCTCGGTCACGTCGTAACCGACATCGCCCGCACCCGGAGGCGCGACCACGTCATAGATGTTGCCCCATTCCTGGGCCCACATATTGCCAAGCAGGTCGGCGCGGAGCGGGCCGCTCTTGGCCTGGACCTTATCACCATACTTGGCGTTGAGCTTGCCGCGCACATAGGTGTGGAGGCTGTCGTAAAGCGGCTTCACTTCCTGCCACAGCTTCTCAGTCAGCGCGGCGAATTCTTCCGGGCTCATGTCATAGTTGGAGCGCCACTGCGCGCCGACATCGGCAAAGCCCAGCCCCTGCGCGCCTTCATTGCCGAGCGCGACCAGCTGGGCGTAATCGCCCTTGATCGGCTTGCCGACATTGTCGTGCCAGCTGGTCCACATTTCCTTGAGCTCATCGGGATTGCGGCTGGTGCCCATCCGTTCCTCGATGTCGCTGCCGTTGATCGGCTGGCCACCCAGCGTGCCCTTGCCCTTGCCATAGACGCCCTGCATCCGCGCCTTGATCGTCGCCATTTCCTGCGCCGCGCCCTCACGGGTCGGTGCCGGCAGGGTAATCGCGGTGCGCATCCGGTTCAGCTTGCGGTTCGTGTCGTAGGACAGGTTCGGCGTCGGGGCGTACTTCGCGGCGGCCAAGGCATTGCGGACCATCAGCGTGGTCACGGCCGCATCGGCGCGGGCGGTCATCGCCTCGGTGTCCTGGTTGATATAGGTCTCATAGACCCAGCCGGCCTGTCCGGCTTCGATCACGGCCTGGTTCAGGTCCTTCTCCGCCTTGGCAACAAAGGCATCAGCCTGTCCTTGCGGGGTCTGGGCATCCTGCGCCAGGGTCGGCGATGCCACCAGCGCCGTCGCCAGCGCGGCGAGCGAAACGATCCTCTTCATCGATGTTTTCCTTATCACGACAATGCGGCCGCCAGGCCGATGCCGGGCACGCTGGCGAGGTGCGCCGTGCGGGTCAAGCCCGGATCGGCCAAGGGCGTTCAGGCCAGCAGGAAATCGCGGATTGCCTCGCCCAGCTCCGGCTTGGTGACACAGCTCATGTGCGTGCCGGGCACGGTGACCAGCGTGGCATTCGGCAGGGCAGCGGCGAGCAAGTCAGGCGAGCCATTGTCGCGGTCCTTGTCGCCATTGACCACCAGGGTCGGCATGGTCAGCGCGGCCAACTCGGCCGGGTCGGTATCGCTGAAGGTCTGCAGCAGCAGCCGCGCCGCAACCCGGTCCACCTTCATCGTCTTCATGAACGAGACGGCGGCAAAGGCCGGGTCGCCGGGCTTGACCTCATCGAACCGGTCGATCGCATCGGTGAAGAAGGCCCCGCGCCCGGTCCAGCCGGCGAGCCCTTCCAGCCCCATCCCGCCCAGCGCCAGCTTGCGCGGCTTGACGCCGTGGATCACCGCCCGGACCGAAGTGCGCGCGCCAAGCGAGAAACCGACCAGATCGAAATCGGTCAGCCCCAGCGCCTCGACCACGGCGATCGCGTCACGCGCCAGCACGTCAGGCGGATAGGCTACCGCATCGTGTGGCTTGCCGCTGTCACCATGGGCACGCAGGTCCGGCATCAGGCATTCGAACCCGGCATCGGCCAGTAATTGCGCCTGGCCCCAGTTTATCCAGTTCATTTGCGCGCTGGAAAACAGGCCGTGGAGCAGAATCACCGGACGACCAGCGCCGAGCCGGTGCAGCGCCAGCGGGGTGCCGTCAAAGGACTGAATCGTTTCCATGAACCGGAAACCTCAACCTTTCTTGAGGTGCCGCCGCCCGAGCAATTCGGCAATCTGCACGGCGTTGAGCGCGGCGCCCTTGCGCAGGTTGTCGGAAACACACCACAGCGACAGGCCGTTGTCGACGGTCGAGTCCTCGCGGACGCGGCTGACGAAGGTTGCGCCATCGCCGACGCATTCGACCGGGGTCACGTAGCCGCCGTCCTCGCGCTTATCGACCAGCATGATGCCCGGAGCTTCGCGCAGCAGGTCCTGGGCCTGCTCGGCGCTGATCTCGTCTTCGAACTCTAGGTTGATCGCTTCGGAGTGACCGACGAAGACCGGCACGCGCACGCAGGTCGCGGTGACCTTGATCTTGGGGTCGAGGATCTTCTTGGTCTCGACCACCATCTTCCATTCTTCCTTGGTCGAACCATCATCCAGGAAGCTGTCGATGTGCGGGATCACATTGAAGGCGATCTGCTTGGTGAACTTCACCGGCGTGCTGCTGTCACCCACGAAGATGTTGCGGCTCTGCTCGAACAGTTCGTCCATGCCCTGCTTGCCCGCGCCGGAAACAGACTGGTAAGTCGCCACGACCACGCGCTTGATCCGGGCGGCATCGTGCAGCGGCTTCAGCGCAACGACCAGCTGCGCGGTCGAGCAGTTGGGGTTGGCGATGATGTTGCGGGCCTTGTAGCCGTCAATGGCGTCCGGGTTCACTTCGGGGACGATCAGCGGCACGTCCGGGTCCATCCGGTAGTATGAGCTGTTGTCGATCACCACGCAGCCGGCCGCGGCGGCCTTGGGCGCATAGGCCTTCGACACGTCCGACCCGGCCGAAAACAGGGCAATGTCCCAGCCGGCAAAGTCGAAATGCTCGATATTGCGGACCTTGAGCATCTTGCCGGTCTCGCCAAACTCGATCTCGTCACCCGTCGAGCGCGAGGAGGCAACGGCGGCCAGCTCGTCGATCGGAAACTCGCGCTCGGCCAGAACATTGAGCATCTCGCGCCCGACATTGCCCGTCGCGCCGACCACTACCACCCGGTAACCCATGCCAATCTCCTGAAGAACGGTGGCTGCGGCTAGACCGGCTGGCCGGTGTTGTCCACCGGCAGCGAGTCGAAGGCGACCGTCACGCGCGGCGCGGCGCTCTCGAACGGGGTGGTGCCGTGCCACAGGTAGGACGGGAACAGCACCAGGTGCCCCTCCTGCGGCTGCACCACCCGGCGCGGGGCCAGGTCCAGCCCGAGCGCGGCATCGGGTACGCCAAAGGCCAGCGCGCCCTGCCCTTCGCCCGCGGCCACTTCCGGCGGCAGGCTGACGTAATAGGCGCTGCTGAGCCAGCCAGCGGGATGGATGTGGCTGATATGAAAGCCCGACGAGGCGAGCCGCACCGACCACGAGGTCGGGAAGCTGACCGCGCCAGTGATCCGCCCCAGGAACGGATGCCCGGGATCGGGCCGGAGCGTGGCAAGCCGCTGCTCGATCGCCGCCTTGGTCGCCCGCGCGAGGCCGCCGATCACCGGATCGTCCGCTTCGAACAGGTTGCCGCGGGTCTGCGTGCCGCCGCGCAGCGACTGGTCGGCCGGGTGAGCGGCGAGCTGGTGCCGCTCTTCCAGTACGGCCAGCAAGCGCGGATCGAGCCCGAGGTCGATCGGCATGACCAGATTGTCGTAATCGCACAGCCAATGCTCACGCTCGTCATTCAGCAGGCGCCAGGCGACACCGAGCAGCGCCCAGCTTGACTGGTCCTTGGGCAGCAGCCGTGCCGCCTGCTCCGCCGCTGCGACCGCTCCGGCCGGATCGCCCTTCTTCAGCAGGATATGCGCCCGGATCGTATGGGCGGGTGGATAGGTCGGCTCGAGCACCAGGGCGGCGTCGATCCGCGCCAGCGCTTCGTCATCGCGGCCCTGCGCGGTCAGCGCATTGGCGACGAAGGCTTCGATCATGGTGTCCGTGCCAAAGCGCGCCTGAGCCTGGGCGGCAAGGTCCAGCAGCTGGTCCCACAGCTGGTGTCCGCGGGCAATCGCCATGGCCTCGACCCACAGCGCGGCGGCGTGCGGCGCGCGCAGCAGCGCGTCGCGCAGGCTGTCCAGCGCCTCACTGCCCCGGCCGAGCTGCGGCAGCAGGCTGGCCATGGTGGTATGCGGCTCGACCAGATCGGGCTTGACCCGCACCGCTTCGTGGTAGGCCGCCAGCGCCTCGTCAAAGCGGCCGGCATCGGCCAACAGATGGCCGCGCATGGTCGCCGTTTCGGCCAGCTTGAGCCCTTCGTTCCAGGCCCGCTCGATCTCCACCAGCGCTTCGTCCAGCCGCCCGCACTTGCGCAGCTCGACCGCCAGGTTGTGCCGGGCGATCCGGTCTGACGGATTAGCGGCAAGCTGCTGCAGCAGCGCCGCGACCTGGGCCGGCGAGCCGGTCGGGCCGATGCCAAGGCTCATGGTTTCACCCCGTGGCGTTCAAGGAAGGCAAAGATCGTTTCCCACAGGTGCACGCCCACCTTCGGTCCGCCGACGCGGTGGGTATAGCCAGGATAGAGCATCATTTCGAACGGCACGGCCTTCCCCTGCATTTTGGCGATCAGCGCCGAGGAATGCTCGAACACCACGTTATCATCGGCCATGCCGTGGATCAGCAGCAGCGGGTCCGCGATCTTCGCAGCATCGGCCATGGCATTGGCCTTGGCATAGGCCGCCGCGTCCGGCTTTGGATCACCCATGTAGCGTTCGGTGTAATGGGTGTCATACAGCTCCCACTTGGTCACCGGCGCTCCGGCGATCCCGGCGGCATAGACCCCCGGATTGGCCTGAAGCATCTTCAACGTCAAATAGCCGCCATAGGACCAGCCATAGGTCGCGATCTTGTCGGCCGCGACGAAGGGCAGCCCCTTAAGGTACTGCGCCCCGGCCAGCTGATCCCCAACCTCGACCCCGCCCATCGCGCGGTAGATCTGCTTCGAAAAATCGACCCCGCGATTGTCCGAGCCGCGGTTGTCAAGTTCGAACCAGATATAGCCCTTGTCGACCACGGCCTGGGCCAGCGGGCTGCCCCAATCGCGCAGCACCTGCTGGTTGCTCGGCCCGCCATAGTGCGAGAAGAGCACCGGATAGCGTTTGCCCGGCTCGAGCACAGGGGTGATCATGTTCCAGTGCAGCACCGTGCCATCGGCCGCCTTGATTGTGCCGAATTCGGTCGGGCGGTGGCTGGCAAGGTAAGGCGCATAGGGGTGCTTGGCGTCGAGCTTGTTCTCTTCGACCCAGGCGATCCGCTTGCCGCCCTGATCCGCCAGGTAGACCTGCAGCGGCTGGTTTAGCGCCGAGCGCGAGATCAGCAGCGACTTGCCCGAACGGTCCATGCCGGCGCTGTTGTGGAAGCCCAGCTCGGTAAGGCGCGTCACCTTGCCCGGGCTCTTGAGGTCAAGCGCATAGACCTGGTGCGCCAGCGGATCGTCCTTGGTGGCGGTGAAGAACACCTTGCCGCTGGCCTGATCGACCCCGGCCAGCGCGGTCACCACCCAGTCACCCTTGGTCAGTTGCTGCCACTTGCCCTGCTTGAAGTGCCACAAATGGCCGAAACCATCGCGCTGCGACCACCAGACCAGGCTGCCGTCCTTGAGGAAGCGGTAGCTGTTTGAGAGGTCGATCCAGTGACCCTTGGCCGCCGTTTCGGTGAACAGCACCCGGCTCTTGCCGGTGGCGGGATCGACGGCCAGCATATCGAGCCGGGTCTGTCCGCGATCCTGCCGCTGGACATAGAGCGTCTTGCCATCAGGCGCCCAATCTACCCGCGCAAGGTAGATGTCCTTCTCCGGCCCCAGGTCGACCTCGACCCGCTCGCTGCCATTGGGCTTCTGCACATAGAGTGAGACCAGCGCATTGGCCGTACCCGCCAGCGGATAGCGCTGGGCATAGGTCTTGGTCCCCTCTGCCCCGATCGCGGCGCGGGTGACCACGGCGACCGGCGCCTCGTCAAACCGCTGCACGGCAATGCGGCTGTCATCGGGCGCCCACCAGTAGCCGGTGTAGCGGGCCATTTCTTCCTGGGCGACGAATTCGGCCTCCCCCCAGGAGACAGTTTCCGACGATTCCTCCGGCGTCACCGCCTGGGCCGCTTCGCCGACCTTGCCGGTCCATAGCCGCCGCCCGCGCACGAAGGAGACATAGGTCCCCTTGGGGCTCAACGCCGGGTTAAGCTCGTCCTCGGACGTATCGGACAGCCGCTGGACCGAGCCATCAAGCCGCGCGAGGTAGAGGTCGCCGTCAAGCGGCACCAGGATCGCCTTGCTGTCAGCGGCCCATTCATAAGTCACGATGCCTTTGAGATCACCGATCCGCAGCCGCTCGCGCTGCATCTTCTCGGCCTCGGATAATTCCTTGCCGCTGCCGAGCTTCAACGAATCGACCAGCATGGTCCATTGCCCGGTGGTGCGATCGAAACCCCACAGGTCATAACGCTCACGGTCGTTGGTGCGATTACGCAGCAGCGTCAGATAGCGGCCATCGGGCGAAAGCTTCACCCCGCGCGGCACAGCCCCGCTCAGGCTGGGGCTGGCAAAGACGCGTTCGATGGTCAGCGGCTGGGCGGCAGGCACAGGGCTCTCCGTGGAAGTCTGGGCAAGAAGCGGGGCGGCAGGGGCAAGCGCAGCGAGCGCGCAGGCGGCAAGCAATCGGGACATCGAAGGCACGGCAAACTCACGCAGCGAAAAGGGCGCCCCGGCCAGCCGGGACGCCCCTCTCTAAACAGCTTTGCCGTCAGCGCCAGAGGCTGATCAGGCTGCCGCCGCCGGCAGCCGCCGGAACGGCTGCTTGCGGCAATAGGCCAGGCTGCGCCAGACCCACTCCAGCGGCCCGCTGGCAAACCAGCGCATCCACAGGTTGGCGAAGATCAGCTGGAACAACACCACCACGCTGGCGAGGCCCGCCAGCCAGGCCCAGCCCGGCGCCATCGGCCAGTGCAGGCCGGCCGGCGAATAGAGGATATGCACCCCGATCACCTGCTGCATCAGGTAAAGCGAGAAGGCCATCTGCCCAGCCGCCAGGAAGGGCCACATGATCTTGCGGAAGATCACCCCGCGCATCAGCAGGTTGATCAGCGCGACATGGCCGATCGACACCGCGATCCGCGCCAGCTCGCTGGTCATCCAGATGGTCTTGGGGATCGGCAGGAAGGTCATCCGTTCCAGCCCACCGACGTAGCGCGCAGTGAGGCCGAAGCCATAGGCGACGATCAGCGCAATCCAATAGTCGCGGGTGGAACGCTGCCCCTGGATGAAACCCAGCTTCCAGGCAGCGATGCCCAGCAGCATCACGCTGAAAGCCTCGGCAACTCCGCCCAGCAGCGATCCCTTGCCGACGATCAGGATATAGGTCGAGATCAGGAACCCGGCATAGTCCATGAACGAACCGGACCGGGCCTTGACCTCATCCTTGGTCAGCTTCTCAACTACCGGCTCCTTGCCATTGATCCGGTCGACCTTTTCCTGCCATTCCTTCACCGTCTCGGTCTCTTCAGCAGTCAGCTTCTGACCCTTGGCCTGCTTATCCACTGCAACCGCATGGGTCTGCTGCATTTCTGTGCGGCTGACATATTCAAAGGCCCCACCGACCACCTGGACCGAGGCAAGCAGCAGCCCCAGCGGGATCAGCCAGCGCACGCTGAGCTTGCGGAACGGAAACAGCGCCAGCGCACAAAGCGCGTAGACGTGCAGGATATCGCCCGGCCACAGCAGGACGAAAATGTTGATGAGGCCAAAGGCCAGCAGCCACAGATTGCGGCGGATATAGAGATCAGCCACGGCGACCGGGCCATCGGGCTCCATTGCCTTGGCCGCCGTAACCATCAGCCCGGCCCCGAACAGCAATTCCAGCATCCCGCGCTGGGTGCCCTCCAGGAAGGTCGTCATGAACAGCCAGACCTGCTGGTCCGGCGGCGTCCAACCCATCGCCCGGATATCGCCAAGGAAGGCCGAGATCGGTCCGGACATCGCCGGTACGTTCAGGTAGAAAATGCCGAGAATTGCGAAACCGCGCAGTGCATCGAGCACGGCAATGCGGTCTCTGCCGCGCACCGGCGCCAATGCCGGCGCCTGGCCCTGTTGGCCTGTCATACTGTTCTCCCCATCCCAAAGGATGACGTGAAGCTAGCATGGTGTATGATATATGCAATACACTTCCGTCGGCCGGAATCAGAAAGGGCCCCAACCGCGTGGTTGGAGCCCCTTCGAATGTCAGCGCTGGTGCAACGCTTACGCGTCGTTGCGCACGTCGCGGCGCTCGGCGATGCGAGCGCGCTTGCCGGTGCGGCCACGCAGGTAATAAAGCTTGGCACGACGCACCACGCCCTTGCGGACCACGGTGATGCTGTCGATGTTCGGCGAGTAGAGCGGGAACACGCGCTCCACGCCTTCACCGAAGCTCATCTTGCGGACGGTGAAGTTGCTGCCGATGCCCTTGTTGGCACGAGCGATGCACACGCCTTCGAAGGCCTGCACACGGCTGCGTTCGCCTTCGATCACCTTCACGCCGACGCGGACGGTGTCACCGGGGCGAAACTCCGGAATATCCTTGGCGGCCTTGGCAATTTCCTCGGCCTCGATCTGCTGGATCAGATTCATGATCCTCAGTCCTTCTTCTCACGCCGCGCGCCAGAGGCAGACAGGACCCGAGCGCCGTCATGACGCTCCCAAAGATCCGGCCTGCGTAACCGTGTGTCGATCTCGGACTGTGACTTGCGCCACGCCGCGATCTTCGCATGATCCCCCGATCGCAGCACTTCAGGGATCGTGCGCCCTTCCCATTCCTGGGGTCGGGTATAGTGGGGATATTCCAACAAGCCGTTCTCGAACGACTCTTCGGACCCACTGGAAGGCGCGCCCATTACGCCGGGAAGCAGGCGAATGCAAGCGTCGAGCAGCATCAGCGCCGCCGGCTCGCCGCCGGACAGGACGATATCGCCGATCGAGACCTCTTCGACCTGACGCCCGGCAAAGATCCGTTCGTCAAAGCCCTCGAACCGGCCGCACAGCACGGTCACCCCCGGCCCCGCCGCCAACTCGCGCACGCGCGCCTGGGTGAGCGGACGCCCACGCGGTGTCATGGCGATGACGGGTGCGTCCGGCTGGGCCGCGCGGGCATGGTCGATCGCGGCGGCCAGCACGTCGGCCCGCAGCACCATCCCGGCCCCGCCGCCAGCCGGCGTGTCATCAACCGTCCGATGCTTGTCGATCGCAAAGTCGCGGATCTGCACCGTCTCCAGCGTCCACTTCCCCTCGTCCCGCGCCCGGCCGGCCAGGCTGACACCGAGCGGCCCGGGGAACATCTCCGGGTAGAGCGTGAGGACGGTGGCGGCGAAGGTCATGGTGGTGGCCTTTCCCAGATCACCAGCGCCTTAGCAATTGGACTCTTGCCTGACCGGGCTGGGCGGGGAACACTGCACGCCATGAAACGCTTCGCGCTCCTCCCGCTCCTGCTGTTCGCTGCCCCCGCCCAGGCCGAGGAGATCGGCGAATGCCGGTTCAGCCGCGAGACGCTGACCTTTGCCGGCAGCCGGACCGAGCAAGCAACCTGTCTGCTGCGCAAGATTGAGCTGCTCGCCGTCCGCAAACCGCAGCCGCTGCCCAAGGTGATCGGGCAGCTGATGGCGCGCGAGGACGGCCCCACCACTACGCAAAAGGGCGCCGCGCTGGCCGCCTTCCCCGAGCCTTATCGCACATTCGCGGCGCAATGGGCCGAAACGCCGCTGTCGCGCACCGATGAGGGCCTGCCCGCGCTCTATTTCGTGATCCACGATACTTCGACGCCGTTCTATGTGAACGAGCCTTTCCCCAAGCGGCTCAACCAGGACCTCAAGGTCAATGACTTCGCGCCTTACATGAACGGGACTTTCGCACGCGAGCCGGTGGCGCACATCTTCCTCAACCGGGTTGGGCAGATCTGGGCCGGGCACGATTTCCAGGAAGGCTGGCGCGCGACCAAGCTGGAAAGCCGGGTGGTTGGCCCACGCGCGCGTGGGCGGATGGTGCATATCGAAACGGTCCAGCCGCGCCGTTTTCTGCCCAGTGCGACCAGCCGGGGCCAGACCGAGGGACCCACGCCGGGCTTCACCAAAGAGCAGTACCGGATGCTCGCCGCACTCTATGTCTATGCCAGCGCGCGGGCGGGACTGTGGCTGATCCCGGCGCAGCACAACACCGTCGATGCCGGGATCCCCGATGCGCATGACGATCCGCAGAACTTCGAACTCAAGCTCTTCGCCAAGGAACTGGAAAAGCTGGTTGGCAAGCCGCGCTAGGTTGGAAAGTCGTTGCGGGTGGCGCGGACCGCGACGGGCAGGCCGACCAGCAGCGCCATCAGCACCCCGGCCAACAGGACGGCGACAATCGCGATCAGGCCTTCGGGAAATTCCACGTCGAGCACTGACAGCAGCGGAATGAGGATCGGCAAGAAGCCTGCGAAAGCAGCGGCAATTGCCACCCGTCGGCGCCGGCTGCTGGCAGGGCTGAGCACACGCATCCCGCTACAGATGCCCCAGGATAACGCAGCGGGCAGCAGCACAAAGACGATCAGGCCGAGGACAATTCCCATGACCTCAGCCTAACCGCTTAATCCGCTTCGGCAAATGCCGCTGTGATCACGATCCGCGCGTCATCCCACTCGGGCACGGATTCGATCCGCATCGGGACCATGAAACGCTTGCCCGTGGGGCGCTTGATCTCAAGCACGTCGCCCGCGCCGAAATTGTCGATCGCGATCACTTCGCCCAGGTTCTCGCCCTCGGTCGAGATGGCGGGCAGGCCTAACAGGTCGGCGTGGTAATATTCGCCATCGTCCAGCGGCGGCAGGGCCGAACGGGGGACGTTCAGCGTGGTGCCCCGCAGCGCCTCGGCCCCATTGCGGTCAGTCACTTCGGCAAAGCGGGCAATCGCCCCGCCCTTGCCGTCATCGCGCAGCTTGGTGAGCGTCAGGCCAGAATCGTTGAAGGCGCGGAACCGCTGGAGCGATTCCACGCCTTCACCAAACAGCTTGAGGCGCACATCGCCCGTCACCCCGTGCGCGCCGGCAATGGCGGCGAGAGTGACAGGTTTGTCGCTGGCCAACGGCTAGCCCTCGGCCTGCTCTTCGCTGGCTTCGGCAGCCGGAGCTTCCTCAGCGGCAGCTTCAGCGGCGGGAGCTTCCTCAGCGGCAGCTTCTTCAGCCGGAGCAGCTTCTTCGGCGGCAGGCGCTTCAGCAGCGGCTTCTTCCGCAGCAGCTTCTTCAGCCACAGGCGCTTCAGCAGCGGCTTCTTCAGCAGCCGGGGCTTCCGGAGCAGCTTCTTCGACCACTTGCTCAACCACCGGAGCGGCGGCAGCCGCGGCAGCCGCTTCTTCAGCTTCGCGGGCCTTGTCGGCCTTTTCTTCAGCGCGGTCCTTGGCCTTCTTGCCCGGCTCACCCTTGTTCGGGTTCACGGTGGCGGCGCGTTCCTTGATCCCGGCCTTGTCGAGCAGGCGAGCAACGCGGTCGGTCGGCTGGGCGCCAACGCCGATCCAGTACTTCACGCGGTCTTCGACCAGGCGGACGCGGTTCTCATCGTCCTTGGCGAGCAGCGGGTTGTAGGTGCCAACCTGCTCGAGGAACTTGCCGTCACGCGGAGCGCGGCTGTTGGCAACAACGATCTTGTAGTACGGGCGCTTCTTCGAGCCACCACGAGAAAGACGAAGAGAAACAGACATTTGAACTACCTTTCAAACAAATCAGATTAAAATTTGGAATTACTTTTTCTTGAGCAAATCGTTGAGGTTCGAGGGCAGGCCGCCGCCTCCGGGACCACCAGCGCCAGGACCGCCCAGGCCCGGCATGGCGGCGCCCAGGCCGCCTCCGCCGAACAGCTTGCCCAGCCCCGCAAGCCCGCCCATCTTCTTGATCTGCTTCATCGCGCGCTCCATTTCCTGGTGCATCTTGAGCAGCTTGTTGACGTCCTGAACCTGGACGCCCGAACCCTTGGCAATGCGGATCTTGCGCTTGGCGTTGAGCAGGTCCGGACGGGTCCGTTCCTTGGGCGTCATTGCACCGATGATCGCATCCATCCGCAGCAGCACCCGGTCGTCCATGCCGGACTGTTCCATCGCCTGCTTGGCCTTCTTCATCCCCGGCATCATGCCGGCGAGCGCGCCCAGGCCGCCCATCTTCTGCATCTGGCGCAGCTGCTGGCGCAGGTCGTTCATGTCGAACTGACCCTTGGCCATCCGCGCGGCCATCTTTTCGGCCTCGGCCTCATCGATCGCCTGGGCAGCCCGCTCGACGATCGAGACGACATCGCCCATGCCGAGGATCCGGCCCGCGACGCGGCTTGGCTGGAACACCTCAAGCGCATCGAGCTTTTCGCCGGTACCCGCAAATTTGATCGGCTTGCCGGTGACGGCCCGCATCGAAAGCGCCGCACCGCCACGGGCATCGCCGTCCATCCGGGTCAACACCACGCCGGTCAGCGGCACCTGCGCGGTGAAGCTTTGCGCGACGTTGACCGCATCCTGGCCGGTCAGCGAATCGACCACCAGCAGCACTTCCTTGGGCGCCGAGATCGCGGCCACGGCCTGCATCTCGTCCATCAGCTGCTGATCGACGTGGAGACGGCCGGCGGTGTCGAGCAGCAGGACGTCGATCGCCTGAAGCTTCGCGGCCTGAAGCGCGCGGGTGGCGATATCGACTGGCTGCTGGCCGGGGATGATCGGCAGGGTGACAACGTCGACCTGCTCACCCAACACCTTGAGCTGATCCTGCGCGGCCGGACGGTTGACGTCGAGCGAGGCCATCATGGCCTTCTTGCCGTGCTTTTCCTTGAGCAGCTTGGCCAGCTTGGCGGTGGTGGTCGTCTTGCCCGAGCCCTGCAGGCCGACCATCATGATGACGACCGGCGGCGCGGCATTGAGGTCAAGACCTGGGACATCGTCCCCGCCCAGCATCTCGACCAGCGCGTCGTTGACGATCTTGACGACCTGCTGGCCCGGCGTGACCGACTTCAGCACCGACTGGCCGATGGCCTGCTCGGTCACCGAATCGATGAAGCGGCGGACAACGGGAAGAGCGACATCGGCTTCGAGCAAGGCGATTCGCACTTCGCGCATCGCCTCGCGCACGTCCGCCTCATTCAGCGCACCGCGCCCGCGCAGCTTGTCAAAGACGCTGCCTAGCCGGTCTGAAAGACTGTCGAACATTCGCTCAGTTACCTCAACTCGCGGCCGGAAACCCCGAAACGCGAAAAAAGCCGGTGGGCGAAACCTCGCCGACCAGCTTGCCACTCAAGTACTCAAACTCTCAGAATGATGGTGGAGCCTAGCGGGATCGAACCGCTGACCTCCTGCATGCCATGCAGGCGCTCTCCCAGCTGAGCTAAGGCCCCGTTACCATCATCCGGCAAGCCCCGGGAGGCCCACCTTTCCCGCCCGACCAGCGAGCGAGGCCGCCCCTCTAGTGGCGGCTCCCGCTCTTGGCAAGAGCGTTTTTGCGTCGCTTAATTCTCGTCGCCGTCGTCGTCGCCAACGCCCACGCCAAGGTCATCGTCGCCGCCCAGATCGACGTCGTTGTCCGGCGAATCGCCGTCTTCATCGATGTCCAGGTCCGGATCGGCCAGATCGACGTCCTCGACCTCTTCGACCTTGGCCTTCTGGACTTCCTCATAGGGGATCGGCTGCTTCGACTTCAGCACCGGATCGGCATGCCAGGCATAGCCGCATTCGATGCAGGTGATCGGGTCATCCTTGCCCAGATCGTAAAAGCGGGTGCCGCACTTCGGGCAGCCATGCTTGGCGCCCCATTCAGCCTTGACCATGTCAATTCCTCGATGCTGCCCTCCGCCAGCGCGGCGGGCTGAAACTCTTCATACGTATTGGTGACGGCTTGCGCCTGTCCCAGCGCGGCGCGCGCCTTGCCATAGCCCGCGCCCGCTGTCAAAAGCCGCGCGCAATTGCTGCTCTAGCCGTGAAAGTGCCGCCGTGTCCAACGCCGATCCCGCTGCGATGAAGCCGCGCCGCTTCATGCCTTCCGGCCCGCTGCGGGGCACGATCCGCGTGCCGGGTGATAAATCGATCAGCCACCGCTCGATCATGCTGGGTGCACTGGCCGTGGGTGAGACCCGCGTGACCGGCCTGCTTGAGGGAGAGGACGTGCTTTCCACCGCCGCCGCGATGCGGGCGATGGGCGCCTCGGTTGAGCGGATCGGGGATGGTGAATGGTCGGTCCACGGCGTCGGCGTCGGCGCGCTGCTGCAGCCGCAGGCCCCGCTTGATATGGGCAATTCCGGCACTTCCACGCGGCTGCTGATGGGCCTGGTGGCGAGCCATCCGATCACCGCAACCTTTGTGGGCGATGCCAGCCTATCCAAGCGGCCGATGGGCCGGGTGATCGATCCGCTGAGCCAGATGGGCGCGGCGTTTGAAGCCAGCGAGGGCGGCCGCCTTCCCCTGACCGTGCGCGGGGCATCGCCCGCCGTGCCGATCGAATACCGCCTTCCGGTCGCCAGCGCACAGGTGAAGAGCGCGGTGCTGCTGGCGGGACTCAACACGCCGGGGATCACCACCGTGATCGAACCGGTGCCGACCCGCGACCATTCCGAGCGAATGCTGCGCGGCTTCGGTGCGGACCTTTCGGTCGAGGTGCAGGATGACAGCACCCGGGTGATTCGCCTGGTCGGTGAGGCCGAACTGAAGCCCCAGACCATCGCGGTGCCGGGCGACCCTTCCTCCGCCGCCTTCTTCATCGTCGCCGCGCTGGTGGTGCCGGGCAGCGAGCTGACAATCGAGAACGTCGGCCTCAACCCGACCCGCGCCGGGCTGATCGAGGTGCTGCGGCAGATGGGCGGGCAGATCGCGGAATTGAACCGTCGCGAAGTCGGCGGCGAACCGGTGGCCGACCTGGTTGTGCGCCACTCCGCGCTCAAGGGCATCGCCGTCGATCCGGCAGTCGTGCCCAGCATGGTCGACGAGTTCCCCGCGCTGTTCGTCGCCGCTGCGCTGGCCGAGGGCGTCACTATCACCACCGGCCTCGAGGAACTGCGAGTCAAGGAAAGCGACCGCATCTCGGTCATGGCCGCCGCCCTGACCGGCGCTGGCGCCCAAGTCACCGAAACCGAGGATGGCTTGATCATCACCGGGACCGGCGGCGAGCCGCTGCGTGGCACCAGCAATTCGCGCACCAAGACCCACCTCGATCACCGCATCGCCATGTCGATGGCCGTGGCCGGCCTCGCCAGCCGCGACGGGGTGGAAGTGGACGATACCCGCCCAATCGCCACGAGCTTTCCGATGTTCGAGGCGCTACTGGATGGGCTGTCGGCATGATGTTCGATTGGGCCACGCTTGTCGGCATGGTCGGCTCCGCGCTGTTCGTCGGCGGCTTTGCCTATGCCAACGCCGCGGCAGCGCTGGACAAGGTGCTGTTCAACCTGATCAACCTGCTCGGCGCAATCCTGCTGCTGATCTCGCTTTCGGTGCATTTCAACCTTGCGGCTTTCGTGCTCGAGGTTTGCTGGGGCCTGATCGCACTGGTAGGCCTCGTGAAGGCACTGGGTGAGCGGCGCGGGAGGCCAGCACAATGATCATCGCGGTCGACGGCCCCACCGCCTCGGGCAAAGGCACGATCGCCAAGGCGCTCGCCGCGCATTTCGGGTTGCCGCACCTCGATACCGGTCTGCTCTATCGCGCGGTCGGGCGGCAGGTCGCGCTGAACGGCGGCGATCCGGACGATCCCAACGATGCCCTGGCGGCCTGCACGTTCCACGAGCATTTGCTCGACGATCCCGAACTGCGCAGCGAGGCAACTGGCGGCCTCGCAAGTCGGGTCTCGGTCCACCCGGCGGTCCGCCTGGCGCTCTACGAACGCCAGCGAGCCTTTGCTGCGCAGCCGGGTGGCGCCGTGCTCGACGGGCGCGATATCGGCACGGTGATCGCGCCGGAAGCCGAAGTGAAGCTGTTCGTCGTCGCCTCGGTCCCGGCCCGGGCCGAGCGGCGGTTCAAGGAAATGCAGGCCCAGGGTCGCGCCGTCGCCCTGGCCGAAATCGCCGCCGACCTCGAAGCCCGCGATGAGCGCGACCGGACCCGCGCCGAAGCGCCCTTGGTGGCCGCGCCCGACGCCGTGCTGCTCGACACCAGCGACCTTGGCCGGGATGAGGCCATTGCCAAGGCGATTGCGATTGTAAGCCGGGCCGTTAAGCAGGGCGGATGAACCCCGAGACCCAGCGCAAGCCGCTTATCGGCCTGACTTCAATCTGGATCATAGCCCTGCTTTGGTCGGGCTGGAGTCCATTCGACCGGGCAACCTGGTGGATGGAAGTGGCCCCGGCGCTAATCGCCCTGCCGATCCTGTGGGCCAGTATGCGGCGCTTCCCACTAACTACCTTGGCACTGGCACTGATCGGCCTTCATGGCTTCGTGCTGATGCTGGGTGGGGCCTATACTTATGCCCGCGTGCCGATCGGTTTCATGGTGCAAGATTGGCTGGGGCTGGCCCGCAATCCCTATGACCGGTTCGGTCATTTCATGCAGGGTTTCGTCCCCGCCATCGTGCTGCGCGAATTGCTGCTGCGGCTAGGTGGCTTGAAGCGCGGGGCGCTGCTGGCCAGCCTCGTCATTGCGTCATGCCTGGCCGTATCGGCCACTTACGAGTTGATCGAATTCGGCGCAGCCATGGCGCTGGGTCAGGGCGCGGATGAGTTCCTGGGAACCCAGGGTGATCCGTGGGATACCCAGTGGGACATGCTGTTGTGCCTGATCGGCGCAATCACCGCGCTGCTGGGACTGACGCGGCTCCACAACCGACAATTGGACCGGATTTCAGCACCCCAGCCGCCCACCTGAGCCGCAAAAAACCTTGCTTTTAACGGTCCCCACGCCTAAGCGCCGCCGGTCCCGGAGGGCTCTGGCCCAAGGGGATGTCGTGGATAGCATTCGGCCGCCGCGACGTTCGGCCCACTTTTGGCCCGCTTAAGCAATGGTGCTGCGGCGGAGAAAAGACCAGCGGATCCAACCGCTTGGCCGGAAACATCGATAGACAGGAAACTGTACCATATGGCTTCTGCAGCCAACCCCACGCGCGACGATTTTGCCGCGCTGCTCGACGAATCCCTCGGCGGCGCCGCTGATGGCGGCTTTGAAGGCCGGGTCGTCAAGGGCACCATTACCGCGATCGAAGGCGACAAGGCCGTGATCGACGTCGGCCTCAAGAGCGAAGGCCGCGTTCCCCTCAAGGAATTCGCCATGCCGGGCCAACCGCATGGCCTGAGCGTTGGTGACGAAGTCGAAGTCTTCGTTGACCGCGTCGAAAACGCCGATGGCGATGCCATGCTCAGCCGCGACCGCGCCCGCCGCGAAGCCGCCTGGGACAAGCTCGAAGAAGAATTCGGTGAAGGCAAGCGCGTCGAAGGCGTGATCTTCGGCCGCGTCAAGGGCGGCTTCACGGTCGACCTTAACGGCGCCGTGGCCTTTCTGCCCGGTTCGCAGGTCGATATCCGCCCCGTGCGCGACGTGCAGCCGCTGATGGACGTGCCGCAGCCGTTCCAGATCCTCAAGATGGACCGCCGCCGCGGCAACATCGTGGTCTCGCGCCGCGCCGTGCTGGAAGAAACCCGCGCTGAACAGCGTTCGGGCCTGATCTTGAACCTGGCCGAAGGCCAGATCATCGACGGCGTCGTCAAGAACATCACCGACTACGGTGCCTTCGTCGACCTCGGCGGCATCGACGGCCTGCTCCACGTCACCGACATGAGCTACAAGCGCGTCAACCACCCGAACGAAGTCATCAATATCGGTGACACCGTGAAGGTGCAGATCATCCGCATCAACCAAGACACCCAGCGCATCAGCCTGGGTATGAAGCAGCTGGAAAGCGATCCGTGGGAAGGCGTTGCTGCCAAGTATCCGGTTGGCGCCAAGCTGCGTGGCGTGGTCACCAACATCACCGAATACGGCGCCTTCGTGGAGCTGGAAGCCGGGATCGAAGGCCTGGTCCACGTTTCGGAAATGTCCTGGACCAAGAAGAACGTCCACCCCGGCAAGATCGTTTCGACCTCGCAGGAAGTCGACGTGCTGGTGCTGGAAGTCGACAGCGACAAGCGCCGCATCAGCCTGGGCCTCAAGCAGGCCCAGCAGAACCCCTGGGAAGCCTTCGCCGAGAAGCACCCGGTCGGCTCGACCGTGGAAGGCGAAGTCAAGAACGCGACCGAATTCGGCCTGTTCATCGGCCTCGACGGCGACGTCGACGGCATGGTCCACATGTCGGACATCGCCTGGGGCATCTCGGGCGAAGACGCGCTGGC
>Ga0073920_1000025_pt1 | contig 31560 bp, 24 predicted proteins | sample GWRWT4_2Sept14_2_FD_70953 | JGI IMG/M metagenome (GOLD analysis project Ga0073920, IMG submission 70953) | Sand microcosm microbial communities from a hyporheic zone in Columbia River, Washington, USA - GW-RW T4_23-Sept-14 | ecosystem: Engineered > Artificial ecosystem > Sand microcosm >...
CCTGGCCCTGTGCGCCGGCGCCGTCAGTGGCAATCGCCATCACATTCCTCCCCAAGAGTGTTTGGCCCCATGCTAGCAGCCCAATCAGGCTTGGCGAGGCTGTGTATTCGTATTCATGATAACGTTCCCAAAAGGCAAGGTCGAAGTTTGGGGAGTTGAGGGACCCGAAACGCGAACATCAGCCTTTGGCCGATGCACGGCTAACTTAGGTCCAGATCGGCGCTATTTTTTTGCGTAAGCGCCCCGCCCAACTTGCCAACGGGGCCCCTGGTGATGCGCTATCGGCTGATACCGGGGACGAGTCTGAGCTTCGGCTTGAGCGGCAGCGCCCGTTCCTTGCGCACGGCCACGGCCACGACAATCCCGGCAACCAGCAGCAGTGAAATCAGCACGAAGAGCACCAGCCAGCGGATGATCCCAGCAGCCAATCCGGCCAGAACCGCCAAGGTCCCGCGCTTGATCGAAGGCTCGTCCATGCTGCCATCCTCCTGTCCAGGCCGCCCATTGGCCGGCCGCGCACGATTGCCGAGGCAGCAAGCCCAAGGCGGCCGGTTCGCGCCAGCTTGAAAGGTTCCGTTATGGCGCGATTGGGAAAGAAAGGCGGTGCGCGGCGCTTGCGGCAATCACCTAGGGCGTGAACGATCGGGCTTTACCATTAGCAGGCTTCGCCCGTTCGACTGGCGCCTGGGCAAAGAAAAAGGCCCGCCGAAGCGAGCCTTGTTCCTGCAACGCTTTGCAGCGGTGACTTACTTGGCAGCTTCCGAGGCCGGAGCTTCGGCAGCCGGAGCAGCAGCAGCGTCGCTGGCAGCAGCGGTCGCGGCGTCAGTGGCAGCGGCTTCAGTAGCAGCAGCTTCCGGAGCAGCAGCTTCAGTGGCAGCGGCTTCCGGAGCGGCTTCTTCGGTCTTGGCGCCGCAAGCGGCGAGGCCGAGGGTCAGCACGGCGGCCAGGGCAACGGTGGTCTTGCGCATTTGGGAACTCCCCCTTGTTGAGACCCCCATCATTGAATCGAATCTTCCGCCGCGCAATACCTTATTCACCAAGTTCCTCAGGCCCGTGCGGCGATCCAGTCCCGGACCAGCTCGGCGGCCTGTCCGGCAAGGCTCGGTTGGCCGAAATAATAGTGATTTGCGCCGGGAATCACGTGGTGGTCGATCTCGCATTTGCTCGCCGCCGCCATCAGCCGGGCGGCGTGGCTGGGGGTGCAGGCATCGTCGGCACCGTTCTCGATCACCAGCATCGGGCAGTGGATTCGGCTCGCGCACTTGAGGCCATCGGCATTCGATTCGTCATAGGACCACTGCGACAGCCAGGACCGTAGCGTGGTAAACCGCGCCAGGCCGACCGGGCCGTCGTTGACCACGAACGGATCGCCCAGCATGCAGTGGCCCGGCTCGCGCTCATTGGGATCGACCAGCGGATCGACCCAGCGCGGATCGCCCATCGTCCCCTGCACGGTGAAGCAGCGCTCGTGATGCTCCAGCCCCTCGGCCTTGAGCTCGGCCAGTTGCTCCTTGACCCAGGCCGTGATCCTCCGGTTGCGGGCGATCTGGCGGGCGCGGTACTCGGCAATGAAATCGGCTGAGAACGGCGGCTTGGGGCCATCGGGGGCGAAGATGTTCCAGGGCGGATTGCGTTCGAACGGACGGCTCTCATCCTCGATCGAGGCGTCCATCCACTCGGTCAGCGTCAGGTTGCGCGAGAGGTGCGCGGCCAGCAGCAGCACGCCATCGGCCGGAATGAACTTCGCCGCCGTCAGGTCATAGGGATCGCCCGCCGGGGTGTGGGTGACGCGCGGATCCTGCGCCTCGGCCTGGTAGAACAGGCTCTGCGCCCCGCCGCCTGACCAGCCGCCGAGGTAGACCTTCTTGTAGCCCAGTCGCTCCTTGGCATCGCGGATGCAGGCGCCGAAATCCATCACCGCGCGTTCCATGATCAGCGCGGTGTCGTTGCCGCGATAGCGCGTGTTGCAATAGATCGTGTGGACGCCCATTCGCGCCAGCATCCCCACCAGCGGCAGATAGGCCCCGCCGCCGATCGGGTGGGAGAAGATCACCACGCTGTCCGACGGGGTATGCGGCTTCAGGTGATGGGCCTCCACCACCACCTTCCCGATCGCACCGCCATAGGTGTCCTTGAAGGCGCTGACCTCATCAAAGGCGATCAGGTAGGGCACGCGGTCATAGGCGGTCGAGGCGCGGTCGGTGGTGATCTGGGTCATGGCCGCAGTCTCACGCCGCCGCCGCGCCTTGTCCAGTCACCCCGCGCCAGCCGGTGAATGTGGCGGTCCGGCCCAGCACCACCCGGTTGAAGCCGAGCGCGAACAGCACCGAAGTCACCAGCGTCACCACCATGAAGTCGATGTAGTGGATGCCAATCAGCCCGGCCGGCTGCCAGAGGAAGGTGTAGGCCCCATAAAGCGCCACGCCCCAGACCACCCCGGCAATCGCCGCCTTGGCCGCCACGCCCCGGAACAGCAGCGCGACGATGAAGGCCGAGAGGATCGGCATCGACGACAGCCCGTTCAATTGCTGCAACAGGTTGATGATCGACTTGGCGTTCTGGAACACCGGGACCATCAAGATCGAGGTGATGGTAAGGACCACCGAGACAATGCTCGCCAGCTTCCAGTGGTTGGTCACCGGCGCCACGAACTTGGTGTGGAAGTCCACCGCATAGAGCGCGACCGAGCTGTTGAGGATCGCTGCAGTGTGCGCAATCACCGCCGCCGCCATCATCGCCGCGAAGGCACCCGAGAGCCACTGCGGCAGGACGGCAGCGACGACCTGGCCATAGGCGGCATCGTCAACGTCACCGAACAGCTTGTAGCCAACCACGCCCGGGATCACGACGATCGCCGGGATGATCAGGATCCGCACTGCGGCGGCGGCCAGCACGCCCTTCTGCGCCTCACGCACGGTCGGTGCGGTCATCGCCTTCTGGGTGATGTTCTGGTTGGTTGACCAATAGAAGATCTGGATGAACAGCATGCCGGTGAACAGCGTGTGGAACGGGATCGGCGAGTCCTTGTCACCCACCATGGTCAACCGCTCTTGCGGGATGCCGGAAAAGTCCCAGCCGATCGCATTGCAGGCCAGCACCACCACCAAGAGGGCAATCGCCAGCACGCCGATGCCCGAATAGGTGTCCATCACCGCCACGGCGCGCAGGCCGCCCATGATGGTATAGACCGCCGCGATCACCGCCATCGGCGCGGCGAAATACCACAGCGGCCAGTCGACCGCGAACATCGACTTGAGGAACAGCGACCCCGAATAGAGCGCCGCCGGCAGGTAAATGAGGATGTTGCCGATCAGGAACAGCGCCGAAATCAGCGTGCGGATCGACCCGCCGTCATAACGCTGCTCAAGCAGTTCGGTCACCGTGGTGCAACCAGTGCGGTAGTACACCGGCACGAAGACGAAGGCCAAGATCATCAGGCCGACAAAGCCCGCCAGCTCCCACCAGGCCAGCAGCAGCATCTGGTTGCCGTTCATGCCGACCAGCTGCTCGGTCGAAAGATTGGTCAGCGTGATCGCGCCCGCGACATAGAGCCACTTCAGCCCGCCGCTGGCAAGGTAGACATCCTTGGCCGAGCCATCATGCGCCGGATGCGCGTCTTTGGTGGTCGTGCGCCAGGTGAAGAAGCCAATCATCGCCAGCAGCGCCAGCGCCATCGTCACCTGACCGGCAAATGTCCCCCAGAACTCACCCATTGCGCTCCCCCGCTGCTGTTTTGTGCGAACCTAAGCAGCAAGTTGCGGCAAGGCCAGCGCCATTGTTGACGCCGCCCCGCCGAGTCGCGCGGAGTTAGTTGATGAAACACATCCGCAGCGCCTTGGTGCGCTGCACGAACGAACGTGTTTGCGCCAAAAGCCTCAAAACCAACGATTAGAAAGAGCCGCGGCGAATGTAGCGGCTCTTGGCGATGCAGGAAAATGCCTGCGATCCAGCCGCGCCTCGCTCTCCGCCTTTCCTCCCCTCCCCCGCTCACCCTGAGCTTGTCGAAGGGTCGTTCTGTTCTTTCGCGCTCACACCTTGACGCAAGGCAGGACGGTGCTTCGACAAGCTCAGCACGAGCGGGTTTGGCGTCGGCTTGGGTTTTGACTGCCTGGTCCCTACCGCGCCCCGCTCCTCCCCACTCAGGCCGTCGCGGGCTCCTTGAACGCCGCCGGGATCGGGCATTTGGTGCACACGCGATCGTCACACAGGCGGCAAACGGTGCAGCGGTCGAGATCGGCCAGTTCCAGCCCGGCCAGCAGCTTGTGCAACAGCCCCGCCAGCTGTCCCTGCTCACCTTCGTCCAGACCCAGCAACAATGGCCGGATCGCGGCAAGACGCCCCGCAAGCAGTGCCTCGCGCTGGGCAGCGCCCTGGCTGGTGAGATAGAGCGCGATCGACCGCCGGTCGCGGCCCGGGCGGCGCTCAACCAGGTCATCGGCCACCAGTCGGTCGACCAACCGGACCGAGCCCGGATGCGACAGCCGTAGGATGCGGCGCAGCTGATCGTTGGACGGGCCCAGGCCATAGCCAATCACCACCAGCGCCGCCGGCGTCTCGCCCGCGTGCTGGAGGATGGTCTGCGCGGCCAGTTCGATGCGGTCGGCAACGGCCAGACCGACAGCGCCGAGCAGATTGGCAGTACGATCGATCATTCCCGGCTCATATGTGCTGTCCGCACATTTATCAACTTGACGATATGTGCAGAGCGCACGTATTCTCGTTTCCCTTGGCCATTCAGACGAGCGGAGTACGACATGACCCAGCCAGCCCTCAGCCCCGAGCATCGTGATTTCTACGAGCGATTCCAGTCGTTCTGGGCCGCCCCGTCAGGCGCGCGGGTGGCGGAAATCATCGCCCCTGATGCGAGGATTCACTTCACCGGCGCCGGCAGCTTTTCTGGAACCGAATACATCGGCGTGATGGCCGGAATGCTCGAGGCGATGGTCGACATGACCGTCACGCCGCTCGACTGCGCGGGCCAGGGTGACATGCTGTATATCGCTTGGGAAACCAGCGCGGTGATCCACGGCAGCCGCCGGACTTACCTGGGCGTCGACCGGTTCCGCCTGATGGACGGCATGGCGATCGAGGAGCATGTCATCTTCGATTCGGCCGTGTTGCTTCCCGAAGGGCGGCAAGGCATCGAGTACTAACTATCACCGCGCCTAAAGCAGCGGGTTCGCCCCCATCCCGATTGCGTCGCCATTGGCCCAGGTGGCGTGGGTGCCGGAGCAGAACCGTTCGGGCAGCACGATCCGGCAGACCGGGCCTTCGCTGAAACGCTTGGCGTCGATCAGCACGCATTCGCTGGTGTCGTTATTCAGATCGGCGATGAACGAGACGAGGTAGCCGTCGTCCTCATCCACCGCGTCGATCCGCGGCGCGAAGGGCGCTTCGCTGCCGAACCGGCCGGGGCCGAATTCCAGGGTCTCGCTGGTGCCGTTCTCCAGGTCATGCTTGACCAGCCCGCGGAACAGGAACCAGCCGGGTTCGGGCACGGCGGAATAGGCGTAACGGTTCTTGCGCCCGGCATAGGCCTGGTTGATCATGCCAAACTCCAGGATCCGGTCATCCAGCCGCTGCTCGGTGGTCTGCCCGGTCTTCAGGTTGAAGCGCCAGCGGTGGAGCTTGGGCTTCATCAACATCTGATCGAGATAGGCCATCATCCGCTCATACCCCTCGGGCGCTTGCGGGTAGGACTTAGGCATCGGCTCTTCCTGGTAATAGCCGTCAAGCACGACCTCGTCGCCATCCTCCCAGGCGTTGAGCCAGTGCAACACATAGGTTGGCGCGGCTTCGAACCAGCGGATCTCTTCGGGCTGCCCATAGCGCGGGATCAGGCCGAAACGGGTCGGCTGATCGGGGTGGAAATTCACCACGTGAAGGTTCCGTTCCAGCAGCTGCTCATTCCAATAGAGCGGCATGTCGTTGAGGATCGACCAGTTGGGGGTGAAGGCCATGTCATGCGGCAGGCGCGGCCCGGCCAGCGGGATCGGGACATAGTGCTTGAGCTGGTTGTCCGGGCCGACGACGCCGTAATGCATGAAGGGGGCGTGCTTGGCATAGTTGAAGAACATCAGCTCGCCGGTCGCCTCGTCAACCTTGGCGTGGGCGGAAATGCCGTCCTCCGGCACCCAGCCCTCGGTCCCGCCCTGCTCCAGCGTATAGGGATCGAGCCGGTAGCCCTCGCCGCACTGGTAGAAGGTGGAGAGGATCTTGCCGGCGTGGATCACGACGTCAGTGGACGAGCTGTCCTTGAGCCATTCCTGCGCGCCCCAGCCCGGCCGGGTTGACTTGTGCGGCGGCTCCATCAGTCCGGCCCACAGCGCGCGGCCGGCTTCCTGTTCAGCCAGGAAGCCCTTGGTCCGCACGAACCGGCTGCGATAGGCGGCACGGCCGCCCTTGAAGCTCATCGCATGGATCATCCCGTCGCCATCGAAGGGGTGATAGCGCCCGATCGGCTCGTGCACCGGCACTTCCCCGGTGCGCACGTAAACCCCGTCGATGTCGGTGGGGATCGTGCCGATCACCTCGGCCTCACCGCTAGCGAACAGCGCGTTCCACTCATTGAAGCTCGGCCGCCAGGCGCCCTGCATATAGGGCCGGTCAGTCGATTGAAGGGTCGACTTGATAGTCTCGACCAATTGCGCCGTCATGCTTCCGCTCCATTGTCTTTGGAGCGGAGACTAACGCGTCCATGGCCAGCCTGCCAGCCAGTAATGCAGGGGTTTACCGCTGCTCCAGTGCCAGCAGAGCGAAGGTCGCCAGCCAATGCTCGCCCATGTAGTCGTCGCCCAGGTGCGGCAGGGCGGCATCGAGGTGCTGCTGCGCGGTGGCCAGCGCCGGTTCGCGCACCCGGTGCCCGTCCGGCAGCGCCGCCGCGATCCCGCGCCAGCACCAGGCGCGGCTGAGGTTGAGGCCGTCGAGGTGGGCAATCTTGCCATCGCTGCGGTCCGAGACCGTGGCCGGCGTGAATAGGGTGGCCGGTTGGCCCTGCGCTGCAGCGGGCAGGAAGGCATCGAACCAAGCAGCGAAGCCCGGCCCCAGCACGCGGCTCATCAGCAGGGCTTCAGTCAGCGCAGAGGAGAGGAATTCATCGCCGCCCGGCTCCCAGGCCTGGCAATCGCGATCCTCGCCAAACCAGTCCGCCGCGCGGGTGTCGATCAGGTTGGCGAGCGCCGGGTCGTGCTCCGCCGCCCAGTCGCGCGCGAAGGTCATGGCGAAGGCCGAGGAGTAATGCGTGCCCACGCGGATCGGATAGGTCTGGAGCGGCAGGAACTGGCGGAACCGCTCGGCAAAGGCGGCCGCGAACATATCGGCGTGGCGGGCCCAGCTTGCGTTGTGCCGGACCATTTCGGCATGGAGTGCCAGCGCCCAGGCCCAGCCATAGGGCCGCTCAAACCCGCGGGCTGAGGGCCGCGCGAGATAAGCGGTCTCGACCACGAAGTTTTCCGCCGTCAGCAGCTCGGCGGCGAGCGCCCGCACGCGCTCCGCCTCGGGCAGATCTGGATAGAGCCGCGCCAGCCGCAGCACTTGCCACCAGCCATGCAGGCACGAATGCCAGTCAAAGCTGCCGAAGAAGATCGGGTGCAGCGCGCGCGGGGTCCGGGCGTCTTCCGGCCCGTCCATCACGTGGTCGAGCTTGTGCGGAAACTCGCGGGTCAGGTGGCCGGTGGTGAGCGCCATGAAGCGCGCGGCGTGTTCGGCAGTCAGGTGCGTCATCAGAAGGCAAACCACCAGATCAGGAGGGTATTTATCGCCAGCAGCGGCAGGGCCGTGCCGACCTGGGCCCAGACCACGGCGTTGCGGTCCTTCAGCTCCAGCAGCGCGGCGGGGACGATGTTGAAGTTGGCCGCCATCGGCGTCATCAGCGTGCCGCAGAAGCCCGCCAGCATCCCGATCGCGCAGACCACCGCCGGGTCGCCGCCATATTGCCGGATCAGCACCGGCACCGCGATCGCCGCCGCCATCACCGGGAAGGCGGCAAAGGCATTGCCCATCACCATGGTGAACAGCGCCATGCCCAGTGTGAAGGCAATCACCGCGCCGAACCGGCTGCCCTCGGGGATCACGCCCGCCATCAATTGCCCGACCACATCGCCTACCCCCGCCAGCGCGAAGACCGCGCCAAGACTGGCCAGCATCTGCGGCAGGATCGCTGCCCAGCCGACCGAATCCATCAGCCGCCGTCCTTCCTGCAGCGGCGCGGCGGGGTGCGGCCGCAGCCAGGCGAGGCCAATCACCAGCGCCAGCAGCGCGCCTAGCGCAAGACTGACCAGCGTCACCTGCTTGGGATTGACCAAGCCGGGCAGATGCTCGAACCCGAAAGTGCCGGCCAGCGCCGTCGCCGGGATCACCAGCGCCAGCAGGAACAGGTGGTTGCCATAGCGCTCGGCCCGCTTGGCCCGGACCTCGGGCGTAGTGCCGCCAGCGCCCCGGCCCAGTTGCCCGGTCCCGGCAATCGCGACCAGCGCCAGGACCAGCAGGCCGTTGGCGAAATCACCCAGCCGGTCACCGGCCAGCATCGACAACGCGAGCAGGCCCCAAAAGGCCCCGTTGCCCCAGCGCTTGGCATTGCTGGCATCACGCAGCGACAGCACCGCGAAGGCGAGGAAGGTCATTCCCGCGAGGGTATAGACAAAGGGCAGGCCGATCATTGCCCGGCCTCCTTCCGCCCAAGTCGCCGGTCCAGCCGCCACAAGCGGAAACCGTGAATGAAGAAGGCCGCAAAGGCGGTCGGGATCGCCCAGACCGACAGCTCGAATGGCGAGAGGATAATGCCTTGCTGCTCAAGGAATCCGACCATCAGCAAGATCGAGCCGATCGCGATGAAGATGTCCTCGCCAAAGAACAGCCCGACGTTATCGGTCGCCGCCGACATGGCTTTCACTTGCTCACGCTCGTCCTCGGTCAGGTCCTTCTGCCGTTCCGCCGCCGCTTCGGCCATTGGCGCGACCAGCGGCCGGACGGTCTGGGCATGGCCCGCGACCGAGGTCAGCCCCAGCGCGGAGGAGAGCTGGCGGATCAGCAAATAGCCCGTCAGCAGGCGGCCGGTGGTCGCGCCCTTCAGGCCCGCGATCAGACCGCGCGCGCGTTCCTGCAGGCCGTGGGCTTCGAGCAGGCCAATCACCGGCAAAACGATCCAGACCACAGAGACATAGCGGGTGTCATTAAAGGCCTTGCCGAAGGCCGAGACGATCGCGTGGAGATCCAGCCCCGCGGTCAGCCCGGTCACCGCCGCCGCGGCCACGACGACCAGCAGCGGATTGAAGCACAGCACGAAGCCCGCGACCATTACCGCGATGCCCGACAGCACCCACATCTCGCTCATCCGTAGCCTCCCCCGCCCGGCGTTTCGACGACCATCACGTCACCCGGCTCCATCACCACCGAGGCGGTGGAATCGAGCACCTCAACTTCGCTTGAGGTTCGTTCAACCCGAGTTGCACCGGGGGCTCCGGGCGCTCCGCCGGCCAGCCCGAACGGCGGCACGCGGCGGCGGTTGGCGAGCATGCCGGCTTCCATGGCTTCCAGGAAGCGCAACCGCCGCGTCGCTCCGTCGCCGCCGCGATGCCGCCCTGCCCCGCCCGAACCGCGTCTTATCGAGAACTCTTCAAGCAGAATCGGAAAACGGGTTTCGAGCACTTCGGGATCGGTCAGGCGGCTGTTGGTCATATGGGTCTGGACCACGCTGGTTCCGTCAAAGTCCGGCCCCGCGCCAGAGCCGCCGGCGATGGTCTCGTAATACTGGTAGCGGTCATTGCCGAAGGTCAGGTTGTTCATCGTCCCCTGCGCCGCCGCCATCGCCCCGAAAGCCCCGAACAGCGCATCGGTGACGACCTGGCTGGTCTCGACATTGCCGGCCACCACCGCTGCCGGATAGCGCGGGCGCAGCATGCAGCCTTCGGGGACGAGGATCGTGACCGGGGCGAGGCAGCCCTCGTTCATCGGAATCGGATCGTCGATCATGGTGCGCAGGACATACATCACCGCCGCGCGGACCACGCTGAACGGCGCGTTGAAATTGCCGGGGAGCTGATCGCTGGTGCCGGCAAAGTCGATCGTCACCTGGCGGGCCGCACGATCGACCCGCACGGCCACGCAGACCACCGCCCCGTTATCAAGCTCATAGCGGAACGAGCCATCCTCCAGCCGCCTGATCAGGCGGCGCACCGCCTCTTCGGCGTTGTCATGGACGTGGCCCATATAGGCGCGCACGACCCCGGCGCCGTGTTCGTTACAGGCGCGCTCCAACCCGGCCGCGCCGCGCGCACAGGCAGCAACTTGGGCGGCGAGATCGGCCAGGTTCGCAGCGACATTGCGCGCCGGATAGGGTCCAGAGGAGAGGATCGCCGCCAGCTCATCGCGGCAGAAGCGGCCCTCGTCGACCAGCAGGACGTTCTCCAGCAGCACGCCTTCCTCACCGATCGTGCGGCTGTTCGGCGGCATTGATCCCGGCGCAATCCCGCCGACATCGGCATGGTGTCCGCGCGCGGCGACGTAGAAGTCCGGCTTGTCGCCCTCGCCCACGAAGACCGGCATGACCACGGTGATATCGGGCAAGTGCGTGCCCCCGGCATAGGGCGCGTTGAGGACATAGGCATCGCCGCGCCGGATGCCGCGTCCGTCCTTGCCAGCGGCGCGCTCGCGCAGCACGGCCTGGACGCTCTCTCCCATCGAGCCGAGGTGCACCGGCATATGCGGCGCATTGGCTACCAGCCGCCCGCCCTCATCGAAGATCGCGCAGGAGAAATCGAGCCGCTCGCGGATGTTGACCGACATGGCCGTGCGGGCGAGCGCAGAGCCCATTTCTTCGGCAATCGCCATGAACAGGCCGTTGAAGATTTCGAGGCGAACGGGATCGGCTTCGGTTCCGCTGGCAACCGAGGCCATGCGGGGCACGGTGCGGGTCAGACGCAAGGTGCCGTCCGCATCCACAGCCAGCGACCAGCCGGGTTCGACGACGGTGGTCGCCAGCGGGTCGATCACGATCAACGGGCCTGGCGCTCCGAAACCGGCGGGGAGCGCGGCGCGGTCGTAAACCGGGACCGGATGTTCGGCATTGGCAAGGTAACACTGCACTGTTTCGAGCGTAGGTCCGGCCTGTTCCGGCAGCGGCCATTCCAGCGCCCCGCTCGCCTCCCCCGCCGCAATGGCTTCCACCCGCACCCGGTCGATCACCAGCGCGCCATCGCCATCGTAACCGAACTGCGCGCGGTGCGCGGCGGCGAAGGCCTTGGCCGTTTCGTCCGGATCGCGCGGGGCCAGCTCGATTGTGTTCTCAGACCCCTCGCGGCGCAGGAACAGGCTGATTGACGTCCTGGCCGCAGCGCCGCCCAGTTCGGCGGCGACTTGCGCGCTCAGTTCACCGGCCAGGGCATCGGCCGCACCCAGCCCGCCCGCCAATGGCTCGCCCAGCGTCCGTTCCCGCACCGCCGCTTCGCTGGCGAGGCCCATGCCATAGGCCGAGAGCACCCCAGCCAGCGGGTGGACCAGCACAGTATCGATCGCCAGCTCATCCGCCACCAGGCAAGCGTGCTGCCCGCCCGCTCCGCCGAAGCAGGACAGGGCATAGCCGGTCACGTCATGCCCGCGCGCAACCGAGATCTGCTTGATCGCGTGGGCCATGTTGGCGACGGCAATGGCAATGAAGCCCTCAGCCAAGGCTTGCGGCGTGAAGACCTGCTGGGTTTCGGCGCGGATCGCTGCGGCCATCTCGACGAACTTTTCCGCCACCACTGCGGTATCGATCGGCTGGTCGCCAGTGGGGCCAAACAGGTGCGGGAAGTGCTCTGGGCGCAGCTTGCCGAGCATGACGTTGCAGTCGGTCACCGTGAGCGGCCCGCCATTGCGATAACAGGCCGGGCCCGGCACGGCGCCCGCGCTTTCCGGGCCAACCACCAGCCGCCCGGCATCAAACCGGCAAATCGATCCCCCGCCGGCCGCGACGGTGTGGATCCGCAGCATCGGCGTGCGGATCCGGACATTGGCGACGCGGACCTCGCTGTCGCGCTCGAACTGGCCGGCATAGTGGCTGACGTCGGTCGAGGTGCCGCCCATGTCGAAGCCGATCACCTTCGGCGCGCCGCTGGCCTCGGAAGTGCGAGCCATGCCGACGATCCCGCCGGCAGGCCCCGAAAGGATCGCATCCTTGCCCCGGAACCGCGCCGCGTCGGCCAGGCCGCCGCTCGACTGCATGAACAGCGCGCGGTTGCCATTCCCCAGCGCCGCCGTGAACTGATCGACGTAACGCCGCAGCACCGGCGAGAGATAGGCATCGACCAGCGTGGTATCGCCGCGACCGATCAGCTTGATCAGCGGAGCAACCTCGTGGCTGACCGAGACTTGCGCGAACCCGGCTGCGCGCGCCAGCACCGCCAATCGCGCCTCATGCGCCGGGTAGCGGTAGCCATGCATCAGCACGATCGCGATTGAGCGGAGCCCCGCCGCAACGGCCTCGGCAAAGGCCGCGCTGGCGGCGGCCTCATCGAGCGGTTCCAGTACCGCGCCATCGGCCATGACCCGCTCGGCAATCTCGATCACCCGGGCGTGCGGCGGCTCGGGCAGGACGATCCGGCGGACGAACAGCTCGGGCCGCTCCTGCGTGCCGATCCGCAGCGCATCGCCAAAGCCGCGGGTAATGGCGAGGGCGGTCGGCTCACCTTTGCGTTCCAGCAGGGCATTGGTGGCGACCGTGGTGCCCATCCGCACAGCGGCGGGCGGCAGCGGGCCAGCGCCAGCACCGGTCAGCTGCCGGATCGCGGCAATCGCCGCATCCTCGGCTCGCGACGGGTCTTCGGACAGTAGCTTGGCAGTCAGCACCCGGCCATCGGGCGCGCGGGCGACCACATCCGTGAAGGTCCCACCGCGATCGATCCAGAACTGCCAGTCACCCATCATCCCGCCGTCATAAGGCGGCGGACGAGAGAGGCAATCAGTTGCGAACCGCCACTGCGTCCAAAGGCGTGATCACCACCACCACGCGGCGGTTCTGGGTGCGGCCTTCCTCGGTATCGTTGCTTTCGATCGGGTCGCTCTCACCAAAGCCCTGGGCGCGGACGCCGGCGGGCGAGAGGCCGCCCCTGGCCAGCGCTTCCCTTACCGTATTGGCACGGCGTTCGGACAAGGCCTGGTTGTACTCGTCCGATCCGGTCGAATCGGTATGGCCTTCGATCAGCGCGCCGCTGATGCCAACCGCGCTCAGCACCTTGGCCAGACGATCGGCAATCGCCGCACCTTCGGGCGGCAGGTCGCTCTGGTCGACCGCAAACAGCACCTTGTCGGCAATGCCCAGTTCGTAATTCTCGCCCACCGGCTTGAACCCTTCGGCCACCAGCACGGCGACCTGCTGCTTGGAGAAGGTCGGCTGCTTTGGGGTGGTCTGGCAGGCCGCCAGCAGGGCCAGCGCGAACAGCGCGATCAGTCTGTGCATCACATTCCTCCATTCTTGTTCTGGCTGCGCGCGCGCTTGTCGCTGTACATCGCGCGATCGGCGCGGCGCAGAAGTTCCTCTGGCGCAAGGCCATCATCCGGATAGGTCGCGATCCCGACACTCAGCCCCGTGCAGACCGCCTGGCCGCCTGGCAGGGCGATCGGCGGAGTCATCGCCTGACCCAGCCGCGCGGCGATCCGGCAGGCGGTTTCATCCGCACCAACCGGGGCGAGCAGCACGGCGAACTCGTCCCCGTCCAGCCGGAACGCCTGATCGTCCTGGCGCAGCACGGCCTGCAGCCGCTCGGCCACCGCAACCAGTGCGGCATCACCGCCATCATGGCCGTGGTCATCGTTGATCGCCTTGAACTGATCGACATCGCAATAGAGCACAGCGAAGGACTGGCTGGTGGTCACCGCATCGGTCACCGCGCGGGCCAGGGCCGCTTCGAAGGCGGCGCGATTGCCGAGGCCGGTCAGCGGATCGAGCAGGACCCGTTCAGCCAGTTCGGCATTCTCGCGGGTCATGGTGGCATGCCAGCCTTGCAATTCGGCCAGCAGGGCGTTGAAGTCTTGCCCGAAGCGGTCGATCTCGGCGATCCCGGCCACCGGCACACGGCGGTCGAACGAGCGCTCGGTCCGCACCGCATGGGCCACTTCGGCGACATGCTCGAGCGGTCCGATCACATCGCGCTGCAGACGGCGCGCGAGGATGCGGGTGGCGATAACGGTCAGCGCCAGGGTGGTCAGCGCGATGATGGCGCCGGCCAGGGCAAAGCGCAGCAGCGCCTCGGGATTGCCGGTAATGCGGACCTCGCCGATCCGGGCACCGCTGTGCAACAGCGGTGCGGTCGCCGGGCGGCGCCACAGCAGGCTATTGCCAGTGGCCATCAGCCAGTCGGGCAGCCCGGCGCGCGGGTTGGTCCAGGTCGCCAGGATCCGGCCAGCCGGATCGCGCACTTCGACCTGCTGCACCCCGCCGCTGTCGGCCACCGAGGCGATCCCCTCGAGAATCGCCTGCCGGTCACCGAAGACCACGGCTGGCTCCACCGTATAGGCCACGGTCCGTGCCACCAGATCGAGGGTGCGCTGGGCATAGCTGCGGATCACCAGCCCGCCGCTCAGCGTCAGGCTGGCTGCGGCCAGCAGCACGGCGAAGAGGATCAGCCGCAGGTGGACCCGGCCGAGCATCTCGCGGATGGTGAGGAGCCGAGCCGCGCTCATGGCTGGCCTCCCGTCGACAGGCGCAGCACGCGCGGATCGACCCTGAGGCCCGAGCGGGCGACGGCATCGATATTGAGGCGGAACGAAACGGCCTGGGCGGTAAAGCTCAGGCAGAACATCGCCTGGCTGCGGCAGGTGGGGTCAGCCTCGGCAATGGTCATGACCCCGCGGCCGCGCAGCGCGGCGGTCAATTGCCGCTGGGCCGGAAAGGGCAGTTGGCCGATATAGACCGCATCGCAGGCCCCCGGCATGATTGCCCCGGGCGGCAGGGTGCGGCGATCGATCGTGCGGCCATCGGCCAGGCGCAGGCCATCGAGCCGCCCGGCATGGAGCGCCGGACCGGCGACGCAGAGCCGCAGCGGATTTCGCGGAGTGGGCCAGCGGGTATATTCGGCCAGTGATTGCACCACCCGGGCAACGGCGGGCGCATAGGCCTCACCCTCGGCCGCGCTGGCCAGGGCAAAGGGCGTCAATACAGGATCGCCTGTTGCCACAGGCGGCATATCGCCTAGCGCCAAAAGCGCGGCAGGCAGGAGTGCAGTTGTAACCACCCAATAATCGACCCGCCTCAGGCCTTTGCGCAGAAGCACGCCAAATGCAAGGCAATGCGGGGAATTGGTTTCCATCGCAACCAGTGCTAGGCACGCGCTATGCCTGCACCGATCGACCGCACCGCCCTGCGCGAAGCCTATCGCATGGAGGAGGAAGCCTGCATTGCCGAGCGCCTGCGCCAGGCTGCCCCCGCCTCTGAAGTCCACCCGGAAGCCAAGCGGATTGCGGCCAGGCTGGTCGAAGGTGCGCGGGCCCACAAGGCCAGCGGACTCGATGCGTTTCTGCAGACATACGGCCTCGGCACCGATGAAGGCATCGCCCTGATGTGCCTGGCCGAAGCCCTGCTGCGCGTGCCCGATGCGGCGACGGCAGATGCACTGATCCATGACAAGCTGGGCGGGATCGACTGGTCCGAGCACCTCGGCGAAAGCGGCTCGACCTTCGTCAATGCCGCGACCTTTTCGCTGATGCTGACCGGGCAAGTGCTCGATCAGCGCCGCGCCAAGTCGGACGGCATGGGCGCAGTGCTGAAGCGCGCGGTCGGCCGGCTGGGCGAACCAGTGATCCGTCAGGCGACGCTACAAGCGATGAAGATCCTCGGCGGTCAGTTCGTCTTCGGCCGGACCATCGACGAAGCGCTGGAGCGCGCCGCGCCAGAGCGCAAACAGAACCTGACCCACAGCTTCGACATGCTGGGCGAAGCGGCGATGACCTTTGCCGATGCCGAGCGCTATCGCCAGAGCTATGCCATGGCGCTGGAGCGGATTGCCCAGGAAGCCGGGGCGGGCGTGGTCCGTTCGCCGGGGATTTCGGTGAAGCTCTCCGCGCTCCACCCGCGCTACGATTTCCTCCACGCCGAGGCCGCCAAGGCGGCGCTGGTGCCGGTGTTGAAGGCGCTGGCGCTGAAGGCCCGCGCTGCCGACATCCACTTTACCATCGATGCCGAAGAAGCCGAGCGGCTCGAGCTGTCGCTCGACATCATCGAAGCGCTGGTCAGCGAAGACGACCTGTTCGAAGGCGGCTGGCAGGGCTTCGGGCTGGCGCTTCAGGCCTATTCCAAACGCGCCGTGCCGTTGGTCGACTGGACAGTGCAGCTGGCCCGCCGCCACAATCGCCGGATCATGGTCCGGCTGGTCAAGGGCGCCTACTGGGACAGCGAGGTCAAGCTGAGCCAGGTTGGCGGCCATGTCGACTACCCGGTCTTCACCCGCAAGGTCGCGACCGACGTGTCCTACCTCGCCTGCGCCGCCAAGCTGCTGGCCGCGCCCGATGCGATCTATCCCGCCTTTGCCACGCACAACGCCTATACGGTCGGCGCGATCAAGGCGCTGGCCGGCGAAACCGAGTTCGAATTCCAGCGGCTCCACGGCATGGGCGAGGACGTTTACGGCGAGCTCGCCAAGCTGGAGGCCGAGGCCGGCAACCGCCGCACTCCGGTAAGGATCTACGCCCCGGTCGGCGGGCACAAGGAACTGCTGGCTTATCTCGTCCGCCGCTTGCTGGAGAACGGGGCCAACAGCTCGTTCGTCAACCGCATGGCCGATGCCGAGGTGCCGGTCGATGACCTGGTCGGCGATCCGGTCGAGGAACTGGCCGCGCTGACCACGCGCCGCAACCCGGCGATCCCGCTGCCGCACCAGATCTTCCCAGGCCGCCGCAACAGTGCGGGCGTGGACCTCGCCGATCCGCTGCTGCGCACGCCCCTGCTGGCGCATCTGGATGACCTGGCCGCGCTGCGCTGGGAGGCGGAGCCGACCGCGCTGGCGGGCGAGGCCGGAGCGGCAATCGAAGTCCGCTCACCGCATGACAATACCCACGTGGTCGGCACGATCCGCACCGCGACACAGGCCGATGTCGCCTTCGCCGCCGAGCGCGCCGCTGCGGCCCAGCCCGGCTGGAACGCGCTGGGCGGCGCGGCCCGCGCTGCATTGCTCGAAAAGGCGGCCGATGCCTTTGAAGCGCACACGCCCGAATTCCTCTCGCTCTGCCAGCGCGAGGCCGGCAAATCACTGGTCGATGCCGTGCTCGAACTGCGCGAGGCAGTCGACTTCCTGCGCTATTACGCCGCCGAGGCGCGCGCGCACTTTGGCGAGGGTCGCCCCCTCCCCGGCCCGACTGGTGAAAGCAACCGGCTGACGCTGCATGGCCGCGGGGTCTTCGTCACGATCAGCCCGTGGAACTTCCCGCTGGCGATCTTTATCGGCATGGCCGCGGCCGCGCTGGCCGCTGGTAATACGGTCCTCGCCAAGCCAGCCGAGCAGACCCCGCTGATCGCGGCGCTGGCGGTGCGGCTGTGTCACGAGGCGGGTATTCCGGATGACGTGCTGCAACTGGTGTCGGGTGACGGCACGGTTGGCGCAATGCTGACTGCGCGGCCCGAGATCGCCGGGGTGGCCTTCACCGGCTCGACCGAGACCGCCCGGGCGATCAACCGCGCGCTGGCCCAGCGCGACGGGCCGATCGCCACGCTGATCGCCGAGACTGGCGGGCAGAACGCCATGATCGTCGACAGCTCTGCCCTGCCCGAACAGGTCACCCGCGATGTCGTCGCCAGTGCCTTCCAGAGCGCGGGTCAGCGTTGCTCGGCGCTGCGCGTGCTCTACCTGCAGGATGACGTTTACGACGGCATGCTGGAGATGATCCGCGGCGCCTTCGACGCGCTGGTGATCGGCGATCCGCAGGACCTCACGACCGATGTCGGCCCGGTGATCGATGCCGAGGCCAAGGCTGCGCTCGATCAGCACATTGCCGCGATGAAGGCGGCCGGTCGTCTGGTCTGGCAGCGCGACCTGCCCGAAGCCTGCGCCAAGGGCACCTTCGTTGCCCCGACCATCATCGAGATCGAATCGATCGCCGATATCGCCCGTGAAAACTTCGGCCCGGTCCTCCATGTTGCCCGGTTCAAGGGCGATGAGCTGGCAGCCGTCATCGCTGCGATCAACGCCACTGGCTATGGCCTGACCCTGGGCCTGCACAGCCGGATCGACGCGACCCGGCGGCTGGTCGAAGCGCAGGCGCGGGTCGGCAATTTCTACGTCAACCGCAACCAGATCGGCGCAGTCGTGGAAAGCCAGCCGTTTGGAGGCGAAGGCCTGTCCGGCACCGGGCCGAAGGCCGGCGGGCCGCATTACCTGCCGCGCTTTTCGACCGAGCGGGTGACCTGCATCGACACTACGGCGGCCGGGGGCAATGCCAGCCTGATGGCGGGGGGATAAGATTCCCGCCGCTTGGCCCTTGCCGATTTTAAGTGCGCACTTAACATAGCTCCCAATCGGGAGAGAAAAATGGACGAAGCGAAGTACGAGCGGCTGCTGGCCCGGGCCAAGCGCACGATCGACCTGTTCACCTTTGACGAGTTCATCCGCTTCTGGGCTGAGGATCGCCCGGACACACTGGCACTCGATGGCGATGACCTGTCGCTGACCTATGGTGAACTGGAAGACGCGACCGCACGGGTCGCCTCAGCCCTGCTGGCCATGGGCGTCAAGAAAGGTGACCGCATCTCTTGGTTCGGCAAGAATGCGACGACCTATTTCACGCTGTTCTTTGGCGCCGCACGCGCCGGGATCGTGATGACGCCGGTCGGTTGGCGTCTGGCCGAACCGGAAGCCGCCTTCATCATCGACAATGCCGAAGCCAAGGTGCTGTTCCTGGGCGACGGGTTCGAAGCCTGCGCCAATACCCTGGGCAAGCGGCCTGGCCTGATCGCCTGCTTCACCGCCGACGAAGCCCGCAAGCTGATGAAGGAAGCGCCGCGCGCTGAGTTCGAACCTTCTGGCCCCAACGATGCCGTGCTGCAGCTCTACACTTCGGGCACCACCGGCAATCCCAAGGGCGCGATCCTGTCCAACGCCAACCTGTTTGCGCTGCGCAAGGCCGGGATCGAGAATCCGCACCCCTATTCGCTGATGGACGAGGACGAAGCGATCCTAGTCGCCATGCCCTGCGCCCATATCGGCGGCACGGGCCTGGGCGTCATGTCGCTGGCGGCGGGGCTACCGGGCGTGGTCCTGTCCGAATTCGAGCCGACCCGCGTGTTCGATGCCGTGGTCAATCGCGGGGTGACGCGGTTCTTCATCGTGCCGGCCGCGCTGGCGCTGCTGCTCCAGCATCCGGACTGCGCCAAGACCGATTTCAGCCGCCTGCGCTATATCCTCTACGGCGCATCGCCGATCCCGCTCGAGCTGCTGCGCCAGTGCATCGCCATGTTCGGGGCCGATTTCATCCAGGCTTATGGCATGACCGAAACCACCGGCACGATCTGCACCCTGCCGCCTGAGGACCACTCGGTCGAAGGCAACCAGCGGATGCGCTCGGCCGGCAAGCCGCTGCCCGGCGTCGAAGTCATGATCCGCGGCCAGGATGGCCAGGCCATGGCGGTAGGTGAAATCGGCGAGATCGTCACCCGCTCCTCCAACAACATGCTGGGCTACTGGAAGCTGCCCGAAGCCACCGCCAGCACGATGGATGCCGATGGCTGGATCGCCACCGGCGACGTCGGCTACATGGATGAAGACGGCTACGTCTACATGTACGACCGCGCCAAGGACATGATCATCACCGGCGGCGAAAACGTCTATCCGGCCGAGGTCGAGAGCGGGATCTATGGTCACCCGGACATTCTGGAAGTCGCCGTGATCGGCGTGCCCGATGAAAAGTGGGGCGAAGCGGTCAAGGCGATCTGCGTGCCCAAACCCGGCCACACGATCGATCCGGACAGCGTGATCAGCTGGGCGCGCGAGCGGCTGGCGGGCTTCAAGGTGCCCAAGTCGGTCGACACGATCGAAGCCCTGCCGCGCAATCCCAGCGGCAAGATCCTGCGCCGCGAATTGCGCGCGCCCTATTGGGCGGGCTACGACCGCCAAGTGAATTGAGAGGAAGAGAGATCATGACCGATGCCCTGCCCGGCGCCAAGGACCACATCGCCGCTGCCCTCGCGCTCTGCGCCAAGATCGACGACTTGCCGGCCGACACTCCGCTGATCGCCATCAACAAGGTCGGCGTGATCGGCGCGGGCACCATGGGCGGCGGGATCGCCATGAACTTCCTCTCGGCCGGGATCCCGGTGACGATTGTCGAGCGCGAGGAAGCGGCACTGACCCGCGGCGTCGCGGTGATGGGCAAGAACTATGAAGCCAGCGTCAAGCGCGGCCGGATCGAGGCGGCGGTGGCGGAAGCGGCGATGGCCCGCCTGACCCCCAGCCTGGAGTTCGAAAGCCTGGCGGATTGCGACCTGGTGATCGAGGCAGTCTATGAATCGATGGAGGTCAAGAAGGACGTCTTCGGTCGGCTCGATGCCATCGTGAAGCCGGGCGCGATCCTGGCCAGCAACACCAGCTATCTCGACGTCAACGAAATCGCCGCCGCGACCAAGCGGCCCGAGGCCGTGCTGGGCATGCACTTCTTCTCGCCCGCCAACATCATGAAGCTGCTCGAAGTGGTGCGCGGGGCGAAGACCGGCGCGAGCGAGCTGGCCACCGTGATGCAGCTCGCCGGAAAGATCGGCAAGGTGCCGGTCGTCTCGGGCGTGTGCCACGGCTTCATCGGCAACCGCATGCTCTCCAAGCGCCAGGAACAGGCCAATGCCCTGCTGATGGAAGGCGCCGCCTATTACGATATCGATCAGGTGCTGCTCGACTTCGGCTTCCCGATGGGGCCGTTCCAGATGGGTGACCTCGCCGGGCTCGACATCGGCTGGCACCGCGATCCCAGCAAGGTCACCACGATCCGCGAAGCGCTCTGCGCGGCGGGCCGCTGGGGCCAGAAGACCGGCAAGGGCTTCTACGATTACGCCGAAGACCGCAGCCGCAGCCCGTCTGACGAAGTGAAAGCGATCATCGCCGATTTTGCCTGCAAGAGCGGCGTCGCCCAGCGTGAAGTGAGCAAGCAGGAGATCTTCGAACGCCTGCTCTACCCGATGGTCTCGGAAGGCGCGCTGATCCTCGAAGAAGGCATCGCCCAGCGCGCCGGGGATATCGATCTGGTCTGGCTCAACGGCTATGGCTGGCCGGCCTGGACCGGCGGGATCATGTACTGGGCCGATCACGAAGGCCTGGGCAAGATCACCGAGGGCCTGAAGCGTCACGGGCTGCCGGTTGCGCCGCTGGTGGAAAAGCTGGCGGCGAGTGGGGGCAAGTTCAGCGACTGACGCCTAGCGCGCCCGCGGGATGCACTGCTCGCGCGGGACGCTGGTAAAATGTCCGCAGCCGTAGAGCACGATTTCGGCCCCGCTGGGATCGCGGGTATAGCTGAATTGTAGTGCGATGCGCGCTGCCGGCGGGATCGGGAAGGCCTGCGGGATCGCCGCCGGATCGGTCCAGCCCAGCACGCGGCAGGTGCCCGGCTGATTGCAGACCGCGCGAGCAGCGGCGAGCGCATCGGCAGAAGCCGAACCCGCCAGCAGGATGAAGTTGGCCTTCCCGGCAGTCGCGCGCATCACGACCGTGCCGCTGTCTATCTTCGGCGCATCGGGTACGGCTGTGGGAATCGGCGCAGCATCCGGTTGCAGCCCAGCGCCCTCGTCAAACAAGGTGGCGGGATCAGGCTCTGCGCCGCGATAGGCTGCTGAAAAAGCGGGCTTTGTCCCCCAGAAACCGGGCCAGCGGAAGAACAGGTGGGTTTCGATCTTCGCCAGCTTGTCGAGCTCCGGGCTCCAGTAGGGATAGACCCAATCGGTGTGGTAATGCGTGGCGAGGCCGACCGGCTTGAACACGTAACCGCCGAGCGCTTCACCGGCGCGGATCCGGGCCTGGAGCCAGGCGCTGTCCGAATAGCGCCGCGCCAGAGAGCCATCGCAGGTGAAGGTGAACTGGCACCCGGTCGCGCGCTCGCTGCCCTGGAACACCACGCCGCAGACCGTCTTGGCAAAGGCCGGATGGCGCACGCGGTTGAGCACGACCTGGATCACGGCGCGCTGGCCGATGTCGCTGGCGCCAGCCTCGGCCATGGCGGCGAGCGCGAGGCATTCGGTCGCCCTGTGCCGGTCCTCGGCGGAGCCCTTGAAGGCAAAGCGCGGCGCCGGAGTGACCGGGCCTTTGACGAATGGCACGGCGGCATTGCGGGCGCGGGCTGCATCCATGCCGGACAGCGAAGGCGGCGCGGTAAGCAGCGGGGCATCGGCCGGCAGGCCCGGCAAGCGCGCCAGCTCAGCCGTACGATCGAGCTGGCCGCTACTCAGCGACAAGCCAAGCACCAGGCCAAGGGCCAGCAGCAGGGCGATCACCACCGGAAGGATCAGGCCGGAACCCGGCCGGGACGTTGCGCGCATTGCGGCTTTCCTATCGCGGGCCAAGTTAACCGAACAACAAAAAAGCCCCGGCGGTGCCGGGGCTTTCTGCAATTCAGTGTGCTTGATCCGGACAGATCAGGCGTAGCTAACCGCGATGGTCTGGCGGCGGCGACGCAGCGCGGCACCGGCGATGCCAACACCCAGGATCATCATGAGCCAGGTCGACGGCTCAGGCACTGCTGAGATGAACCGAACGTTGTCCACTTCAGCCGAATTTTGGCTCGAAAGAATTCGAATCCCACCGATCAACGGGTCCCCATTGCTGCGGGTAATAGTAATCAGCCGGTTGGTATTCGGCATTACCTGGTTACCGCTCGGACCGCCTAGAAAAGCGGAACCCGAGAAGGTTTGGATCACGCTGCCGGTTTTGCTCAGCAGCTGGAAGCTGTTGTAAGTGTCGATCGAACCCAGGTAAAAGCTTAGCGCCTTGTAGCCGGGTACAAGTATGTCACGGATCGTCGCCGAAGTTCCGCCAAAGACCGAGAGGTACCTGCTGCCATCGCTGCCGAACGGCTGAGCATACTGGCCCGAGACGCTTCCGGTCACGAGCGATGCGCCGCTGAGGGTCACGACAACTCCCGCCGGCGCGGCGCCATTAAAAGTGACCACCTTGCTGCCTGGAGCGCTGACCTTTGATGCATTGAAGGTCGCAGTACCGCCATTGGTCACGATCACCGTGGCGGCTTGTGCAGCGCTTCCCATTGCCGCAGCGGCAAGAGCAAGGCCAATCAGCAGGGTCTTTTTCATAGGTACTCCAACGTCCGATAATGCAGGAGTCACGGCACGTTCTGCGCCAAGACCCCCTTTGATGCGTAGGCTGAACCAATGAGCTCGCTTACGGCACCAGTTACACGTCGTTTAACTGGTTAGTCTCATCTTAACAACAGGGGCTGGCGAGCCGCGGCGGTCGAATGCGCCTGCTGTTTCAATCTGGCACTGAATAGGTCCCAATCATTCCGCCGGCTGGGGGCCGGGGCCAGGACCCATTGGATCGCTTGCACACGCGAGGTTGGCTTGATTCAATATTCGTTTCGGCGCGAACCATATGCAACCCAACCGCCAAGCGACCGATCTGCGGACAACAAAAAACCCCGCCGAAGCGGGGCTTTATGTGGTTGCGGGGGTAGGATTTGAACCTACGACCTTCAGGTTATGAGTTTATAGATCAATTGATTGAACCTGATATCTCTGTAGCGCCTAATGACGCTATAACAAAGGTTTACTCACGACTCCACACACCTTGAATATCGCACTTATGCGACCCATATCGCTCTAAGTTGCGACCCATATGCGACCCAGAAGGGGATTCCAATGGCAAACAAGCTAAAGCTCACGAAGCGCAACGTTGAAGCGTTGCCCATCAAGACGACGCGATATGATGTGTTCGATACTGAGTTGACCGGCTTCCATGTCCGCGTGTCTCCAGCTGGCAAGAAAACCTATCAACTCTACTATCGGACAAGCTCCGGTCAGGAGCGCAGGCCCAAAATCGGGCAGCATGGCTTGATCAATTGCGAGAAAGCTCGTGAAACGGCGGCTAACTGGCTCGCAGAAGTAACCCTAGGAGGTGATCCCGGTCAGACGCGGACAAATGCCCGCAAGGCTCCAACAATTGCAGACATCTGCAACCGTTACCTCGAGCAAGGCCGTGACCGCCTGAAAGCTTCGACGATCGCCAACTATGCCTGGCTGATCTCAAAGCTCATCGAGCCCGCTTTGGGCTCGCGTAAGATCGGTGAGCTGAAACGCCGCGACATTGAAATCTTCCAACGCTCGCTGGCCGCGACGCCGCGCAACGCCAACCAGGCAGTTAGTCTCCTCGGCACGATCCTGAACTACGCAGAAGCGCATGGACTAATTGAAGCAGGCCGCAATCCCTGCCGTCATATTGCTGCGTTCAAGACGCGCCGTCTTGAGCGCTACCTCAACCAAGACGAGACGCAGCGGCTGCGACAGACACTAGAGCGCTTTGAGCACGAACAAAGGGCTTCGCCGCATGCGATCGCAGCTATCCGTCTGCTGCTGACAACAGGGTGCCGCAAGAATGAGATTTGCCAACTGCAATGGGCTCACGTCGATTTGGACGGCAAGACTTTGCACCTGCCGGACAGTAAGACTGGCGCCAAACGCGTGCGCCTGAACAGCGCCGCCTGCGACATTTTGGCAAGAACCCCGCGAATCCCGGAAAACCCCTTTGTCATTGCTGGCGAGAATGCAGGTCGCCCGCTGGTTGGACTGCAACGGATTTGGGAACGTATCCGTGCTGAAGCAGGGCTTGAAGACGTTCGCCTCCACGATTTACGGCACAATTTCGCCAGCCAAGCCATTAGCATGGGCGTGCCCCTGCCGGTCATTGGTGAACTACTCGGACACAAGAGCCTTCAGGCGACCAGCCGCTATGCACATCTTGCAGACGACCCAGTTCGCGAAGCCTCAGAAAGGGTAGGCCAAAGCCTTCGCTTCTGACAGCGCAGGCCGACGAACTTTTTTTCACAACAGGGACGACCGTTTCCGAATCATGCTTCAGATGGATCGACATCGCAGAATTTTTTGGAGTTGCTGCAATGTCGAACACCCTCTTGAATGAAGCCCAAACTGCTGAAGTCCTGAACGTCAGCCCTGCCACCCTTCGTCGCTGGCGTTGGGCTGGTAAGGGCCCGCAGTTCCGCAAAATCGGCGGTGCTGTGCGTTACTCCCCAGGCGATATCGACGCCTATGTCGAAGCTTCGCTCCGCTCGTCGACCACTTGCCAGGAGGGCTAAGCGATGGTCGATGTGCATGCAATTGCGCAGCACTACGGCGGCAAAGTCTGCAAGGGCAACGCACTGATCCCGACACCAGGCCATTCTAGCCGCGATCGGGGCACGGCGATCACCTTCAACCCGTCTGCTCCCGATGGAGTGCTTGTGGCCGTCTACAACGGCACCACTGCTGATGCTTTGGCGGTGAAGGATATGCTGCGCCGGGACGGCTTCATTCCAACCGATGGCGAGCGCAATGCCCGCGAACTGACACCGGCGGAGCGGGCCGCGATCGTTGAAGCCGAACTGACGCGGCACCGCGAACGGTTGGCTCTGGAGCGAATGGCGGCAACGGCGGCAGCGACCCTTTGGAACAGCGCCAGGACAGTTGACCCAGCGCATCCTTACCTTGTTGCCAAATCCCTTCGCCCGTTCGGTATCCGGCAGCAAGGCGATGCCCTGCTCGTGCCGATGTTCGATGCGAGCTTTCGGCTTTGGAACGTGCAGCGCATCCTCCGGGATGGGATCAAGCTCTTCATGCGGGATGGCCGCACGGCTGGACTGTTCTGGCCCCACGGCGTCCACATGCTGGACGGCAAGCCAACCGGCGGTCCGCTCGTCATCGGTGAAGGCTTCGCCACGATGGCGGCTATTCACATGGCAACCGGCCATGGAGTCGTCGCGGCAATGTCTGCTCGCAATCTTGAGAACGTCGCTCGCGCGATGCGCAAGCTGTTTCCCAACCGTCAAATTGTGATCGCGGCGGATGATGACAGCCATCTGTCGGAGAATCTCGGTCTGAACGCCGCCAGAAAGGCTGCACAGGCCGTTGGAGGGCACGTGAGCGTTCCACTGCCATTGGATAAGGACGCGGCGCGTGGCGTGTCTGGAACCGATTTTGCGGACATCCCCCGCGATCAGGTTGCTGTGCGCCTCGCCGCTGCGCTTTTGGGAGCATGATCGCCATGGCAACCGCAGCAACCGAGCCCATGGACGTGGCAAAATTGCATCCCGACGAAGCGGCAGCGCGTATCCTCGCTCACAGCGCGTTGCGAGCCACACCCTATCGCTGGCCCGATCCCGCCAAGCTTCCTCGGCGGCAATGGCTGATGGGCAGCTGGCTGCTTCGCGGCGAAGTCACCGCGATCATTGCACCAGGCGGCACGGGCAAGAGCACGATTGGAAACGCAATTGCGCTTTGCCTCGCGAGCGGAAAGCCTTTGTTGGGCAAGTCGTTGCCCCGCGGCCATCAAGCTGTGTGGATCTTTAACCTTGAAGACGGCGCCGAAGAGCTGGAGCGGCAATTGGCTGCTGCCTGCCTCGTCCATCGCATTTCTCCTGCCGATTGCGGAGACCGGCTCTACCTCGACAGCGGGCTGGTCCAGCCGCTCTGCACAGCAAATGAAGACCGGGACGGCTTCACGATCAACGAGGAGGCATTTACCCAGCTCGCCGCGACAATCCGCGAGCGGGAAATCTCTGTTGTGATCGTGGACCCGTTCGTTTCAAGCCACGCGGTTCAAGAGAACTCAAACGGCGCAATCGACGCCATCGCCAAGCGGTGGAAACGGCTGGCACAGGACACCGGCTGCGCAGTCGTGCTTGTCCACCACACCAAGAAGCTGGGTGGACGTGAGGTGACGGCAGAAGATGGGCGGGGCGCGGTCGCCTTGCGCGATGCGGCCCGCATTGTGCTCACTCTCAACGGTATGAGCCAGGCTGAAGCGGAGGAACTCGGCATTTCCGATCCCGCCCTTCGCCGCTCGCTGGTCCGCATCGATACTGGGAAAGCCAACCGCTCTCCTCCCGACACCGCGACTTGGGTAAAATTGCAAGGTCAAAGTCTCGGCAATGGCGATGGGCTGGAACCGCCCGACGTTGTCGGCGTGGCGACGGTTTGGGAGCGTCCAGATGCATTCGACGGGTTGAGCGTCTGGCATCTCTTCAACGTGCAGCAGCACATTCTCAGAGGTGCCTGGCGCGGGAGCGTGCAGGCCAAAGACTGGGTTGGCCATCTTGTCGCCGAGGTAACAGGCTTGTCCGCCGAAGCGGATAAGGGACGCATCCAAACCATCCTGAAAGCCTGGTTCAAGAGTGGTGCATTGACCATTGAACACCGCCCCGTGAATGGACGCGACGTGCCTTTCGTTATCGTCGGTAAAGCTGTTTCGCCAACCGAAGCTGGCCCGCCGCCGCACGTTGCAACGTGTGGTGCGGAAAGTGCGGGAGGTGCGGGCGGTGACCCAATCTAAACCCCATCCGCACCACCCACACTCCCTTTAGGGAGTGGGTGGTGGTGTGGTGTGGGTTGTTGGTTGGAATGCTCCGATTTCACTTGCGCGAGAATGACGCATCTTGCGCGTCAGAGCCGCCAAAACCTTGGGCACGATAGAGGCATTCGACAGCTAGTTTCATTAGAAACTAGCTCATTTTGATTCCGCTGCGAGGGGAAAGCGGGAGCGAACAGGCGAAACGTTCTAAGCTCAATCCAAGTGCTCGGCTCATCACGGCGCTGGCTAATGCTCGCTCGGAACATTCGTGTTCCACAGCTCCAGTCGCGCGAGACAGCCATCCAGGTCGTCGCGGACTTCGTAAACCCAAAAACGGATGACGTCATAGCCTAGCTCAATGAGCCGCTGATTCCTGATCTGATCTCTGCGACATAGTTCGCCAGTCCAGTTGCGATGATACCTCTCCCCGTCAATCTCAATAACGAGCTGCCGTTGGCCGTCGGTTAGCAGAAAGTCGACCACATACTTTTCGATGGGATATTGCGGTATTAACGCATATCCCGCCGCGTAAGCCGCGCGATAGAAATGTCTCTCCCAATCGGAGACCATCTCCGGCCTCGCGACGTCGGGATATGATGAGCCGAGTTTCCTCGTTGCTTGTTGGGTCGCTTCAACCTTCCTCCCATCAAAGGAAGCAGCATAGCTGGCAAAGCGAGCAAGATAGCCAATGTCGCACGATGCGCATTCGGCAAGGTCGCCCACTACAACAAGCTGAGCGCGGGCGCGCGTAATCGCGACGTTGAAAAGGTTCCCATTTGACCGAAGAAACCCGAGCGCCCCAGGCGGAGCACCAGCAGACACCACAGGCGAGAAGAGCATAACGTCACGCTCATCGCCCTGAAAACGGTGAACAGTATCAGCGAGAAAGCCTCGCGTAACCACTTCCGCAAGCAACTCTTTGTCCTGATTCACAAGCTGCGTGATCGCATTCGCCTGGGCGCGGAATGGGGTAACCACGCCGACGCTGCCTTTGTAGCCTTTATTCAAAATCAGGTCGCGAAGCGTATGAGCGACAGCCTTCGCCTCGGTATAGTTGATCGCGCCACCAGTGCCTGGACGGTTCACTTGCCCCTTCACATCAATCCATCGGATTCCAGGCTCTGCACGATTGGGAGATTTCAGATCATCGTATTTGGTCGCGACGCGCAGGCGCTCTTCGTAGAATTCCTCGTTCGAGAAGGAGATAATGTCGGCATGCGATCGATGATGATCGACCAGGCTTACGACATCATCGCCTGAGACATGCGTCGCGCCGAGGCCGAACAATGATTGGTGCGAATATGCCCAGTGCGGGAAGTCATCGAGAAGATCATATTTCTCAAGCAGCGCTTGATCCTGTCCGCGCTGCAAGCCGCTGATGTGAGACAACTGCTTGGGATCACCAATGATGACCACCGATTTCGCACGGTAGAGAAGCGGAAGTGCAGATGCGATATCGCACTGGCTCGCCTCATCGAACACGACCAAATCGAAGTTGCCAGGTTCGAGCGGTATGCGCCCGCGCGCCGACAGTGATGTGACGGCCCAGCATGGTAGCAGATGCGATACCTCGCGAAGCATCTCCGCATATTTCGCATAGACCTGTTTGGAGAGCTGGCCCTGATCACCCGCCTCAATCACCATCTTCAAGACTGAGGTGTATTTCCCAAGCTTCTGGCGATCAGCAGCTGAAAGCATCGAAGGCTGGAGACGAAGCCAAAGCTTCCAGAGCATCTGTGATTGGCGCGCGATGCGATCAAGAATCGCCTTTTCATCATGCGCGATGTCTTCAAGCGACCGACCTGATTGAAGTGCCTTTAGGGCGCTCATGTATTCCGCCGATTTTTCAATATCGGTCAGGCGCTCCGGCACGGTTTCGATAACCGCAGTGCACGCCGCGACATCGGCGTCGCTCGCTGGGGTGCGAGAGAGATCAATCCCAATTTGTGCGAAAGAGTTTTGGCGCTCCTGCATCGTCGCTGTGAGCGTTTGAAGTCGCCCTGCACGAAATAGCGGCCACAAAAGGCCCACCAACACACCAGCTCGTGATCGATCTGCGCGGGCACATGCCGTCGCTAGCGCCGCATGGCTGGCATGGAAATTCGAGAGATTGAAGGTGGTGGCCTCCGCAAACAATCTAGGTCCAAGCCGACGCCGAGCATCTTCGGCGGCTTGCTCCAGGCGATCCACGGTGTTCCGCAATTCGATCAGGCGACCGGTCTCTTCATTCAGCCGCCGGTATTCGGAGATGAGCCGTTCGTGTGTGTCTTTGGCTTCGTCAAAATCCTCACGTTCAGATGCGGTCGTCGTGGATGATAAGAGCGCCAAGACATATTCCGCGAGACGTGCTTGATACGCCTGCGCTCCAACTCGCAGAAGGATGGGGCGAGGCCCAAGTGCGTTCACGCGTGTTTCGACGACATCGACCGCCTTGTTGTTCTTACTCGCGAACAAGACGCGCTTGCCCGCCCACGCGGCGTTGATCAGTAGGTTTGTGACGACTTGGGATTTTCCTGTCCCAGGCGGGCCGGTGATGATGGTCACTGGTCGAGTCAGCGCGGCAGCGACCGCTTGGCGCTGCTCCGAATTCATCGGCAAAACTTCGATCAGCGGAGAGGTAAGCTCAGGCGCAACCTCTTCACGCTTCTCGCCCTTGATCCATCGGCCAAGCGCCGTGTTTGCGTATCTGCTTTCCGGCAGGACTGCGAGATCGCGCAGCTCCTTTTCCAGGCCTTGGGTGAACGGGGACTTTTCCGCCATCAAAATGACGGCGCGATTGTAGATTCCAGGCTCAGCAATCTCGTTCATCGGTGCGCGTTCCGTATCGAGCGCGCTTGGGTCGATTTCTTCCCGCCAAGGCCATTCGGGCCGCACCGCTTGTAGGCGCATCGCGATCTCATCGACGTCGATGCGACCTTCTTCACCGCCGATGCCCAGCTCCTGTTCGAGCTGCACCAACTCGTTCATGAGCATGTCGCGCTCGACGTTTGTGAAAGTTTGGAACGGCTTCTGGTTGATAATCGGATAAGCGAGATCGACTGTCATGCGACCGTTCGATTCCTGCTCAATCGGGAACAGAAGGATCGGCTCGACCATGTAGCCTTCCCAATCTGATTTCTTCGATTTGATCAGCGAGATGTTGGTCGGATATCCGAAATAGAGACCATAGCGCCCTTGCTCTGAACGCTTCCGACCAAGCATACGGCGCGCTGTATCGCTCTCTTCAAAATCCTCCGGCGATTGCGGGAGTGATCTCACTTCGAGATAATCGGGGTCGCCATATTTCGATGTCAGGAATGTGGAGACGCCAGTGTCGTCATACCCAAGGCAGGCAAGATAATAGCGGCACAAACGGGCAAGGTCAGTGTTGGCAAAGCCGGTGTCCTGCTCTGAATCTGCTGTCGCCACGCGGGGTGCGGATGCGACAAGCGACCATCGATAGGCACGATCTTGCGAGACGTGATTTTTCAGCGGACCATAAAGCAGCTTGTTGATCTGCGTGCGATCAACGCCAAGCGAACGCGCGAGTGCATCGGCTTTCTGATTTGGCTTGGCGCGAAGCGCCTCAACGACTTGATCTTTTAGTGAAGACACTTGCTGACCGCTTCCATCCTAACTCGTCGTGAACTCCGTCAACGAAGTGCCCAAGCGAAGTGCCACGTATAGCTCAAAGAGGTGTTGCTCGATCGGGCATTCGATCTCAACATATCGAAGCTTCATCTGCCCTATCGCCCCTCGCTGGCGATCAAACTCCGCCTTGAATACGGGGTCGCTCATGAGGTGGGCGCGCGATCCTTCTGGCTTGTAAGTCGCATTCAAATTCAAGACTTGGCGGGCACTCTTGAAAGCAAACGACGCAGAATTGTGGCTGTCGGCGGTGTGCGCTCGAACGCGTCCTTGCAGGTTACGGGTTCTCCCGGTGTGGCAAGGCTCGCCTGCCGCGTCATAGAAAACGTAGATCGCAGGCAACCCCCTCCAGTTTGGCCGTGCCTTCATCTCAAGCAGCTCGCAACTTAAAAGCTGTTCGAACAATTCCGGCATTCGCGCTACGGCA
>Ga0073920_1000026_pt1 | contig 31225 bp, 28 predicted proteins | sample GWRWT4_2Sept14_2_FD_70953 | JGI IMG/M metagenome (GOLD analysis project Ga0073920, IMG submission 70953) | Sand microcosm microbial communities from a hyporheic zone in Columbia River, Washington, USA - GW-RW T4_23-Sept-14 | ecosystem: Engineered > Artificial ecosystem > Sand microcosm >...
ACATCGCGGACAGGATCCGGCCGAGGCCGGCTACTTCCATCGCGCCAGCCTGCCGCAATTCGTCAGCGCTGTAACCGGGGCCTGTTTGGTTGTGCAGCGCGAGAAATTTCTCGCAGTTGGGGGGTTTGACCAGGACTGCTTTCCGGTTGCATTCAACGATGTCGATCTGTGCCTCAAGCTCAATGCCCGGGGCTGGCAGGCACTCTACGAGCCTCGGGCCGAACTGGTACATCACGAGTCCAAGAGCCGCGGGTCGGACCATTCCGGGGAGAAGAAGGTGCGCTTTGCCGGCGAACTGGCCCGCCTGAAGGAGCGTTGGCACACCGATCGCCAAGTAGACCCCTACCACCATCCGGCACTTAGCCGGTTCTCCGAACAATTCGTGATCGGGCTCTAGCCATGGCGCGGCTGGCCCTGCCCCAGGTTACGCTTTGCGCGGCGACGTCGGTTAATGTCGCAGCAACGATCGCGGCGATGCGTCACAGCATTGCCCTGTGTGATTTCGGCGCTGCTGTTCTGCTGACTGATCAGTTGGATGTAACGCCGCAGGAGGGCATCGCGGTAAAACGGATCGCCCCGCTTACCAGCGCCGCGGCCTATTCGCGTTTTATCCTGTCTGACCTGTGGCAGTACATTTCGACCAGCCATGTGCTGGTGGTGCAATGGGACGGATTCGTGGTGCAACCCGCAGCGTGGGATCCGGAATTCCTGGAGTTCGACTATATCGGCGCGATCTGGCCGCAGTTCGATGACGGCGCGGTTGTCGGCAATGGCGGCTTTTCACTCCGCAGCAAGCGCCTGCTCGAGGCCTGCCGCACAATCGGCCTGGCAGAGCATCCAGAAGATATAGCGATCTGCCGGACCCACCGTGCACGGCTGGAACAGGGCTTCGGTATTCGCTTTGCTGATCCTGGGCTCGCCGCTCGCTTTTCCTATGAGCGGAGCGCAGGCAGCGGCACCGAGTTCGGCTTTCACGGGGTATTCAACCTGCCGAACCACCTGTCCGCTGATTCGTGGTGGAACATCTATCTCGGCCTCGACGAAGCGGGCTCCGTCTACCATGATCTTAGGACATTGATCCGGTCAGTCTGGCGCGCGCCGCAGGGCCTGCGCCGCGCCGCCAGACTGATGATGGATGCCACCCTGGGACGATTGGGCGTCAGGCGTTGATGTCGATTACTTCGCCGGGCGTGTAGGTTTCGAACACGCGCTGGAAGAGGTCCTCGTAGTAGTCTTCCTTGTAGAAGATGTAGTTGAGGCCACCCACGCCGCGCCGCTGGTAATCCTTGATCTGGTCAACCGTGAACTTGACCTTGCGATTGATCCGCAGCTGCTCCCACGAAAAGCGCCAGCCCATTTCCTGGAGCTGATCGATGATCGCGAGGTTCGTCGGGTTGTCGAAGTTGATCTCGATCAGGACGGTCCGCAGGTCGGGCTGACGCAAGGTTTCCAGCATCCCGGCAATGACGCGGTGCTCAAGACCGTCGACGTCGATCTTGATGTGGTGTGGTACCGGCAAACCATCGGCGATCAGCGTATCGACCCGGCGGCCGATGCACCCCTGCGGTCGGCGGTTGTCCTTGCTGACATGCCAGTCTTCCGCGAACTGCTTGTCTTCGGTCCAGCTGTTCTCCTCAAAGTCATGATAGGAGATGCCCAGTCCGAAATCGCTCAATAGCAGGCGATCGGTCTTGTCGACATCGCTGAGAGCAAGGCCGTAGGCCAGACAGGTGTGGTGGAGGTTGTTGAGGTAAATGTTCTTGTTGAGCTCGGCATAATTGAGCGCTTCCGGCTCGAACGAATAGACCCGGGCCTGGCGCATCACTGCAGCATAGACGGTGTACATGCCAACATTGGCGCCGATGTCGAACAACACTTCATTCTCACGGAAGCTGTCGATCCAGGCCAGAGTGATTGGCTCCTTGGTGAACAAACTGCGCACCCGCTTGGTGCTCGAAGACCCGGTTGTGGCATAACGCATCGCCCGGTCGCGATAGGCGACTTCCGCATAGTCGAGGTCAAGCCACTTGGTCTTGAGATTGCCGGAGGTGACTTCCACTGGATGTCCTTTCACATTGACTGCCGGGCCGGTCAGGTCCTGCAACTGGTGTCGCGCCGCGATGTTGGCGCTCTTTCGCCCCTTGCGGAGCAGGAATTTGGTCAGGCGGCGCAGCATAAGTGCATTCCCACTTCTGCGCCCCACAGACTGGGCAAGATAATCAACGGTCTAGCCCATCAACCCGCGCGCTTTCAATTCCGCATTCGCCTTTTCGAGCAGATCGGGCGGTATCGGCTGGGTTGCAACCCATTCCGCAAAAAGGCGAATGCCTTCTTCAAGCGAGACCCGCGGGCCACCGGTAAGCTTTGCCAGGCGGGCAACGTCAGCCCAGTTGTGCCGAATATCTCCGACGCGGTATTGCCCGGTAACGTGCGGCTCGATCGTTCCGCCCAGCCGATCGCTGAGCAGTCGCGCCACAGTCATGATCGTCGAGGCTTGGCCGCTGCCGACATTGATCGTATCGCTGATGTCAGTCCGCTGTTCCAAACCGGCCAGGATCGCCCGCGCCACGTCCTCGACATGCACAAAATCGCGAGTTTCCTCGCCATCTTCGAAAATTGGTAGCGACAGGCCAAGTCGAATCCGCGTCGAAAAGATCGAGAGGATCCCGGTATAGGGATTCTTCAACGACTGGCCTTCGCCAAAGACATTCTGGAATCGCAGCACGACGGGTTGAATACCCAACGCGCGGCAATTGACGCGCACCAGGTCTTCCTGGGCGAGCTTGCTGGCGGCATAGACCGACGCTGGGGAAAGGCGATCGTCCTCACGAGTTGCTACCGCCTCGACTGGGCTGCCACAATCTGGGCAAACCGGGGCCCATTCATGGCGAGCCAGCTGCTCGGGCGAACGCGGCTCGGGATAGCAGCGAGATCCCTCGGCATTGCATTTCCGGCAGAAATAAGCCCCCTCGCCATAGACGGAGCGGCTTGATCCCAGCACAACCGCGCCAACCTTGTGCGGGGCATTGGCCAGGATATCGAACAGCACGGCAGTTCCCTGCACGTTCACCCGGTAATATCTCTCAATCTCGTACATCGACTGGCCGGTGCCGGTCTCGGCGGCAAGGTGGACGACCGCATCAACATCCTTGAGCGCCGTCTCAAGGTCAGCCCGGCAGACCACGTCCCCGTGGATGAAACTAGCGCCTGCCGGGGGTCGGTAATCCGGCGTCTCACCGTGAATTTGCGGGGAGAGGTTGTCGAGGATTCGGACGGTGTGCCCGGCCTCCAGGGCCAGACGCGTCAGATGGGTGCCAATGAAGCCCGCCCCGCCGGTAATCAGAATGGATTTCTGCACGATCGTTTCGCCCCAGGGCTTCAGTTGAACAGGATGAAGTGGAAATCTTTGTGGTTGGGCGTGTGCTCGATCAGATAATCGGAATAGCCCAGCGCAGTCACCGCATGATCCAGCAGCACTTGGCAATTGATGTTGTCATAATAGTGGACGTGGATCGATTCATTCCGGCCCATTGCTGCCACCAGCTCCTCGTCGTCCGCCGCCCTGCGGAGGTGCCGCATATAGTGGTGTAGCACCGGGGCCCAGGTCCCGGCTGCATCTTCTTCGAGCCATTCAGCAAGCGTGCTGCGGGGCTGAATTGCATCCTTGGTCCCATTCAGGTCCGGGACCACGCAGATCACCTTGCCGCCGGGGCGTAATTTAGTCCTCCAGTTGCGCAAGTGGCCAATGGGATTGGCAAGGTGTTCGAACACGTGGCTGCCGAATAGGAAGTCGAGCGAGCCATCCTCAACCGGCAGGTCCTGAGCATTACCAACAATGTAATTGTCCCACAGTTCTGGCCGGCTGACGTACTTTCCGCCGCCGTTGTAAAGCTGGTTCCAGACGTCTGGGGGCATCTGCTCTAGGTATGAGACATCGACGCCGTCGCGCGGCAGAATTTGCGGCTGAGCGCCCGGCCCGATCTCCACCCCGCGGCCGGTTGCACTGTCAAACAGCCACTGGCGCGACAATGCCCGGTGGACCGCCAGAAAGACCGCCCCCTTGCCCTGCCCGATCACTTCGATCTGCAGGTCGAGACGTCCGACCCGCGCTTTCGGCCAAGGGAGGACCAGCGATTGAAAGTCGCCGTCATACGTGGCCAGACCGACAATCTGATCACCGTTATCTGGCTGGCAAAAGGTCACTTCCACCAAGGTTTCCACCGGCACCTGGATCATCCAGCCGCACTCGGCAGGCCAGGTGCGCAGGCTGGCAAACCGCCGGACATCCGGAATGCGAAGCTTTGCGCCGGGCTGCAGGCTCAGTCCGCGCCACAGTTGCCCTGCTTGGTTGTGCTTGGTCATCGCCACCGGCCCAGAAACCTCGAGGTTGCGGTCCTTGCGGCGCAGCATGTCAAACAGATTCAAGCCGATTTCCTTTGGAATTGGGCGGTGCGCGAAAGTGATCCGTGCCGTCAGTCGCGGTCCAGCGCAATTTCATCGCATTCAACTTCGACCAGCTCCTGAGCAAGCCGTTGCTGGCGGGCAATCAGATCGTCCGCGCGTGCTTGCGGTTGCGTTGCAGCCGCGTTTCCGGTGGCATGGGCCATGAACAGGCGCATCACATGGCTGACACCGGTTTCGAGCACGTTGCGCAAGTCGTCTGCATAGTACGCGCCGCGATTGAAGCTGCCAGTGATGATCTCGTACGACGGGAAATAATGGACTGCGGCAAACCGTTTGCGGAGGACTTCGGCGGCCACGCGCAACACCGACTTGGAGTAAGTGGTCGACGCCAGGACGTGCGCGCCCGGCTGCGCAGTGGCCATCAGCGGCACCGGCGAGACGGTCAGAATGACCTGCGCCTTGGGATTGACCGCCCGCAGTGCTTCGATGAATTCGGCGATGTCGCCGACTACGTCCTCGACTGGCTGGTTGTAAAATTCGTGGCGCTCAGGATCAAAAACCCCGCCCTCGGTCCCCGGACAAAGCGGGAAAACCGCACCGTCCTGCTTCGACCGCCAGGCCTCGGTCAACCCAAGCGTGAAAACGAAGACATCCAGCGTCTCGAACATCCGGCGAACTGCGGCGAGATGCTGTGCCCGGTCGGCATCCAGTTCGGCCAGGGAGACATATCCGCCTGGCTGGGTGGTGGGCCGGAAGGGGTCGAGAAAGCAATCTTCGGCCTCTTGCCAGCAATTCTCGACCGGTTCGAACTGGCCGAATGCCCGCTGCCACAGCTGAAGCAACTGGCGAGCGGTATAGATGTTGCCATAACGGGCGGAGTAGAGTCCGTAATTGTGCTCGTTGCGGACCGATTCCGGCAAGACCGGATGCCCAGGCTCAGCAACGTAGTAGTTGTAGCCGGAGTTGCGCAGGTAGCGCGCGATATGCTGGGCAAAGCAGCTTCCGGCGGTGGCCACTCGCGTGTTGGGCGCAATCCGTAGATCGAATTCGCCGACCGGGTCGACCTCAGCCGGGGCGGGCGCAGCGACTGCCCTGCGCCAGAAGGCCTTGTCGGGGAGTGACTTGTAGGGATGGTCGCTCATTTTACGATCTCCGCGCCCCGAAGTTTTCCTCAATCTGCTGCAAGACCAATTCGCCATATGACGGGTTGGCATGGGTTGCATCACTTGCGTAGAACTCGGGGGCAAGAAATCCATCGGCGTCGAGCGCCGCAGGCGGTGGCGGCAGCACGGCAATGTTCAGTTCGGCGCATAACTCTTCCAGCAGCCGGGCCTGCAGCCGCCAGAACGCCATCCGCAGTTCCGGAGCCGAGACGCCAAGGTCGGCGATGTTGTCCTGCGCAAACTTGCTTTCGTGGTGCTTCAGGATGTGGGCATTGTCGCGCTTGGGTGGCGGTGGCTGCAGGTGCACGACCCTGGCCCGGGTGGCCTTACGCAATGCTGCGAGCGACTGGCCATCACGCCCCCTGATCCCGGCATCGAAGTGCTGCGCGAGGGCGCGGTAAGGAATGATTTCGGCTCCTTCAGTTGCACCCGTGTCCGAGGGCATCAAGAAGGTGAACTTTTGCGGATGTTGGATCGTGCTGAAGACGGCATGCTGGTTGCCGCCGATCATCGAAACGGCAACGTCCTGCTCATCAAGCTTGCCGGTCAGAGCGAGGTATTCCTCAAATGTCGTATCTCCCATCACGACATCGTTCTTGGTTTTCAGCAGACGATGGGCCGTCAGCGGCACAGCAAGCCCTTTCGCACTGCGGCGCTCGATCGCGCGCTGCACGGCATAGGTGTGGCTATCACCAAACAACAGGATGCGGGGTTCGGCCAATTCGGGACTCCCTGGTGCGCTTCGGCGCTGCTTAGCTTTTAACACGTCTGGTTCCGCAGTCAGTCCGTGATCAACGGAGCGAACGACTTTACGAGCCGATCAATTGCAAGAACCTGAATCAGATAGTCTTCGAGCGCTGCGAGTGGCAAGGCGCAAGGCCCGTCGCAAAGCGCTTTGGCCGGGTCCGGGTGCGCTTCCAGAAACAGCCCGGCTATGCCCAGCGCCATGCCGGACCGCGCCAGCGCAGTCGCCTGGCCGCGACGGCCGTCAGCGCTCTCAGCGCGGCCTCCGGGCTTCTGCAGGGCGTGGGTGGCATCGAAGACTACCGGTGCCATTGCGCGCATCTGGTCCATGCCCAGCATGTCGACGACCAGATTGTTGTAGCCAAAGCAGCTACCGCGCTCGCACAGGATCACCCGTTCGTTGCCCGCTTCGGCCAGCTTGCGGATAATGTGGGTCATCTCCTGCGGGGCCAGGAACTGGGGTTTCTTGACGTTGATTACAGCCTTGGTCCGCCCCATGGCGACCACCAAATCGGTCTGGCGAGCCAGGAACGCGGGCAACTGGATGATGTCTGCCACTTCGGCGGCCGCTTCGGCCTGATGCGGTTCATGAACGTCGGTCAGGACGGGAATGCCAAATCGCGCCTTCACAGCGGCGAGTGTACTCAGTCCACGTTCCAGTCCCGGCCCCCGGAACGAGTTGATTGAGGAGCGGTTGGCCTTGTCGAACGAAGCCTTGAAAACGTAAGGTATGCCAAGGCGGGTCGTCACCTCGACAAAGGCGGCCGCGACTTCCATCACGATCTCGTCATCCTCAATCACGTTCATGCCGCCGATCAGGACGAATGGCCGCTCGTTGGCGAAAGTAATTTGGTCGGTGACGGCTACTTCATGCATTGCTGGTTACCATTCCCTGCTGGGGTTCGTGTTCGGCCCGGGCCGCGGCCCTGTGCTCACAGTCTTGCAGAACCGCCAAAACTTGTTCGCGCAACCGCGCCAGGCTGTAAGTAGTCTCAAGCTTGTGCTGCGCAGTGTTGACTTGAGTGATCCGAGCGGCGGCGTCGCGGACGAGCAGTTCGAGAGCATCAAGCCATTCTTCGGGTGTACCGGCGAGGAGTCCGGCACCATCGGCGCAACAATCATCGTAGACCCCGCCCCGGCTGGCGACAACGGCAGCCCCGACGCAGGTGTACTCAACCCACTTGGTGTTGGCTTTCATCAGGTTGAAGGGGATAGGATTGAGCGGGCAAATCCCGATATCCCATTCAAAGCCGGCAAACTCCTGCAGGAACCGCTCATAGTTTGCGATCGGCGGCGCAGTAGTGATCCGGTCACCGAACCGCTCCAGTTCCGGCGGGCGCGGAATCGATCCAAACAGTTCAAAGGTAACCTGTGGGTTGCGGTCCAGCAGCGCTTCGATTGCCGGAAGGATCATGGTCAAGTTGTGCGCATGATCGGCACTGGCCATGTAGCCGACCTTACACGCCGCGCCCGGGGCGGGCCGGCGGATCACATGGCCAGAGCAGTAGATCTGGCCCGCCCGCAGCGGGGCTTCAAGAACCTGCTCGGCCAAGCGCTGCTTGAGCGCCTCGGTTGAGACATAGACCAGGTCGGCCGCACCGAGCAGGTAGCGGACTGCGTCGAGCCGCTCCGGTGCATTGTGCAACGCATGCTTGCGTTCGCCGATGTCTTTCGGGATCGCCAGCAGATCATCATCGATATGGTAGAGTACCGGCACCCGTTGTCCGCGCGCCCAGGCCACAATCTGCGGCGCAGCGGGGCCGCTGTACCGGCAGAACACTATTTGGCTTGGATCGAAACCGGCGAGCGCGGTGGCAAGCTGCTGATCGTCTTTTCCGGCATCCGTCATGGCGCGGACTTCGGGCTCGGTCATCAGCCTAGTCACGATCTCGCCGCGCGCCACCGCAGCTGCCAGGGGCTTTTCGAAGCTGAGCTGCAAGGTCGGAACATTGCTGTTGGCAACAAACAGGATCCGCGCCTTCTCACGCGCAGAAGCGGGATTTGCAAGATTCAGCCGGTTCGCCGCTGCAAAAATCTCTGCATACCGCGCAAAGACATCGGCAGGGTCGAGCGGCATGCCGCTCTGTTCCAGGAACAGGCGCTGGCGTTCGATAAACGGTGCCGGATCGGCTCGTGCCGCAATGGCGAAATCATGCCAGTCATCAGGGCCTGAAACCGTCGCCAGGCCTGCATAGCTGGAGGCATCCATTGCTCCGTCACGATCGGTCCAGACGGCCGTCGGAATTCCCGCAAGGACCATATCGATCAGCACTGACGACGGTGCCGAGATGCCATATGCAAATTGCCGCAGATCGAGCCGATACATCGGGGCATTGTTGATCCTGGCATTGCGCGGCAGAGGCACCTTGTTCTTCAGAACATATTGCCCGCCGGGATGGGGCCGAAGCGTCACGAGCTGGTCGCGTTGCGCCATCCGTTCGCAGAAGCCCGCGAAGGCATCGACAAACTCAAGCTTGAAATCGCCAGCCATGCGCAGCCGCACGGAATGTAGGTTCTCGCAAACGATCCCCGGGGCATCAGGTTTGCACTCCACTTCCCCCGCTGGTCGTTGAAGCAGTGCGGAGGGTCCGGTGACCAGCACCTTGCCGGCCTGACTGGGATCCAAAGCAGTCAAGTGCTCATGGTCATACCATGCACAGACCAGATCGGCTGCAAATGTCGCAGTGGCACCATGAGCCAGGGTGTGGTCGGTACTATGGCTAAATCCGACACACTCGTAACCATGCTGCAAGGTTACCTTGAGGAAGCTGGCCGGTGCATAGCGGAAGACCTTGTGCGTGGTGATGTGGCCCGACAGCTGGGATTCACTGCCGGCAAAGATGATCCCGCCCCCGGTGAGATGCCCGAAGGCTTCGAATTCATCGGCGTAGATATGCTGCGTCGCCGCCGTTGCGGCGCAAATCTCGTCAATCTCATTGCGCCAAATGCCGAGGCGGTCCCGCCCCAGGAACTGGGATGAAATCAACAGGACCGGTTCGTAGCCAAAGGTCTGGCGGGCCATGAAGATCAGCGGGCGCAGGATATTCACATCCTGAACCAGGTTCAGCAGGAAGACGGCGCGGGGCGTCATGACTGGGCCCTCAAACCGGGCGAGAATGGCCAAGCGGAGTTCTCCGACAAGACCAGGTCGATCGAACCAAACAGCGACTTCAGGCGTGACTGCATTTCCTGTGTGACAGCCGAATATGCTGCCAATTGCGCCGCAATCGGCACCGCAGACCAGTTTGGCGCAGATTCCTCAACTGCCGGAGAACCTTGCAGCGACCAGACGGGCCGGCCACCGAGATAACCGGCCGGGACCAGAGCCTGGAACCCGAAATTCTCGGCAAGCGAGCGGGCGCGTTCACCGAGCAATACGTGGAGCGGAGCGCCAGGATGCTCAGCCCAGAAGGTAATGTCGTAGCCCAGCTCTGCCGGACAGAACGGACTGCGGATCGCCAGCGCATCATGCCGTTGAGCAAACTTGTGTGCTGCACCGCTGGTTGCAGCGCCATGCACGAGACCAAGCAGTCCACCGCGCAGCAGCCTTGAAATTTCGGGCAGGCCGGCTAGGAATTCGAGCAAGTTCGCCGCTTCTTTGGCAGCCGACCCAAACTGCTCGTACAGTTCAGCCAACTGATCGAGGCTGTTCGGCCGCAGCCGCGCCTCGTCGTTGCGGTAGTCGTGCAGCAGTGCTCCGACATTGCGATAGATCACCCGATCCAGCGCGCCATAGAGCGGATAGCCTGCTGAAATTACCTGGCAACCAGCCGCCAGGGCCGTCCAGGCGCGGTTTAGAGATTTGGCCGCGCTGAAGCTTTGCGCATTCACGGGAATGAAGGCCGCATGGGCGCTTTCCAGCAATTCGGCTTCCCGCGCCTCGGACCAGACCTCTACCGAAACCGATACCTGCAGTCGCTGAAGTGCCGCGAGATCCTCAGCGCGCAGTGCATGCGCGTTGGTCAACACCGTCACCCGCGGCGTGATCCCATGCCTTACGATTTCGCTCATGGCGCCGCCGAAAGCTGCAAGATCGTGGATCCCGACCGGGAAGTGCGGATTGCGTCCCATTCCGAACCAGCAGACTTCCAGAGTCTGACGATCAAGAAAGGCGCGCCGCTTGTCATGGAGGATTTGCGCCAACCGAACGGGATCGATCGGCTGGGCAGGGTCATTCATGACATGGACGGGCAGATCCGCACGATAGGTCCGCACTACACGCGCCATCGCGCCCGTCGAACATAGCGCGAAAGTCAGCCGAGGGGCCAACTGGGCGAGCCAGTTACAATACCTGGCCATACGGCTGTCGTCATGCTGGCTGAAGTAATCGTCGAACAGATCGACCCCAACCCGAACCCCATACTCTGCGGCCCGGATGGCACTCACGATTGCCCGGGCATCGTGACACTTGCTGATCAGAATCGCATCGCAATCGGTCTGGCCCGCCTCGAACTCATCAATCTGCATGAATTCGAGCCCCCCTCCCAGGGCAGCAAAGTCTTGACGAATCCGGGCATAGCGGATCCGGGCACCGGCATTGCCAAGGTATTCGAGCGATGGGATCAGGACGACCAGCTTCATGCCAGCCACCGGGCAATCTGGAGTGCCTTCTGTCCTGTCGGAGGCGACAACGGCGCAGGCGCACCGGCGGAATCACGCGGTGTGTAATAGCTTGCTGTCACTCGAGTGGTCAGGATGAGGCTGTCATCCGTGGTTGCAGCGCCATTCAGCGCGCTTTTCCGCGCCAGCCACAGATCGCTGGGCAATTGCGCGAGGGGCAGCGCCGTATTCCAGAAGCGCGTTGCATCGCCCGCTAGGGCAACCATGCCACCTTCGCCGCCAACTGCGCCGGCATCCTCGACCGCAATCGACCAGTCCCGCCCGCGCCGCGAGTGGGTTACAAGCGGACAAGCGGCCGCCGCGGTGCCATCGTTCAGAGCCAGATCCGCCAGAACCGCAAGGGTCCGGGGATCGTGCAAGATTACCCCGCCCCCGACATAGAGCAGCAGATCGCCTTGCATGTCAGAGAGAAGCGCTGCCGCGTCGAACCAAACCTTGACCGGAGCCGAACCCGCTGCAGCAAGCGCTGCAGCCGCGCGTTCCAGGCCCTGGCCAAGGCAGCAGATCTCCACAATGTCAGCCCCGGACTGGCCGCTGAGCGCTTGCAGGGCTGCCGCCAGGGCATCTTCCGCCCATTGGTCAGGGGCAAGCAATACACTGATTGGCGCCATTCGGGGCGTTTGCCCGACAAGTGCAGTGCCGCGCGAAGTCGGCTCAAGCAATCGCGCATCAAATCCCAGATCCGATTCCGGGCGGACGCCACCGGCCAGCCCGGCCGGCGGACAGGCCCCCACCAATTGCGGCCAGAAGTTTGCCCTGGCTGTTGGCTGGCCGGCTTCGTAGTTCCGGCAGTCAAAAGGCAATATCGCAGCCAGCCCGCCCAGCGCCGGATCTTCGCCCACGCAAATGACTGAAACGGAAGATCGTGCTTCAGACGGCGCAGAATCTATCGTGGACGAAACGAGTATCGCGATCGTTGGCACGCACGCTGCCGGCAGCACTAGCGTGGCGGGGGCATTGCTGCGCAGATCGGGGTATCGCGGCGGTTGCGAAGCAGCCTTGTCCGTCAGGAAGGCTGCGACTTTTTCGTCGTCAATGGCCGGGGTCGTAGGTTTGGTCAGCCCGATGTGGAGGATGTCGGTCAGCCAGGCCTGCATTTCATTCTGCAAGATCGGCTCGCTCCCATCGCTGTCACTCAGATCGACCTGGATGGCGTGCAGCAAGGGCTGGACTTCGCTCGTACCGAGGGCAAGCCAAGCGCCCTCGAGGCTACGGGAACGTGCGGCAAAGCCCTCGGCAAGCCCAGTTCCGTCAGCGCGCGGCAGCCCGAGTTCGGCATAGTGCAGGCCGCCCCGGCAAAGCGACGGGAATGCCAGAACATCACCCCCAACGATTTTCCCGTCCGGCGTGGTGAAAACAAGGAGGAGCGGATGGAACGCGGAGTACAATTCAAGATCGATGAAGTCGGTGGATGCGGCGATCAGCCCTTCCCCAACCAGGCGTAGCCCCTCGGCTGCGGTCCATTGCAGTATCCGCACAACGCGCGGCGTCGCAGGGTTACCCGACCAATGCATTCGGATCGTCAGCTCGCGGACAAACCAGCAATCGGACAGCTGCGGCAAGGCCGAATCAGCTGGCAGATAGGCGGACAGCGCCGCAGCGGCAGTCGGCTCGACATTGGTGCCGGTAAGGCGTGAAAGTCGGCCCAGCGCTGGTGCCAGGACTTCGGACGATCCGAGCGCACTGCCAATCAAGATGCCGTCAAGCAACACGTGATCGGCCTGGGCACGCGCAAGTGCATGACTGCGCCGCCACTGCACCGGTTCCGCTGCGGTAAAGGGCAGCTGGATACAGGGCGTGGGCGGATCGAACTTCTCGGTGCTGCGCCGGACCTGGGGATGAACGCCAATGCCGACCGAGCGGCCTTCGCCCATCCCGTGTTCGATATAATGAAGCAACGGGTTGACCTCGCTGCGCGCAACGTCCGGATTGGCCTTCAGGTAGCCGCTGGTGCTGAAGTCGGGGCCCGGATCGCGCGTCTCCAGCCAGCCGGACGTGAGATAGTGCATCGCAGGATCAAGCCCGGCCGCCGCGATGTCCGGGTAGGTTTCTCGATACCAGTCGGAATCGAACATTCCAGAACCGGTGATGACAGCAAGTTCACGCTGCTGCCGGTTCCGCTCAAGCCTTTTCGCGACCCCCGGAATGCGTTCCAGCATCTGTTGCATACCGCGGCTGACCCTGCCGGCGATCTCCTTGGCGATCGGAGTTGGCGCAGCCCTGGCCAAGGCAAGTTGGCGCTGCGCCTCAGCCAGTTCGCCGCGCAAGCGCTCGGCATCGGCCTGCGCGCGTCGATACTTGCGCTTGAGGATCTTGGCTTCGTCTGATTCGCCCTTTGGCACGGTCGTCCCGGCAGTTGGGAAGGGTGCAGGGACGGGGCTCCCACTGCGCCCGATGGCGTCATTCAGCCGCGCGAACTCGGCCGACTGTCTTGTCCCAAGGCTTTCGATTGCTTGCTCCAGCCGGTCCAGGCGCGCCGCAAGGCCATCCGTTGCCGTAATCGTCGCGGATCGCGTCGGCGTTCTGCTGGCCGTCTTTTTGGGCTTGGCCACAGGCATGACTCAGCGGACCCCGATCAGCATATCACACCGAATCGGTCGGAGCGCCGGGGCATTTCGTTTAACATTCCAACGTATTTGGAACCGCATCCACCGCTGCCAAAATTGTCTTGCGTCAGAGACCCTTGCCAACTCGCGGGGATGGCGACAAGAGTAATTCGATCTTTTGCGGATCCAGATTTTCAGCGGATTCGCCTTTATGCTTATATTCGGAGCCACGATGATCCAAAGACCCCCCATCAAGGTATTCGTCGGCTATGACAGCCGCGAAGATATTGCCTGGCAGGTCTGCCGCCATTCACTGCTCCGGCATGCCAATTCGCCCTTGCAGGTTGCACCGATCCGGCAATCCGCAGTGCGGGAACTCGGTCTCTACACGCGACCAGTTGATGCCACCGCTTCAACCGAATTCTCGCTTACCCGTTTTCTCACTCCTTACCTCGCAGCTCAGGGCGGCTGGGTCATATTCTGCGACTGCGACTTCCTGTTCACCACGGACATCGCCACGGTGCTGGACGGGCTGGACCCCGCCAAGGCGCTTTATGTGGTCCAGCATGATTATGCCCCGGCGTTCGACATTAAGATGGATGGCCAACTCCAGACCACCTACCCGCGCAAGAACTGGTCTTCGTTCATGCTCCTGAACTGCGACCATCCCGACGTTAAGGCGCTGACGCCGGCTGTCGTGAACAGCGCCACCCCTGCATTCCTGCACCGGTTCGAATGGATCGCCGACGATAATGCCATCGGCGCGCTCGATATCGATTGGAACTTCCTGGAGGGCGAATACCCGAAGCCGGCTGTGACACCGCGCGTGATCCACTACACAAATGGTGGCCCATGGTTCGATGAATGGACCAATGTGGATTTTGCGGACCTGTGGCTGGCCGAACGCGCGCTTTACGAAGCCGCGCAGGAAGCTGCCGTCGCGGCTTGAGCTTTACCAGCCGCTGGCTCAGCGCGGCTTGCGAATAGCCTCGCGCCAGAACTTGCGGGCAAGTCCGCGCAGCGCGGCACCGCCACGCAGCGGTTCAAGCACCGCCGCAAACTCGCGATCCAGCGGGATCCACTCGCTCACGGTGAAATGATCGAGCAAGCGCTCACGCCAGAAGTCGTCGCCTTCAACGATAAGATGTGCATTCCGCCCGTCGGCCAGTAACTTTTGCGCCGGCCGGGTGGAAATGACCACGAAGCACGCCGTGCGCGACAAGGCATAGAGATGGGCCAGCACATCGGACAGGCAATCCGGCTCGATATGTTCGAGAACGTCAGTGCAAACGACCAGATCGGCCGGGATGGGCGCACTGTCCTTGCCGGCGATCGCCGGATCATACTCGCGCACGATCTGGCCCAGTGCCCGGCCAAGCGATCCCTGGCCGCAGCCGTAATCCAGCACCGAACGGGCCTGATAGTGGTCGATTAGTTCCCGGACCTGATCGGCCCACTTGTCGCCATGGCGGCCATAGTTGCCGCCGTCGTGGAGCGCACTGTTAAGCGCGCGATAGGAATGGGAAATGAGCATCAGGCGGCCAGCGGCTAACCGACCTGCGACTGCGCAGCCATTGCACTGTGCAGGGCTTCTATGCGGTTGTTGAAGCGATTGTCGCCATGGGCCATCGTCGCCGCCCGAACGAACCACATGTAGACCATAGCACTCTCGCCATAAAAGATCTGGTGCGAGATCAAGCGGGATTCGCCCAGCCACACTTCACCCGGATCAAAGGCGATGCGGTGCTTCGGCAGGCTTTCCATCCAGGTGTTGCGGGTTCCGCCCAATACATCGCCATTGATGTAGTCGAGCATCAGATTGGGGTCTTTGCCCGCGAAGCGCTCAAGCCGATGTTCGCGATAGAGACGCTCCATCATTTCTGGGAAACGAAAGCTGGTATGCCAGATGCGCGGGCGCGAATCGAGATTGGCAAAGATCCGGGCCTGATGGAAATCATCGTCGATCGAGTGGTTGTCCCAATGCAGGTTCTCGAACAGTGTGCGAGTCAGGCGGACGCTCGGGATGAACCGGAATGGATCGTACCCGGGGAAGCAGACCCCGAAAATCCGCACCACTTCGTCATGCGCTAATTTGAGCGCACGCGCGGCCCGGTCGAAGGTCTCACGGTCGCCCTTGCACAGGACATCGAAGATCGCCTGGCGTACAGGTTCGCGGAAAACCAGCCGGCTGCCGTCTTCGGCCGGAGGTTCGCCTTCGAAGAAGGAGGTGGATTGAAGTTTCTTGAGCGATTTGCGAACGCGGACGTCATCAATCCCGTCAGTCGACTTGTGGAGGGCCTCGAGCGCTCCGAAATCGAAATCTAGGCGATAATCCTTCAGCAGGATCATCCGGCCTTCCTCGAATATGTCGGCCACCCCGCCTCGCGCCGCAATCTCAGCCAGAGACATCTCATGGATGTAATTCTCCACATCAGGATGGCGTTCGATCTTGGCCATTTCTCAACTCCTTCCGAGATCCGTTACTAGCGCTGCGGCGCTTCACCAAGCATGACTTTATAGAGATAATAGACTTCATCAAAGTCAGTATGTTCCTCGACCTTGCCATCCCTGAACAGCAGGAACCGGTCGCAATTTCCCTTCAGATAACGATGGCTGTGCGAAACAATCAGCATCGCCTTGTCCTTGCGCTTCTCGAACAGCTCGACGCGGCACTTGTCTCGGAACGATTCGTCACCAACGGCAATAACCTCATCGATCAGGTAGCAATCGAAATCGATCGTCATTGAAATAGCGAAAGCGAGCCGCGCCCGCATCCCGGAAGAATAGATGCCAACGGGCTCGTAGAGGAACGAACCAAGTTCGGAAAAATCCTTCACGAACTGCAGCCGCTCATGGAAATCGACGCCGTAGATCCGGCAGATGAACCGGAGATTGTCGGCACCCGTCATCGTGGTGTGGAAGCCACCTGTGAAGGCGAGTGGCCATGAGACCGACATGCTGCGCTCGACCGTGCCAGAGGTGGGCGGTTCAGCGCCGCTGATGATCCGCACCAGGGTCGACTTGCCTGCGCCATTTCGACCAAGAATGCCGACGTGTTCGCCAGGCTGAATGGTAATAGTGACATTGTCCAGCACCGTCCGCCGTCCGGCATTGGTATCATACTGTTTCGTCACGTTCTCAAGCCGGATCACTGTTCACCTGCCTCAAGTCCGATCTGCCGGATCAAGCTCAGGCCGCTGACGCTCAGCAGCATGTTCGCCCCAAGCAAATAGTCCAGATCGTGGTGCGCAATGAACTGAGAACCGAAATAGCCATCACGGATATACTCGACCGCATGCAGCATTGGCAGGTACAACACGATCTCCTGGGCCGACCGCGGCAGCGCATCGACTAGGAACGCCGCGCCAGAAAGCGGGAAGAGGATATAGGACATCGGCGGCCAGAGCTTGTCCACCAGGTCGAACCGCTCCGACAGTCCGCCGAGCGTAAAGGCCAGCCCGGCCCCGAACCATGCTAGCATCAGCCAACCCCACAGGACCTGGATCGAATCCTCAGGCGGCTGCAGCAGTTCCGCGCCCCACAGGATCAAGCCCAACAACACGAAACTGATTGTCGCCGCTGCGAACTCCAAGGTTACCCGGGCAATGTAGACATCAAGTATCTTCACCTGACGGTGGTAAAGCAGGGGCATGTTCGACTTCAGCGCGCCAATGCAACGTCCCGGCATGTTTCGCCACATCAGGATCGAGGAATAGCCGGTCAGCGCAAATGCCGTGATAGGTATTGATGATCCATGGATCTGCCGGGTGGCCGACCAAAGTGCGGTGATGACCAGAGTAAACAGCATAGGCTCAACAAAAAGCCACATGAAGCCAATGTTGTTGCGCCCGTAACGAGTCAACATTTCGCGCAGTAGCAGCGCGCCAAGAACCCGTCGCTGGACCTGCCAGGCCTGCGTCAAGCCGCCTGGTGCGTCCGCGGGCGCACCGTCATTGGGCATGTTCTCTCACCCCGGCCAGGAGCAGCGACAATATTCCCCAGGCAACCAAGCCAAGCGCAAGTGTGGCCAGCACACCACGGAGGCGGCGAGGCTCGATCGGCGCATCAGGCAGGTTAGGCTGGACGATCCGCTCCACATAGGCCTGCTTCCTGCGCGCCTCGTTGCGCGCATCTTCCAGCGAGGCAAAGGCACTTGCCAGTTGCTTGTCGGCAAATTGGGTTTCCAGCAGCAGCCGCTGATACTGTGCGGCACTGGCGGCCAGCGAGCGGCGGTCGCCTACAACCTGACCAAGTTGTTCGGCAATTTCGCGCTGCAGCGCGCCAATCTGCGCTTCGAGCACCGGAATCTGGGGGTTCTTGGGAGTGAATATCTTGAGCTGGTTGAGCTGCGTGCGGGTCGCAATCAGCTCATCCTGCAGCTTGGAAACCATCTGCAGCTGGACTGTGGCCTGCTCCTGAGGATCGACTACGCCGGACTGGTTGCGAAAGGCGGCCAGCGCGAGCGCAGCGGTGCGCGCCTTCAGCCTGGCTTCGTCCACTTCGACTTCGCCGAACCGGATCAGGTCCTGCCGCCCCCGCTCGTTTAACCGATTGACGGTCGCTTCGGCCAGCTCGAGCAGTTGCTGGTTGAAATGCTGGGCCTCGCGCGGGCTGAACGCGCGGAAGCGCAGAGTTGTGATGGATGAAGTCGTATCGAAATCGACGCGCACCTTGCCGAGATAATACTCATACAGATCCTCGAACGACCCGCTGAAACCTAGCGGATCGAACCGGTTGAACAACGAGATCGAATCCCGCGAATTGGCCTGCTCAAAGGCATTGTTACGGTTGATTGAATGCAACGCATCGCGGGACGTGAGATAGCCTTGCGCCGCGTAAATCTCGTCTCCGGCATTTGAGAAGCCCGCACTCTTGAGAATCACACCCAGCCCGGAAGCGGCCGGCTTTTCGGGGCTGCGGACCACAAACTTCGCTTCGGAAACATAAACGTCGGATGTGATCAGTCCGAAGTAGACCATCGAGAGCAATGTCGGGATCAGCACCGTCAAAGCAAACAACCGATTTGGCCGGCGGAGGCGGTCGAAATGAAGTTTCGGCATGATTTGGGTCGATGGTTTCCACAAATTGGCCCTGCATAGCGCCAGTGGCACCGGCAGATGCGCCAGTCGCCGCTGATTTGCAATGTCAAATGGCCGGATCGCCGTTAGGGTAGGCCGGCGCCCGAGGTGAAACAGTGTTCAGCGATAATACACCCGGGGCAACTCAGGCGCGGCTTGGACGAGATGATTGTCGATAGAGGGATTGCAAGATAATGGGCGCGCTCTTGGTACTAGGATCTGCAATCGTGTCTTCAACACCCAGCGGTCGGAATATCCGTTCAACGCATGCCCTGGCCACAACCTTGCTGGCTGTCTTGCTCAGTGCTTGCACATCGCTGGGCGCCTCAGGTCCGAGCACCTCTGCAATCGCCAAGATCGGATCAGGCAAAGGCCCGGCTTCTTCACAGGTGGCAGCACCGATCCAGGTAGTGGAGTTAACTGACAGTATCGCCAGGAGCGTCGCCGGTGCAGAACGCAAGGGCCTGTTTTCCGATATCCTGGGCGAGGGCTTTCCCGTCGGGACCATCATTGGTCCGGGCGATGTGGTCGACATCGCAGTGTGGGAAGCGCCGCCGGCGGCGCTGTTCGGCACTGCTGGGGGGGAGGGCCGGATTGGTTTGGCCAGCCCGTCGCGCGCAACGACGTTGCCAGAGCAAATGGTTGATAGCCAAGGCCAAATAACCGTTCCTTTCGCGGGCTCGATTGAGGCCGCTGGACGCACCCCGCAACAGGTCGAACGCGAGATCGTCGCCCGCCTCGCGCAGAAGGCTCATCTGCCGCAGGTCGTTGTGCGGCTGGTGCGCAACTCGGCAGCCAATGCGACAATCGTGGGAGATGTTTCGGCCAGCATGCGCGTTCCGCTGACCGCAAAAGGCGAGCGGCTGCTTGACGCCCTCGCCAGTGCTGGCGGCACGAAGCAGCCGGTCGGCAAGACCGTGATCCAGATCACCCGCGGTAACCGCATTGCCACCTTGCCGTTGGAACACGTGATTCGCGATCCGCGCCAAAACATCATCCTCCAACCCGACGATGTGGTGACCGCGCTTTACCAGCCGTTCAGCTTCACCTCGTTGGGCGCAGTGGGCAATAGTGCCGAGATTCCCTTCGAAGCGACTGGCATTACTTTGGCCCAGGCGTTGGGCCGGGTCGGCGGCTTGCAGGATAGCCGCGCTAATCCCAAGGGCGTTTTCATCTTTCGCTGGGAGGATCCCGCCGCTGTGCAAGGATTCGTGCCACCCAGTGCCCCGACTCGCGCTGATGGCCGGATTCCGGTGATTTATCGCGTCAACCTGTCTGATCCGGCGGCGTTCTTCGTGACGCAGAACTTTCCGGTTCGAAACCAGGATCTGCTCTACGTCTCGAATGCATCAGGTGCTGAACTGCAGAAGTTCGTCTCAATCCTGTCGCAGACGGCCTTCTCGATCATCGGCATCACAAATGCCGTGAGCGGGAACTAGCACAAGACTACAGTCTTGCCGGAGCTGGCAAAAAATCGGGCCTGAGCGGTCACACAGGGTGATCAGCCAATCGCAAGCGATTGCGAAGCCGCGCCCGCACGCGCCGTTTTAAAGGGCTGAGCGGAATGTCCTTCTCGGCGGTCGAATATTTCGGCATGAGCGGCACAGCCTGCAGTGGCGGGCTGCAGTAACTGCGAGTTCTCGATGCACAAGATCCTGGTCACCGGCGTCGCCGGATTCGTCAGCTCCCACGCCATTGCCAGCACCGTCGGCAGTTCTGTTGCGACTGCTATAAGCGCCATTGCCCGGACCGACAGGATGGCGGCTTGACCGCGCCGTTCCTGCGGGTTCCGCCCTTTCCCGGCGCACGCGGACTGCCGCTGTGCCGGGTCGGATCCAGCTCCTTTCCCGCCGATAAAGCCTTGGCCGCGCTGGTTGCACACCGGGTCGGAGGGTCGTTCTGGGCGGCCCCGGCAGGCTTGCAGCTAGGCTGCGATCGGGTGCTGGTGCCAGACAATGCCGAGCAGTTCGCCGCCATGCTGCAGGCCCTGCCCGAACCCGGCGTCACAGTCGTCCTTGCGCCGGGCATGCGGGCACCCGCAGGGTTTGCCACTCTCGCAAGTCCCTTCGATCCCTGGCGCGTTGCCGAGCAGGCCAGCGAAGTCTGGGCCGGATCGAACCGCGAACTGGCCACTGTCGTCGCGCTGCTGGGCAAACCAGTCCGGCTGTTCGCGGCAGACCACGCCCGGCGCGAGCAACCAGACCTGATCGGTGACCTGACCAGCTCGCTCGGTCGCCATAGCTACGCCAGCCCGTTTGACGGCACCCCCTGGGAGCTTCAGCAAGCAATTGAGCAACTGGGCGCGTGGCGCCGGCTGATCGAAAGCAATCGCAATCTGGCGGCGGTGTACGGCGTGGCTCAGTGGAAGCGCGTATCGGTCGATCCGCTGCTCTGGGACGGGACCGGCCCGGTTCGCCACGCCCGCCGTGTGCTGCCAGGCCTTGACGCCGAAAGCCGCGTGCTCGCGTGGAAATCGCGCACCGCCCCCGCCACCCTCGCCGCCCTGGCAGCCTCAGGGGCAGCGGTGGCCGAGCTGGAGGACGGCTTCATCCGCTCGGTCGGACTCGGCGCCAATTGTGTTCCGCCTCTGTCCGTAATCGCCGATAGTTCAGGGGTTTATTTCGACCCCAACGGCCCCAGCGATCTTGAAACCATGCTTGAATGCGATGAACTGCCCGCCAAGTGGGTTGAGCGGGCGAAGGATTTGCGAACCACACTCGTTCAGGCTGGGATAAGCAAGTATGGACAAGGGGAAGTAACGACGCCAATCGCGACAAGTAAGCAGCGGCGCGTACTTGTGACAGGGCAAGTTGAGGACGATCGATCGGTGTTGAGCGGGGGCGCCAATTGCACGAACCTTGAGCTGATTGCCAAGGCGCGCGCGCTCGAGCCGGACGCCTGGATCGTCTACAAGCCCCATCCCGATGTCGAAGCCGGGCACCGTAAGGGCCATGTCCCCGATGCCGAAGCGCTGCGCCATGCCGACGCAATTGAGCGCAAGGCGCCGATCGCCGCGCTGATCGACCAAGTCGATGCGCTGCATGTCATCACCTCGCTCGCCGGGTTCGAAGCGCTGCTGCGCGGCAAGGAAGTGACGACCCATGGCCAGCCATTCTATGCCGGCTGGGGCCTGACCCGCGATCTCGGTCCGAAGAATCCGCGCCGGACGCGTCGCCGCAGTCTCGATGAGCTCGTCGCGGCAACCTTGATCGGTTATCCTCGCTATGTCGATCCGGTCACCCGCCTGCCGTGCCCGCCAGAGGTGCTGGTGCAGCGGATCGCGCGCGGAGAGGCGCGCGTCACCTCGCTCCTGATTACGCTGCGCGAATGGCAGGGCAAGTTGCGCCTGCTGTGGCAGCGCCTGAGCGGAGGGCGGCGATGAACGCGCAGTGGACCCCGCGCCGCGAGTTCCTGTTCTTGCAGGGGCCGCCGGGACCGTTCTTCCGAGAGCTGGCGGCCGCGCTGGCCGATCACGGCTGCGGAGTCCACCGGATCAACCTTTCGGGCGGTGACCGCTACGACTGGCCCGATGCCGCCACCAACTACCGCGGCCGGGCGCGCAAGTGGCCGATGTTCCTCGACCGCTTTCTGCGCGCGCACAACATCACGGACATGGTGCTGTTCGGGGATTGCCGGCCAATGCACCAGGCCGCGCTGCGCATGGCCCAGCTGCGCGGCGTCCACATTCATGTCTACGAGGAAGGCTATATCCGGCCCGATTGGATGACGCTGGAGCGTGATGGGGTGAACGGCCATTCGCCGATGGAGCGGGATCCGGCCAAGATCCTGGCCGAGGCCCGCAAGCTGCCGCCGATACCGCAGCTGCCGCCGATCACTGCCGAGTTCAGGCGGCGCGCGCGCGATTCCTATTGGCACTACCACAATGTGGTAACCGGGCGCTGGCAGTTTCCGTTCTATCGGACGCACCGCCAGGGCTCGATCATCCTCGATGGCATCGGCTGGCTGTGGCGCCTGGCGCTGCGCGGGCGGCGCCAACGGCAGGCGGTGGAAACGCTGGCAGCCATCGCCGGCCGCGATTTCTTCGTCTTTCCGCTGCAACTCACTGGCGATTACCAGATCCGGCACCATTCGCCGTTCGGTTCGATGCTTGTGGCGGTCGACTACGTGTTGGAGAGCTTCGCGCGGTTCGCCCCGCCGGAGACTGTCCTGCTGGTCAAGGAGCATCCGCTGGACAGCGGATACACCAACTGGCGCACCCTGCTGATGGCCAAGGCGCGCCAGCTGGGCATCCATGGCCGGGTCTATCACATTGATGGTGGTGAGATGGACGAGCTGTCCGCCACGGCCAAGGGGATGGTCTGCGTCAACAGCACATCGGCCACGCTGGCGCTCGAAGCCGGCACGCCGGTCGCCGTTCTGGGCGATGCGATCTATGACATCAACGGGATCACCCACAGCGGCGGTCTGGACAGCTTCTGGGCTCACCCGACGCCCCCGGACGCAGAACTTTATGCCGCCTTCAAGCGCGTGCTCCATGCCCGGTGCCTGATCCGCGGCGGGCTGGCGAGTGCTTCGGCGATGGCGATCCTGGTACGCAATTCGGTCGCCCACCTGCTGGCCAGCGATTTGCCGCCGACCCGTCAGAACGAACCGGCGCGGATCATCCGCGCGGTCGGCTAAAGCCGCTACCCAGTCCGGCCAATGCAGCAACGCGATCTCCTGCTCGATGTGACGCGACTGGTCTGGCGCGTCTGGTCGGGACGGCTTCCGACCGGGATCGACCGGGTCTGCCTGGCCTATCTCGACCACTACGCCCCACGCGCGCTGGCCGTGGTTCAGCGCGAGGAGCTGCGGCTGGTCCTTTCCGCCAAACACAGCGCCGAACTGTTCGCCCTGCTTCACGCCGGCGGGCCGGGCTTCCGGCGGCGGCTAGCTACCCTGCTGGCGGCGGCCGCACTATCGGGCAGGCCGCGCCAGTCGACCCGCGGCTGGACCTATCTCAACATTGGTCACACCGGCCTGGACTCGCCGGGTCTGGCGCTCTGGCTGGCGCAGCAAGCGTGGAAGCCGGTCTATCTGGTGCATGACCTGATCCCGATCAGCCACCCCGAATTCTGCCGTCCGGGCGAGTCAAAGCGTCATCGCCAGCGGATGCGGACCGTGTTGGGCAGCGCCGCCGGCGTGATCGCCAATTCGGCCGCCACCCGCGACGCTCTGATCGAGTTCGCCCGCCGCGAGGGGCGCATGGCGCCGCCTTGCGAGGTGGCCTGGCTAGCCTCGCCGGACGAGGTTGACGCCGCACCGGTGCCGCCCGCCAATCGGCCGACCTTCGTGATGATCGGCACGATCGAGGGGCGCAAGAATCACCTGCTGCTGCTCCACCTGTGGGAGAAGCTGGCCAAGGAGCTGGGCGCGGCGACCCCAAAACTGGTGCTGATCGGCCAGCGCGGCTGGGAGGCCGATGAGGTCTTTGCCCTGCTCGATCGCTCGCCCCGGCTGAAGGGCTATGTCCGCGAACTGGGCCGGTGCGACGATGCCACCATGCTCGGCTGGCTTGACCAGGCCCGCGCCCTGCTGATGCCGAGCTTCATCGAAGGTTTCGGCATTCCGGTGATCGAGGCACTGCAGCGGGGGGTGCCGGTGATCGCCAGCGACCTGCCGGTGTTCCGCGAGATTGCGGGTGATATCCCGCTCTATCTCGATCCGCTCGATGGCCAGGGGTGGGATGCGGCAATCCGGGCCTATTGCGGCGATGCGCCAGACCGGGTCCGCCAGCTGGCCGCCATGCCGGGGTTCCATACCCCCACCTGGGACGATCACTTCGCCAAGGTCGACGGCTGGCTCGCGACGCTCTAAGACTGCTCGGCATGAGCGAGCCGCTGCCCTTCCATTCGATCCACCGGCACGGTTTGGTGCGCCTTGCTGCAGCGACACCAGCGGTCTTCGTTGCCGACCCCGTGCAGAACGCCCGCGCGGTGCTTGACCTGGCGGCGCAGGCCGAGCGCGACGGCGTGGATCTGGTGGTTTTCCCGGAGCTCTGCCTGACCGGCTATGCAATCGACGACCTGCTGACCCAGCAGGCCCTGCTCGATTCGGCACGAGCAGCCCTGGCCGGCATCGTCACGGCGAGCGAACGGATGCGCGCGGTGCTGGTGGTTGGCCTGCCGCTGGTTCGCAACGGACGGCTCTACAACTGTGCGGCGGCGGTCACGCAGGGGCGCGTACTCGGGGTCGTGCCGAAGAGCTTCCTGCCCAATTACCGCGAGTATTACGAAAAGCGCTGGTTCGCTCCCGGCGTCGGCATCACCGGGGAGACGATTGAGCTGGGCGGGGTCGAAGTGCCGTTTGGCACCGACCTGCTGTTCCGCGCGGCCAACCTGCCCGATTTCACCTTCCACCTCGAGATTTGCGAGGACATGTGGGTGCCGCAGCCGCCGTCGATCCGCGGCGCACTGGCCGGGGCGACGGTGCTGTGCAACCTCTCGGCTTCCAACATCACGGTCGGCAAAGCGGATGAGCGCACCACGCTGTGCGCGGCCCAGTCGATGCGCTGCGCCGCGGCCTATGTCTATGCCGCCGCCGGCGCCGGTGAGAGCACGACGGATCTCGCCTGGGATGGCCAGGGGTCAATCTTCGAACTGGGCGAGGAACTGGCGCGGTCCGAACGGTTCAGCCGCAGCCCGCAGCTCGCCATAGCCGATGTCGACGTGCAGCGGCTGCGGCTGGAGCGAATGCGAACCGGCTCGTTCAACGATACGGCAATTGCTGCCGGCCACCCCGAACGCGATTTCCGCCGGATCGATTTCACCCTGCCCTTGCACGAGAAGGATCTCGGCCTGCGCCGCGCGCTGCGCCGCTTCCCCTATGTCCCGCACCGGGCCGAGCGGCTGGCGCAGGACTGCTACGAGGCCTTCAACATTCAGGTCGACGGGCTGATCCGGCGGATGGAGGCGACGAAGGCCAAGTGCCTGGTGATCGGCATTTCCGGCGGGCTCGATTCGACCCATGCGCTGATCGTCGCCGCCAAGGCCTGCGACCGGCTGGGCCTGCCGCGCACCACGATCCGCGGCTATACCATGCCCGGCTTTGCCACCAGCGCCGGGACGAAGGCCAATGCCTGGAAGCTGATGGAAGCGCTGGGCATCGCCGCCGACGAGATCGACATCCGCCCGGCTGCCGAGCAGTTGCTGAAGGACATGGATCATCCCTATTCGCGCGGCGAGAAGGTCTATGATGTGACCTTCGAGAACGTCCAGGCCGGCCTGCGCACCGATTACCTGTTCCGCCTGGCCAACCACCACCACGGCTTCGTGGTCGGCACGGGGGACCTTTCCGAGCTCGCGCTCGGCTGGTGCACTTATGGTGTCGGCGATCACATGAGCCACTATGCCGTCAACTGCGGCGTGCCCAAGACGCTGATCCAGTATCTGATCCGCTGGTCGGTCGAGAGCGAGCAGTTTGATGCCGCCACCGATGCGGTGCTGACCGCGATTCTCGATCAGGAAATCTCGCCCGAACTGGTCCCGGCCGATGCCAAGGGCGCGATCCAGAGCACCGAGGCGGCGGTCGGCCCTTACGCGCTGAACGATTTCTTCCTTTACTATACGCTGCGCCAGGCGCTGACCCCGGCCAAGATCGCCTTCCTGGCCTGGCATGCCTGGCGCAAGGACGGCACCGGCCGCTGGCCCTTCGGCTTCCCGGAAGAGCGCAAGGAAGACTATGCGCTGGCCGAGATCCGCAAGTGGCTGGAAAACTTCGTGCGGCGGTTCTTCGCCACCAGCCAGTTCAAGCGCAGCGCGATCCCCAACGGCCCCAAGGTCTCCTCGGGCGGCAGCCTCAGCCCGCGCGGCGACTGGCGCGCGCCGAGCGACGGGCTGGCGGATGTCTGGCTGGCCGAAGTGGCCCAGGTGCCGCGCAAATAGCGGTCAGTTGCCGCCTTCGGGCTTCTTTTCCGCTTCAGCCTTGGCAGCAGCTTCAGCCTCGGCCTTGCGGCGGGCTTCCATCTGGTCTTCGAGCTTTTCGACGTCGGTCTGGGTCTGGGCCGCGTCCTTGTCGATCGTCGACAGGCGCTTGGCCCGTTCGTCAGCGATCAGCTGGCCGAAGCGGACCGATTCGTCGCTTTGCTTTTCGGCATAGGCGGCGTCGATGAGTCGGCCCGAGCAGCCGGTCCAGCCGCCTGCGCCGGTCGGAGAGCAGCTCATCGTTCCGGTCTTGCCGACCCGCTCATAAGCCAGGACCTTGTTGTTCCAGGCTTCGTTCTGAGGCGAGCTCGACTGGCGTAGGATCTGCGGAATGCGAAAACGATCCGCCTCCGCCTTGCGCGCGCAGACGGTGATGGTGTCGTCCGCGGATACCGGACATTCGTCATCGCCGTAGATGATCAGTTGGTTGACCTTGGGCTCGGGTGCTTCCTGGGCCAGGGCAGGTGCGGCAAAAGCCAGCAGCGGGGCGGCAATCAACAGGCGGCGCATGGGTAATCTCCTTGGTGCGGTTGCCCCGATATAGGGACCTTGCGCGCTGAATGACAGCTTAAGCGGGGGGCGTCCTTGCGCCCGGTCAATCCCGTTCAGATGCGTTCCGACAGGCGGATCGCCAAGCGGCAGCCCATCCGGATCGCGCCCGCGAGCAGCGGATAGGCCGGGGCCTGTTCTGCTCCGGCGGCCAACGCGGCTTCCTTGTGGGCGCGCTCATCATCGCGGAATTCGCGGATCATTCCGGCCAGTTCCGGATCCTCATCGCCTAGCTCATCAAGCTGCTCGGTGTAATGCCGGTCGATCTCGGTCTCGATCGCGGCGGTGCAGGCCATTGCTGCCTTGGGTCCGATCAGCGCGGTCGCCGCGCCCAGCGCAAAGCCCGCCACATTCCAGACCGGTTGCAGCGCCGTTGGCCGCACGCCGCGCCGGGCGATCAGGGCATCGAACTTGGCCCGGTGCGCCGCTTCCTGTTCGGCCATGTGCGCGATCTCGCCGGCATGGGGCGCGCGGTCGCCCATTACGGCCAGCTGCCCGGCATAGATCCGCGTTGCGCCATACTCGCCGGCCTGATCGACGCGAAGCATCCGTGCAGTATCGCTCATGCCTTGGCTCCTTCGCGGCGCAGCAGGGCGAACACCGCCAGCGCGCCGGTGGTCGAGATTAGGAAATTGAAGCCGGCGAGGGAAATGCCGAACAAGGTCCAGGGGGCCACGTCGCAGCGGACGATCGGCGCATCGAGGATCGCCGCCAGCGGATCGCCGCCAGCCTGAGCCACCGTGGCGCAGCCGGTGATGCCTTCCCACCAGTTGTATTCGACCCCGGCATGGAACGCCCCGATCAGGCCCGAAGCAAGGATCGCCAGGCCCGCCAGCCAGATCCACAGCGGCTGGCGCGGCTGCGCCCAGCCGATCAGCGCCAGGACCAGTGCCGCAAAGTGCGGATAGCGTTGCCACCAGCACATCTCACACGGGTACAGTCCGAAGCCGTACTGCGAGATATAGGCCCCGCCCAGCAGGCCAAGCGGCACTGCCAGCGCCAGCAATCGCGCCGAAATGGTCATTCGCCTACTTCCCCTTCAGCGCCAGTGCCGCCCGGCCCCCGCGGCGCAGGGTTTCCAGCGCATAGTGCAGCTGGAAGTCGGTGATGCCCTTGGCCTTAAGCTCCTCGGCGCTGGCCTTGAAGCGCGGATCGTCCTGGCGGTCGGTCTCAAGCTGCTTGTCGGCCACGCCCAGTTCGTTGACGAGGTGGCGGCGCAGGTCGCTCTCGCGCATGGTCAGCTCGGCGCGGCGGCGCGCGTCGGGATCGGACAATTGCGGCACGCGGATATCGGGCTCGATCCCGCCTTCCTGCACCGACTTGCCCGAAGGCGTATAGTAGCGCGCCGTGGTCAGCTTGATCGCGCGGCTCTTGTCGAGTTCGAACAGCGACTGGACGCTGCCCTTGCCGAAGCTGCGCTCGCCCATCACCAGCGCACGCTTCTGATCCTGCAGCGCGCCGGCGACGATTTCGGAGGCTGAGGCCGAGCCGGCATCGATCAGCACGATCACCGGCAGGCCCTTGGCGGCATCGCCCGGGATCATCTCCTCGGCCCGGTAGAACTCGTTATCGCGCGGATTGCGGCCGCGCTGCGAAACGATATCGCCCTTGGTCAGGAACAGGTCGGACAGGGCGACGGCCTCATCAAGCGAGCCGCCCGGGTTCTGCCGCAGGTCGAGCACCAGCCCGGTAAGCTTCCCACCAGCCTGCTTCTTGAGATCGGCGATTGCCTTGCCGACATCGACGCCGACATCCCGCGAGAATTCGTTGACCGAGACGACGCCGACATCCTTTTCGAGCTTCCAGGTAACCGGCTCGAGATCGATCACCCCGCGGATGACGGTGACATCGAAGGTATCGCTGCGGCCTTCGCGGAACAGGGTGAGGCGGATCGGGGTGCCGGCTTCGCCGCGCATCCGGGCGACGGCTTCGTCCAGTTCGATGCCGTAGATCAGCTTGCCATCAAGGTGCGTGATGTAATCGCCCGCCTTGACCCCGGCCTTGTCCGCCGGACTGCCCTTCATCGGCGCGGTCACCCGGACCGCACCATCGTCCATGCCGACGCTGAGGCCCAGGCCCGAGTAATTGCCGTCGATCATGTTGGTCAGGCGCTGGAAGGAAGCGCCTTCGACATAGCTTGAGTGCGGATCAAGCGCCGCGAGCATGCCGTCGATTGCGCCGTTGATCAGCTTGTCGTCATCGACCGATTCGACATACTGCGCCTTGACGATCTGGTAGACCGTGAAGAGCCGGTTGAACTGGGCGTTCGAACGCCCTTCGACCGCCGCAAGGCCCGCCGTCGTCGCCGGCAGCAGGGCGACAGCGCTGACCAGCAGCGTGGCGCGGGCAAGGTTGGCAAATTTCATTCGGATCACGGCCTTTCGCCACTCATTCCCCGGCAATCTATCCGCTGCTGCGCCTGAACGCCAGATGGCCCGAAGTCCGATGTCGTAGCAAATCGACTAACGACCAAGCTGATCGAGCGGATTGACCGGCTGGCCATCCTTGCGCAGCTCCAGCGTAACAAGCGGCTGGCCGGGTCCGGTAACGCCCAGCGGCGATCCGCCGACCAGCTGATCCCCCACTGCCACATCCAGCGTCGACAGCCCGGTGACCAGCGAAGTCCAGCCGCCGGCATGCTCGATGATCGCGATCTGGCCATAGCCGCGATAGGCGCCAGCAAAGACCACCCGGCCCGCCGCCGGGGCCACCAGCTGGGCAGCGGGACGAGCCAGCAGGGTCACCCCGCGTGAGCGCGGCTGACCGGGCCGTTCGGTGCCAAATCCGGCCACGACTTGTCCGGCGAGCGGCAGTGAAAAGCCCGGGAGGCGCGCGGTTGGCGTCGCCGTGGCCAGGGCCTCTGCCGTAACCACGGCAGCTCCGGGCACGGCGGGCCGCAGGATCGGTCCGGGCAAGGCAGCGAGCGCAGCCCGGCGGCGGCTGGCCTCGTCGAGCTGACCAACCAGCCCGTTCAGGTCGCGCGCCTGTTCCGCCAGCGCGAGCGCGCGGTCACCCTCGCGCGCAGCAAGGCCCCCGGCGGCGCGGGCTTCGAGCCGTTGGCGGCTTTCAAGCGCAGCCAGCGCCTGACGTCGTGCCGCCAGGTCGCGCTGGGCCTGACGCAGTCCGGCGGCATTGGAGCGGGCCTGGGCCTGAAGCGCGCGGCTGCGTTCGAGCTCGGCCCGCAGGTCAGCGGTGCGCCGCTCCACCTCGGGCAGCATGGCTTCGAGCGCAGCGCGGAGATAAACGGTATCCTGCAGCGATCCCGGGCGAAGCAGGGCAAAGGCCGCCGGTCGGCGTGCCAATCGCTGCAAGGCGGCGGTCAGCTGAACCAGCGGCTGTTGGCGCTGGGCGAGGCGCGCGCGCAGTTGCACCCGCTCACGCTCGATCAGCGCGGCGCGGGCCTCGTTGGCGGCAATTCCGGCTTCGGCCTGCTGGATCCGCGCGGCGATCCCGGCGGCCTCACGGGCGGTCTTCTCGACCGCGGCATTGGCCGTGCTGGCCTGGGCCTCAAGTTCGGCCGCGCGGCGGCCAGCAGCGGCGCCGGCAGTCTGCGCCTCGGCAATCGCGCGGCGGAGCTGGTTCGGATCGCTCGGCGCGAGCGGCGCCTGGGCCACGGCTCCACCCAGCGCCACTAGCGCGAGCAAGGGGGTCAGTCGCAGGAACACAGCAGGCCGCATCGCGCGCCTTATCCCGAACGGTGATAGGGATGACCAGCCAGAATGCTGGTTGCACGCCACAATTGTTCGGCCAGCATCGCCCGGACCAGCAGATGCGGCCAGGTCATCGGCCCGAAACCGAGCAGGAGGTCAGCCTGGCTCCGCGCCGCTTCGCCGTGGCCATCCGCCGCGCCGATCAGGAAGCGCGCCTCGCGCACGCCCTCGTCGCGCCAGCGGCCCAGCAGGGCGGCAAAGTCTTCGGAGGAAAGCTGCTTGCCGCGCTCGTCGAGCAGGACTTCGCGGGCCGGGGTCAGCGCCGCCGGAACGGTTCCGCCCGTGTCCGGCAGCTCGGTCTGGACCACTGGCCAGGTGATCCGCTTCATGTAACGGGCGACCAGATCGGCCTCGGGCGAGCGGGCTATCTTGCCCCGGGCTATCACATGCAGCCGCATTGCAAGTCGATCAGGTCAGGTGAATCAGGCTGCGCCCGAATCCCCGAAGGCCCACATCCGCTCAAGGTTGTAAAAGCTGCGCACTTCCGGA
>Ga0073920_1000027_pt1 | contig 31005 bp, 25 predicted proteins | sample GWRWT4_2Sept14_2_FD_70953 | JGI IMG/M metagenome (GOLD analysis project Ga0073920, IMG submission 70953) | Sand microcosm microbial communities from a hyporheic zone in Columbia River, Washington, USA - GW-RW T4_23-Sept-14 | ecosystem: Engineered > Artificial ecosystem > Sand microcosm >...
TCGGCGATTTTTTCAAGGAGTGTTGGGGCTTCATCTTCGTTCCTTCGTCACTACGACGAAGCCCCAACACTCCTTAAATCACAACCTCAAATCTGTGCCATTGGTGCTGACGGGGAACACATCCGGCTCAGGCAAGACCGTGGTGATGAACTTCCTCGCCGCCCAGGCGCAGAAGTTTCAGCCGCGCACCATCCTGTTCGACAAGGATCGGGGCGCCGAAGTGTTCGTTCGGGGGATTGGCGGAACCTACAGCCGCATCGCCGCCGGACACCCGACCGGCTTCAACCCCCTCGCTCTGCCCGATACGCCCGGTAATCGCGCCTTCCTGCGTGACTGGCTGGGTGTGCTGCTGGCTGCTGCCGGGCCGGAAGAGCTCGCGACTATCGCCGCTGCGGTTGACGCCGCTTTTGCCAATGATCCGGGCCTGCGCCGGCTCTGCCATTTCCGGGAGTTACTGGCAGGCTCGCGGCGCCCGCAACCGGGCGATCTGGCCAGCCGGCTCGACGCCTGGATCGGCACGGGCGAGCATAGCTGGCTGTTCGATAACGCTGAGGACAATCTCGACTTGTCGGCCCGCAAACTCGGATTCGACATGACCGCGCTGCTCGAATCCCCGCGACTGCGCACGCCGGTCATGATGTATCTCTTCCACCGGATCGAGGAACGGCTGGACGGCCAGCCGACCATGATTCTCATCGACGAGGGCTGGAAGGCGCTGGACGATGAAGTCTTTGCCGCCCGCATTCGCGACTGGCTCAAGACCCTGCGAAAACGCAATGCCCTGGTGGGCTTCGCCACCCAATCGGCCCGTGATGCGCTCGACAGCCGGATCGCCACCGCCCTGGTAGAGCAGACTGCCACAATGGTGTTCATGCCCAATGCCCGCGCCCGAGCCGAGGACTATTGCGAGGGCTTTGGCCTGACGCTGCACGAACTCGATCTGATCCGCACCCTGCCCGCGCACAGCCGCTGCTTCCTGGTTCGGCAGCCTGACGCCTCGGTCGTCGTCAGGCTCGATCTTGCCGGAATGCCGGAAGTCCTGACGGTCCTTTCGGGCCGCGAAAGCACGGTTCGCAAGCTCGATGCACTGCGCGCGGAATTGGGCGACAATCCGTCTGCCTGGTACCCCGCCCTGACCGGAGCAGCGTGGCCCAGCAATTCCGAGCAGGAATCTGGTTGGATCGAGGCTGCGGAATGAGCGCCTGCGCGGACCTTGCCGCCAATGCCCCGAGCGGGGTTGCACCTGCCCTGCGTGCCGTGGACTGCCTGGCCAACGAGGCTGCGGCAACCGCCTTTTCGCGCCTGTTTGGCAGCGCCGGGTCGCTGACCCCGGCGCTGACCATCCTGCTGACGCTTTACATCGCCTTCTTCGCCATCTCGCTGCTGACTGGCCGGAGCCGGGTTTCGGTTTCCGCCCTGACCCCGCGCATGATGACCCTGGGCCTCGTGCTGACTTTCGCCACCAGCTGGCTGGCATACCAAGGCGTCGTCTGGAACCTGGCCATCGGTGCGCCGGACCAGATCGCCGGGGTGCTGCTGGGATCCAAAGGATCGGCAACCCAACTGTTCGCAGACCGGATCGACATGATCTTCGCCGCAATAGCCGAGGTCGCTTCGGTATCCGGTGGCGGCCAGGGCGGCGCGCTGCAAAGCACTGCGGCGGGCAGTTTCACCCCCGGTAATCTGATGTGGCTGGGCGCGCTCTTGCTGATGCTCGGCACTGTGGGCGTCCTGGTAACCGCCCGCATCGCCCTTGCCGTATTGCTCGCAATCGGTCCGGTGTTTGTGGTTCTCGGCCTGTTCACCGGCACGCGTGGCCTAACCGCGGGCTGGCTCCGCGGCGTGGTGCTCACGGCCGTAACACCGCTCTTCGTGGTGCTGGGCGGCGGCCTGATGCTGGAACTGCTGGTCCCCGTTGTGTCGGCGCTGCGCGAAGGCGAAGGGATCGATGGCCGCGCCGCCATGGCTCTGTTCATGATTGCCGCAATCCACATCGCGTTGATGACCATGGTTTTGCGCGTGATCGGGTCGATGGTGGCGGGTTGGCAAGTTTTCGGCCTCGCCGCTCCGGAAGTGCAGGATCGCGCCAATGGCCCGGCTGGCGCATTCCCCGCCAGCGTTGCTGACAACTCGCCAGTTGCACCCACCGTCAGCCAGCCTAGCCGCCGCACGGCCGGTATCGCAGCGGCCACAATGACCGCCGAAGTGGCTCCTCCGGCGAATGCCGCGAGCGACCGCACCACCATTACCAATCGCACGATCGTGACTGCTGGGAGCGATGCCGCCCCCTTGCCTCCACTGCGCCGCGCCAACCGCACGCGCGGAATTGGCAGTCGGTACCAGTCGCGGCGCACCCCGGCGCAAGGGATGATCCGATGAAGACCTACCTGTTCCTTGCTCTTGCCCTCACCGGCCTGAGCAGCCCGACGCTCGCAAAGGATCCGCGGCTGGCCGCGCGTCCTTATAGCCCGGACGAGGTTGTGCGTATCGACGGCCAGCTTGGCGTCCAAGCCTCAATCGCCTTTGCCGAAGACGAGCGGATCGAGAATGTTGCGGTTGGCGATTCTGCCAGCTGGCAGATCACGCCGAACAAGCGCGCCAATCTGCTCTTCGTGAAACCGCTGGCAGCCAAGGCCCGCACCAACATGACGGTGATTACCGACCGTCGGACCTACTTCTTCGACCTGGTCGCAGGGACCCCGGCCAAACCGGTCTATGTCTTGCGCTTTTCCTATCCGGACGAGCCCAAGCAGCAGCCGCAGCAGGCAGCCGTACCTGCGCTGAACGAGGCGGAAGCGCAGCTGGCGGAGGGTCAAAAGCCGGTCGACCCGGCATCGCTCAATTTCAAATGGAGCCGGAAAGGGAATGCCGGAATTCAGCCAACCCAGCTCTACGATGATGGCACCTCGACCTATCTAACCTGGAGCCGCGAAGCCACGCTGCCGGCGATCCTGGTACGCGATGAAAAGGGTCAGGAAGGCCCGGTGAACTACGCCGTGCGCGGCGAAGTAATCGTAATCGATGGCGTGCCTGCGACGATCTATCTGCGGGCTGGGCGCCAGACGGCTCAGCTCGACTATCGCGGCCCGGTACGCTCCACCCCGCAGCCCACTGCGCCGGCGCTGGCAGCCGCCACAACCAAGGAACCTTGAGCCATGCGCCCCAACCGCCAGCCCGAGCGAGTCGGGATCGCCGATCAAGCAGACCCGCGCGCAAACCAGGGCGCAGAGATCATCGATCTCGCAACCCGCAACGTTCTTCCTTCGGTAACCCAGCGTCGGCCCAAATCCGAAGGACTGGGACTGGCCGCTGGCGTCGTGGCCGTGGCCCTGCTTGGCGGGATCACGCTCTGGTCGATGGATGCGGCGCGCAATGGAGCCCTGCAGGTACCGGTTACCCCTGCCCCGGCTGCACCGGCTCCCGCAGCGCCGCTGGACGCTCCGCCGCAGGTGCCACCTCAAGCCATTACCGACCTGAACGCACAGCCGCTGCCCGCGCCCGAGCAGCAGTCCGTCTTCGCTGCACCGCCGCAAGGAGCCGTGGGAAGTGCGCCCGCTTCGAACCCGGCATCGTCTCCGACCGTGGTGTTCGATGCCAGCGCCATGCCGCCGCAGGCGCTGGCTGTTCCACCTGGCCCATTGGGCGAAGCCACCCCGGCCGCCGCGCCCACGGGCAATAGCAATGACGACTTTGCCACCCGGCTTGGCGGCGTTGGCGGCACCAAGGCAACGGCGACTGCCGGGATCGATCCCAAAACCACAGTAACCCAGGGCACACTGATTCCTGCCGTGCTGGAAACCGCGATCGACACCGACGTGCCCGGCTATGTCCGGGCGGTCGTTTCAGCCGATGTGCGTTCGTTTGATGGCAGCCGCGTCCTGGTACCGCGGTCCTCGCGCCTGATCGGCCAGTACAAGAGCGGTCTGCAGGCTGGCCAGAAGCGGGCCTATGTCATCTGGACCCGCCTGATCCGGCCCGACGGCGTGTCAGTCAATATCGCCTCGCCGGCGATCGCCTTTTCCGGCGAGACCGGCCTTGCCGGCAAGGTCAACACCCACTTCTTCGAGCGCTTCGGCTCGGCGATGCTGCTTTCGGTCATCGGCGGACTTTCCACAGTGACCGGCGGCACAACCGGCTTGGTCATTGCCAGTGGCGGTCAGTCGGCCGCCGCGGCGGCTGTCGGCCAGAGCGCCAATATCGGGCCCACCGTCCGTGTCCGGCAGGGGGAACCGATCCGGGTCTTCACGGCGCGCGATCTCGATTTCTCGCGGGTAAGCACGCAGTGACAGCGCAGGTGAGCCGAATCGAACCGGACGATCCTTATCCGCCAGCCGCCGTGCCGCGCAGCGTCTACCTAGACGCCTACCTTGCGCCGCTGCGCCCCTGGCTTGAGCGGGAGACAGTAACTGAAATCATCGTCAATCGACCCGGCGAACTCTGGATCGAGGATGCGGCCCAACCGGGCATGCAACGGATCCGGCTGGAGACGATCGACGATCAGTTGCTGCAGCGTCTGGCAGAGCAGGTTGCGCGGATCAGCCACCAAGGCGTCAATCGCGAGCACCCTCTGCTCGCCGCGACCCTGCCCGATGGCGCCCGCATCCAGCTGGTTGGACCGCCGGCAACCCGGCGGCACTGGGCGCTGGCAATCAGGCGGCACCGGCTGCTTGATCTGCCACTTGATGCCTATGATCGCGGGCCGATCATCGTCCCTGCTGTCGAAGCAGCGCCCGATCCGGTCAACGAACCAATCGCTTTCCTCCGCCACGCAGTGCGCCAGCGAAAGACCATTCTGGTTTCCGGCGGGACTTCGACGGGCAAGACCACCTTCCTCAACGCGCTGCTGCGCGAAATTCCAGAGCAGGAACGGGTCATCCTGGTGGAGGACACCGCCGAACTGCGCCTGCCGGGTCAGAACGGCCTTGGCCTGATTGCCGTCAAGGGCGAGCTGGGCGAAGCCAAGGTTTCCGCCAACGAATTGCTTCAATCCGCGCTGAGGCTTCGTCCCGACCGCATTGTTCTGGGCGAGCTTCGCGGCATTGAAGCCATCAGCTTCCTGCGTGCGATCAATACCGGCCATCCCGGCTCCTTCTCGACGGTCCACGCCAACCACCCGCGCGGCGCGCTCGAACAGATTGCCCTTATGGCAATGCAGGCCGGCATTGGCCTGAACCGGCAAGAGACGATGGATTATGCCGCTTCCGTCATCGATATTGTAGTCCAGCTGGACAGGATTGCAGGACAAAGAGGGATCGCGGGTATTGCTGAGGCTAGGCGACTGATTAACAGTCATTAAATTGACCCTGCTTGTCTAGGGCCTGATGACGCAGACTGCAGCTACTTTTGTCCGCTTCCTCACATGGGAGCTGTCGGTCTTGATCTGGCCCCTTGGGAGCGGTCTAAAATCTGCCCTAGATTTCGTCACGAAGGGCGAATGGAACGGCAAGGAAGCGCAGCCGCATCCTAAATTGGGAAAAATCGACTTCGACCTTTCAATTGTCCAAGCGACTTCGCTGCTTGGCGCTGCTAAATTCCCTGCTCGCGCTCGGACAATTCCCTGTTCGGCGACGCCGAATTCCCTGTTCGCCGCGCAGGGAATTTGATCAGGGAATGGCGGAAATCCGAGCAAAAAGCACCAAATAGACGGCTCGGGCACTTCGAAAAATTGATAATTTCCCTGTCAATTCCCTGCAAACAGGGAAAATGAGCGCAGAGCGTGGCACCCTTCGCACTGCGTCGCGCACCAATCACCGGCAGAATGGACCAGGCCAGGTCCGCGCAGCGCCGGCCACAAAAATGCGAGTTGCCGCGCGCCTGCGGCTAACCCAGCCTTGGCGCCTTCCAGACGAAAGGCGCAGGCACCTATGACCGAACCCTACAGCTATGTCGTGATCGTCAGCGCGCTGGCGCTGCTGGCCTATTACTTCACGCTGCTGATGGCAGGGCTGGCGCGCGGGCGGTTCAAGATCGAGCCGCCATCGCACAGCGGGCCGCCCGAGTATGAGCGCTATGTCCGCGCGCACCAGAACACGCTGGAACATCTGGTGCTGTTCATGCCGGGGCTGTGGTTGTTTGCCTATGTCGTCAGCCCGCTGTGGGCCGCCGGGATCGGCGCGATCTGGCCGTTCATGCGCGTGCTCTATGCGCTGGGCTATCACCAGGCGGCCGAGAAGCGGCTGATCCCGCTCTATCTCTCGATGCCGCCGATCTACATCTTCGTGCTCGGCTCGCTGATTGGCGGGATCTTGCGGGTGACGAATGCCGGGTAGCCGGCACAGCCAGTCCGCCTAGAATATCGAAGTACCCATCCCGCCATCGACCACCAGCGATTGCCCGGTGACGAAACTGGCCTGGTCGCTGCAGAACATGGCGACCAGTGCGCCCAGCTCCTCGGCATCGCCAAAGCGCTTGGCGGGAATGCGCACGGCCTTGACGAAGGCGGCGACTTCCTCGTCATAGCTGCGCCCGTTGGCTGCGGCGCGCGGGCCAAGCATCTCCTCGATGCCCGGCGTGTGATGCATGCCCGGCAGTACCGAATTGATCGTCACGTTGTGCGGCGCCAGCTCCTTGGAGATCGCGTGGCAATAGTTCGCCAGCGCCGCGCGCGGCGGGCCGGACAGCACGCGCATCGCCGCCGGATACTTGGCCGCGCCGGTGCTGATATTGACGATCCGGCCCCAGCGCCGCGCCACCATCGGCACGGTCACGGCCTTGATGTAATCGATCGGGCTGAGCAGCGCCGTCGCCACTGCCTGGGCCAGCACCTCGCGCGAAACCTCGTGGAAATCGCCAGTGAAGGGCGGCGGCGCGCAGGTCGCCACGAAGATGTCGGGATCGGGGCACGCGGCCAGGATTGCGGCGCGGCCTTCGTCACTGGCGTGATCGGCGATGATCGCGTGCACTTTCGCGCCGGTCTCGGCGGAAATGGCCGCGCAAGTCGCCTCAAGCCGCTCGGCCCCGCGCGCCGCGATGAAAACTTCCGCCCCCTCACGCGCCAGGGCCAGCGCGGCCCCGCGCCCCATGCCGGCACTGCCACCGTTGATCAGCGCCTTGCGCCCCGCAATTCCCAGATCCATCGCCCTACCTCCAACAGCGTCCCGCACGTCATGCAGGAACTGTCGCCCGTAATTCCACTGTGTTCCATCCCCCAAATTGAGGACGAGGCGTTGCCGGGGCGGCCCGGCGGCGATCCTGGTCACCTCCGGCGCTCACCCGTCACCAAAGCTCTGGAAAACGCGCAGGCGGCGTTGGTCCGAATCTGCTGGGGCCTCTAGGCCCGCCGGCGTGAGCGCGCCCATCCAGATCGGTACCGACCAGCACGGCCAGGCCATCAGCCTCGATATCGAGGAGCTGTTGGCCACGCGGCTGCTGGTCCAGGGCAACAGCGGCTCGGGCAAGTCGCACCTCCTGCGCCGGTTGCTGGAGGAAAGCGCCGGGATCGTGCAGCAGATCGTGATCGATCCGGAGGGCGATTTCGTCTCGCTGGCTGAGCTGTTCCCGCACATCGTCGTCGATGGCGCGGCCTATTCGACCCAGGAGCTGACGCGCCTCGCCGCGCGGATTCGCGAGCACCGCGCCTCGGTCGTCCTCGCGCTCGACGGGCTGGAGGTCGAGGCGCAAATGCGCTGCGCCGCGCTGTTCCTCTCCGCCCTGTTCGATGCCCCGCGTGAGCAGTGGTATCCGGCGCTGGTGGTGGTGGACGAGGCCCAGGTCTTCGCGCCCGCCGTCGCCGGCGAAGTCAGCGACGAGGCCCGGCGGCTGAGCCTCGCCGCCATGACCAATCTGATGTGCCGGGGGCGCAAGCGCGGGCTGGCGGGCGTGGTCGCCACCCAGCGGCTGGCCAAGCTGGCCAAGAATGTCGCGGCAGAAGCCTCCAACTTCCTGATGGGCCGCACCTTCCTCGATATCGACATGGCCCGCGCCGCCGATCTGTTGGGGATGGAGCGCCGCCAGGCCGAGCAGATCCGCGATCTGGGGCGCGGGCAGTTCCTGGGGCTTGGCCCGGCGATCAGCCGCCGCCCGGTTTCGGTCCAGATCGGCTCGGTGCGGACAGGGCCGAAGTCGCTGGTCCAGAAGCTCGCCCCGCCTCCTTCCGCCTCACCCGACGATCTCCACGCCCTGCTCCACGCGGGGCTGCATCTTGAGGAAACGGTGGTCCGCGCGCCCGACCCGGTGTCGGTTCCCCCGGCAATCGACGAGCTGATCGGCCAGATCGCACCCGAAGCGCTGGCCCCTGCGCCCGAGCAGCCGCGCCCGCCAGACAAGTCCGCCGCCGAAGTCAACGCTGCGATCCATGCGATCCTGCGCGAGATGGCGGCCGAAGAGGGCTGCACTTACCAGCCGCCGGCCAAGCTCTATCAGGATTTCACTGTCCGCTGCCGGATGCATCGGCTGACCGCCGGGCAGGTCGACATGGCCACCTTCCAGCGCCGCTTCGCCATGGCCGTGGCCGGGATCGCCGACCCCGACAGCACCGAGGCGCGCGACATGCTGCGCGTCGGCAGCGTCCTGCCCGATGACCTGCTGGCGCCCTTCCTCGCCATCGCCCGCGCCGCGCAGGCCGGTCACGCCTGCCCCGACGATGACGAGTTGGCGGTGATCTATGGCACCAGCTCACCGGGCCGGCTGCGCCGCCTGCTCGACCATTACGAGAAGACCGGCCTGATCGTCGTCCGCACCGATTTCAGCGGCCGCCGCTCGGTCTCGATCCCCGAGCTGGGGCTCGCGACCGAGCCGCTGGAAGCCTAGGCCGGCGTCAGCGAATAGCCCAGCCGGGGCACGTGGACATTGATCCAGCCCAGTTCGGGCACGTCGCGCGCAACGGTCAGGCTGAACTGGGTTGAACCCACCAGGGTCCCGGTGATCGGATCGCGGCCGTAATCGGTGGCGGCCAGGCTGACCGTCTGACCGGCCAGGCCCGAATCAGATGCCAGCACTTCCGTCGCTTCCGGCTCTGCCGCCGCGGCAATGCCAAGCGCGTCGGCCGGGGTCATCGCCGTGCGGGCGCCGTGGCCCAGCGCCGCGACGCGGTCATACCAGGCGTCAAACCCGGCGAGGCCCGCGAACCGGTCGGCCATGCCCGGCGCGAAGCTGCGCAGGAACCAGAAATTGTAATAGGCGGCGGCATCGGCCAGACAGGGCGCGGCCCCGGCCAGGAAGGCGCGGCCATCGGCGAGCTGTTCGGCCAGCAGCGCGGCATGGGCCTTGAGCTGGCCCAGCGCGAAGGGCGACAGCGCCTGCATCGCCGCGACATTGAACGGCTGGCCGCTCAGCGCCTCGCGGTCCTTGATAAAGGCCGGATCGACCTTGTCCCCAAGCGCGCCGAAAATCGCGACGACGGCTGACTGGAACACCGCCTTGTCGCACCACTGCTCGGTGGCGTTGACCAGACCGGCGTGACCGGCGGGATAAAGCGGCTTGTCCGGAAAGCGTCGCTCCAGCTCGCGCGCGATCAGCTGGCTGTCGCAATAGATATCGGCCCCGATCTGCAACACCGGAATGCGGCGATAGCCGCCGGTCAGCGGCACCAGATCGGGCTTGGGCATGATCACCGGCTGATCGACCGCGCGCCAGGCCAGCCCCTTGATCCCGAAACAGATCCGGATCTTCTCCGAGAATGGCGAGCTATCGTAGTGGTGGAGAATGACTTCGGGCATCAATCAGGGCTCCTGTTGGACGGCAACGGCGATGGCCGCGGCGGTCACTTGATCAGCGTCAGTTCGGTCTGGCGGCCATCGATGAAGCGCACGGCCTTGCCATCAAAGAAGGCATTCTCTTCGGTCCGGAAATCGACCCGCTGGCCGCCCCATTCGGGCACAGCGGCATAAGAAGTCAGCTCGATCGACCAGGCCGTGTTCGCGTTGATCGCGCCGCTCCCGCGCGGATCGGCGTTCTGGTTGTCCCAGAAGCCGATCGATGGCCCCGCACCGTGGCCGTGGAGGCCGATCGGGTGCGAATAGATCGACGGATCGAGCCCGGCCGCCTTGACCTCTGCCCGGGCCAGCGTCAGCGCTTCGTTGCCGCTGCGGCCGACTGCGAATTGGCGGCGCAGGATATCTTGCACCCGGTTGCTGTTGGCCAGCCCCTGCCGCAGCCCCGCCGGGGCCTCGCTCTCGCCCGGCTTCAGCACATAGGCGAGGTGCTGAGTGTCGGTATTGAGCCGCAGATAGGTGATGCCGAAATCGGTCCACAGCAGGTCGCCCGGCTGGATCACTTCGGCCCCTTCGAGCATGCCCTTCGCGCCCTGCCGCTGGATCGCAACCGAGGGGTGGAACCACGGCGTCAGGCCCAGCGCCAGCAGCCGGTCGCGGTACCACCACTGAACCTGTTCGGCCGTGGTGACGCCGGGGGTGATGACCTTGCGCGAGAAAGCCTCGGCAATCACCGCATGGGCGGTGCGCAGGATGGTGGGGTAAAGCGCCATCTCCGCTGGGGTGCGGGTCTCGAGCCAGCGGATCGCGAGGCCCTCGCCGCTGACAATTCGCGCGCGCAGGGGCGGCGGCAGCGCGGCGCTGAACTTGTCATACTGGCTCACCGTCATGCCATCGGCGAACTGGTAGAGGTCGGACGTGTTGACCGCGATTTTGGCGGGATTCCGGGCAGCGATCAGCTCGGCCACGGCCTGCCACTGGTCGGGCTGCTTGGCCGGGTCCCAGGCCGGCGCAAACAGCCCGCCCAGGCCATAGCGGCTGACCGTCAGCCGCTCGACCGGTTTGCCGTTACCCGGATCGTAAAAGATCAGGATCGTGCGGCGGCGGGCATGCATGTTCTCGGCATCAAGCATCGAGGCGACCACCGGCTCCTCGAAATACTCGCGCGCGACCAGCAGCCACAAGTCGATCCCCTGTTCGCGCATGATCGCGGGGATGATCGTATCGAGCCGCTCGGCCAGGATTCGGTTTTCCGTCGCCGCGCGGTCCTTGGCCGAGAGCAACGGCGGCAGCGCCGGGGCAGCGGCCTCGGTCTCGCTCATAGCAAGCGGCGCAGGCGCGGCCAGGGCCGGCGCAGCGATCAGCGCCGCCAGCAGCGCTCCAGTGATCAGATGTTGTGCCATGCCGGCCTGCCTCTGTGAGTGTTCGGGTGGACAGTGGCTGGCCGCGGCCAAACGATCAAGCGCCGTTGGTGCCAGGGCCGGACGGGATGTCAGGTGGCCGGAAGCTGCGCGGCCTGCGCCTTCATCGCGGCATAGGTCGCTTCCCGTGCCTCGGGATCCAGCCCCTCCAGATAGCGGCTCGCCTCCTTGAAGGTCAGGAATGGCCGACCATCCGCCATGATCGGCACGACGCGGCCGTTGAAGATGCGGCGCAGCAGCCGCCGCTGCGGCCGGGTCAGGGCGTTGCTTTCCGCTTCCGTCATTGGCCGGGTATTCCATGCTCCATCGCGGCCAGAGGATTGACGCAGGCCCCGCCCTCCCGCAGTCGCTGGGCGATAGCACCGCCGACCACCATGCGAGAGGGAATAATGACCACGCCCACCACGATCGAGGACCTGCGCGACCACTTTGCGCACTGCATCCAGGTGCTGGGCGGCGTCACCACCGCCTCGCGCCGCCTGGGGATAGACGAACGCGCCATCCGCCGCTTCGTGAACGGCGAACGCCCGCTCAGCACCCGGCTGCTGGAGGATACTGCCACGGCGCTGCGGACGATGATCGCCGAGGCGACGGCGGCAGAGAAAGGCCTGGCGGAGGGGTTGGCGGGGCTGTCGGACTAAGCTCACGCCCTTACTCCGGCAGCAACTGCCCCCGGTGCCGTTGGACCACACCCAGGATCCAGTCCCGCCCAGCCCTGATCCGCGCCAGCTGGTGCGTGTCCTTGTGCGTCACCAGCCAGAATGAGCGGGTGATCCGCCGCTCCGGCAGGACCGGGATCAGCGCCGGATCGGCATCGCCCATGAAGCACGGCAGCACGCCGATCCCGGCCCCGGCGGCGATCAGGTGGTGCTGGGCGTTGATGCTGGATGAGCGCAGCGCCGGGGCGAGGCCGGGCTGGATTTCGTCGAGATAGCGCAGTTCGGGGGCGTAGAGCAGGTCGGGGATATAGCCGACCAGGCTGTGCCCTTTCAGCAGATCGGCGGGCGCCTGCGGTTGTCCCGCCAGTTCCAGATAAGGCCGGCTGGCATAGAGCCGCAGGCTGTAATCGCTGAGCTTGCGGGCGATTACCGGCCCGGCCTTGGGGCGGGAGAGCATGACGGCAATGTCCGCCTCGCGCTTTGACAGGCTGAGGAAGCCGCTGTTGGCAACCAGGTCGAGCGTCAGCGCCGGATGGGCCCGAACGAAATCGGGCACATGCGCGGCGAGGAACCACGAGCCGAAGCCTTCCGACGCGCTGATCCGCAGCGTGCCTGACAACTGCCCGCCGGCGCTGGCGGGGCTGCCTTCGCTGATCGCCGTGGCGGCCTGGGCCATCGCCTCGACCTTGGCGAGCAGGCGTTCGCCCGCTTCGGTCAAGACCTGGCCCTCGCGGGTCTGCTCGAAAAGCGTCTCGCCCAACGCGGCTTCGAGGCGGCGGAGGCGGCGGCTGGTGGTGGTCGGGTCCATGCCCAGCGCCGCCCCGGCGCGGCCCATCTGGCCGGCGCGGGCGATCGCCAGGAATACCTGCAAGTCGCTCCAGTCTGTTCCCTGCATATCTGCAGGTCCTATCCGCAAAATTGGGTGTTGTCTGCATCCGAGTGGCGGCGCATGGCAGGCGCTCAAAGATTCGAGAGGGATCCCCAGTCATGCGCCAGATCGACCATTTCATCGCCGGTGGCACCGGCGGCCTTGCCGCAGCCCGCAAGGCGCCCGTCTATGATCCCAACAGCGGCGAAATCCAGGCCGAAGTGACGCTGGGCGGGCAGGATGCGCTCGACCGCGCCGTCGCCGCTGCCGAGGCCGCGCAGCCCGCCTGGGCCGCGACCAACCCGCAGCGCCGCGCCCGCGTGATGTTCAACTTCAAGGCGCTGGTCGAAGCCAATATCGACGAGCTGGCCCACATCCTCTCCAGTGAACACGGCAAGGTCATCGCCGACAGCAAGGGCGATATCCAGCGCGGGCTGGAGGTGGTCGAGTTCTGCTGCGGCATCCCGCACGCGCTGAAGGGTGAGTATACCCAGGGCGCCGGACCCGGGATCGACGTCTATTCGATGCGCCAGCCGCTCGGCATCGGCGCGGGCATCACTCCGTTCAACTTCCCGGCGATGATCCCGCTGTGGATGGGCGCAGTCGCCATGGCGACGGGCAATGCCTTTATCCTGAAGCCCTCTGAGCGCGATCCCTCGGTGCCGATGCGCCTGGCCGAACTGTGGCTGGAAGCGGGCCTGCCCGAAGGCATCTTCCAGGTCGTCCACGGCGACAAGGAAATGGTCGACGCGATCCTCGATCATCCGGCGATTTCGGCGGTCAGCTTCGTCGGCTCGTCCGACATCGCCCACTATGTCTACAACCGCGGCGTCGCCGCCGGTAAGCGCGTCCAGGCGATGGGCGGGGCCAAGAACCACGGCATCGTTATGCCGGACGCCGATCTCGACCAGGTGGTCAATGACCTGGCCGGCGCTGCCTTCGGTTCGGCGGGTGAGCGCTGCATGGCGCTGCCGGTCGTGGTGCCGGTCGGCGATGACACCGCCGAACGCCTGAAAGCCAAGCTGATCCCGGCGATTGCCGCGCTGAAGCTCGGCATTTCGACCGATCCGGAAGCGCATTATGGACCGGTCGTTACCGCCGCGCACAAGGCCAATATCGAGCGCTGGATCCAGACCTGCGTCGATGAAGGCGGCGAACTGGTGGTCGATGGCCGCGGCTTCACGCTGCAGGGCCACGAAAACGGCTTCTTCGTCGGCCCGACGCTGTTCGACCGCGTCACCCCGGACATGAGCAGCTATCACAACGAGATCTTCGGCCCCGTCCTCCAGATGGTCCGCGCCAAGGACTTCGAGGAAGCGCTGAGCCTGCCGAGCAAGCACCAGTATGGCAACGGCGTCGCTATCTTCACCCGCAACGGCCACGCGGCGCGCGAATTTGCGGCCCGCGTGAATGTCGGCATGGTCGGCATCAACGTGCCGATCCCGGTACCGGTCGCCTACCACACATTTGGCGGGTGGAAGCGCAGCGCCTTTGGCGATACCAACCAGCACGGCATGGAAGGCGTGAAGTTCTGGACCAAGGTCAAGACCGTCACCGCCCGCTGGCCCGATGGCTCGCCCGATGGGGGCAACGCCTTCGTCATTCCGACCATGGGTTAATTAATGACCGACCAATTCGCCCTTACCGAAGACCAGCTCGCCATTCAGGACATGGCGCAGAAGTTCACCGCCGACCGGATCACGCCCTTCGCCGCGCAGTGGGACGAGGAGCATCACTATCCGGTCGACGTGTGGAAGGCCGCCGGTGAGCTGGGCTTTGGCGCGATCTATGTGTCGGAGGAGAGCGGCGGGATCGGGCTTGGCCGACTGGAAGCGGCGCTGATCATGGAAGCCATGGCCTATGGCTGCCCGGCGACCAGTGCCTATATCTCGATCCACAACATGGCCGCCTGGATGATCGACTGCTTCGGCAGCGCGGAGCTGAAGGCGCGCTATCTGCCCGGCCTGGTCTCGATGGAGCAGATCGCCTCTTACTGCCTGACCGAACCTGGCTCGGGCTCGGACGCGGCGGCGCTCAAGACCAGCGCGCGGCTCGATGGTGACCATTACGTCCTCAACGGCACCAAGCAGTTCATCTCGGGCGGCGGGGTGAATGATATCTACGTCTGCATGGTCCGCACCAGCGACAATGGCGCCAAGGGCATCTCCTGCCTGGTGGTCGAGAAGGACACCCCCGGCCTGTCGTTCGGCGCACCCGAAAAGAAGCTCGGCTGGAATGCCAGCCCGACCGCCCAGGTGATCTTCGAGGACTGCCGCGTACCGGTGGCCAACCGCGTCGGGGCCGAGGGCGAAGGCTTCCGCTTTGCCATGGCCGGGCTTGATGGCGGCCGCCTCAACATCGGTGCCTGCTCGCTCGGCGGGGCGCAGCGCTGCCTGGATGAGGCGATCAAGTACACCAAGGATCGTCAGCAGTTCGGCCAGCCGGTGGCCGATTTCCAGAACACCCAGTTCATGCTGGCCGACATGGCGACTGACCTCGAAGCCTCGCGCGCGCTGCTCTATCTCGCCGCCTGCAAGGTCGCCGCCAATGCCCCGGACAAGAGCCGCTTCTCGGCCATGGCCAAGCGGCTCGCGACTGACAACGGCAGCAAGATCGTCAACGATGCGCTGCAGCTGTTCGGCGGCTATGGCTATCTCAAGGACTATCCGATCGAACGCTTCTGGCGCGACCTCAGGGTCCATTCGATCCTGGAGGGGACCAATCAGGTGATGCGGATGATCGTGGGTCGGGACCTGCTGCGGCAATGACCGATGAAGTACTCATCCGCCGCGAGGGCGCCGCCGGCTTCCTCTCGCTCAATCGCCCCGGCGCGATCCATGCGCTGACCCTGCCGATGGTCCACGCCATGACCGCGGCGTTGCTGGAGTGGCGGGACAATCCAGAGGTCAAGGCGGTGATCATCGATCACGCCGAGGGCCGCGGGTTCTGCTCGGGCGGGGACATTGCCTTCCTGCGCAATTCGGCGCTGAACGATGGCGGCACCTCGGGCCGCCAGTTCTTCCATGACGAGTACCAGCTCAACCACCTGATCTTCACTTACGAGAAGCCGGTGGTGGCCGTCATGGACGGGATCACCATGGGCGGCGGGGTCGGCATCAGCCAGCCGGCCAGGTTCCATGTCGCGACCGAGAATACCCGCTACGCCATGCCCGAAACCGGCATCGGCCTGTTCCCCGATGTCGGCGGCGGCTGGTACCTTTCGCGCCTCCCCGGCCGGATCGGCCAGTTCCTGGCGCTGACCGGCGCGCGGCTCGACGGGGCCGAGTGCAAGTGGGCCGGCCTTGCCACCCACTACCTGCCGCACGATGCTTTGACTGAGGCCAAGGAGCGGATCTCCCACGGGCATGAGCCGGGCCAAGTCCTCTCCGCCCTCGCCGTCTCGCCGCCCCCGGCCAAGATCGAGGCCAATGCCGCCGCGATCGCCAAGCACTTCGCCTCGGACCGCTATGAGGACGTGATCGCCAGCCTGACGGGCGACGACAGCGAATGGGCGGCCAAGGAACTGGCGACCCTGCGCACCAAATCACCCCAGACTTGCAAGGTCGCGCTGCGCCAGCTGCATGACAGTCTGCTCTGCGCCGACTTCGCCGCCAACATGGTGATGGAATACCGCATCGCCAGCCGCGTCCTGACCCGCCCCGATTTTGCCGAGGGCGTGCGCGCAGTAATCGTCGACAAGGACAATGCCCCGCAGTGGGACCCCGCCACCCCCGAGGGCGTGAGCGAGGCGCTGATCGACAGCATCTTTGCCCCCCTCCCCGCCGATGAGGAATGGAAACCACTATGAGCTATGAGAACATCCTGGTTGAACAGCGCGGCGCGGTGACGCTGATCACGCTCAACCGGCCGCAATCGCGGAACGCGTTGAACTCGTTCGTGCTCGAAGAACTGATCGACGCCTTCGGCAAGTTCGAAGCCGATGCCTCGCAGGGCTGCGCCGTGCTGACTGGCGCGGGCGAAAAGGCCTTCGCCGCCGGTGCCGACATCAAGGAAATGTTCGAAAAGCCGGCCGCTGAATTCTTTGCGCAGGATTTCTTCAGCCGCTGGACCAGCCACCTGGTCAAGACCACGCGCAAGCCCTGGATCGCGGCGGTCAACGGCTTTGCCCTGGGCGGCGGTTGCGAACTCGCCATGATGGCCGATATCATCATCGCCAGCGAAAACGCGAAGTTCGGCCAGCCCGAGATCAAGCTGGGCGTCGGCCCCGGCATGGGCGGGAGCCAGCGGCTGACCCGCGCGATCGGCAAGTCCAAGGCGATGGAAATGTGCCTGACCGGACGGATGATGAGCGCCGCCGATGCTGAGCGCGCCGGCCTCGTTTCGCACGTGGTGCCGCTGGCCGAACTGATCGACGAAGCGGTCAAGCTAGCAGGCGAGATCGCCGCGATGCCCCCGCTCGCCACCATCGCCAACAAGGAAGCGGTCAACGCCGCGTTCGAAATGACGCTCGAACAGGGCCTGATCATGGAGCGCCGGATCTTCCAGGTCCTGACCGCGACCGAGGACAAGACCGAAGGCATGGGCGCCTTTATCGAGAAGCGCCCCGGGGTGTGGAAGGGTAAGTAACAGTCCCCCTCCCGCTTGCGGGAGGGGTTAGGGGTGGGCCCTTCATGTGGCCCACTTGGCATAGTCTTGGGAGGATTGGCCCACCCCCGGCCCCTCCCGCAAGCGGGAGGGGAGAATTATGAAGATCGCTTTCATCGGCCTCGGCAACATGGGCGGCGGGATGGCCGCGAACCTGGTCAAGGCTGGCCATACCGTCCACGCCTTCGACCTCAGCGCCGAAGCGACCGAGCGCGCCACCGGCAACGGCTGCGCGGTCTTCGGGGCCGTGCGCGAAGCCGTGCAGGGCGTCGATGCCGTCGTCTCGATGCTGCCCAACGGCAAGATCGTCGAGAGCGTCTATACTGCCGACGTGATCGGCCAGGCCCCGGCCGGCGCGCTGCTGCTCGATTGCTCGACGATCGACGTCGATACCGCCCGCAAGGTTGCATCTGCAGCGGAAGCCGCAGGCTACGCCATGGTTGATGCGCCGGTTTCGGGCGGAATCGCCGCGGCCAATGGCGGGACGCTGACCTTCATGGTCGGCGGCACTGAGGACGCCTTCACGCGCGCCGAACCGATCCTCTCCGCGATGGGCAAGGCAGTGATTCACGCCGGTGCCAGCGGCGCGGGCCAGGCTGCCAAGATCTGCAACAACATGATCCTGGGCGCGACGATGATCGCCACCTGCGAGGCGTTTGCCCTGGCCGACAAGCTCGGCCTCGACCTCCAGACCTTCTTCGATATCTCGTCGAAGGCTTCGGGCCAGTCGTGGTCGATGACCTCCTATTGCCCGGTTCCCGGCGTCGGCCCGCAGTCGCCCGCGGACAACGGCTACCAGGGCGGATTCGCTGCTGCGCTGATGCTCAAGGACCTCAAGCTCGCGCTCGAAGCCGCGCAGAGCGTCGGCGCGAATGTTCCGATGGGCACCCGCGCCGAGGAGCTTTACGAGGCCTTCACACAGGCCGGCAACGGCGGCGTGGACTTTTCAGGCATCATCAAGACGCTCTGAGCAATGCTCAGAACGAGCAGTCCGCCCCCGCCGGCATGGCCTGGCGCGAAACCGCCGCGATCTGCAGCTTCAGCGGCCCGCTGGAGGTGATCGCCAGCGCCTGGCCGAGACCCGGCGCGCAGGCATCGGTGATGATCATTTCGCGCCAGCCCTTGCCCGCGCTCAGCGCGAGCTGGCGCGTGATGTCGAGCGTGGTTTTGCCCAGGGTCAGCTTGACCGGTGCCGGCGGCTGATCCGGCAGGAAATAGCTGATCCGGAAAGCGCCCGAACCGGCCTGGCGCTGGGCGAAGGACAGGGTCGCACCCGGGGCAAAGGTGATCTCGCGGGCATCTTCCTGCCGCTTGCGATCAACCCCGCGCGCGGCAATGCCGCCGGCCTGACCGCGCAGATTGGGCAGCGGGGCGCCGTCGCCCGTAATCATCGTGCCGGGGGCGAGCTTGCCATCGACGAACCAGTCGGCCGAGGGGCCGGCATTGAGATAGGCGCAGGTCTCATCGAGCTTGGGAACCGCGCTGCGCTCACTCAGTGACAGCCCATAGCCGAGGTTGAACAGCGCGCCTTCGGGCCCGTTGACCGGCTTGCCATCGCAGCCGGCCGGCCAGCTGAACGAGAGCCGGCCCGTGGCGGGGCGCTTGCCATAGAGCACGTCAGCCACCCCGGCGCCTTCGCTGCCCGGCAGCCAGCTGGCGACAAAGGCATCGGCCGCGTTGATTTCGCGGTTCATCCACAGCGGCCGGCCCGAGAGGAACACAGCGACCGTGCGAATGCCCGCGGCCTTGAATTTGCGGAGCAGGGTCAGACCCTCTTCATCGGTGAAGACAGCGGTCTTCCGGTCCCCTTCGAATTCGGCGTATGGCTCCTCGCCGAACACGACCACGGCGACATCGGGCTTGGCGGCATAGCTGCCGTCGGCAGAGAGGGCGGCCGAACCGCCCGAAGCTTCGGCCATGGACTTGAGGCCCGCCCAGATCGAGGTCGCGCCGGGGAAGTACTTTTCATTGGTCAGCTCGAGCCCGCCTTGCCAGGTCAGGGTCCAGCCGCCCGAGGCCTGGGCCACGCTGTCCGCCGCGCGGCCGGCGACCAGAATCTTGGCGCCGGCAGCCAGCGGCAGCACGCCATCGTTCTTGAGCAGCACCTGCGACTTGGCGACCGCTTCGCGCGCAACGGTGCGGTGCTGGGGCGCACCGAGCAGGGCAAAATTGCCGCCGTGGGGCCGCAGCGACGGCTTGACCGCACCGGCATCAAGCAGGCCCAGCCGCAGCTTCATCCGCAGCACCCGGCCAACGGCTTCATCGACTCGCGCCATCGGGATCGTGCCATCCTGGACCTGGCGCATCAGGTTAGCATGCAGCGCGCGCCAGTCGTCCGGCACCATGTACATGTCGAGCCCGGCGAGCAGCGATTGCGGGCAATCGTCGACCTTGCACCCGGCAATCTGGCCGTGCGCGTTCCAGTCCCCCACGACCATGCCCTTGAAGCCGAATTCGTCACGCAGCACACCGGTCAGCAGGTCACGATAGCCGTGCATCTTCACCCCGTTGATCGAGTTGAAGCTGGCCATGATGCTTTCGGCCCCGGCGGCAATGGCGGCGGGATAGGGCTTGGCGTGGATCGCCTTGAGTTCGGCAAGGTCACCGCTGACGTCGCCCTGGTCGACCCCCTGGGTGGTGCCGCCATCGGCGAAGAAGTGCTTGGCGGTGGCAATCACGTGGTCAGCGCTGAGGTGTTGCGGGGTGCCGACCTTGCCTTGCAGCCCCTCGATCAGCGCCGCGCCGAGCGACGCGACGATATCCGGATCCTGCGAATAGCTTTCATAGGAACGGCCCCAGCGCCGATCGCGGGCCACGGCGATGGTCGGGGAGAAGTCCCACTCGATCCCGGTCGCGCGCATTTCGAGCGCGGTCGCTGCACCGATCCGGCGGACGAGGTCGGTATCGCGGGTTGCCCCCAGGCCGACATTGTGCGGGAAGATCGTTGCGCCGATCACATTGGTGTGGCCGTGAACCGCGTCGGTCCCCCAGATCGCCGGGATCGCCGGTTCACCGCCAGGCAGCGGTTTGGTCGAGGCGTCCCACATCTCGTCGGCCAGCTTGAGCCACTGGGCGGCCGGCGCGAATTCGTCGCCATAGGGACCGCCGTTGCCGCCGTTGAGATAGCTGCCGAAGCGATAGCGCTCCATATCGGCAGCGGTGAACGAATTGATCTGCGGCTGGATCAGCTGGGCGACCTTGCGCTCCAGGCTCATCCGCGCGAGCAGATTGGCAATCCGGGCGTCTTCGCTCTGCGGTGCGGGCTGAGACACGCTGGCCGGCTTGGCCGAAGCGACCGGCCCCTGTGCGCAGCCTGTCGCCAGCGCCAGACACGCGACTGTCAGCATCCCAATGCGCATCAAACCCTCTCAAACAACCCAACCCTTGTGAACGTTCTCATTCGCATGAGCCAAGGGGGAAAGTCAAGCAGCAGGCTTATTGGGCCGGGTTGATGTTCCGCAAGAGTAGTCCGGACAATGCCGCCAGCCCGGCCAGCAGCACGAAGAGGGCCGGATAACCCGCCGCCGGGACGATTGCCATGGTCAGCCAGGGCATGACCAGCGAAGGCACCGTATTGGCAAGATTGAACAATCCCAGATCGCGCCCGCGCCGGTCGGGCCGAGGCAGGATCCGCAGCGTCTGGGCCGAATGGAGCGCCAGAAACACCGCACTCGACACCCCAAACAGGCCATAGGCGAGCATGGCGCCGGTGATGTCGGGCGCCAGCGCCATGCCGACCAGCCCGAGCGCCGAAATCAGCGCGCAGGCCTGCAGCGGCATGATCGGCCGGTCGGTCCGGTCTGACCAGCGCCCGACCAAAAGCGCCAGCGGTGCGGAGACCAGCAGGATCACACTGAACAGCCGCGCGGTCTGGTTGTCGCTGACCGAGCCATCGAGGCTTACCAGCCAGAAGAACAGATAGGCGAACAGCGTCGCCTCGGCCACCTGCACGGCCAGCCGGGCCAACCACATCCGCAGCGCCAGCCGGCGCGCACGATGCGGCTCGGGCGGCACTGCGGCCTGCACCCGGACCGCGCCAGCGGGCGGACCATGCAGCAGCACCGGCACCACGCAGAGCGCCACCAGCAGTGCGACGAGGCCAATGCGCGCCTGCCCGTCGGCCAGGCCGGGAATCGTCACCAGCGCCCCGGCCAGTGCCCCCAGCCCCGGCGCGAAGGCCATCAGTCCGCCCAGCAGCCCCTTATGATCATCGGGCACCACATCCCCCGCCCAGGCCGCCAGCGGCCCCAGCATCATGTTGAGGCCAAGCTGCCAGACCACGATCGCGGCGACCAGTTCAGACAGGCTGGTCATGCCACCGATCACGACCAGCATTACGCAGCACAGCACGAGCCCGACCGCGATCCAGCCGCGCCGGTTGCGGGTAATGTCACTCAAATAGCCGAACAGGATCCCGCCCAGACTGGCCGCAATCGCGCCGACCAGGGCGATATAGGCCAACCAGTCAACCCCGGCGGTCTTGCCCGCCAGACCGGCAACCTGCACCGGCAGCAGGATCGAGAGCAGCGGGACATAACCGATCGTTCCGCCAGCCCAGGCCAGCGCGTAGAGCAGGATGAAGCGATCAACCGGCGCGCGCGGATCAGGCACCCGGTGCGTCCGCCAGCGGCGCCACCGATTCCCGCACAAAGATGCTGGCCTGGACAACGGTCAGGCTCTTCGGAGCCGGCTCGCCCTTCTGCGCGGCGATCAGCAGTTCGACCGCCTTGGAGGTGGTCGAAGCGATCGGCTGGTCGACCGCGGTCAGCGGCGGCTGGGTAAAGTGCACCAGCGGGGTGTTGTCGAAGCTGATCAGCGAGAGGTCCTGCGGCACCGAGAGCCCCATCAGCCGCGCCACTTCGAGCGTGGCCAGTGCCATCTGATCATTGCTGGCAATGATCGCGGTCGGCCGCTCCGGCCCGGACAGCAGCTTGCCTGCAGCCTCGACCCCGGAGGCAAAGCTGAAATCGCCCTCGGCCAGCAGGTCATCGCAGGGCAGGCCGGCCTCGCTCATCGCACGGCGCCAGCCATCGACGCGCCAGCCGCTCAGCGCATAGTCGCTCGAGCCGGAGATAAAGCCGATCCGGCGGTGGCCGCGTTCCAGCAGGTGCGCGGTGGCCTGGTGGGCCGAACCTTCATCGTCCATCGACACGGGAATGCCCGCCCCGTTCTGGATCGAGCCGATCCGCACGAAAGGGATATTCTGTTCGGCGAGGAAATTGACGATCTGCGGGCTGTCGGAATGCGGCGGAGTCAGGATGATCCCGTCCGGCTGGAGTGCGGCAATCGCGCCCAGCAGTTCGCGTTCGACGTGGTCGGAATGAGTATCTACCAGCTCGAAGATCATCCGGTAGCCATGTTCGGCGCACTTCAGCATGCCGCCCAGCAGCATCTGGTCGACCCAGTCAGTCCCCTGCCGCGCCTTCCAGTCGGCGATGGTCCGGTCGCGGTCGTTGATCGCGAGGATCAGGTAGGAGCGCGACCCGCTCATCCGCTGGGCCGCGATCGAGGGGACATAGCCCAGCTTGTCAATCGAGGCCTGGACCCGCTCCTTCATTTCCGGGCGGACGTTCGGCTCGTTGTTGATGACACGGCTGACCGTCTGCAGCGACACGCCGGCATCGGCGGCCACATGCTTGATCGTCACAGCCTGGCGACGCCTCGCCATGGATTACTTGCCCCCTTGCTCCGAACCGGTTCCGGTGGAGATCCCCTTTGCATCAGGCGCTTGCCAGACGCGAACCCAATCGATCTCCATCCGCTTGGGATAGCCGTCCAAACGCACCCCGCCAAGCCCGCGCGTTTCGGCCAGCTTGCCGCCGATCGCCAGGTTGAGGATCAGATGGAACGGCTGGTCGAACGGCGCGCCGCGTGCGCTTGAGCCGGTGGTCGACCATTCATCGGCAGTGCGCACGGCATAGGTCTTGCCGTCGACCTGCCATGTAATCCGGTCCGGCCCCCATTCGATCGCATAGGTGTGGAAGCCGCCATTGAGCACTTCGGGGAAGGGCACTTCCTCACCCTTATACTTGTTATTCGGCCATTTTCCGCCGAAGTGCAGCGTGCCCAGGATCGTGTTCTCGCGCCCGCCAGGGCACTTGGCGCAGGGCACCCCCAGATTGACGGCCTCAAGGATGTCGATCTCGCCCGAGGCGGCCCAGGTGCCGTAGCGGTCCTTTTCGGGCAGCATCCAGATCGCCGGCCAGGTCCCTTGCCCCTGCGGCAGCTTGGCTCGCACCTCGACCTTGCCATAGCGCCAGGCAGCCTTGCCGCGCGTGCTCAGCGGGGCCGAGCTGATGTCGCGGGTTGCCTCGGCCTCAGGCGTGGCGGAGGTGCGGCGTAGGTGTTCGGGCAGCGCCGGGCCAGTGACGCGCTCGTGCCGCGCGGTGATCACCAGCTTGCCGTCCTCGATCGCGGCGTTGCGCGCGCTCTTGGTATAGCACTGGTGCTCGTCGTTCCCGCCGCCCCAGCAATCGACATCGAAGCCCCACTTCGAACGGTCGATCTTGTCGCCATCGAATTCGTCAGACCAGACCATGGTCCAGTTGTCCGCCGCAGCAGCCGGGGCCGCGAGCGCGGCCAGGGCAAGCGCCAGAACCCGCATCATGCCGCCTCCGCGTCCTGCGCCGCGCAATAGCGGGCGATGTAGGTCTGCTGATCGGGCAGCCCGGCCACCGTCTTGGCCACCGAATCCCGCAGCATAGCGAGAAACTTGTCGAGCTCTTCGGCGCGCAGCTTGGTGGCGATCGGGTGATAGCTTTGCGGCATGATCCCCTGCCCCATCATCACCTGGACCCAGCTGTTCTCGACGAACAGCTCCTCATTCTTGCGGAAGACCCGGCCGGTCTCGCGGAACAGCTCGATCTTCTGCTCCAGGCTGTCGGGCATCGGCAGCGCGGCGCAGTGCCGCCAGAACGGCGAATCGCGCCGCTCGGTCACCTTGTAGTGGAGGATCAGGAAGTCGCGGATCTGGTCCATGTCGGTCAGCTGCTGGTCGTTAAACTCGGCAATGTCGCGCTCGCTGACCGGGCCGCCGGGCAGCATCCGGATCAGCCGCAGGACGGCGCGCTGGATCAAGTGGATCGAGGTCGATTCGAGCGGCTCCATGAACCCGCCCGACAGGCCGATCGCCACGCAGTTGCGGTGCCACTGCTTGCGCCGCGCGCCGGTGGTGTAGCGGATCACATTAGGCTGAGTGAGGGTCTGCCCCTCGACCGAGCCGAGCAGCCGCTCCAGCGCCGCGTCCTTGTCGAGATAGCGGCTGCAATAGACGATGCCGTTGCCCTGGCGGTGCTGCAGCGGGATGCGCCACTGCCAGCCGGCATCGTGGGCGATCGCGCGGGTATAGGGCACCGGCGGGCGGACGCTGGCGGTCTGCACCGCGATTGCGGAATCGCAGGGCAGGTAATGGGTCCAGTCATCGAACCCGGCGTGCAGCGCGCCTTCGATCAGCAGCGCGCGGAAGCCGGTGCAATCGACAAACAGGTCCCCTTCGATCCGGCGGTCGCCATCGAGCCGCAGCGCGGTGATGTTGCCGTTTTCTCCATCAAGCTCGACCTCAGCGATCCGCCCCTCGATCCGCGTGACCCCGTCGCGCTCGGCGCGCTTGCGCAGGAAGGCGGCGTAGAGCGAGGAATCGAGCTGGTAGGCATAGTTCATCTTGTCATCGGGCAGATGGGCGAACTTGCTTTCCAGCGCCGCCTTCAGCTCCAGGCAGTAATCGTCGTAGCTGTGGGTGATCCCTTGCGTGAGGCCATGCAGCCAGAAGTGCTGGAACCCGGCCGACCAGTGATCCTTGCCGGTGGTGCCGAAGGAATGGAAATAGCTCTCGCCCACGTCCTTCCAGTTTTCGAACTTGATGCCCAACTTGAAGGTGGCCTGGGTGGCGGCCATGAATTCCGCCTCGCCGATACCTAGCAGGCGATTGAACACGACCATCGGCGGGATCGTGCTTTCCCCCACCCCGATCGTGCCGATCGCATCGGATTCAACCAGGATCAGCTCGATGCAATCGCCCAGTGTGCCGGACAGCGCGGCCGCGGTCATCCAGCCGGCGGTGCCGCCACCGGCAATCACGACTTTCAGCTTCTTCGAGGGGTTCATCGCGAGAGACTCCGCAAGAGGTGGGCCTTGATCTGCCCGGCAGTTTCGGCGGTGAGCGGCGCAAGGATGCCGCGCGCCGCAGGGGGAAGGTGGGCGGTCACGGCTTCGCCATTGGCAAAGACATAGTGATCGAACAGGTCGCGCCAGCGGGCCTTGTCGGCCTCGGGCAAGTCGCGCAGCGCCAGGATCGCGTGGAACAGGGCGTCTTCCGGCTTGCCCAGGAAATGCGGTGCATCGCGCCACCAGTAGTTCACCAGCACGTTGAACGGCGCCAGCCCCTCGACATGGTGCCACCACAGCGAGGGGATGAAGAGCGCGTCGCCCGGCTCCAGCTCGGCCACCTGGGCCTGAGCCAGCGCCTCACGGAAGCGCGGATAGGCTTCTAAATCGGGCGCGCGCAGATCGACCATCGAAACCGGGCGGCCGGCGGGCGTGTTCTCCAGCGGCCCCGGATAGAGGTTGGCGAACTGTTCGGGCGGGAACAGCGTGAAGCGCCGTCTGCCGACCGCACAAACCGCCAGGTTATCGGGCACGTCGTTATGCGCGGCGATCCGGGTGCGGGTGCCGATCCAGATCGATTCCAGCGGGCGGCGCTCCCCCAGCGGCAGGCTGTTGGCATCGGCCAGACCATTGAAATACTGCCGCATGTCGATCGAAGAGAGGTAGATCGTCTGCGCTGCGGGATCGTTCTCGTCGCGCGCCATCAGCTTGAGGAAACCGTCAAGCGGGCCCTGCGCGGAGCGGAAGTTCATCCCCATTTCCGCGTTGTAGAACAGCCGTTCGCCGCCGCCGGGTTCACCGATCGTGCCCGTCAGCTTGCCCTCGCGGCCCAGCGAGACCAGATAGGCGCGCGCGGCATCGGCGCTGTCCAGGCCGGCCCGGACCAGCGGCCAGTCCGCCGTCAGGCCGCGCACCACGAAGGGCCGGTCCGCCCCGGCCAGCCGCGCGTCGAGCCCGGCCAGCGGCAAGGCCTCTTCCGTCACGCGCGGCAAGTTAGCCAGGTGGTCAGCCGCTTCAGCCATCGGCCCGCCGGTTCTTGCGCCGCACCAGCTTGCCCAGATTGCCGAGCGAGGCGAGCGCCATGTAAACCAACTCAAGGTGGCCGGCACCGTGCAGCTCAGCCAGGGCCGCGGCATCGAGCGTGCCCAGCTTATCCTCGTTGATCAGGTGATAGCCGACCAGCCGGTGGCTCGCGCCATTATCCAGCGTCACGTCCATCGAGAACGGCTCAAGCAAGTCGTGCCGGTCGAGCGCGGCATAGAACGCGCCGCTGGCACGGTAGCCCTCGTCCAGCGCGCCGAGCATGCCGGCAATCTCTTCCAACCAGGGGCTGGGCTGGCCGGCATCATCGAACACGCGCACGCCTTCACCGCCAGCCATGGTCACGCGCGGGTGGGCCATGTCGATATGGACCTGCCCCGCCCCCTGCCCGGCCTGCGGGCGCCCGACCAGGAACGGCTGGACCGCCATGGCGAAGGGCCGGCTGGCGGCGTCCCAGCGGCCGCCTTCGAGGAACAGGTTCTCCCCGCCCTCGAACCCGAACAACGCCATGGCCGAAAAGCTGCGGCTTTCGCCATCGTAGCGGAACAGGATCGGGTATTCGGGTGCGAGCCGGCGGAATTCGGCCGGGACGACGAGGCAAGACATGACACCGTCGCCCAGCTCGGGCGCGGCATCGGCCCGCACACGCAGCGCACCGTGATCGGCGGGATTGAGGATCAGGTGACTGGTCATGGCGCGACCTTCTGCCTTTCTGGAGTAGCGGCGGCGAGCGCCGCGAAATAGCTGCGGTTATCGGGCAGGCCGGCCTGCATCGCCCTGGCCCGGTCACGCACTTCGGCGATCCGGGCCAGCGCTGCACCACTTGGCTGCGGCAAACCGGGCGGGAGCGCAAAGCCCATGCCGTAAAGCACATATTGCTGGCTGGCCGCCGGAAAAATTTCCTCGAAATCGGGGAAATCGCGCGGCGAAGGCGGCAGGTGCCGCCACACTTCGAGGCTCTCGGCCAGTCGCTCGGGGATCGTCGCGGGATCGCGCTGGGCCAGCCAGTACGGCTCAGTCCGGCGGCTGAGGATATAGTGCAGCTTGAGGAACTCGACGATCCGGTCCCAGCGGTGGCGGAACAGATCGTTGAAGCGGCGGGCGAGTGGATCCATCGCGGCGCGGTCGGCCGGGAAAGCCTCGATCAGCCGCCGCAGTGAGAGCTCGATCAGCACGATCGCCGACGCCTCCAGTGGCTCTATGAACCCGGCAGAGAGGCCGACTGCCAGGACATTGCCCTGCCAGAACCGGGCGCGATGGCCGGTCTGGAAAGCGAGCCGGCGCGGCTGGATCGCGGCCTGCTCGGCGCCCGGCACCTTGGCGGCAATGTAATCACGCAGGATGCCTTCTGCTGTCGCATCATCGAGGAAGCGCGAGCTGTAAACGCAGCCTATCCCGCGGCGTGTCGGCAAGGCGATATCCCAGATCCACCCGGCCCGGTGCGCGGTGCCGATGGTCTGGGCGGCAATCGGGCTGCCCGGCTCAACCGGCACCTGCGCGGCGAGCGCCCGATCGTTGAACGAGACGTTCGAGCGGTCGACCCATTCGACCTGGCAATGCCCGCCGATCAGCAGTGCGGCCTGGCCGGTGCAATCGAGGTACAGGTCACCCGGCAGCTCACCTGCATCGCGCAGTTGGACTGCGGCGATATCACCATTGGCTGCCGCTCGGGTCCCGCAAACCTCGGCGCTGACGTGGCGCACGCCGAGCCGCGTAGTCGCATGGCGCATCAGCAGCGCGGCAAACTTTCCGGCATCGAGGTGGTAGCCATAGTTGAGCGCACCGGCATAGTCCGGCATCGCCCGCTGGCGCGGGGCCAGACCCGCCGCGCAGACCGCGCCCTGCGGGGTCATCGCCGCGGCAAAGGACTGCTCAGGTGCGGCCTGCTGCCAGGCTGCCAGCGAATCGCGCAGGTCCCCTGCTGGCGGCAGGGTAAAGGGGTGGAGATAGCTGTCATCCGCCGCCCCGCTGGCCCAGCCATCGAAGCGCGAGCCCTGCTTGAAGGCGGCATCGCATTCGCTGAGAAACTCGGCCTCAGGGATACCGATCGCCGCCAGCGTCTCGCGCATGGTCGGCCAGGTCCCCTCGCCCACGCCGATGGTAGGGATGTTGGGGCTTTCGACCAGGGTCACCGACAGATTTGGCAAGCGTGCGGCCAGCAGGCAGGCGGCCAGCCAGCCAGCCGTCCCGCCGCCCACAATCACCACTTGCCGGATCGGACTGTCCATTCCCTGCGCACCATTATTATCCGGCGAGACCATGACGAAAGAGAGCCGCACCGGCAAGCAGTGCGGCTCTCCTTGTTTTAGCCAGGCAGGATTATTTGCCGGTCATCAGAAGTTGACGCGCAGACCCGCGGAGTAGCGGGCATAACCAGGGGCCGCGAAGAACACGGTCTGATCATTGCGCATGTGGCCCTTGCGGTCGGCCTTGGTGATGTTGATGCCTTCGACGAAGACCGTCATCCCCTTCTTGAACTCCCAGCTCGCGCTGACGTCGAATTGGCCATAGGATTCGATGTAGTAGGGATCGAAGCCATAGCCAGCCAGGAAGCCGTCGCGCCAGTTATAGGCGACGCGGGCTTGCAGACCGTTCTTGTCATAGAACAGCACGGCGTTGGCGCTGTCGCTCACCCCGGGAACCGCAAACTGGGTTACCGTGTAGCGCTTGGCGTTGTCATACTGGGTATCGCTGTTGACGATGGTGTAGTTCAGCTGGGCACCGAAGCCGGTTTCCCAGAAGCTGTGCTGCACGGCGAATTCCCAGCCGTTCAGCTTGGCTACCTGGGTGCTGTTGCTCGGCTGGGTGAGCGTGAACTGCATGGCCGGATCGGAGGCCGCACCGATGATCCCGTTACGCGCGGCGTCGTAGGAGGCCGGACGGTTCACCCGGACCCAATCGCGGATCTGGGCAAAACTGGGCGTGCCGCCAAGTGCGGTCCGGGCCGCGGCCACGGCCCCGCCTTGGGCCGGATTGGTCAGGTTGAACAGCGGTACCTGGCTGGTGGCGTCACCAATGAAGTTGCTGACCTTCTTGTGGAAGTAGCCCACCGAGAAGTAGCTGTCGTTCCCGTAATACCATTCGGCCGACAGATCGATGTTCTTCGACAGGTAGGGCAGCAGGCCCGGATTGCCGCTGCTGGCGGTGCTGCCACCGTTCGGGCGGAGCGGCTGGCCCAGTGTGATCCCGCCCTGCATCCGGCCATAGTCCGGACGCGTGACCGTGTGGCTGTACGAAGCGCGCAGCTTCACGTTGTCGATCGGCGAAACGTCGAAGTCGAAGGCCGGCAGCCAGTTCTCGTATTCACCCTTGAGCGTGGTGAAATCCTGCGCCGCGCCAAAGACCAGCGAGATTTCGTTGTCGGCGACCCAGACCGTGCCGGTCGGGATCGGAACGAGCGCCGAGGAGTCGATCGTGGTCTTCTCGTACCGCACGCCCAGGTTGAGGTGCGCGGTCGATGCCCCCAGATCGAAGCTGTGGCGCGACTGCAGGTAAGGCGCCCAGGTCTTTTCCTTGATCCGCCGGTCGGTCGTGAACTTGGCCAGACAGGTGCCGGGCGTTGCTGCCGAGCCGCAGATGTTCAGGTTGGTCTGCAGCAGCGAGAGCAGGCCGGCGGTATCGACCTTGAAGTAGTTGGGGATGATCCCGGCCGCATCGGATCCAGCCATACCGGCCAGCGCCGGCGCAAGCGGGGTGATCCCATAGAGCGAATCCGGGGTCTGCGCCGCAGACAGCGTGCCGCCCCAGGTATCGTTCTGGATGACACCGAAGGCCGAGCGGACTTCGTTGTCGGTATAGGTCACACCGAAGTCGAGGCTGTCGATCAGCGAGGAATCAAAGTCCCAGCCGCCCTTCAGCGACACTTCGTTGATCGTGTCCTTCATGTAGGCGTTGCGGAAAGCATTACCGGCCGGACGAATGTTGGCGGCAGTCACTTCCGAACCGGGATACATGTTGACCGAGATCACCGGCATGTCGGTGGTATAATCGACCCGCTGGTTGCGCACGCCGAAGATCGCGCTGCCGACGGCAATGTTGCTGCCGTAAGGCGAGGTCGGCTTGCTTTCGGCAGTCGAGTGGTGGCCATCGAGCTCAAGCCGCAGGCCGCCCGGACCATCCCACTTGAGGTTGCCGCCGATCGACTTGTTGATGTTGCGGTTTTTGGCCAGCGCCCCGGTGATCGCCAGGTCCTTGCCCTCGCCCGCGCCAAAGGCTTCGGCGTAGAAGTTCGGGCCGGCGGCCGGACCATCGGTCCACGAGCTGGAGGTCTGGTTGTGGTTGAACCAAACGCCGATGCTGTTGGTGCGGGCATCGATGGTGTTCTGCGAATAGGTGTAGTCGATCACCGCCGAGAGCGTGTCGCTGGGCTTGATCTGCAGGACGACCTGGCCGTTGATGCGTTCACGTTCGATGTCGGTGAAATCGTAGCCGGCGTTCTGCGTTACCTGATAGACCGTCGATGCGTTGGGACGGTTCTGGGTCTGGGCAAAGTTGCCGCGCCAGTCGTTGGCGTCAACCGGCAGCGAACCCCAGTTGTTTTCGTTGCCGACATAGCCTTCACGCCATCCGGCATTGAACTGGGCCATGCTGGCCTTGCGCTTCTGATACGAACCGGTGATCAGAATGCCGATGGTGTCATCGTTGAAGGTCTGGCTGAC
>Ga0073920_1000028_pt1 | contig 30498 bp, 35 predicted proteins | sample GWRWT4_2Sept14_2_FD_70953 | JGI IMG/M metagenome (GOLD analysis project Ga0073920, IMG submission 70953) | Sand microcosm microbial communities from a hyporheic zone in Columbia River, Washington, USA - GW-RW T4_23-Sept-14 | ecosystem: Engineered > Artificial ecosystem > Sand microcosm >...
GAAAGCGGCACCGGCAAGGAAATGCTGATTCGCGCGATGCAGGCCGCCAGCCCGCGTGCCAAGGCCCCGTTCCGGCTGCTCAATGTCGGTGCGATTCCCGCCAATTCGGTTGAATCTGCCCTGTTCGGGCATGAAAAGGGCGCCTTCCCGGGTGCCTTCGATCGTCATGTCGGCGCGCTTCAGCATGCCGATGGCGGCACGCTGGCGCTCGATGAAGTCGATCGGCTGCCGCTGTCAGTGCAGGAACGCCTGCTCGAATCGATTCAGCGCGCCGATGTCCGCCCGATCGGCGCGCGCCACTCGTTCCGGATCGATGTGCGCCTGATTGCCGCCAGCAACCTGCCGCTCAAGGACATGGTGGCCGGCGGGCACTTCCTGGCCGAACTCCACCAGGCGATGTCAAGCGTGACCGTGCAATTGCCGCCGCTGCGCGAGCGCGCCGGCGATATCCCTGCCCTGGCCCGGCATTTCCTGGGCCAGATCGGCGATCAGCCGGGCCTGCGCGAGATCGGGATCACCGATGGCGCGCTGGCGCTGCTGACGGCCTATGACTGGCCCGGCAATGTCCGCCAGCTCCAGGCCGTGTTGTTCCGCGCCGCGGTGTTCTGCGATGGCGATGCCCTGACGGCAGAAGACTTCCCGCAGCTGGCCAATATGCTGGGCGAAGCCGGCAATGGCGCGGTCCATCACCATGAGGCGGTCGGGGTCACGCTATACACCCCCGATGGCAACCTGCGCCCGCTGGAAGAGATCGAGGCCGACGTAATCCGCCTCGCCATCGGCCACTATCGCGGCCGCATGACCGAGGTGGCACGCCGCCTCGGGATTGGCCGCTCGACGCTTTACCGCAAGCTTAGCGATCTCGGGATCGACAACGTCGCTTAAGTGGCAAGCTGGCTGAAGTCGGTCAGCGCCGCATCGCGCAGCCCCCGCCAGACGCGCAGCGCCTGAACCGTTTCGGGCACATCGTGAACCCGCAGCAGTTGCACTCCGGCCTCAAGGGCCTTGGTCGCCAGCATGATCGAGCCGCCGAGGCGCTGGTGTGCCGACGCCTCGCCCGACAGCGCGCCGATCATCCGCTTGCGGCTGGCCCCAACCAGCAGCGGCTGACCAAGCGCGTGGAACAGCGGCAAGGCATTGAGCAGCGCCAGATTGTCCGCAACCGACTTGCCGAAGCCGATGCCCGGATCGAGCACGATTTTCTCGCGCGGAATCCCGGCGGCAATGGCGGCGTCGCGCCGCGCGGCCAGCCAATCGAACACGTCGAGGACGACATCGGTATAGGCGCCGTCATTGTGCAAGTCATCGCCCTCGCCCGGTGCGTGCATCAGCACGACCGGGGCGCCCGAGCGGGCGGCGAACTCCAGGCTGCGCGGATCGTGGCGCAGCGCGGAGACATCGTTGATGATATGCGCACCAGCAGCCAGCGCCGCTTCCATCACCGCTGGACGGCGGCTGTCGATCGAGATCGCTGCGCCGGAAGCCGCCAGCCGTTCCACCATCGGCACCACGCGCTTCAGCTCATCGCCTTCCCACACGGCGGCGGCACCCGGCCGGGTGCTCTCCCCGCCGATATCGATGATCGCCGCACCACCTTCCAGCATGGCCGAGGCGTGATCCGCGGCAACCTGCGGGTCGTCCATGAACTGGCCGCCGTCGGAAAAACTGTCCGGCGTCATGTTGAGGATGCCCATGACCTGCGGCTGATCAAGCCGGATCGTCCGGGCCCCGCATTCGAGTGGCGCATGGGTGCGCTGAAGTTTGACGAACTGCGCCTGCAGATCGTGCGACAGGTCCGGCAGGACCGCGCGCAGTTCGCTTGCCGAGTAGAGCTCGCGCGCGACCACCTTGCCGCCTTCGCGGGCAATCACGGCAAAGCGGCTGGCGTAAGTAAGTCCGCCCGCAATACGGACGGCCCCGCCCTCCTCGCTTTGCGGCGATTCAGCGAAAGCGATCGGTCGAAGGTAGTGGGCGGTGCTCAATCTTCCGTCGCCAGCAAGTAGATCTGCCGGATGGCATCGAGCGGCTTCAGTTCGCCTTCGTGCTCGATGTGCCAGAAGGTCCAGCCGTTGCAGCTGGGCGCACCCTGCAACTTGGCGCCGAGGCCGTGGATCGAGCCGATGTCAGCCCCGGCAACCAGCGATCCATCGGCCCGGACGGTTGCGCTGAGCTTGCGCTTCTTGTCGTAGACCTTGGTCCCGGCCTGGACAAAGCCGGTTTCGACCAGGGTGCCAAAGGCCACCTTGGGCGCAGCCTTGGGGCTTTGCATGGTGGTCAGCGCGGATTCGTCCAGCGCTAGGGCCAGCTCGATCCGTTCCAGCGCGGCTTCGCGGTAGATGCTCTCACGCTCGCAGCCGATCCATTCGCGCCCGAGGCGCTTGGCAACAGCACCAGTCGTGCCAGTGCCGAAGAAGGGATCGAGCACCACGTCACCCTTGTTGGTCGTCGCCAGCATCACGCGATAGAGCAGCGCTTCGGGCTTCTGCGTCGGGTGGACCTTGTGGCCGGCCTTCTTCAGGCGTTCCTGCCCACCGCAGATCGGCAGGACCCAGTCGGAGCGCATCTGCAGCTCGTCGTTGAGGGTCTTCATCGCCCGGTAGTTGAAGGTGTACTTGGCCTTCTCCCCCATCGAGCACCAGATCAGTGTTTCGTGCGCGTTGGTGAAGCGGGTGCCCTTGAAGTTGGGCATCGGGTTGGCCTTGCGCCAGACCACGTCATTAAGGATCCAGAAGCCCATGTCCTGCAGCATCGCGCCGAGGCGGAAAATGTTGTGATAGGACCCGATCACCCACAGCGAGCCATTAGGCTTGAGCAGGCGCCGCGCCTCGGTCAGCCATTCGCGGCTGAACTTGTCATAGGCGGCAAAGCTGTCGAACTGGTCCCAGTGATCGGTCACTGCATCGACATGGCTGCCATCGGGGCGCGACAAGTCACCGCCCAATTGCAAGTTATAGGGCGGATCGGCGAAGATCATGTCGATCGAGGCGTCAGGCAGGCTGCGCATCGCCTCGATGCAATCGCCATCAAGAATCCGCCCGGTCGGAAGATCCGGCCGAACTACCTCGCGCGCAGCCTTCAACCGCGCCGTTTCACCCACCAGCAACTGACCCATGACGTTCTCTAAAGTCCCCAAAGTTATCCACAGGGTGAGTCATCCGGAGTCCCGCGTCAAGGGCGACTCCGCAGGAATCCTAGCGGTTCATGGTTATCGAAGGGTTACCGGCGAAGAGAACGTAACGAGTCCGGCACAGCATCTAGAGACCGCCCAATCAATGCGGACTCAACATCTGGTGGGTGTGGCCGGCGGGACTCGGCTCGGAATTTTTTGCTGTCAGAGCAGCACCAGCTGCGCCACCGGCGCGAAACTGCGGCGGTGGAGCGGGCTCGGCCCGTGCTTGCGCAAGGCGGCGAGGTGTTCGGCGGTGCCGTAACCCATGTTCGTTTCCCAGCCGTAATGCGGATGCGCCATGGCATATTCGCGCATCAGCCGGTCGCGGTGTTCCTTGGCCAGGATCGAGGCGGCGGAAATGCATGGCTCCAACGCGTCGCCGCCCACAATCGCCCGTGCCGGCCAGCACCAGTCAGGATGACGCCCGGCTGGGGTCATGTTGCCATCGATCAGCACTTCGTCGGGCTCAAGCGCCAGCGCTGCCACCGCGCGGGTCATCGCCAGCATGGTTGCGGCGAAGATATTGATCTGGTCGATCTCTTCGGCCTCGACGACGCCAAGTGCCCAGTGGCAGCTAGTCTTGATCTGCGGTTCCAGCACGGCGCGGCGCTTGGCCGAGAGTTTCTTGGAATCGTCCAACCCCATCGGCGCCTCCGGCCCGAGCACGCAGGCCGCTGCCACAACCGGCCCGGCGAGCGGACCGCGCCCGGCCTCGTCCACGCCAATCACGACCCGGCCTTTTGTCCTCTTGGCAAAGGGCACTTCGGCTTCCATCTATCGGGCCATGACCAGAACCATCATCCGCACCTTCTTCCCGCTCGCCGCCTTCCTCGCAAGCTGCAGTCCTTCGGTTGCTGGGGATAGCCCCAAGCCGACTGTCACCGAGACCAAGGGGGCATTTGCCGTTACGCCGCTGGCCACGCTCGATGCGCCTTGGGCGATTGCCGTGCTGCCGCGCGGCGGCGTGCTGGTGACTGAGAAGGCCGGCAAGCTCAAGCTGGTCGACGGTACGGTCAAGGAAGTGGCCGGGGTGCCGACCGTTGCCTTTGGCGGTCAAGGCGGGCTGGGCGACGTCGTGCTGGCACCGGACTATGCCAAAACCGGCATGATCTACCTTTCCTGGGCCGAGACCGGTGATGGCGAAACGCGCGGTGCCGTGATTGGGCGCGCCAAGCTGGTGCTGGGCGATGCCCCGCGGCTTCAAGGCCTGGAAGTGATCTGGCGGCAGTTCCCAAAGGTTACCGGGCGCGGCCACTATTCGCACCGCATTGCCTTCTCGCCCGATGGCAAATTGATGTTCGTCGCCTCGGGTGAGCGGCAGAAGATGGACCCCGCCCAGGACCTGACTGGCAACCTCGGCAAGGTCCTGCGCCTGCTGCCCGATGGCAAGCCGGCCCCGGGCAATCCCTTTGCCGACAAGGGCGGCGTCAGCGCCGAGATTTGGTCATACGGCCACCGCAACATCCTCGGCCTCGCCTTTGACCCGCAGGGCCGCTTGTGGGACCTGGAGCATGGTCCGGCCGGCGGTGATGAGCTGAACCTGGTGGAACCGGGCAAGAATTATGGCTGGCCCGTCGTAGCTGACGGCGATCATTATGACGGCAAGGACATCCCAGCGCACAGCACCCGGCCTGATCTGGCCGCCCCCAGCATCGTCTGGACCCCGGTGATCGCGCCGGGCGACATGCTGTTCTATCGCGGCAAGGCCTTCCGCGACTGGCGCGGGCAATTGTTGATTGCAGGGCTGGCTTCGAAGGGCCTGGTCCGCGTCACCATCAATGGCACCAAGGTGACCGAAGTCGCGCGCTATCCGCTCGACAAGCGGATCCGCGACGTGGCCGAGACCGCCGATGGGAGCCTGCTGGTGATCGAAGATGGCAAAGACGGCCGCCTGCTGAAGCTGTCGCCTGCAAAGTAACGCGCCAGGGTAAATTCCGTCGACAAGCGCGCGCCCGCAGCTTAGGGGCGCGCCCCTATGGCAGTCGGTCTCACCCTTATCCCGCTCGACAATGTCGATCCCGCGCTGGTCGAAGCCTTGCTCGACCGCGCCTTCGAGCCTGAGCGCCACAAGCGCACCGCCTACAAGGTGCGCGAAGGGACCGACTGGCTGCCCGGCCTGTCCTTTGCCGCGATCGATGCGAGCGAACATCTGGTTGGCACGATCCAGTGCTGGCCGGTGGCCCTGACCGATCCGGACGGGCGCCGTCATCCGCTGATCATGGTCGGCCCGGTCGCGGTCGAGCCTTCACAGCAAGGCGCGGGCTATGGCAAGGCGCTGATGACCGCCAGCCTCGCCGCGCTCTCCCCGCAGGCGCCGCTGCCGCAAGTGATGATTGGCGATCCGGAATACTATGGCCGCTTCTGGGGCTTCACCAATGCCCACACGGCCGACTGGGACCTGCCGGGTCCGTTCGAACGGCACCGCCTGCTGGCCCGCTGCGACAATCCGGCCGTTCTGCCCGCCAAGGGCATGCTGGGCCCTTGGCGCGGGTAAGCTGATCTGGCATCGCAGCGCCGATGCCCTACGAGCCCTTGCCTGACCTTGCCACGCTGAGCCTTGCCGAGATTGCCGCGCTCAATGCCGCGCGCAAGCTGCCGCCCGTATCGCAGTGGAACCCGCAAGCGAGCGGCGACAGTCTGATGACGATCCGGGCCGATGGCCGCTGGTTCCACGATGGCGGGGAAATCCGCCGTCCGGCGATGATCCGCGCCTTTGCCGGCCTGCTGCGGCGCGAACCGGATGGCCGCTACTTTCTGGTCACCCCGGTCGAGAAGCAGTCGATTAAGGTCGAAGATGCCGCCTTTGTCGCCACAGATGTAGTGGCGCAGGACAGAGCCCTCGCTTTCCGGCTCAACACGGACGAGGTGGTGGTTGCGGGGCCGGACCATCCGTTAGCGGCGCGCGGCACAACTGAGCTGCCGGCTATATACCTGATGGTGCGGAATGATTGCGAAGCGCGGATCAACCGCAGCACCTGGCTGCAACTGGTCGAACTTGCCGATGAAGACCTGAGCGTGACCAGCCAGGGCGCGCGCTTCGCGCTGGTGCCGGCATGAACGAGCTCGCCGCGCGGCTGCGCGCCTTGCACGAAGACGGGCATGCGCAAGAGCTCGACAACCTGCTGTCCGATGAGCGCCACGGCGGCACCTTCCGTCCGGCCGCTGTCCTCGCCGCGATCACTGAAAGCGAGCGGCCAGGCTTCCTGATGATCCACCGCCCCTCCAACATGCGATCGCACCCCGGTCAGGTCGCCTTCCCGGGTGGCAAGATCGATCCCGGCGAGAGCCCGGTCGAAGCCGCGCTGCGGGAGGCTTGGGAAGAACTGGGCATTCACGAGCGCGACGTCACCGTGATCGGCACCAGTGATGCGTACCGTACCGGCACTGGCTATGAAGTGACTCCGGTAATCGCGGTAGTGCCGCCAAACTTGGAGTTGAACCCCAGCCCGACCGAAGTGGCCCAATGGTTCGAGGCCCCGGTCGATTTCGTCTTCAATCGCGAGAACCAGGTCGAGCAATCGGCATTTTGGCAAGGCGCCGAAAGGCGCTACATCGAGATCATGTGGCAGCAGCATCGGATCTGGGGCGTGACAGCGGCGATCATCCATAACCTGTCGCGGCGGATTGCCTGGTGAAGGTCACCCTGCCCCAGGCCGAATGGACCCGGCGCGCGGACCTCGCCGCGCTGGTGACCGTGCTGGGCAAAGGTAACGCGCGCTATGTCGGCGGCGCGGTGCGTGACACGCTGCTGGGCATCCCGGTCAAGGACGTGGATCTAGCGACCCCGCTGGAACCCCGTGCGGTCATGCAGCGGCTGAAGGAGGCCGGCATCCATGTCGTGCCGACCGGCATCGACCACGGCACGGTCACCGCCGTTCTGCCAGACGGACCGGTCGAGATCACCACGCTGCGCCATGACGTCAGCACCGATGGCCGCCGCGCCACAGTCACCTTTGCCAGCGATTGGCAGGACGATGCCGCGCGGCGCGACTTCACGATCAACGCGCTCTATGCCGATCCGGCGAGCGGCGAGATTTTCGACTGGTTTGGCGGGCTGGAAGATCTTGCCGCGCGGCGCGTGCGCTTCATCGGCGATCCGCACCAGCGCATCCGCGAGGATCACTTGCGGATCCTGCGCTATTTCCGCTTCCAGGCGCGCTTCGGTTCGATGCCGGCCGATGCGGCATCCGAGAGCGCCTGTGCCGAACTGGCGGCAACGCTGAAAGGCCTTTCGCGCGAGCGGGTCGGGATGGAGATGATGAACCTCCTCTCGCTCGCCGATCCCGCGCCGACCGTGGCGCGGATGGCTGAACTGGGCGTGCTCGAAGTGGTCCTGCCCGAAGTGGATTTTACCGCTTTGGCCGCACTGGTTGCCGAAGAACGCCGCCAGGCGATCGCCCCCGATGCACTGCGGCGCCTCGCCGCGCTGCTCCCCGCAGACGTCCAACTGGCTGAAGCGGTCGCAAGTCGTTTCCGCCTCTCAGGCGTGCAGAAGAAACGCCTGGCCCTCGCCGCCGCGCGGGATGGCAATGAGATCGAAGCCCGGCCCCTCGCTTACCGCCTCGGCATCGATGCTGCGCTTGACCGGCTGCTGATTACCGGGGCCGATACGGCGGCGCTGCGCGACTGGGCGATCCCCGAATTTCCGCTCAAGGGCGGCGAGATCGTGGCTCGCGGGATCAAGGCCGGGCCAGAGGTCGCGCGGGTTCTGCGGCGGGTCGAAAGCGGCTGGATCGCAGCGGGCTTTGCCGATGCCGTCATCCCCGCCCTGCTCGACGCGGAGCTGAGCGAACAGGCGTGAGCGAACTGGTCTTCAACGAGCCGCTGCTGGTCATCGCGATCATCGCCGTGCTGGCCGCCGCGACCGGCTGGATGATCGAGCGCGACCATCCGGGCCTGGCTCGGGGCCTGCGCCAGACCGGCTATCTCGGCATGCTGGCGGGGGGGCTGCTGCTGGTTGGCCAGCTGGCCTATACCGCCGAGCGCTCCGACGCAGCGCTCGAAATCAACAGGCGCCCTGCCCTCACCGTCAGCGGCAGCGAGACGATCGTGCCGATGGCCAGCGATGGCCATTTCTGGGTCACGGCCGAGGTGAACGGGCGCGAACTGGACTTCCTGATCGATACCGGCGCGACTTTCACCGGGGTCGGGCGTTCAGCAGCCGAAGAGCTCGGCATTCAGCCAGATTCCACGCAAGCGCCGCTTGAACTCGAAACCGCCAACGGCGTGATCACTGCCACCATGGGCAAGGTCGACGCCCTGCGCTTCGGCAATATTGAAGTGCGCGGACTACCGGTCGCTGTCCCGCAAGACAGCGCTGACGACACCCAGGTCATCGGTATGAACCTTCTGAGCCAACTCGCCAGTTGGCGGGTCGAGGGCAAGCGGTTGGTGTTGGTGCCGAAAAACGGAACTGGCGAATGACGAACAAGCGGGTTCACGGGAGCACCTATTATTTCTTGGATGCCCCCTCTAAGTGCAGTCCTGTGATGGATTGGTTCAAAGGTCTGGCTTTTCAAGCTGACCAGTATGAACTCCTGGAAGGATACAATCTGCTTTTCAAATCAATGATCCCGGACAAACTCGTTGAAGGGCAATTCGAAGCGAGGGACTTGCCTCTAGTCTCGGTTGCTCTACCTCAGGTAAGGCGCGGCATCATTTGGACAATTGGCGAGGTGAGGTTCGTCAATACGCGCCTGCGTAACACCTATCCGGACCTCGATAAAATACGGAATCGGTTCAAGAATTGGCTACGCAGCCATCCCTGCGTCTATAATTCAACTGGTGCAGCAGACTTTGAGTATAGCTATTTTCTTGAAGGGAGTTCACGAAACTGGACTGACGAAATTCGGGCCCTGCCCAGAGGCTTGGCTGCGATCCAAGCTGAACAGTATTTCGTCAATTTTGGCGACAATGAACATGTAATCGACAAACTTTGCAGATCGCTAAGGCTTCGCGGCGTGGATTGCCAACCGCCTAGAACCTGAATGAACTAGCTAGAACTTGTTATCCCGCGGGAAGCCGTTGGGTGGCAGCCGTCCAGCCGCCCCGCGTGCCACCTTCCACAACCGCATGTCGCTTTCAGTGCGAGTGCGGCCACTGTCGCCGCCCATCTTCCAGCTCAGGCCTTCTTCCAGCTTCAGCGTCGTCGCATCGGCCAGCCCGCCATCGCGGAAGCGTTGCAGGGTTACGCCCTGCCCCTTGGCGAGGATCGGCAGTTCTTCCAGGCTGAAGATCACCAGCTTGCGGTTGTCCCCCACTACAGCGATGTGATCGTGCTCGGGCGGGATTTCGCGCACCACCGCCAGCTTCACGCCCGGCTTGGTGGTCATGACGCCGCGACCCTTGCGGGTTTCGGCCAGCAGTTCGTCCGCCTCGGCGGCAAAGCCCCGGCCGGCATTGCTGGCGAGCAGTAGCTGCGCCTTGGGCTTGTAGACCAGCAGCGCGACGATTTCCGCCCCGGCATCGATATCGATCATTGTCCGGACCGGTTCGCCAAAGCCGCGCGCGGAGGGCAGTTTGTCGCAGCCCAGCGTGTAGAACCGCCCGTTGTCGCAGGCGACCAGCAGCTTGTCGGTGGTCTGGGCGTGGAGCGCGAAGGCCGGGCCATCGCCTTCCTTGAACTTGAATTCCTTGTCGAGTGCCTCATGCCCTGACCCGCCGCGAATCCAGCCCTTGGCTGACAGGATCACCGTCACCGGCGCCTTCTCGATCATCGCGTCCATCGAGAATTCGACAGTCGGCGCCGCCTCGGCAATGGTGGTGCGGCGGCGGCCGAGCAAGGTGGTCTCGGCGTAATCCTTGCGCAGGTTGGCAAGATCGCGCTTCAGCCGGGTGCGCTGGCGGGCCGGGCTTTCGAGCAGCTTTTCGAGCTCGTCCTTCTCGGCCAGCAGGTCATCGCGCTCGCGCCGCAGCTCCATTTCCTCAAGCTTGCGCAGAGAGCGGAGCCGCATGTTGAGGATCGCCTCGGCCTGGCGGTCGGTCAGGCCGAATTCGGCCATCATTACCGGCTTGGGCTCATCCTCGGTGCGGATGATCTCGATCACCCGGTCAAGGTTGAGGTAGGCGATGATATAGCCGTCGAGCAGCTCAAGTCGGTCGGCGATCTTGGCCAGGCGGTGCTCGCTGCGCCGGACCAGAATATCGATCTGGCTCTTGATCCATTCCTGCAGCACCAGCTTGAGGCTAAGCACGCCAGGCGTGCGGCTGGCATCGAGGACGTTGAGGTTGAGCCCGAACCGCGTTTCGAGGTCGGTCAGCTTGAACAACGATTCCTTGAGCAGTTCGGGATCGACGTTGCGGCTTTTGGGTACGAAGACCAGCCGGATCTGCTCATCCGATTCATCGCGGACGTCTTCCAGGATCGGCAGCTTCTTGTCCGCGATCAGCTGGGCGACCTGCTCGATCAGCTTGCCCTTGGCGAGCTGGTAGGGGATTTCGGAAATGACCAGCTGCCAGGCGCCGCCGCCCAGCTTTTCGATCCCCGTTTCCTCCCATGTGCCATCGGCATTGCGCCCGTTGGAGAACCGCCCGCGCACCCGCAGCGCCCCCCGGCCGGTCTCATAGGCGCGCGAGATGACCTCGCGGCTTTCGGCGACGATCCCGCCGGTCGCGAAGTCCGGCCCCTGAAACAGCTCCATCAACTGGGCATGTTCGGCATGGGGATTGTCGATCAGCAGCAGCGTCGCATCGACGATCTCGGCGACGTTGTGGCTGGGAATATTGGTCGCCATCCCCACCGCGATCCCGCTGGAGCCATTGGCCAGCAGGTTGGGGAATAGCCCCGGAAAGATCTCGGGTTCTTCCTCTTCGCCGTTGTAGGTCGGGATGAAGTTGACCGTGCCTTCATCCAGCCCGGCCATCAGTTGGATCGCCGTCTTGGTCAGGCGGGCTTCGGTGTAGCGATAGGCGGCGGCATTATCGCCATCGATGTTGCCAAAATTGCCCTGCCCATCGACCAGCGGGTAACGCAGCGAGAAATCCTGCGCGAGGCGGACCATGGCGTCATAGACCGACTGATCGCCATGCGGGTGATACTTGCCGATCACGTCACCGACCACACGGGCCGACTTCTTGTAGGCATCGTTGGGGTTGAGCTTGAGCTGCCGCATCGCCCAAAGCAGGCGGCGGTGGACCGGCTTCAGCCCGTCGCGCAAATCCGGCAGCGACCGCGCGGTAATCGTGGAGAGCGCATAGACGAGGTACCGCTCGCTGAGCGCCGCATCGAACGGCGCGTCAACGATGGCGTCAAAGGGATCTGGTTCGGTGATGTCAGTCGTCATTGCCAAGGCGCCCTAGCAATCCGGTAAGTGGGGCGTAACCGGCGGAACAAGGTTTTCCGCCGTTCGTTAACAGCGCTGCACCAACAATCGGAGATTCAGCATGAGCAAGCGCGTCCTCATCCTTGCCACCCATGGTTTTGAGCAGTCGGAACTGCTCGAGCCCAAGGCCGCGCTGGAGGCTGCCGGATTTGAAACAGTCGTGGCAAGCCCGGAAAGCGGCTCGATCAAGGGCTGGCATCAGCATGATTGGGGTCAGAGCGTCACAGTCGACGCATTGGTTGACGATGTGGAGGAGACCGATTTCGATGCCCTGCTGCTGCCTGGCGGCCAGATGAACCCCGACATTCTGCGCATGAACGCCAGCGTGATTAATCTGGTCGAGGACTTTGCAGAGGCCAACAAGCCGATTGCGGCGATCTGCCATGGCCCGTGGCTGCTGGTCGAGGCCGATATTGTTGACGGCCGGACCGTGACCTCATGGCCCTCGCTACACACCGACCTGGCGAATGCCGGCGCGATGGTTGTCGATCAGGAAGTTGCGATTGATGGCAACCTGATCACCAGCAGAAAACCCGAAGATATTCCGGCCTTCTCGCAGGCGCTGATTGCCGCTCTCCTCGATTAGCCGAACTCAGCGGCGTTGCATGTTGTGGCTTTCCCCCGGAATCCGAACTTCCAGACCGTCGAGCGCCGCGGTCAGAGTGATCTGGCAGGCCAGGCGGCTGGTGCGGGTGACGCCGGCGGCGAGGTCGAGCATATCTTCCTCGTCCTCGCTGGCTGGGGGAAGCTGGGCGAACCAGTCCTTGCCGACAATCACATGACAGGTCGAACAGGCCATCTGCCCTTCGCAGGTGCCCTCAAGCGGCATGTCGGCATTCTGCGCCACTTCGAGAAGCCGTGCCCCATCGGCGGCTTCGGCAACAATGCGATCGCCATTGGTGGTGATGAAGGTGACCTTGGGCATGCCTAAACTCCCTGCGCCTGCGCGGCAACTTCGAGCGCGCGGCAGGCGGTCTCGACTTCTTCGTGGGTAGTGAACCGGCCAAAGCCGAGCCGGATCGAATTACGCGCCTGGATGGGCTCAAGCCCGATCGCAGTCAGCACCCGGCTGGGCGCTCCCGTGCCGCTACCGCAGGCCGAGCCGGCCGAGAAGGCGATGTCGCGGCAATCGCTGAGCAAGCGCGGGAAGTTCAACCCCTCTAGCCGCAGGTTGAGGTTGCCAGGCCAGCGCGCGGTCTCGCTGCCGTTGACTGTCCAGCGCGAGAGGATTGACCTCGCGGTGGCCGCAAGGCCGGAGAGGTGTTGAAAATCTTGCTCCATCCGCGTCAGCGAAAGTGCCGCTGCTGCGCCGAACCCGGCGCAAAGCGCGGGGCTGAGCGTGCCGGAGCGCAGCCCGCTCTCCTGCCCGCCACCCGCCATCAGCGGGCCGATCTTGACCCCGTCACGGACCCACAGCGCGCCGATGCCCTTGGGCCCGTAAAGCTTGTGCGCGGTGATAGCGATCAGGTCGGCATCGTGCGGCGGCGCAAGCTTGCCGGCGCCCTGTACCGCATCGCAGAGGAACAAAGCGCCCGCTTCATGCGCCCGCTCGGCCAGCCGCGCGACCGGCTGAAACGTTCCTATCTCGTTGTTGACCTGCATCACCGCGACCAGGCCGACGCCCAGAGGAAGCGCCACCTCCGGATCGACCAGTCCGGCGGTGCTGACCGGCAGTTCGTGGACCTCGTTGCCGCTGGCAATCGCTGCATTGACCACGGCGGAATGCTCGATTGCGGAATAGGCAATTGGACCGCGCGGGACCGATCGCAGCGCCTGGTTGAGTGCTTCGGTCGCGCCGCTGGTGAAGATTACCCGCCCGCCCTTCGGAAGGAGGCCCGCCACTTGCTCACGCGCCAGCTCCACCGCTGCTGCCGCGGCCCGCCCAGCGCGGTGCATCGAATGCGGATTGGCAAAGCCCCCAAAACCACTTGGGCTGTCCGGACCCGACAGCCACGGCAGCATCGCCTGCAGCGCTTCTGGTGCAAGCGGCGTCGTGGCCTGATGGTCAAGATAGATGGGTTTGCCGGTCATGGTTCGGAAAAGTTGCTTTTCGAAGGTCCGTTTCTATATAGCGCCTCTCTCCCGATCATAGCCCCATCTGGTCCGGCACGCCGTTTTCTCCGGCGGCCACGGGTGGAGCCGCCAAGAAGCAGGTACCAGAGCGATGCCCTCAGTCATCTTCCCCGGCCCAGAAGGTCGCCTCGAGGGGCGTTTCCAGCCCGCCAGCCGCCCCCGTGCGCCCGTTGCCATGATCTTGCATCCGCACCCGCAGGCCGGCGGGACGATGAACGATCGCATCACCATGGCCATGTACAAGACCTTTCAGGCCCGCGGCTTTGCTACCCTGCGCTTCAACTTCCGCGGCGTCGGTCGCAGTCAGGGCAGCTTTGACAACGGGATCGGTGAGCTGAGCGATGCAGCCGCCGCGCTCGACTGGGTCCAGTCGATCCACCCCGAAGCCAGCACGACCTGGATCGCCGGTTACAGCTTTGGCGCGCTGATCGGCATGCAATTGCTGATGCGCCGCCCGGAAATCCGCGGCTTCATCTCGGTCGCTCCGCCGGCCAACATGTATGATTTCAGCTTCCTGGCTCCCTGCCCCGCCTCGGGCATCATCGTCCAGGGCGCGCAGGATACGGTTGTGACGCCGGGCGCGGTGCAGAAGCTGGTCGACAAGCTGCGCACGCAAAAGCACATCACGATCCATCACGATGAAGTACCGCGCGCCAACCACTTCTTCGAAAACGAGCTCGATGAGATGATGCGCGCGGTTGACAACTATCTCGACATGCGCCTCGCGCCGGATTGCCCGATCCGCTGAGCGATCAGACGGGCTTTTCGTCCGCCCTTGCCACTGGTGCCTCGCCGCTCTCGTAAGGTACGGTCCAGATTGCGACATTGATCCCGGCCACCAGCGCCAGGATCACCAGCAGTGCGGCCTTGCGCCGTTCGCCGCGGCGCCATTGCAACACTGCCCCGGCCAGCATCAGCAAGACGGCAAGGGTCAACAGCGACAAGACGGTCGTTATCATCACCTAGTCGTCGGCGATCGCGACCAGTGCGTCAAGCGGGTTGCCCACGCCCTCCAGATCGAGCAGCGGACCAAGCTCGGCCAGGCGTTCGGCACCCGACATATGTCCTGCGCGGGCCGAGACGTAGCCGCCTGACAGCATAGCCAGCAGCGGCAAAACCTTCGTCACGGTTTCGGCCGGAACGTCGCTCTGCGCTGCAGCTTCGGCAACCACCTGCCGCGCCAAGGCTGGACCAAAGATGCGCGCCACAATTGCTTCACCCGCGCTCTGGCTCGCGCCATCGTTCTGCAACACCGCGCTGGCCAGCGCGCCGCCGCCCAGTTCCTCCAGCCAGATCAGCATTCCGCTCAGTCCGGCCGCAAGGCTCTCGGCCTGCTCGACGTCCCGCCGGAAACCCGCTCGCACGAGCGGCAGCAGCGCAGTGGCCGCCGCCAGGGCGACTGGCGGAGCAATTTCCAGCTGCCGGGCAACGGCAACCAGACCGCCGCTGCGGCGCAGGACGTCAAGCAAGCCCGGATCAGGCATTTGGAGTACTCATCGGCGTTTTCTGCTTTATCTACCGGGATGCGACCCCTGGGCGCGGCGACATTAAGCGGATTGCGACCTTGCTGCCAGTTGTATCGCTTAGTTTCCCCAAAGGTTCCGCTCAGATTTGACAGGGGGTGAACGGCGCAGCACGATAAGGCCATGGAAACCATGTCACTTTCTCGCCGCAATGCCCTGGGCCTCCTTGGAGCCTCCGCCACTGCCGCGATCCTGCCCGGTTGCGCGAACCGCGTTGCGGCGGCTGCAGCACCCCAAAGTGCCACTGCGCTGCTCGAATCGCTGGCCTGGCAGCTGATCGAGCAGAGCCCCGAGGGCGCAACCTCGCTGGGGATCGACACCGGGATTCATGCAGCATTGCGAGGCAAGCTTAGCGATCGTTCGACCGCCGGGCAGAAGGCCATGGCAAAGGTGCTGGAGCGCGGCCTCAAACAGGTTGAGGCGATCAATGCCGAAGCGCTCGATCCTGATACCCGCACCAGCCTGGCGGTTGTCCGCAGCGCCTTCCGCACTGCGCTGAAGGGCTTTGCCCTGCCCTATGGTGACGTCGCCGTCGGCGGCTGGCGCAATACGCCCTATGTGGTCATCCAGAATGTCGGCGGCTACCTCGATATTCCGCGCTTCCTCGATAGCGATCACCCGGTGCGCAATGCCACAGACGCAGAGGCCTATCTGGCCCGCTTGGGTGCCTTCCCGGCGCTGCTGGAGGGTGAGCTTGACCGGATCCAATCGGCTCGGGGCATGGGTCTGGTCCCACCTGCATTCCTGCTCGACAAGGCGATCCGGCAGATGGAAACCCAGCTTACCAGCCTGCGTGATGGCGGTGACCTGACACGCTCGCTGGCGCGCCGCACCGCGACAATTCCCGGCGACTGGGAAGCGCGCGGTAGGGCCATGGCGACCGGGTCGGTCGCTGCAGCGCTCGAACGCCAGCTTGCCGAGCTGAAATTGCAGCGGACTCTGGCGACCAGCGATGCCGGGCTCTGGGCCCGTCCACACGGCGATGAATGGTACGCCTGGAGCCTTTCGGCCAGCACGACAACCAGCCATTCGCCCGATGACGTCCACCGCATTGGCCAGGAACAGCTGGCGCTGCTGCATGGCCGGATGGACCCGATCCTGCGTTCGCTTGGCTACACCAGTGGTACAGTCGGCGAACGGATGACCGCGCTGGGCAAGGACCCGCGCTTTACCTTCCCCAACGACGACAAGGGCCGCGCCGAGATCATCGCGCTGATGCAATCGAAGGTCGATTACATGCGCGCCCAGGCCCCGCGCGCTTTCCGCAATCCGGTGAAAGGTAATCTCGAAATCCGCCGCCTGCCCCCGGCCGAGGAAGCCGGTGCGCCCGGCGCCTATGGCGGCGCAGGCTCGATCGATGGCTCGATCCCCGGCAAGATCTGGATCAACCTGGGCACGACCGAGCTTCACAGCCGCTACAGCCTTCCCACGTTGGCCTTCCACGAAGGAATCTTCGGTCATGTCTGGCAGGGTGAATATGCCAACCGCCTACCGCTGATCCGCACGCTGTTGGCGTTCAATGCCTATTCCGAAGGCTGGGCGCTTTATGCCGAAACGCTGGGTGACGAGTTGGGCGCCTATGACGGCGATCCGGTCGGCCAGTTGGGCTATCTCCAGTCAATCGCCTTCCGCGCCTGCCGTCTGGTGGTCGATACCGGCCTCCACGCCAAGCGCTGGACCCGCGAGCAGGCAATCGACTGGTTCGCCAACACCAACGGCTCCGGCCGGGCCGAAGTCTCAAGCGAGGTCGATCGCTATTGCTCGTGGCCGGGCCAGGCCTGCGGCTACAAGATAGGTCACAGCGAAATCCTCAGCCAGCGCGAGCGGGCCAAGGCCGCGCTGGGCGCAAAGTATGACCTGCGCGACTACAACGATGCTGTGGTCGGCGGCGGCAATGTCCCGCTCGATGTCCTGACCCAGAACGTCGATCGCTACATCGCCGCTGGAAAGGCCTTGCGGTAAGCCAGCCAGACCAGAGGTGGCTGCACCAGCTCAATCGCTCCGAGCCCTAAGAACAGGGGGATTGGCGGGCCCACCGCGGCCCATGAAATCAACCGAGCGATCCCGCCGAGGAAGAACACGAACTGCATGGCCAGCATCAAGCCACCGCGTGACCCAAGGTCACGTGCGCACCAGATGTGTGCGGCTCCGAAGCCCAGAAACAGCGTGGCATAGAACCGGTCTTCGCTGTCCATTGTCGCATTGACTGGGACTGATCCCGGGATAGACGCAGGCCCGAACACGATGTGCAACAAGGCGATGCCAATGCACACCGCGCCGAAGAGCGCTAGGTAGCCCCTCAGCGCGGCCGCCATGTGTGGCTAACTCTTGCCGAACAGCTTGCCGGCCATGCCGAGGACGTCATCGATCGGATTTCCGTCGCCGTCCTGATCAAGCCACTTGAACACGCCGGCCAGCTGCGGATTGTCCTGCAGCGTCTGGGCATATTGCGCGAGGCTGCCCTCGCCGCCGATCTGTTCGACGATCTGGCTCAGCATGCCCGTATCGAGCCCGGTCTTGGCGGCGGCGGCAGCGATGGTGTCACCCGGCTCGGCATGGCTCTGGCCCAGCGCCGCAATGGCCTTTTCTGCCAGTTCGGGCGGCAGGCCGAGCTTGCTGGCAAGGTTGCCGACATCGGCATGGCCGGCTTGCGAGAGGATCGTATCGAAAATACCCATGGTTGCGACTCCGTCAATAGAGCGGTCATGATGCGCCCATCGCGCTGAAGTGAAAAGCTAAATCACTGCACGGTCCGGCTCGACCCAGCTGCGCCGCGCTTCTGCTGCGAACAGGACTTCGCGGCTGTAGAAGCACAGCGGCCAATCGCGCGCGCCAGTCGGGCTAGCCAGCAGGGTATTGACCCGCTCAAGCAGATCAGCCGCAGCAGAATCTGTTAGGAAGGCCCGCACGCCGCGGATGTAAAGCTGGGTCAGGGTCTCGTGATAGCCCTGGGTATCGTCGTTCACCCCGCCAACGCTTTCGTTGAAACGGCGGATGATCGCGGGCAAGTCGCGCTCGGGTAGGATATCAGGGCGCTCGGTCAGCAGCCACAGGCAGGCGGCCAGGTGCGCTTCGTGCGTCCAGTCGGCGCGCGGTAGGGTACAGTCGAGCAGGCCCGTGCCGATGCGGCGCACTTCGGCAGCATCGGCGAACAGGCGGATCGGGTAGTCGGGCATCGGGAACTCCGGGTCTCGTTTCGAGGCCCGGACGTTCCGGGCCGGTCAGGCGGCGGTGGGGGCCGCCTGGCGCACAGATTCATCAACGTGATCGGCAAATTGCGCGAAATTGTCGATGAACTTGCGGACCAGTTCTTGCGCGGTCTTGTCGTACTCCACGCCATCAGCCCAAGCGCCGCGCGGGTCGAGCAGCTTGCTGTCAACGCCGGGAACGGCGACCGGCACTTCGAAACCGAAGTTGGGGTCCTTCTTGAATTCGGCATCGTTGAGGCTGCCATCGAGCGCGGCGTTGAGTAGCGCACGGGTGGCCTTGATCGGCATGCGCTTGATGCCCGGATCGGTGGCGCGACCGCCCGACCAGCCGGTGTTAACAAGCCAGCACTGCGCCCCGCCCTCGGCAATCCGCTTCTTCAGCAGGTTGCCATAGACGCTGGGATGACGCGGCATGAAGGCGGCGCCGAAACAGGTGCTGAAGGTCGCCTGCGGTTCGGTCACGCCGATTTCCGTGCCGGCAACCTTGGCGGTGTAGCCCGAGAGGAAGTGATACATCGCCTGCTCCGGCGTCAGCCGCGCGATCGGGGGCAGCACGCCGAAGGCGTCGGCGGTCAGGAAGATGATGTTCGACGGCGGCGGGCCGAGGTTCTTCTCGCTTGTGTTCGGGATGAACTCGATCGGATAGGCGCCGCGGGTGTTCTCGGTCTTGCTCGAATCGGTGAAGTCGAGCTCACGGGTCGCCGGGTCCATCGCCACGTTCTCAAGGATCGTGCCGAACATCTTGGTGGTCGCGTAGATCTCCGGCTCGCCCTCGGCGGAAAGGTCGATCATCTTGGCATAGCAGCCGCCTTCGAAGTTGAAGACTGCCTGGTCCGACCAGCCGTGTTCGTCATCACCGATCAGCGTGCGGCTGGCATCGGCCGAGAGCGTGGTCTTGCCGGTGCCCGACAGGCCGAAGAAGATCGCGCTGGTGCCGTCGGCGCCGATATTGGCCGAACAGTGCATCGGCATGACGCCCTGCGCCGGCAGCAGGAAGTTGAGCAGGCCAAACACGCCTTTCTTCATCTCGCCCGAATATTCAGTGTTCCCGATCAGGATCAGCTTCTCAGAGAAATTGACCGCGATCACCGTATCGCTGCGGCAACCGTGACGCTCTGGATCAGCCTTGAAGCTGGGCAGATTGATGATCGTATATTCCGGCGTGAAGCTGGCGAGCTCATCAGCCGTCGGGCGCACCAGCAGGGTGCGGACGAACAGGTTGTGCCACGCCATCTGCGAGATCACGCGCACGTTGACGCGATATTCCGGCTGGCTGCCACCGAACAGGTCGGCCACGAAAAGCTCGTTCTGGCTCTTTACCGCCGCCAGGAAATCGGCCTTCAAGTTGGCCCAATGCCCGGTCGTCATCGGCTGATTGATCGCGCCCCAGTTGATCGTGTCTTCGGTGATGCCGTCGCGGACAACATACTTGTCCTTCACACTGCGACCGGTGAACTTGCCGGTATCGACCAGCAGCGCACCGTCCTTGGTCAGCTGCCCTTCGCCGCGCTTCAGCGCATGCTCCACCAGCGGCGCGGTGCCGAGGTTGGCGAAGAGCGTGGCATCGGTGGCAATACCCTGGTTGGCGAGCGGGTAGGACAGCGCAGCGGTCAAGGTCGTCTCCGTGTTCATGACGCAGTGCAAGGGCACTCCGCCGAGGGCTTCTGCATACGAATGCAGGGATTCGTCAGGGCGCATAGCGATGCGGGCCGCACCCGTCAAACCAGCCAACGTCGGAACTGGTCCGAATCTCGACGAAAATCGAATGCGGGGGCAACCGTGCCAGCTAGATTGTCACCAGCCGGTGAAGGCAGTAACCCGGCAAGCCCCGAACCGGACGCCCGAACGAGCTTATGGACGCCACGCCCGCCAGCCCCCTGCAGACGATCGCGCTGGTCGATGATGACCGCAACATCCTGACCAGCGTCTCTATCGGGCTGCAGGCCGAGGGTTTTGCCACTCGGGTCTACTCCGACGGGGAGACCGCACTGAAGGCGCTGCTGGAAAACCCGCCGGATCTGGCGGTCTGCGACATCAAGATGCCGCGCATGGACGGGTTCGAATTGCTCCGCCAGCTGCGCGCCAAAAGCGCCATTCCGGTCATCTTCCTGACCAGCAAGGATGAGGAAACCGATGAGGCGCTGGGACTTTCGCTGGGCGCGGACGATTATATCACCAAGCCGTTCAGCCAGCGGCTGCTGGTTGCGCGGATCAGGGCGATCCTGCGGCGGACCGAACTGGTCAAGGCCGAGGCCGCCGCCAGCGAAGACGAAGGCGAAGCCGAGGGCCAGACCAGCACGGTGATCGCGCGTGGCCCGCTGGAAATGGACCCGGCCCGCCACCGCGTGACCTGGCGCGGCGAACCGGTTTCACTGACAGTGACCGAGTTTCTGATCCTCGAGGCGCTGGCGACGCGCCCCGGCGTGATCAAGAGCCGCAACCAGCTGATGGACGCGGCCTACAGCGACGATGTCTTCGTCGACGACCGCACGATCGACAGCCACATCAAGCGCCTGCGCCGCAAGTTCCGCGTGGCCGACCCAGAGTTTGCCGCGATCGATACGCTCTACGGCGCGGGCTATTCGTTCAGCGATGGCTGAGCCAGTCCGACCTCGCCCCGCGCGACGGCGCGACTGGACCCGGCGCGCCTCGCTGACTGCGCGGATCCTGGCGGTCAATATCATCGCGCTCGGGCTGATGGCCGGGAGTCTGTTCTACCTCGATTCCTACCGCAACCAGCTCTTTGCCGAGCGCTACCAACTGGCCCGGGCCGAAGCAGAGATCGCCGCGCAAGGCCTGGCCGCCGCGCCGCGCACCGAGCGAGCTGCCTTGATGGTGCAGATCGGCCGCGAGCAAACGCTGCGGCTGCGACTCTATGATGCCAAAGGGCGCCTGCAGCTCGATAGCTTCAAGCTCGCCGCGCCGACCTATGCCCTGGTCGATCCGGCCAGCGAGCCTTGGTACCAGCACGCCGCACGCTGGCTCGATGCAGGGATGAACTTCCTGATCGGCAATGCGGCCGGCTCGGGCTATGTCGATCCGGCGCTCGACAGCAGCAATGCATGGCCTGAGCTGGCCCTTGCGGCCCGAAGCAAGTCCACCGTAGTCGAGCGGCGCGCTGCGCCGGACGAAACCCCGGTGATTAGCGCCGCCACGCCGGTCGGAAGCTCGGGTGAGATGTTGCTTACCACCCGCAATGCTCGCGATGTGACGCAAAGCGTGCGCGACGCTCGCCAGACGTTGGCAATCGTGCTTGCGGTCACCTTGATCATCTCAGTCCAGCTTTCACTGTTCCTGGCCCGCACCATCGTCCAGCCGCTGCGCGAGCTGGTCCGCGCGGCGATCCGGGTGCGGTTGGGGCGAGAGCGACAGGTCGTGGTACCCCGCTTGCCAGAGCGGCGCGACGAGATCGGCCTGCTGGCCCGCGCGATCTCCGATATGTCTTCCGCCCTGCGCCACCGGATCGACGCGGGCGAAAGTTTTGCCGCCGACGTTGCGCACGAGATAAAGAACCCGCTCGCCTCACTGCGTTCCGCGCTCGAATCGCTCGGCAAGGTCAAGGACGAGGCGCTGCGCCGGCAATTGACCGAGATCGCCGCGCATGACCTGCGCCGGATCGACCGCCTGATCACCGAGATCGCCGAAGCCGGACGGATCGACGCAGAACTTTCGCGCACCCGGTTCGAGCTTGTCGACATGCTGGCTCTCGCCCGCTCGCTGGTCGCCGCCCGGGCCGAACGCGGCACTCACGCCGGCTGCCGGATCGAAGTGAGTCCGCTCGGGCACGGCCCCTGGGAAGTGCCCGGCGACGTCGCGCGGCTGGAGCGAGTGCTTGAAAACCTGCTCGACAACGCCGTGTCCTTCTCGCCTTCGGGCGGGGCCGTAGCGGTTACGCTGGAACGGCGGGGCGACCTACTCGAACTTGCCGTCAGCGACCAAGGCCCCGGCATTCCGGATGAAGCGCGCGAGAAAGTGTTCGAGCGGTTCCACTCGCTGCGCCCGCAAAGCGAGGACTTTGGCAGCCACTCGGGCCTTGGGCTCGCAATTGCGCGCTCCATCGTCGAGGCGCACGACGGGTCGCTCTTCGCGCAGGATCGCCCGGACGGCCAGCGCGGCGCCTGCCTGGTGCTGCAGCTACCGCTGCCCGAAGTCGCCGAGGATTCCGAATGAGCCGGCTGATCCAGGCCAGCTGTGTTTCGATTGATGGGCGCGGCGTGCTGATCCAGGGACCGCCGGGATCAGGCAAGTCGAGCCTGACGCTGGCGCTAATCGATCGCGGGGCCATGCTGGTTGGCGATGATGGCCTGAGCGTAGAGGCCCAGGGCAAGGTGCTGCGCGCCTTTCCGCCGCCGCGGATCGCCGGACTGATCGAAGTCCGCAATGTTGGCCTGCTGACCCGGCCGGTGACGAGTTTCGTGCCGCTGGCGCTGGCGCTGCGGCTCGATCCCGCCGCCCCGCGGCTGCCGGAAGCGCCCGAAGTGCTGACCATCGAGGGCATCGACCTGCCGTGCCTGGCGCTTTGGCCGGACAGCCCAGTGCTGGCCTTGCGGGCCGAAGCAGCGCTGGAGCGGTGGGGGCTTTCAATTGACGGCCAGCAGTCCCACATAGGCGAACGCCCATGACTGCAATCGATTCCGCCCCGCCACGGCAACGCGTCCTCCTCGTCACCGGACTGCTCGGTGCCGGCAAGACGACCGCGCTCAAGGTGCTGGAAGATCTTGGCTGGGAAACGATCGACAACTTTCCGATCCGCTTGCTCGATCGCCTGATCGACAGCCCCGATGCGCCGCGCAGCGAACTTCGCCCGCCGCTGGCGATCGGTTTCGATGCCCGTACCCGCGGCTTTGATCCCAACAAGGTTATCGAACGCGTCAAGAAGCTGGTTCAGCGCCCTGACCTGGAGCTGACCACGCTGTACCTTGACTGCGCCGGGGCGGAGCTGGAACGGCGCTATAATGAGACGCGCCGACGCCACCCGATGGCACAGGACCTGCCGGTAACCACTGGCATCGCCTCGGAACGCGAACTGCTTGAGCCGCTGCGGCGCTGGGCGGACATGGTCATGTCGACCACCGAGTTCACCAGCAACGACTTGCAGCAGGCAATCCGCGAGCGTTTCCAGCAGGATGCCCCGCAGCGCACCACGATTACAGTCACCAGCTTTGGTTTCTCGCGCGGGATGCCGCCGATTGCCGACCTGGTCTTCGACATGCGGTTCCTCGATAACCCCCATTGGGATGCGGAGCTGCGCCCACTGACTGGGCGCGACCCGGCTGTGGGCGAACACATCGCCCGCGATCCGGCCTGGGAGGAAGCCTTCGGACGGATCCGCGACCTCGTGCTGATGCTGCTCCCGCGTTATGCTGCGCAGGGCAAGGCCTATGTCAACATTGCCTTTGGCTGCACTGGCGGGCGGCATCGCTCGGTCTATTCGGCCGAGCAAATGGCCAAGGCGCTGGTCGAGGCAGGCTTCGCGCCCACGGTGATCCACCGCAACCTGGGCTCGCGCGCGGCCGACCTGGTCGAAGGAAAACATTGACCATGCCCGCGTTCGGCGTCATGGCCCTGCGCCACTTTCCGGCGGGATTCGCCGGGCTGGCAGTTCGGAGCATCCCCCCCGCATGATCGGCCTGATCCTGGTTACCCACGGCAAACTTGCCGAGGAATTCGTCCACGCCATGCAGCATGTAGTCGGCCGCCAGGAAGCGGTCGCAACGGTCTGCATCGGCCCGAATGACGACATGGAAGCCCGCCGCCGTGAAATTGCCGATGCGGTGAAGGCCGTCGATGGCGGTAATGGCGTGATCATCCTGACCGACCTGTTCGGGGGCACGCCATCGAACCTTGCGATCTCGCTGATGCAGGCCGGGAAGGTCGAGGTGATCGCCGGGATCAACCTGCCAATGCTGATCCGCCTGGCCAAGGCACGGACCTGCATGACGCTGGCCAAGGCGACGGAGGCGGCCCGCGATGCCGGCCGCAATTACATTACCATCGCGTCGGAGTTTCTTGGCCAGGACGCGTGACGATCGGCTTCGGGGTGGGGACAGGGACAAATGGCTGAGGCGCGCGAAACCGTCGAAATCGTCAACCAGCGCGGCTTGCACGCGCGGGCCAGCGCCAAATTCGTAAATGCCGTGGCGCAGCTCGGCAACGGGCTGACTGTCCGAGTCGAAAAGGACGGAAATGAGGCCGCAGGCGGGTCGATCCTGGGGCTGATGATGCTCGGGGCGGCCAAGGGTGACAGCGTGGAGGTCATCGTCAGCGGCGAAGGCTGCGAACCGGCGCTGCTTAAGCTGGTCGGCCTGGTCAAGGACGGGTTTGGCGAGGACTGATATGTCCCGCCGCCAGATCACCGGATTTTCCAACCCCACGGTCAAAGCGCTGCGGGCGCTGCGGGACAAGAAGCATCGCAAGGCGTCTGGTAAGTTCCTGGCCGAAGGACTGCGCCTGCTGACCGACGCTCGCGCGAGTGGGCACCTACCCGAAGTGCTGGTGATGGCTGAGGGACGCGATTCGCACTCACTGCTCAGCGCGCTGGAAGCCGATGTGCTGGCCGCTGGCGGCGACGTGATCGAAACCAGCGCCGATATCCTCAGCAAGATTACAGGCAAGGACAACCCGCAAGCGGTCTGCGGCGTCTTTGCCGAATCCGACACCAGCCTGGCCGCGCTCGATCGAAGCGCGGCAAAGATCTGGCTGGTCGCCCAGGCGCTGCGCGATCCGGGCAATCTCGGCACCATGCTGCGGACCGGTGACGCGGTTGGAGCGGGCGGGCTGATCCTGATCGACGACTGCGCTGATCCCTTTTCGGCCGAGGCGGTGCGGGCCAGCATGGGCGCGATCTTTACCCAGCAGATTGCCCAGGCGCGGTGGGAGGATTTCCTGCCCTGGCTGCGCAGCGGTGCGGGGCAACTCGTTGCTGCATCCTTGCGCGATGCCGTGCCCTATCGCGGCGCGCCCTATGCGGCGCCGTGCTTCATCATGGTCGGCAACGAAAGCCGCGGCCTGCCTGAGGACTACGAGCTCGCTTGCGACTTGCGCGTGACCATGCCGATGAAGGGCCGCGCCGACAGTCTCAATGCAGCCGTAGCCGGGGCGGTACTCGCTTACGAAGTGCTGGATGTGCTCGGCGGCTAGGGCCGTTCAGCCAGGACTAAGCCGTATACCTGCATGGGATCCTCATGATCCGCCTCGCCCTGCTTGCTGCCCTGCCCCTCCTCGCTGCCTGCGCTACGCCGGGCGCGGTTGAAACGCCGCCCCAAGCCGGATGGAATCGACCGCTCACCACCTGGACCTTCGTGGCGATCGACGGCCAAGCGCCGCGCTCGGACAGGGCTGAGCTGCGGATCTACGAGGAGCGGATCAGCGCCACAGTCGGGTGCAATGGGCTGGGCGGCGCTCTGAAGATGGCTCCCGGCCAGCTGCAAGTCGGCCCGATGATTTCGACGCAGATGTACTGCGAAGGCCTGATGGAACAGGAACGCGCCGTCGCCGAACTGCTCGGCGCCTCACCAGCCTTCTTTATCGAAAATGGCCGGATGGGCATTCGCTCGGACAAGCATGTCGCCGAACTGGTGCGAAAGTCCGATTAGTCCGCATCTTCCGTAAGCGCAGGAGCCTCGCTGCCGCTATAGCGCGGGGCCGCCTCGATCAGCGGCACGTCCTCGATTTCGCGCTTGCCGATCTCGATCCCCTTGTCGCGCAGGCGCTTGCCTGAACTGACCACGTTACGTTCGAAGCTTGAGACGAACTTGTTGTAATTGTTGACCGCGCTTTCCAGCCCGCCGCCGACCCGTTTGAGGTGTTCAGCGGCAACCGCGATCCGGTCATAGAGCTCCGCACCGGCCTTGCCGATCTCCACCGCTTCGCGCGCGAGTTGGTCCTGCTTCCAGACCATCGCCACGGTCCGTGCGATCGCAACCAGGTTGGTAGGAGTGGCCAGCAGAACCTTGTTATGGAACGCAAAGTCCCACAGTTCTGGATCGTTCTCCAAGGCGGCTGCGACAAAGTGCTCGCCCGGAACAAACATCACCACATAGTCCGGCGCATCGTCGAATTGGCTCTGGTAAGCCTTGGCCCCAAGCGTCGCGACATGGTTCCGCATTGAGCGCGCATGCATATCGAGGTGGCGCTTCCGCTCGGCATCGTCATTGGCCTCGAACGCCGCCTGATAGGCGTTGAGCGAGACCTTGGCGTCAATCACCAGCTTCTTCTGCCCCGGCACATGCACGATCGCGTCTGGCCGCAGCCGCCCGTCCTCGGTGTCGAGCGAGTGTTCGAGCGCGAAATCGGTATGCTCCGACAGGCCGCACTGCTCCAACACGTTCTGCAATGCCCGCTCACCCCAGCGGCCGCGGGCCTTGGGGGCATTGGTCAGCGAATTGCCGAGCCGTGCGGCCTCGGCCCGGACCTGTTCCTGCCCCTCGCGCAGCGACTGGATCAGCCCGGTCAGGTGGCCAAAGGCGTCGACGCGCTGCTTTTCCAGCGACTGGACCTGCAGTTCATAGCTCTTGAGCCGCTCATCGACCGGCGCCAGCAGGGCTTTCAGGCGTTCTGCGCTCTTTTCCTCGGACTGGGTGAGCCGTTCCTGCGCGCGGTTCAGCAAGACTTCCTGCGCCTGGGCGAGGATCTTCGCACCGGCATTCTCGAATTCCTTCTTGAGCGATTCCTGCGCCGCCATCAGCCCAGCCTTCTGCTCCTCAAAGTTGGCGGCATTGGCCTTCAGTGTCGCGTTCTCGATTGAGGCGTCACCCAATTCCTTCACGGCCTGGCGGAAGCGCCCGTCGAGGTCTTTGGCCCCGGCCTCCAATTCAACCAGTCGCGTACGCAGATCGGCGACCGGCCGCGAGCCGAAGAACCAGCCCAGGCCGGTGCCCGCCGCAAGGCCGAAAACGAGGATCAGAATGAGAGTTAGTGTGGAGTCCATCCCCGCACGCTAATCGGAACGGAGCGGGAACGCCAGCCCTATCAGGCGACCTTGCGCAGCTTATCCAGCTTCTTGAGCGCCATCTGCCGCTTGAGCCGGCTGAGGTGGTCGATAAACAGGATGCCCTCGAGATGATCCATCTCGTGCTGCAGGCAGGTGGCCAGCAGGCCGTCCATCTCTTCCTCGTGGCTCTTGCCATCAAGGTCCTGCCAGCGGGCGCGAATGCGGGCCGGACGTTCGACGTCGGCATAGATTTCCGGCACTGAGAGGCAGCCTTCGGAATAGACCGAGAGGTCGTCCGAGGGATCGAGAATTTCGGGGTTGATGAAGACCCGCGGCTCCTTCTTGAGTGGCTGGTGGGTGTGCGAATGGCCGCCGTGGGCGGTGCAGACTTCGGGCTCCGCATCCGGGTCTTCGGGCTGCAGATCGATCACCAGCACCCGCAGCGGCACGCCAACCTGAATCGCCGCCAGGCCAATGCCGGGGGCGTCGTACATGGTCTCGAACATGTCGGCGACGAGCGTCTTGAGCTCGTCGTCAAACTTGGTGACGGGTTCGGAGATCACCTTCAGGCGGGGATCGGGAACTTCGATGATTTCGCGGATAGCCATGAGCGCCAAATAGGCAGCAAAGCGCCAAATCGCAAGGCGGCTGCGGCGATCAGTCTGATCGCCTAGCTCATCGGCCGCCGCGCGCGCAGTGCCTGGGCCAGGGTTCCTTCGTCCAGATAATCGAGTTCACCCCCGACTGGCAGGCCGTGGGCAAGCTGCGTGATCCGCACCGGATAGCCTTCCAGCCGCTCGGCAATGTAATGCGCGGTGGTCTGGCCTTCGAGCGTGGCGTTCATGGCGAGGACCACTTCGTCGATCCCGCCAGCCGACACGCGCTGGATCAGGGCAGCGATGGTCAGATCCTCGGGCCGCACGCCTTCCAGCGCGGACAGCCGCCCCCCCAGCACGTGATAGCGCCCGGTGAACAGCCGCGCCCGGTCGAGCGCCCAGAGATCCGCGACATCCTCTACCACGCACAGCGCGCGTTGGTCGCGGCGCGGATCGGTGCAGATCGCGCAGGGGTTGGTGGTATCGACATTGCCGCAAGTTTCGCACTCGATCAGCTGCTCCGACACGCCTTCCAGCGCCGCCAACAGCTGGACCAGCGCGGTTTCGCGCCGCTTGATCAGCCAGAGCACCGCCCGCCGGGCCGAGCGCGGGCCAAGGCCCGGCAGGCGCGACAGGGCTTGCGTCAATGTCTCGATCTCTTGCGATGCCATTCTTCTTCCTTACCGCTCAGGCTGAGCTTGTCGAAGCCCCGTCCTTTTCTTTTCCGCCGCCGAAAGTAAGGACGGTCCTTCGACAGGCTCAGGACGAGCGGGAGTAGGTTGTGCGTATCATCTTCATGGGTACCCCGGACTTTGCCGTACCGGCGCTGGAAGCGCTGGTCGCGGCGGGGCATGAGGTAGCCGCAGCTTACACCCAGCCGCCCCGCCCCGGCGGGCGGCGCGGCAAGGAGCTGACCCCCACCCCGGTCCACCGCAAGGCCGAGGAACTGGGGATTGCAGTGCGGAACCCGGCCTCGCTTAAGGGTCCGCACGAGCAGGCGGCGCTGGCGGCGCTCAATGCCGACATAGCGGTAGTCGCAGCTTATGGCCTGATCCTGCACCAGGCTGTGCTCGACGCACCCAAGCATGGCTGCCTCAACCTCCATGGCTCGATCCTGCCGCGCTGGCGCGGGGCAGCGCCGATCCAGCGAGCGATCCTGGCTGGCGATGCCGAGGCCGGGGTCGACATCATGCGGATGGAGGCCGGGCTCGATACCGGGCCGGTGCTGCTGGAAGGACGCACGCCGATTGACCGCAAGACTGCCGGGGAGCTGACCGAAGAGCTGGCGCAGATCGGTGCGCGGCTGATCGTGCGGGTTCTGGCCGATCTTTCCGCCTATCCCGAAATGCCGCAGCCGGACGAGGGCACGACCTATGCGAAGAAGATCGACAAGGCCGAGAGTCGGCTCGATTTCACGCAAGACGCCGCTCAGGTCGAGCGCCAGATCCGCGCCTTTGCCCCTGCCCCGGGCGCCTGGTTCGAATACCAGGGCGAACGCTGCAAGGTGCTGGCGGCGGACCTTGCCGACGGCAGCGGCACACCGGGCGAAGTGCTGGATGACCAGCTGACCGTGGCTTGCGGCAGCGGCGCGATTCGTCCGACGCTGGTCCAGCGCGCGGGCCGTCCGGTGATGGCAACCGCCGACTTGCTGCGTGGTTTGGCGATTGGTGCCGGAGCCTCGCTCACTTGACCCGCTTCGCCCTCACCCTCGAGTTCGATGGCACGCCGTTCTTCGGCTTGCAGCGGCAAGCGCATGGCCCTTCGGTGCAGCAGGCCGTCGAAGAGGCGGTCCAGGCAACGACTGGGGAAACCGTCACCCTCCACGCGGCCGGACGGACCGACGCAGGCGTTCACGCCCTAGCTATGCGGGCCCATATCGAGGTGGCGAAGGACATTGATGCCTTCCGGCTAATGGAGGCGGTCAACCACCACCTTCGCCCGGCCCCGATTGCGGTGCTGGCCTGTGAAGCAGTGCCGGATGATTGGCATGCGCGGTTTTCCTGCATTGGCCGCGAGTATCTCTACCGCATTGCCAACCGGCGCGCGCCGCTGGCGCTGGACCTCAACCGTGCATGGCAAGTTGCCCAGCCGCTCGATGCTGAAGCGATGCACCGCGCCGCCCAGGCGCTGGTCGGGCGACATGACTTCACCACCTTCCGCTCGGTCCATTGCCAGGCGCAGAGCCCGGAGAAGACGCTCGATCTGCTCAGCGTCGAGCGGGTCGGCGAGGAAGTCCATATCCGCGCAGCGGCGCGCTCGTTCCTCCATCACCAGGTCCGCTCGATGGTCGGTTGCCTCGCGCTGGTCGGCATGGGCCGCTGGCGCGAGGAGCAGGTTGGCGAGGCGCTGGCAGCGCGGGATCGCTCGGCACTAGGCCTGAATGCCCCCGGTGAAGGACTCTATTTCGTCCGAGCCGTCTATCCCGAAGACTTGGCCCCACCCCGCTCGTCCTGAGCTTGTCGAAGGACCGTCCTTCTTCAGGCAAGCGGAGCGCCGAAAGAGCAATACAGCCCTTCGACAAGCTCAGGGCGAGCGGATAAGGGTTAGCAACACAACGGGAGAATCAAGATGGCCTTCACCGGCAAGCAACTCACCACCCAGCTCGATGCCGATGGCACGCTGACCGTCCAGCTCAATGACAAGACCTGGGATGCTCCCAAGCCCGGACAGGTGCT